>Ga0187858_10005615_pt1 | contig 11425 bp, 11 predicted proteins | sample June2016WEW_8_15_FD_133015 | JGI IMG/M metagenome (GOLD analysis project Ga0187858, IMG submission 133015) | Peatland microbial communities from SPRUCE experiment site at the Marcell Experimental Forest, Minnesota, USA - June2016WEW_8_150 | ecosystem: Environmental > Terrestrial > Soil >...
CTCCCTGATACGCTCAGCGCCTTTCTGACGGGGACACCTTTCAGTTATTCCATTTCCGTTGCGCCCAAGTACTTTCCGCAGGGGAACCGGGTCGGCGAGGCAGCGGCACGGCGTGCTGCTTACAATTTCTACTTTCAGGACGCGTGGAAGGTCACACCTCGATTGAGCATCAACTACGGATTACGCTACGAGGTTAACTCGCGCATTGGCGAAGCTCACCACCTCACCTCGGACGCTCGTATCGTAACTCCGGAGGGTACGCCGGCGCTTCCCTGGGAGACGGGCGCAACGGTACAGTACTTGGTCAATCCCCAGCCTCCGTACGGCAAGGACTGGCGAGGCTGGGGGCCGCGGCTGGGTCTCGATTGGCAGGTTACAGACCACACAATCTGGCACGCGGGCGCCGCCATTTCCACGATCCTGACCAATATCTGGCAGAACAACGCCCTGACCGGCGGTCTCCCCTATGTCGTGGGGCCGTTAGTGACCGCTCAGCCGAACGTCACCGTCCCCTTTGCAAATTCTGTCAGCAGTTTCCAGTTGCCTCCCATCTACACTGTGGGTGGCCAGCAAATCTATGCACAGGGCCCCACGACTGCCGTCCTGCCGAATACCCAGCTCGATATGATGCGATTCCAGAGCGACTTGACCGCCCTCACCCCCGGCCACCAGCTCCAGTTGTTGGGAGCCGGAGGGATTTCCCCAGATTTCCGCAATGGGTACATCGGGACCTATACCGCGGGCTTCGAGCATTCTTTCGGCGATGTGAAGCTGAGCGCTTCCTACGTGGGAACGGCGGGGATTCGTTTGTCCGCAATGCAGGCGTTCAACGGATACGCGGGCGCCGACCCTTCGTTTGCCCCCTTCTTGCAAACCGATTCCAGCGGCAACGTTATCGGTGGGTACGGGCCTTCTTTTCTGGTAGCCACGCGATCGCATTCCACTTACCACGCGTTGCAGACCGGAGTGGAGAAGACTTCGCTGCGCGCGGGATTGGGGTTTCAAGCCAGCTACACCTACAGCAAGTCGCTCGACGATACCAGTGCCGTTCTGGGCGGCTTTTTCGGGAGCTCGGGTCCGGTTCTGCAAACCGTGCCCCAAGACCCGCGCAATCCGGGACTCGAAAAAGGCCCCTCCACGTTCGACGCCACGCATGTCTTCGCCCTCAGCTTGATTCAAGCCCTGCCCTTCGACCGTGTCGGCTTCCTGCGGCCCATAAGCAAGAAGGTTACCTCCGGTTGGCAAATCCTGAATATCACCACGCTCACCAGCGGTCCTCCCTTCAGCGTGTACTCCGGTATCCAGCAGACCGGCATGGGATCGGGAGGCGCCGATCGTCCCGACCAGATCGGCCGACCCGTCTTTTCGACGAGCCGCACGGTGCGGGAAGATTACTTCGGAAGGGGTAGCGCCAACGGTGACTTCTTCCAGATTCCCATCGGAGTTCCCGGCGGCACCGGGCCCAACCAGGGCGTATTCGGAACCCTCGGACGCAACACCTTCCGCGCACCGGGATTCCACGATTTGGATTTCTCCTTGACCAAGGACACGAGCTTCGGTCATCGCGGGAACACCGAAGCCATGGTCCTACAGTTTCGCGCCGAGTTTTTCAACCTTTTCAATCTCGTCAATTTTGGTCTTCCCCTGAACGTCATTCGCGGAAGCGGCTTCGGGATCATCAACAAGACCGCCGGCACCTCCCGCCAGATCCAGTTCTCACTCCGCCTGATTTTCTAGTTGGGCTTCATGCCGCCCGGGAAAGATACTTTCGCAGAGGTCTCAGAGCGGTACTTGGCGCACCAAAGGCATCGACTCACTGCGAAGGAATACGAGCGGCAAGAGTTGATTCTGGAAAACCATCTCAAACCGTTTTTCCCCAGCAAGATTGCGGAGATTCGTCGAGTCGTTGGACTCGGGGCCGGAGACAAAACCAACGGACAGGCCGTTCTCTGCCTGCCCCCGGAATAGGTGATCGTGGCCTTCCAGAGGGCTTGCCGCAAGGCGGGTGTCGCCGATTTTCACTTCCATCATCTCAGGCACACAGCGGCAAGCTGGCATCGCATGGCCGGCGCCGACATTCACACCGTGGCCCAAATCCTCGAGAATGAAGACCTGAGGATGGCCGCTCGCTATCAGCACTTGTCCCCGGCATTCATGGCTGAGGCGGTAGGCCGATTAGATCTGCTTTTTGGCGTTGAAAGTCCCCCGGAAGTCCCCCAATTGCAGGAAGCGGTTCAAGCTGAGGCTGTAAGTCTTGCGGGATGAATGGCGTCCCCGGCGGGATTTGAACCCGCGTTACCGCCGTGAAAGTCCCAAAAGTAGGTAATGACAGGAATAGACAGTGTATGACTTTCATAACAGAATCACGGGCTTGCCCGCGAATCATGCGGGTGCCGCAGTGACAGGTTTGGACGGCTGTAGACAGGTTTCCCGCATCCTTAGTCACCCGTTCGTCACCGCTTCGTCACCGGAGTCGGGAGCGGGTTTTTCTATTCTGAGCCTGCCTCACGTTCGCACAGGGCACGCGACCAAGAGGGGAGAATTAAATTCCCTTCGCCCTCTTCCACAACGGCGCGTCCTGGGGCAATTCTGTGCGACGGCGGGCCGTTCTAGCAGAGTGTGCGGAAAGAACTGGTAGCTTTGAAACACCTGTTCCGTCTGGCGTGTGGCGAGTGGAAGCTACTGCCCCGATTCGCCAACCCCTGCTTGGATGTGACCACGCCCAAGGTGCATGACGAACGGACACAGCACCTCAGCCCCGAGCACTTCCGCCGCGTGCTGGCAGCCGCCCCGGAGAAAATGAAACCGATTTTCGCCTTGCTCACCGCTACGGGAATGCGCCGCGGTGAACTGCTTGGGTGCAAGTGGAAGTATGTGGACGGCACGCGCATCCTGCTTCCCACGTCCAAGAATCACGAACCCAAAGAAGTGCATCTCAACGTCTTTGCCCAACAGGTGCTCGCATCCATTCCCCAGGGCGGCCCGGATGACTTGCTCTTCCCCGATGTCACCCCGGAAGCCGTAAGCATGGCGTTTCACCGCGTCTGTGAAACCCTCAGCATCTCGGATATTCGGCTGCATGATCTGAGGCATACCTTTGTGACATGGCTTCGCCAGCGTGGGGTTGAATTGGACGTGATAGCGAGCCAGCTTGGACACCGGGATTTGAGGATGACGAAGCGGTATGCGCGGATTGCCAGCGCCCAGGTCCGGGATGCGGTGAGCGGCCTTGATTCGGTTCTGGCTGTGGCGTCGGCGTCCACCTTAGTTGGCATGACGGACAGTCTTTCGACCAACGCCTTGGCGCTGAAGAATTAATTATTAATCGCCTCTTTCAAAGTGACTTCCCTCACTTGCGAATACTGGGCCGAAATGGAACAGTCTGCATTCAGCGGTGATTTCCGGAGGGAAAGCCGCCAAACTGCGTGCCCCTGCGATCACGGGGTGCCGGGTTTGGGTCTCTTCCCTCGGCTCGTCAAATCATCCAACGCACGCCGGGCCTCCTGATAGTTTGGGTTGATGCGCAGGGCCTCAGAGTAATGCGCGATGGCTTCGCTGAATCTCCCTTGGCTCGCCAGAGCAACGCCCAGATTGTTGTGCGCCTCAGCGTAGTCAGGCATCAATCGCACGGCCTCAAGAAACTCAGGAATCGCATCGCCGGCTTTGCCTTGTCTTGCCAGGGCAATCCCCAGATTGTTGTGTGCCACCGCATAGTCAGGTTTGATGCGCAGGGCCTCAGAATATTGGGAAATGGCTTCGCTGACTCTCCCTTGGTTCGCCAGAATACGCCCCAGGTTGTTGTGCGCCTCAGCGTAGTCAGGCTTGATGCGCAAGGCCTCCGAGAATTCATGAATTGCCTCGTCCTCTCTCCCGTGTTTCACCAGAGCAATCCCCAAATTGTTGTGCGCGTCGGCGTAGTCGGGCTTGGTGCGCAAAGCCTCGGAGTAATGGGCGATGGCCTCGTCGAGTTTTCCTTGGTCGGCCAGAACAATCCCCAGATTGTTGTGCGCCTCTGCGTAGCCGGGTTCGATGCGCAGGGCCTCGGAGTAGTGCTCGATGGCTTCGCTTACTCTCCCTTGTCTCGCCAGGGCATTCCCCAGATTATTGTGCGCAAATGAGTAGTCGGGCTTGATACGAAGCGCTTCGGAAAACTGTACAATGGCTTCGTCGAATCTGCCTTGTCTCGCCAAGGCATTCCCCAGGTTGTTGTGGGCAAGATAGTTTCCGGTGGTTACTTCCAAGGCGTGTGCCCAGAGCGCCGTACCACTTTCCCAATACTGAAGCTGAGCCCATGCAGTGATCGCGCACCCCGAAATCACAAGACCCGCCGCGGCCGGGACAGCAATGCTCCGAAGCGGCCAGCGGACCAGGAGGTCCGGAACACCCCACGCCACAAGGATGAACAAACCAATGAGCGGAACATAAGTGTAGCGATCTGCCATCGGCTGGCTCCCCACTTGAACCAACCCGATGACCGGAACCAGTGTCCCCAGGTACCAGAACCAGCCAACCGGTAGATAAGGGTGCCGCAGGCCAGCCCATATTACCGCAACGGATACGCCAATCAGACCCAAGAACGCCCCCGCTACCCACCATCCAGGTAGCGACCGGGCATAGGGATAGAACACCGCCAATCGCGCGGGCCACAGCATCTCGCCAATGTAGGCGACGTATGAAACCAGTGCGTTTGCCGCGCGGAGGTTTAGCGGGATTGCATCAAGGCCCATTACGGATCCCCCTCGCCGTTGGACTACAAAGGTCACGATGCTGGACGCGACGGTGAGCGCCAGCAGCGGGAGTTTTTCCCACACCAAGTGGACCGCGGTGGCCCACTGATCGCGGGAGGGCGCCCAGCGGCCCGCAGCAATGGGTCCCAGCGCCACGCGTCCCAAGGGCCAGAAATCCAGCAGCAGCAGCACAAACGGGAGTGTCACCAACATCGGTTTCGCCATCAACCCCAGAGCAAAAAGCAGGAGTACCACCAAATATCGGCCCAGACGAGGCTGCCGCACGTACCCTACGTAGGACCATAGGGTCAGCATCCCAAACAGCGTGCTCAGGACATCCTTGCGCTCCGCCACCCAGGCCACCGACTCCACGTGCAGCGGATGGACGGCAAACAATCCGGCCACAAACGCACTCCGGCCCAACGCCCCGGTCATGCGATGAAGCAGCCCGAATAGCAGGAGAGTATTGGCGATGTGAAAAAGCAGGTTGGTGAGATGATGCGGTCCGGGGTTTAACCCGAAGAGCTGAACGTCGAGCATGTGGGATAGCCAAGTCAGTGGGTGCCAGTTGGATGAGTATCCAGTCGTGAATGCCCACGAGACACCGTGCCACGTCAGTCCACGCGCGACGAGCGGGTTTTCGCTGACGTAATCGCCGTCGTCATAATTTACAAAGTCGTGATGCCCCACCGAGGCATAGACGATCAAGTTCGCCGCGATCAGGGCCAGGGAGACCCACCGAGCCTTCCCAGAAAAGGCCGACCATGCGGTTGGGCGTGGGGAATCATGCGACGACGGACTCTTTAAAGAGACCGAAGAGGGGCTGCGGAGCGAACGGCCCTTCGAATCGATTGCGGTTTGGTTGGCCCGTCCCCTCGGGCGTGCTTTCCTCATCCAGAACCGCTCCGTTGCAAGAAGTCAAACTGGGATTTCCGTTTTGGTCGCAAGAATCGGCAGCATGCTACACCCGCAGACGCCAACTGCGACAACATTCTTCTCCCGGACCCCCGGGCGTTACAAAGGCTCGCCAGCGACTCCCCCACAGGAGTACCCACAGGAGCCTTCTCCAAAACGTCGAGTAACAAGTCGGCGTGTTCGTACGTGTTCATTGAAGTGACTGCGGAGGGGATTTATCCTAGCACAGAAATTGCATGTCAGGATAACGCACGGCCTTGAATCGGTACTTTCTGTCACTCAGGAAGTCGAAAAGGCGCTCGTTAGTCACCCATTCGTCACCGGGACACCGGCGCTGCCAGAGGCAAAGCCTGTAACTCAATGAAAAGTTTGGCGTCCCCGGCGGGATTTGAACCCGCGTTACCGCCGTGAAAGGGCGGATAACGTGTCTACGAGACCCGCCAGGGATGCCGTAAATCCTTGCATCTACAAGGGGGGCTGTAAAATCGTGCTATACATACCTCGTTTCTGACACCAATTCTAAGGCCCCCGTAAGGCCCCGAATTTCCAGGGGGGGGAATGGAGGAGGAACCATGTGGCCTACGCTTTGTACTCTCAAGGAAAGTATCTCGGCCCTGTAGCCCCGGTTTTCCTCGTGAGGGGCGACGGTGAAGCAATCGCGAGTGATGCGTGGTGGACCGGAAGGCAGGGCAGCGCCCCCGTTGTGAGCCTGCATGTAGGGGCCAGTAATGGCAATTTCGTGGCCGTACCTTAGTACCGTTGAATACGCGTATCTTAGTACCGTTGAATACCCTTATGTTCATGGGTAGAATCTAGGTTAATCCAGGCAGAAAATCGGGAGGCTGGCGCTGTCAGCGCCCATCGCGGCAAAGGGAGGAGAAGATGGCCTGGCGAGATTGGGTTCTCATCGCGTTCACAATTGGCTTCCTAGCAGGTTTCTTCATCGGAGCGAGGCGGCAATGGGGGCGTTACTTGAAGAAACACTATCAAGTCGCCTTCTTGCAGAGATTCCTGAAAGACCTTACCAGCGTGGAGGTAAGCGAGAAGGAGAGGATCGTCCATTTGGAAAAGATCTTAGCCCGCCGAAAGGAGTTGGCGGAAAAACTCGGCCGCCCGGTCTCGCATCGGACAGCGGCGGTGGACTACTTTGGCGAATTACAACTTCTGCGGAAACCCATTGTGTTGGAATACGAAGAACTTAAGAAGTTGCGCCATAAGGCCGCCACGGACCCGCTTACTGGCCTCAACAACAGCCGCATGTTTGAAGAATACCTGGGGAAGGAGATCAATCGCTCCAGTCGTAAAAAGGCCTCGTTCGCATTGCTCTTGTTGGACCTTCGCAGGTTCAAGATTGTGAATGACACTTGCGGACACGCCACGGGAGACGAGATTCTGCGCAGTGCGGCTCGTGCCAGCGTTGAAACCCTCCGCGGCTCTGACATTGCTTGCAGGATTGGCGGCGATGAGTTTGCTATCCTTCTTCCTCAAGCCGAGAGGTCCAGTGCCGAGGCGTTAGCAGAACGAATCGCGGGGAAGTTCGAAACATATGCCAAGCCCCTTGCTCCCAACACACCGGTTGGAATGGATTATGGAATTGCCATTTTCCCTAAAGATGGTGAGGGCGCGATCAGCTTGTTCCAATTTGCGGACAAGGACCTTTACGGGAATACGCGAAGAGGACTCAAATAAAAGTTCTTCCTTCGCTTTTCTCTTGTCCTGATCTTCGTAGCTGTGATGTTGTTCATTCCCGCTGGCTCAGGTCGGGGTGTCAGCGCGCATCACGGCAGAGGGAGGAACCGATGGCAGGGGATGCGGAACTTGATCAACTACAGCAAGCGTTCAGGCAGAGGATGCAGCGGACCGCAGGTGATGCGCCTTCGCTTCTGGACACGATCACGGCCCTCGCTTTCGCGGTTGAAGCCAAAGACCCCCATACGAAGAGCCATTCTCAGGCGGTTTCCAGGCTGGCAGCCCAGATCGCAATGCAGATGCGATTATCCGAGGCAGAAATCGAAGAGATCCGTCTGGCGGGCATCGTTCACGATATCGGTAAGATCCATGTGCCTGAGCCCCTGCTCTTCAAGCCCGCGCCTCTGACGGCGGAAGAGTTCGGGATCATGAAGAGCCATGCGGCCTGGGGCGCGAAGATATTGGAACCTTTGAAAGTGACAGCCATCGAGCGCATCGTGCGCCACCACCACGAGCGATACGACGGCAGGGGTTACCCCGACCACCTGATGGGGGAAGAAATTCCGTTGGGAGCGCGAATCGTGGCTGTGGCTGAGGCTTTCGACAACATGGTTTCCGATGTGCCTTACCGCCGTGCTCGGACTGTCGAGGATGCCGTTGCCGAATTACGCCGCTGCTCCGGGACGCAGTTCGACCCCAAGGTCGCAACGGCCTTCCTCGACTGGCTCGAAATCCACGGTGATCCCCGCAAGCAACAGTGACGTCACCATGGGTGGAAGAAATAAGGCCACAGGATGGCAATGAGTGACTCCCTCACGATTGTGCTTCTATTGGCCACCGGACTCCTCATGGCGCTCGTCGTCATGTTTACGTCCTCGGGTCTTTTCGCCTACTACATTTTTGAAACGGTTCGCCGCATCCTGCGGTCGCGCAGAAGGCAGCAAAAGTCTTAGACGGCTTTCCCTCTTAGGCAGAATTACCCCCTTGCTGACCACTTGGGGGTGGCGGGCACCGTGTCCTGGCCGCATTGGGTCCCATAGAAAGGTTGGTTTACGGCTGCGCGTAAATCCGAGGGTTTTCTGAAGCCAGGGAGAAGGACGTGAAAGCGGGGGGACTGTAATTCCGGTTCGAGGTCAAATCGGAATTAGTGACCACCTTTGTCGGAATCGGCAGGCGGCTCCGCACTCGGTCTGTTCCTCATGTGGCCAGCGAATTCAAAATTCATTGGAGCAAGCATCCTGTAATATCTGCCCTCAGATCAAGGCCGACAGGATGCCGTGTGGTTTGTCAAACACGCGGAGAAAGTCTAGATAGGCGTAAAGCGATGGCCCTAGCTGCTCTGCGAATGGGCGTGGCGCGTTTTACTCGGCGTACAGGTGGAGTGGGGAGACTGCTCGGCACCGGCTTCTTCATATTCACTCTAGCTCCATATTCGCGCTTAAAACCGTTCTTAATCAGGAACGCATCATCCACGAGGCTCTGGTCGAGGATATGCCTTGCAAGTCCCTCAAGCAGCTCTCGCGTGTAGTGTCTACCTGCCTGAAAAGAGTATGCCAACACTGTGCAGTCTACGTCATCCCGAGTGATGTAAATTCCGTTACCCTCTATAGACATCATCGGAGCCAATCCGAGTTCCGGCGCTGCGATTTTCCATAGCGGAGCTACAACCATATATATAGTCTATCATGACTTTAGGGCGTTTCCAACCGGCGTAGAATCGCCGGTCCTGCCTGAACATCGCGGCAAAACCGGGCTCCCCGAGGCTTCTCCCGTGCGGCAAATATACGGGTGATTTTGTGGCCTTTTCAGACGACCTTTCCTGAACCTGCCCGCGCTTGCAAGGGTCAGGTGGGCGGTAGCCGTTTCCCCGCCGGATCAAAACACATCCCTTCCCGTCTTAGTGGACGTTTCCATACACAAAGAAAATCTCAGTCGCTCTGAGCATGGTCACGTCGGGCACCCTGGGCGATATGCGCAGATTCCGCCCCAGCCTTTTGGCCTCTCCTGATAGCCTCCACGTACGGACGCTTAGTGTTTTCTTTCGCGGAGAATTTCTCGTGCCGCAATCCTGGCCAGCCCGAGGACGATACCGGAATACGTCATGACAGCATCGGGCCATCTTTTCTCGGCTGCCTTTTTCAACGCTGTGAAATCCTCTTCCGTCATTTTCACGTTCACTTGAACCGTTCGTTTCATGCCTCCCTGTGTCGGGGATTTTGGATTGCTCAACAACGTTGCTAATAGTATTATTCGTACCAGCCGGCCCAGGGACTACCTGGATGCGGGCCAGTTTACGAATCTCCGGGGGTTAAGGGCGTGAAGATCATTTTCAGCCGTAAAGGATTCGACGCGAAGAACGGCGGAGTTGCCAGCCCGATTTTTCCCGGCGGAGCCTTGCGTTCTCTCCCGATTCCGGCACCGTGGGAGCAAAAGCACCCACCACCACCCAGGTACCAAGTCACATACGACGACCTGAGCAATGAAACAGAGGACCTTGGGTCAGTGGTGGAGGAGTTGAGTTTCAACCGCCGGAAGAGAAAACCCCGGATAAGAGGGACCGATTTTTGCCATTTGGACCCTGACCTTATCCACAATGATCTTACTCGGAAGGCCGGCTGGTTGCCCATGTTCGGGCAGTCTAATGCGGCATGTACCCACCTTCTCAACCACGGTGTCCGAGAAGGAGACGTTTTTTTGTTTTTCGGCTGGTTTCGCCGTTTGCAAAAGGACACCGACCTTTTCAGGTTCGACCCCGAAAGACAAGACGCTCATGTGATCTTTGGCTGGTTGCAGATAGGTGCGGTCTGGTGCGGGTTTAACGCGGAGTCGGTCCTCCCAAAATGGGCAAAATGCCACGCCCATGTTCGTGGTGACACAGACGGGTTCTGTAATCTAAGCAAACCCGTGGACGCTGTTTTCATTGCGAGGAGGCGGCTCAAACTACCTTACCTGCGCACACCACTGCCAGGAGGGGGAGTGTTCACGAAATACCATCATGATCTCTGTCTTACGGAACTCGGCCAATCCAGAGGGTATTGGGAATTGCCATTGTGGATGTATCCCTCCCCAGGTAGAAAGCCGCTGACCTACAACGTGGACAAACGGAAATGGAGTAAAGACAGAAAGCATTGCTATCTCTATGCGGCTGATATCGGTCAAGAGTTCATCCTGGATTGCGCCGGATACCCTGATGCAGAGGTAAACCGATGGCTTAGACGCTTGTTCGCACATGCAGTGTGACAAGTCCCGTGAGGGCTACAAGCGGTCACCGAGAAGGCGGACAGGCTGAATTGGAAGCACACAAAATAGCCAGAGTCCAATCACGATGCTGCAAAGAAAGGTGAATATGGCTGCAAAAAGGAAAGCCAGTGCCAAGCGGGAAATGAAACCTATTCGCTTTAAGGTCCTGCGAATCGACAGCTCTATTGCAACAGCGCAAGAAACTATCGAGAGCCGCCTTGGTCTCCCCTCTGGCTCCGTAAGGCTGGTTAACCCAAACGGCCGCAAGGCACGCGCTGACGGCACGGTGGGTGCACTTCTGCGTTATTGGGAACGCGCAGGGTAATGGGCTCGCACCAACCAGTCTGCGGCATTCCTTGAGTGCGCCCCCGGAACTACCTCGCCGCTTCTCATGCTGGAGCGGGGTACTGTTTTCAGGTGGGATCAAGACACATCCCTTAGCCTCTTGGCAGACGTGTTTACCTAAAGACAAATCCCAGCACACCAGAAAAGCGCCTGTGCCCGGTGAAGGGGTTTCGAGGCGGGCATTCCGGGTTAAGGGAAACGGCTGGGTGCAAACGGAAGATCGACCGCGAGAATCGAGTCCCGGACCGAAATCGTCTTTGTCCCTTGCTACGGGCTTCGGGCGGGTGGAAAGGGGCAGGGAAACGAGCCAAAGCTGTGCCGAAGTTAGTAGGCTTCGGTCGGTTTCAACGGAATCTACGGAGGCAGAGGTAACTCGTTTGAATTGAATGGCGTCCCCGGCGGGATTTGAACCCGCGTTACCGCCGTGAAAGGGCGATGTCCTAGGCCGGGCTAGACGACGGGGACGGGAGCCTCGAAAGAAAGTCAGAAGGCAGAAATCAGAAAGCAAA
>Ga0187858_10005617_pt1 | contig 11423 bp, 9 predicted proteins | sample June2016WEW_8_15_FD_133015 | JGI IMG/M metagenome (GOLD analysis project Ga0187858, IMG submission 133015) | Peatland microbial communities from SPRUCE experiment site at the Marcell Experimental Forest, Minnesota, USA - June2016WEW_8_150 | ecosystem: Environmental > Terrestrial > Soil >...
AACGTCCCGCTCATGCTCGGCACCAACGAGCAACCCAAGGTGATCGGCGAAAACCAGTTCGCGCCCATCAACTCGCATGGGCTCAAGGTCATCTCGGTCGGCTTCCTCAACCCTGGAGACAAGCCGCTCATTTGGCGCGGCCCCATGCTGCATTCGATCATGAAGCAGTTCCTGGGATCGGTGCAGTGGGGACTGCTTGATTATCTTGTCATCGACCTTCCTCCGGGAACCGGCGACGTTGCGCTCTCGCTGATTCAGACCGTCCCCTTGACCGGCGCCATCGTGGTCTCTACGCCCTCGGACGTTGCGCTGCAGGACGCGCGCAAGGCCATCGAGATGTTCCGCCAGATGAAGGTGGACATCGTGGGGATGGTCGAAAACATGAGTTACTTCGTGTGCCCGCACTGCCAGCACGAAATCGACATCTTCTCGCGCGGCGGCGCGGAAAGGACGGCGAAGCAGTTCGACATCGCCTTCCTCGGAAGCATCGAGCTCGATCCCGAGATTCGTAAATCAGGCGACGGCGGCTCTCCGTCCGTGCTCCAGGGAGAGGACTCGCCCCATGCGAAGTCGCTGTTCGCGTTTGCCCGCAAAGTGGCGGCGCGGGTGGAGGAGATCAAAGCCGGGAGTTCGGAAAGCGTGATCCAGATTCAGTAGGGCGCAGTAGGCCGACGACACGCATGTTGACCGATCGGCTTCGCTGGATCGCGCGCTACTTGAACTGCAAATGCAACTGGCGGAGCCCAACCTGGGCGGCGCTGGTGCCGGCGTTGAACACGACGATGCGAACCACGTAATCGCCGTCCGCTCCGGTCGGCAGACCCTGCCAGCCACTCGAGTAGATTCCGTTGGGCGTGGTCACAGGCACTTCTCCCGACAGTGCATACCAATTTGTTCCGTCGGGGGTGTACTGTGCCTGAGCATAGCTTCCGCTCGGCAAAACGTTCGTCGCCATCGTGAGCACGAAGCGGACTGCGGTCGCGTTTAACATATCGATCTGATCGCGATCGAATGGGGCCCCGACTTCGTTTGTGCCCACAGCCGCCTTGAACCCGCTCGCCCCATAATAGAAGTTGTAGTCAGGGGGAGCGGCTAAACTTCCGGCTGGCCCTTGTGGGCCCGCAGGCCCAGGCGAACCTTGCGCGCCCGGCGCGCCGGCCGGACCTGCAGGCCCTGCGGCACCTGTGAGCCCTTGCGCGCCCGGCGCGCCGGCCGGACCTGCAGGCCCTGCGGCACCGGTTACGCCTTGCGGCCCTTGCGGTCCGAATGGCCCCACCAGGGAGTGAAAGCTGTTGCCGTTGTCCGATTCCACAAGTATGCCGGTGGCGATCGACAGTGTGTATTGCCCCACTGCCGCCGCGGGGACTGGCAATCCGAGATCAACTAGAGTAATCGCAGATTGCCGCGTGTTCCCGGCCGGCGGCTGCACACTCAGCGGTCCGCTGCAATTCGTGCCTGGACTGCCAGTCGCGCATTGCGCCCACGAGATTCCGGACGCCAGGCCCAGGGTGGCGATCAACCACCAATGAGATTTCATTCCTTCTCCTATCGTCACGGAATTACCGCGGCGGCTTCGTTACTGTATCCGCTTTCGCTCTTGCCCTGAACCGCGGTGGCGACGTAGTAGAGCTTTTGGCTATGACCGACTTGAGTATCGGTATAAGTCGTAACCGTAATTCCCGAGGCCACTTGCACGTAGGGTCCGCCCGACGCGGTGCCGCGATAGAGGTTGTAACTCGTCGCATTCGCGCTTGCGTTCCAGGTCAGAGTGACGGAATGCCCCGTAACCATGTTGGCATTGCCGCTAAGCGTTGCTTTGCCCTGAAGTCCCTGGGCAAAACCCAAACTCAGGCAGCCCAGAACCATTAAAGCTGTGAATAGTCGGTTCATCGATCTACCCTCACGCCGGTTCACTCAAGAGTCAGGCGATGGAATCATCTTGGCAGAAAGTGGGATCGAAGTCGGTGACCGCAGTACAGTCAATTGGTGATGAATCCAACAGTGGATAATCGCACCGGGCTTCACGATGGCTACCCCTTCTTGTCGTCGAATCGCGCCAGGCGAAACACCGGGTCGGCGGTTTCGTCCTTGAGTACGAGCTTTGCCACCATCTCACCCAGCGCGGGACCATGCTTGAATCCGTGGCCTGACCCGCCGCCAACAATCCACACGTTGGCATTGCCCGGATGGCGATCGACGATGAAATTGTGGTCGGTCGTATTTTCATACTGACAGACGCGCGTTTCGAGCAACGGCGCATCTTTCATCCCCGGAAAACGGTAAGCAAGATAACGGCGCGCCGCAGCCAGTCCATCTTCGCTTACCAGCCGCTGGCCTGAGGTGGGATCGAACTCCGGCCCGCGCGTGTCATCGGCAACTTTGAAGCCGCGTCCTTGATTGCCAGGGATTCCGTACATGAAGTGGTCGCTGTGATCGGCCCACACTGGCATGTTGCCCTCGTTATAACGCGCGTCGCTCGCGGGAGTGCCAAAGAAAAACACTTCCTGCCTGGTCGAAATGAAATGCGGACCTACGGTTCGCGGAAACAGCTTTCCAAGCCACGGACCACAGGCGAAGACGTAGCGGTCGGCTAGTAACGTTGAGTCGTCCGATGTTGAGCCGTCCGATAGTCTGAGGCCTTTCCACTTTCCACTTTCAAGATCCTGTGCTGCGACCGTTGCCTGGCGATACTCGCCGCCTTCGGACACGAACTGATCAACCACCGCTTGCGTCGAAACACGCGCGAGGAGATATCCGCTTTGTGGTTCGTAGATGGCCCACTTGACGTTCTCGGAACTTATCTGCGGCCAGCGACGCCTGAGCTCGCTTACGGTGAGCTGCTCGAAGGGGATGCCGGCGTCTTTCAATAAGGGAAGCGAGCCACGCTCGAATGTGTCCTCGGCTTCGACCATCCACAGCACTCCAATGGGGAAAAAGAACTTCCGCTTCCACTGGGCTTCGTGCTGCTTCCAAAGGTCGAGGGCGCGCGCCGCCAGTTTCGTATAAGGCTGATCGGGCCCGTATGCGCCGCGGATGACTCGAGTCTCGCCGCCCGATGAGGCTCGCGAATTTCCCGGGCCCCAGGCATCTAGCAACGTGACTCGTGCGCCGTTGCGAAGAAGATAGAGGGCGGTCCATCCGCCGAATGCGCCTGCGCCCACGACCGCGACATGAGGCTGGTTGTCCATGAGATTTGCAGTCCCCGGAGCACCACGATGCGCGGACAACGGCAAGACTGCGCCTGCCAGCTTGCGTTCCGCTGCCAGCAACGCCGTGGCGATTCCGAGCTTACAGACGGTGCGGCGGGAAAGCTTGGGAACCGCACTGCGATCCGGGGAAGCAAACTCTTTTGCAAGCATGGTTAGGCGGCGACGTTGTGGGTCGGGCTTGGGCGCAAACCAGCGCGCCGGCGAATGCTCTAGTACGTCCCCACGCCGTTCGCACAACGGATCTTAAACCAATCGTAAGGAGTCTTGCCGCGGTTCAGGATGGCATCGATGCGCACTCGCGCGAACGTCTGCTGAATCCGCATGATGGTTTGCATGTTATCCCGGTTGCTGCGAGCGTCCACGCGTTGCGACCAGCGCTCGGTCATCTGCCGCTGCTGCATCTGCGAGTAGTCGCCGTCGTACACAACCGGGGCACGATCTTGTGCCGCTTCCATGCGCAGCTGATTGTGCTGGACGAGTTTGGTATTGGCATCGATGGCCGCGGAAAGGACATCAGTTTGCTCGTCGAACCAGGCATGAACGACGCGCTCGGTTTCGGCCGCATCGTGCTTGCTCCTGAAGTCGTGGATCGCGTTCAGTACGTCCTCGACATTCTCCACGCCCTGCAATGCGATCGCCGGAATGGGACTGTTGCGGACCGGCACATCGTCGTCCGAGAAGACCCGCTTCGCCTTGCTCTTCGAGGTGTCTTTATTCTTCTTGGCCACGTCGCCGAGCGGCGGCGCAGTGCCGTCGTCGCTATTCTGGCCAAATGTCTGCCCGGTGAACGGTAGGATGAGAATCATCATAAGGAAGCACTTCCAACGCATAAGGCCTCGATGCGGGGAGAAGATGGGAGGAGACAACTATTTCCGCACCTCCATGATATCCGCTTGCCAAGAGCACCAGCAGTTACGTCTGTTATAAGACGAAGGTGCCTGACGTTTCGCCTTAGCGGCCCCGCCCGGGCCGGGATGTGTCACGTTTCCCTCGTATGGCTATCGCGTGGGCAATCCTTGACACCCTCGTCGACGCTCCCTAGAATTCCAATTAGGCGTGGTGGAATCTTAATCTAAGCCACTGCATCTAAAGAATTTAGAGGAGCTGTTCAGCTCCGAGACTCAGGTAGATATGCCAGCAGGGCCAGCGGGCGGACGGGAACGGGAAATCCTGACCGCGATCGTCGAGACATTCATTGCCAGCGGAGAGCCGGTGGGGTCGCGCACGCTTGCGCGGTCCAGCCGCGAAGGGCTGAGTGCGGCTACGATTCGCAACGTGATGGCTGATCTTGCCGATGCTGGATTTCTGGAGCAACCGCACGCTTCGGCGGGGCGCGTTCCCACGGCGGAGGCTTATCGTTATTACGTCGAGCAGCTTAGTGGAGAAGCGCATCTCTCGCACGAGAACCAGAGCATCATTCAGGACACATTGACCGGCGTGACCGACGTGGCGGAGTTCATGGAGCGGACTTCGCATGTGCTCTCCCTGATTTCGCATAGTGTTGGAGTCACGGTGGCGACCGCCGGGCCGCGGAACGCGCTTGAGCACGTTTACTTCTCGCGCCTGGGCGATCAGAAGGTGCTGGCGGTCGTGGTCACGCGTTCGGGAGTGGTGCGCGACCGGGTGCTGCGGCTGGATATTCCGCAATCCGATCTCGATTTGGCGGCGCGCTACATCAACGACAATTTTCGCGGTTGGACGATGGCCGACATGCACGCCGAACTGGCACGCCGCCTGGAACAGGAACGCAGCGAGTATGACCGGCTGATGAAGTCGATTGAGCAGCTTTATCAGCAGGGGGCGCTCGCTTCGAGCGACGACACGCAGGCAGTGTTCGTGGAAGGCGCGGCGAACCTGATTACGAACCAGGTGGCCGGCCAGGAAGATCGCGAGCGCCTGCAGGATATGCTGCGGACACTCGAAGAAAAAGAAAAGGTTGTGAAGCTGCTCAGCGCTTATCTCGACACGCGGCAGGAAGCGGTGCGCGTGGTCATCGGGCTGGATGAGGCGCTTCCGTCTTCTTCATTGCAGAATTTCGTGCTGATTGGAGCGCCCGCCCGGGTCGGCGGTGAAGTGATGGGGTCGCTGGCGGTGATTGTGCCTACGCGACTGGATTATCAACACACCATGTCTGCGGTGTCGTACATCGCGCGGCTGTTCGATAAACTTTTGAACGAATCGGAGTAAGGAAGCAGAATGGGTAAGGGAAACGGAAAAACTGAAGCGCGCTTTGATCTAGAGCCCGAGGACCTGGAACACGAGCTTCCGGCCGCGGAAGGTGGGGAAGAATCTGACCCGGTTGCGGTCGTGGCCAAGGCTGAGGAAGCTGGTGCGGCATCGGAAGTAGAAAAGCTCAAGGCTGAGCGTGAGGCGCTGCTGGATCGACTGGCCCGTCTGCAGGCGGAGTTCGATAATGCCCGCAAGCGCGCGGTGCGTGAACAGCAGGAATTCCGCGAGTTCGCCGCAGCGGACGTCATCAGGAACCTTCTGCCGATCCTCGACAGTCTTGAGCGTGCATTGAAGGCGAACGCCGACTCTACCGACTTCCGCAACGGCGTTGAGCTCATCTATCGTCAGTTTCAGGATGCGTTGCAGAAAATTGGAGTGCAGCCGATTGTTGCGATGGGGCAGGCTTTCGATCCCCGGGTTCACGAGGCCATCGAAATGGTGGATACGACCGAGGTTCCGGACCACCATGTTTTCCAGGAACTGCAGCGGGGTTACAAATACAAGGACCGGCTGCTGCGTCCCGCGATGGTGCGGGTCGCTCGCAATAGCCGCGGGTAGCGCCGGGGCAGCTCAGGCGTTTAGCAGTTGGCTGAACAAAATCCGCTGTTCGACGCCCAGCCCTAAAGGGGCAATTTATTCCGAGGCACTTGCGTCGTCGCTAAAGCGATGCCCTGATACGAAGCGTGAGTTTTTCTAAAGAGTGGGGGGAGTTTCTGGCCGCCAACACAAAACGTGATTATTACGAGGTCCTCGGTGTCACCCGTGCGGCCACCGACGTTGAGATCAAGAGCGCTTACCGCAAGCTCGCGATGACGTACCATCCGGACCGCAATCCCAACAATCCGGACGCGGAAGACAAGTTCAAGGAGATCACGGAGGCGTACGCAATCCTCGCCGATAGCGAGAAGCGATCTTTGTACGATCGCTTCGGGCACGCAGGCGTGGGCGGCAGCGGCGGAGGTCCAGCCGGATTCGATCCCGCCATCTTTCAGGATTTCGGCGATATTTTCGGTGACATCTTCGGCTTCGGCGACATGTTCGGACAGGGCAGCCGTCGTCGCAGCCGCGCCCAGCGTGGAGCCGACCTTCGCGAAGACTTGCATCTCGAGTTTGATGAAGCGGTCTTCGGTACCGAGAAGCATGTGAACGTCCGTCGGCATGAGACCTGCGACGCTTGCCGCGGCGCCGGCGCGGCGCCGGGAAAAGCACCGGTGACCTGCAAGTCGTGTGCCGGTCGAGGCCAGGTGCGGTATCAGCAAGGCTTCTTCAGCATCGCGCGAACCTGCCCTGCCTGCCAGGGCGCGGGCAGCGTAATCACCGATCCCTGCCCGAAGTGCAAAGGCGAGGGCCGCTTGCTGCGCGAGCGCGTGGTCGAAGCCAAGGTGCCTGCGGGAGTGGAGGACGGCACGCGAATTCGTTTCACCGGCCTCGGTGAGGCGGGCGCGTTCGGCGGGCCCGCCGGCGACTTGTATGTTGTCTTGCACGTTAAAGAGCACGCCTTTTTTGAGCGCGAAGGCAACGACCTGCACTGCGTGGTCCCGATTTCGTTTCCGCAAGCCGCCCTCGGCATCGAGATTATGGTTCCGACGCTGGAGGGAGAGCACAAGCTGAAGATTCCAGAAGGCACGCAGTCGGGAACCGCGTTTCGCATACGGAGCAAAGGCGTGCCGGTGCTCAATGGCCACGGCAAAGGCGATCTTTACGTCGAGGTGCGAATCCAGACACCCGGGAAACTGAATAAACGCCAGCGCGAGCTGTTGGCCGAACTGGCAGAACTGTCTCCGGTGGAGAATAAGCCGCAGCACCGGTCGCTGTTGGGACGGGTGAAAGAGATGTTTTCATAGGAAAGTTCTCAGTTCCCGGTTCTCAGTTCTCAGAGTCCAGCGCCTTGCCTTTATTTTCGATAAATGAGCCTTTACTGAGAACCGAGAACTGGGAACTGAACTCAAACCATGACACGCCGCCGCTGGATCGCCGACGAGGTTGCTGGAGACACCGCTGCTCTGGTGGGCGAACATGCCGCTCATCTTGCTCGCGTGCTGCGTGCCGAAGTCGGCCAGGAGTTCGACATCGCAACCGGAGACGAAGTTCGCCGCGGAACGATCACTACGATTGCTTACGATCGGATTGAGTTCGCACTCGAGAAGAAGCACCGGGTGCTGAAGGGCACGTCACCGAAGACCGCTCCGAAGATCACGCTGGCCCTTGCTATTTTCAAGTTCGACCGCATGGAGTGGGCGATCGAGAAGTGTACCGAGCTCGGGGTCGCTCGCATCATTCCCGTCATCGCCCGGCGCAGCGATGCTCATTTGGCTGCTGCCGCAGTGAAGCGCCACGAACGCTGGCAGCGCATCGTTCGTCAGGCGTCCGAACAGTCGCGGAGGCCGGGGACGGCTGAGATCGCGGCTCCGATCAAGCTGAAGAATCTTGCCGACGATGGTGTACTGCCGGCTGGCGCACTGACCCGCGTCTTTCTTGCTGAATCTCTTGCCGAATCGGAAGAAGACGCTCGGCTGGGACACATTTTGCAATCCCCGTTTTCGAACGGCGAAGTCGTGCTCGCGGTGGGCCCCGAAGGCGGGTGGGCGGATGGTGAGCTGGCGTGGTTTTACGAAACAGGGTGGGTCGCGGCATCGCTCGGCGACACAATCCTGCGCGCGGAAACCGCGGCGATTGTTGCCACTGCACTGGCGCTGGAAGCGCTGCGCTGATTCCTCAAGATGACAGTGTCAATCTATTGAACTTCCGGGGCCAGAGTCTTCCATAGCGGGCTCTGATATTCTCCGGCTAGAGACTCTCACGTTGATTGCAACTGTCTTACCTGCGACGAAGATTGCTCCCGACGACCTGCAGCAGCAAGCCATCGGACACATTCATGGCCCGATGCTGGTGATCGCCGGCGCTGGCACCGGAAAGACCACCGTGCTCACGCAGCGCGTGGCCAGCCTTATCCGCGAAGGCCATGCTCGCCCTGACGAAATTCTTGCGCTCACCTATACCGACAATTCCGCTGCGGAAATGATGACTCGTGTCCGCGAGGAACTGAAGGGCGCGGCCAGCGACGGCCTGCAGGCCTGCACCTTCCATGCCTGGTGCAATGGGCTGCTCCAGCGCCGCGGCGCAGATTTTGGTGTGCTCGACGACAAGGATCTCTGGGTGTTCTTGCGCCGCCGCATCCGCGACCTGCGTCTCAAGCACTTCGTGCGCGCCGCCAACGTTGGCCAGTTTCTCGACAGCCTGCTCGATTTTATGCGTCGCTGCCAGGACGAACTGGTTGGCCCCGAGGAATATGCGCGCTATGTGGAGCGCCTGGAGCGAGGCGAAGTTCCGCTGCCTCGAGTTGCGCGCTCGAAGAAGCAAACGGAATTGGAAGACGCGGAGATTTTGGAACGCTGCCAGGAAATCTCGCGCGTTTTTGCCAGAGTTGAAGACATGCTCCGAGAAAAAAACCTGGGCACCTTCGGCCATATGATCACCAAGGCCTACCAGTTGCTGAAGGACGATTCCAGGTTGCTCGAAGAGGAACGGCGCCGCACGCGCTTTCTGCTGGTGGATGAATTCCAGGACGCGAACTTTGCCCAGGTCGAAATACTCTCGCTGCTCGCGGGGCCGGCAGCGAACGTGTTTGCCGTGGGCGATCCGGACCAGGCGATCTACCAGTTCCGCGGGGCTTCGAGTGAAGCGTTCACATTGTTCTTGAAGAATTTTCCTGCGGCGCGAATGGTTGTGCTGGGAAAGAATCGCCGTTCGCTTCCGCCGATTCTGGGTTGCGCCTTTAGCATTGTGAACGAGAACCCGCCGGTGTTCGCGCAAACGCTCTCGCAAGAAGGAACTTCAATTTCCTACAAGCGGGCGCCCCTTGAATCGCTGCGAGAAGAAGCGGCGAAGCAAGAAGGGAAGAGCTTGGCGGCGCCCCTCGTCAAGATCATTACCTGGAGGGATAAAGAAGTCGAGGCCGCCGACCTTGCCCATCGGACCCAGAAGACTCGCAAAGAACGGCGCTGCCGGTGGAGCGAGTTTGCCGTGCTCTATAGGCAGCACAACCATCGCGACGAACTGGTCCATGAATTCGCCGAACGAGGCATTCCGTTTTCCATCGAAGGTCTGGACGTCCTCGATACGCCTGAGGTGCGCGACGTAGTGGCTTGCCTCACCGCAGCTGTGTCTCCGAACGATGCGGCCAGTCTGTTCCGGGTGGCGGCGCTGCCGCAATTCGGCACCAACCCCATGGAACTACGGGCGGCGATGAGGGCGATACGGCGGCAGGACCTCGATCTCCGCACGGTGTTAGGAAATTTGCCGAACGGTTCGTCGGTGCTCGATAGCGTGGAGAAGGTGCACCGCGAAGTGAAGAAGGACGGAATTGGCGCGTACGATGCGGCGAACATAGTGATCCGGCACTTTGGCTTGGAGAGGTCGGCTTTGGCGGCCGCATTTGTGAAATTTGTGGAGGGTTGGCAGAAGAAAGCCATTACCGAAACTGGGAGCCCTTCCGAATACCTCGAATACCTCGATTATTTTGTACAGGCACGCGGGACGATTCCACTTCCGCGCGTCGAGGAAGATGAGGATGCTGTGCGCCTGCTGACCGCCCACGCCGCCAAGGGACTTGAGTTTCAGCACGTGGCCATCATTCGCGGCTCGTCGACCTCGTTCCCAATCGCTTATCGGGAGCCGCTGATTGCTTTTCCGGCAGAACTGCGCCGGTCAGACGCGTCTTCCTCGGGCGGGCATGCCACTGACGACAAAACTTTGCACGAAGAGGAAGAGCGCCGGCTTTTTTATGTTGCGATGACACGGGCTAAGGACACTCTGGCCATCTATGCGAACCGAGGCAAGGGCCAGAAGGATCCAAAGCCGACCAAGTTTCTGCGGGAATTCATGATTCACCAGGCGTACAAGAAGTTATGGTCCACGCACGCAGCGGCGGCCGTGCAGGACAGCTTGTTTGCCGAGGAAGCGCAGCGAATCGCTTTGCCGCAATCCAATGTCGCCGCGTGGCTGATGATGCCGCCGTCGGCCAGCTTCGTGACGGGCCTGAGCGCTTCGGCCATCGAGATCTATGAAGAGTGTCCGCTGCGTTTCAAACTCGAAAGAGAGTGGAACCTGCCGCGCGAGGTGTCTGCGTCACTGCACTACGGAGCGGCGATGCACGGTGTGCTGCGCACTTTCTATGACGTGCAGCGCTATCAGCGTGAAATCAGCGACGATGATTTGCTCGAGCAGTTCCGGTCTGTCCTGGCATTGGCCGGCATCGCCGACCGCTATCAGTATGAGTTGTATTTGCGTCAGGGGAATGAGCAGTTGCGGCAGTTCTTCGAAGCCGCTCGCGCAACGGCTGCCCCCGAAGTCATGGAGACGGAACACAGATTTGAACTGCAAGTGGGCACGGCGAAATTGACCGGACGGGTGGATCGCATGGATCGCACGGGCCCGGACACGATCGCCATCGTGGACTACAAGACGGGCAAGCCGAAATCACAAGAGGATGCAGATGAGAGCCTGCAACTTTCGTTGTATGCGTTGGCGGCCCGGGAAACGCTGGGAAAACGCGCCGACCGTTTGATTTTTCATAACCTCGAAAGCAACACGCCTGTCTGTACCACCCGAACCGACGGCGAGTTGGAAGCGGCAAAGGCGCGCGTTCAGAAGGTGGCCGATGGAATCGCGCAGGGAGAGTTCCCGCCAAATCCCAAGTATCACTGCGCGTTTTGTCCCTATCGGAATCTTTGTCCGGCTACGGAGAAGGTGGTTGCGGCTCCGCAGAGGAAATCGGCGTCTCGGGTGAATTAGCGCAGCGGACGGGCGAGGCGCCCGTCTCTCCAGCGTAATGATGCCGCAAAAAACTTTGGGGACGCTCATCGCGTCCCCTTTGTCGTTGCCTGTTGCGGGTGTTTAGTGTTTCTTCTTTTTTGCTGCTTTCTTTTTGGTTGCCATGGATCTATTCTCCCTTTCCATTCTTCATGGAATTTCGCAACGGTAATT
>Ga0187858_10005624_pt1 | contig 11415 bp, 19 predicted proteins | sample June2016WEW_8_15_FD_133015 | JGI IMG/M metagenome (GOLD analysis project Ga0187858, IMG submission 133015) | Peatland microbial communities from SPRUCE experiment site at the Marcell Experimental Forest, Minnesota, USA - June2016WEW_8_150 | ecosystem: Environmental > Terrestrial > Soil >...
CTGCGCCCAGAAGGCTTCGGCGTGAGACCAGATTTTCTTCTTCTGGCCGCCTGCAACCACCGTATCCACCTCGATGCGTGGAGCGTCGAACGTGACGGCCGCGCTGCTTTGCTCGCGCTTGATGGCCATCAGCTCCCCGCGCACCTGGGGATCGTGCGGGATGCGATTCAGGCGCCGCTCGTAGCGCTTCTTCATGCCCGTGGCCATGGCGATCTTGATGTTCACCGTATCCGCCAGAGCACTGCGCACGCGCGTGGTGGAATCGCCCTGCTCCATTTTTTTGATCGACCCGCCGAAGTTCACTCCCATCACATGGCTGGGATAATTTGCGGAGAATTTCTCATAGAGCGGGAGGCCAATGCCGGTCGAGTCCAGCGCGGTACGATTGGCCAATTTCACCAGCGGCATCAGCACGTCTTCCTGGCAGAGTTTCCCGGCTTTCTTATCCTCGTCGGGGATAAAGAACGGCATGTTGTGCAAGTAGAGCACCAGCCTGCACCAGGCGATATCGCCCAAATTCTCGCGCAGCCAGGCGCAAGTGCGGTCTCCGGACCTGCCGAAGTCGATGCCGAGGGACAATTGGCCCCCGGTGCAGCGATCGAGCACAGCCTGTAAATTAAACTCGCGCACGTCGCTGATCACCACGCCGTCGCAGCCGCCGTCCTCGGCGCCCGAAACCAGGTCAAGCGTCAGCCATGCGCCGACCGCTTTGAGGAACACGCACAAGAATTCCTGGTTAAAGGCGTCCTCATCCTGCATGCCTTCGCGCATTTCCTCGAGGTTGATGGGGCAGCCTTCCGCGATCGCCATGGGCGCATCGAGATAATGCCAGCTCCAGGCGCCCGGCGTGCCGTCAGCTCGCGGGGGGCGAAAGGGATTCTGTGCGGGCGCCACAGCATCGGTTAGGCCTACGCCTTTGGCAAGATCGTAAAACTTGCCCTGCTCTCCGTTGGGAGTGCTGAGCACCCGCAATTTATGCCCCAGCGCGATCCCGCGCAGGATTGCCGCCCAGATGGCGTAGCTGTCCTCAACGTGCGCATATTCATCAAGATCGGAATTGCCGGGATAGCCGCGCGCCGTGCGCGGGTTGCACGGCAGCGCGAGGATGCGCGAGCCGTTCGAGAATTGGCAGCGATGCTGGATCAGGTCGGTTTTGCCCAGCTCGTCGGCGTAAGGCTCGTGATAAATTTCGGCGGTAAAGTTCATTGCCTCTTTGATTTTCCCCACGCCTTCCATCATGAACTCGATCGCTTGAGCGTCCGAGGCGCTCAGATAGTTCCAATAGGTACGCGGCCGCTCGACGCACTCGAGCGTGTTCTCGACCGCCGTGCCGAACGTGAAGCCCGTGCGCGCCGACTTTACCGCGCCCTTGAACCGCGACCGGTCGTCAACCCACCTTTGTTGGTACGGGTAGAGTTGAACCACCGGTGGCAGCTTCACTTCCGGCTGGCTGAGCTGCACGCGCGGGTAATCCGAAGACGCGCTCCCGGATGCGGTCAATGTCTTCGCGCGTGATGGCCCTGCCGCTTTCGATTTTGTTTCTCGCTTCATCCGTCGCTTCTTCCACGTTCCGGTTGTACTCCGCGATCTTGAGTTCCAGGGCTTTCTTTTCGTTCTCCGCCGTCTGCCTTGCCACCTCGAGCTTGCCCGCCTCGATTTCCTTGTCCGCCTCGAGCTGCTTCCATTTCCGCAATTCCGCCAGCAGCTTCATGACGTCCTGCTCGGCAAGCTGGCCTTGCTGCTGAAGCACGCCCTCGAGCGCAAATGCCTCGATGATTTTCGCGGCATCGCAGGCAGGATCTTCTTTCTGCTCCTCCAGAAGCACTTTCACCTTGTTGCGCGCCTCGCGGTAGGAGGCGCGGTCTTTCTCCTGCTCTTCCCAGATGCGAAGCTGGTAGTAGTTCGCGCAAGCGCCAATCGAAACTTCCTCGTTGTACAGCTCCCAAATCAGCGACGCCACCCGGGTGTGGGTCGAGTGATTGGCGTACCACAGCTTTACCTGGCCCAGCAGCCCCGGGTGCTTCCGGTCAAGCTCTTCGAGTTTCAGCAAGCGGTAAAATTCAGCCATGCGCGTAGGGCCGAACGGCGTTCGGCCCCATCGGTCAACTCACCCGGGCCGAACGCTGTTCGGCCCTACGATTCAAAACCTAACAAACTCATCGGGCGGAATCCGCCCGTCGTGCAGGTCCACGGCCCGCACCGTGGCGCGCACCATCTGCAGCTCGAAATCCGCGCGGCCGCTCCGCAGCGAACGCCGCTCGATGTAGCCGCGCTGCTCGAGGCCGTTCAAATGGAATGTCTTGCTCTTCTCGTCCGGGAAGTACCCCTGTCCGGCGAGCTGCACCCAGAGATCCCGAAGGGGCATCCATTCGAGATTCGCGAAGATCAGGGCATCCAGCATGACGCCGCGTTCAAGCTCCCTGTGGAGCAGATCGTTGATGTTCGGCATATTTGCACTCTCGGCAATTGCTGATCAGATCGTTCACTCGCGCGCTGGTGGTTTGGATGGCCAGCCACACGTCCTTGTTGGTCTGCGCCTGCTCGCGGGCGTAATCGCGAAAGCCTTCCGCCACCGCACGCATCGATTCGCCCTGGACTTTCATGCCTTCGCCGAAGCTGGCCAGCGCCTGAGCCTGCGCCTGGAGCAGCGAATTCATTTCCTTCTGATTGTCGGCGCTCTGCTGGATCGCCTGGATCACTCGCCCGCTGGCCTGGCCTCGCGAGAAAAAAAGGTAGCCCAGGGCGATGCAGGCGAAGATAAACCCGATCACTCCAACTGCGGCCAAAATCGCGGTCATGCTCGTCCCTCCAGGCGGTGGGCAGGCCGGCAGTCGGCAGGCGGCAGTCGGCAGTCGGCAGGTGGGCAGTCGGAAAGAACCGCGAACCCCCGCTGCTCCCTCGCCCAGATCGCCAGTTGCAGCCGGCTGTGCATACCTCGCCGATCGAAGATCGACTGCAAGTGGTTCTTCACCGTCTGCTCGCTTATTCCCATGATTCCGGCAATCTCGGCGTTGCTAAACCCGGCAGCAACGAAGCCTGCCACTCGGGTCTGCGTTGACGTCAGCCCATCCAGCAAGAGGGCAGGGTTGGGGAATTTCAAATTTGAGATTTGAGATCCCGACATCTGCCGATCTACCGGCCTCCGTGTCTCTGTGCCTCTGTGGTTCACTTGCGCCCCGCCCTTGCGATTAAATAACCGGCCGCCGCCGAAATCACAATCGTCTCCGCGCTGTGCTTCACTCGCGTCCACACGCTGCCGCCCTTGGCCGCTTTCACCGCCGCATCCCGTTCTTTGGTGAGCGACGTGATCTTGTCCTCATCGATCGAGGTTTGCATCTGCGCGCCGGTCAGCTTCTCGCTGCACTCTTTGCAGGTAATGAGTTCATCGAAAAGAGGCCGCATGTCAGCGGCGGGGATCTGCATGCCGGTAATCGTGGGCGGCGTGCCTGGAGCTGCGCCTGCCGGCGCCGGCGTCGTTACTGTCGTGACGGGCGCCGGCAGGGTCTGGGGGAGAAAAGTTGGAATCTCGCGCACAATTTGCGCGGGCGTAACAGCCTGCGCCTTAACTTGCTCGAGCGCCGCCACACGCTCTTTGAGGTCGCGAACCACGAGCTCCGATTGCGATTTCAAGTCCGCCTGGTTGGCGTGCTCGGCTTTCAGCGTGGCATCCAGCACGGCGCGATCCACGAGGGCGCCGTGCCACTCGTGCACCACAACGCCCAGGGCGAGCCCCAGCAGCGCCGCAACAGCCAAAGCCGCTTTGTGCCCTTCAGTCATAAGAACCAGCTCTCAGCTATCAGCTTTCAGCTCTCAGCGAGCCGGAGGAAAGGCGAACGCTTGCGTGCCACCGTCGCCAGTGCGGTGGCTCGTGATTCTCCGGCTCGCTGAAAGCTGACGGCTGATAGCTGACAGCTTCACTACGGCCTTCCAAAAATCTTCTGCACGGACTCCGCGCCTTTGCCCAGAAAGTACATCACGGCCGGAAAGCTGGTGGCGCCCGTCAGCTCAGGCAGTTCGTGCTTTTTCCACACCAGGAAGCTCACCCACGTAATCACCGCGGCCAGGGCGAGGAAGGATGCAAAGCGCGAAAAGCTGGTCTCGTTCGAGTCGCTGAAAAGCTTCTTAATCCACTCGATCATGGCGAAATCTCCGTAGCGCAGACCGCCGATTTTGCGGTCTGCGGTTCTTCCCGGTGCAAAAGCCGCAGGCCACAAAAGCGGTGGTCTGCGCTACCATTGCCGATCTGCCGCGCCGTCTATCCGCTGTTTTCACGCCATGGGGACGCAAAGAGCAGCCTGTCGGCGCGGCAGGCGCGAAACTACGAGCCCGGAGGTGCCTGCACTCCGGGCATCTTGGCCAAGTAAGCGAGGTACGTAATTTTGTTGGCCATGTCCTGCGTGAACGGCACGACTTGGGATGCTGCCTGGGCCACGGCCGCTACCTGCTGCGCCTGGATCACCATGTTGTGGACGTTTGGAGCATTCGCCAGGAACATGTTGTTGTCGGTGAACAGCTCCTCGGTGCCGGCAACGGGCGGCCGTTGGGGCAAAGGCCACGGGTTCGCAATCGGGTTCGACGTGGCCGCGCCGTCTGCGAGACTCCCGGGCTCGAAGCAGTTGTAGCTGGCCGCTTCTGCAACCGTCATAACCAGGTGCGTGATCGTGTACGCGCAGCTTCCATCGGCGTTGTAGGCTTGGCTGCCATTGGCGTTCAGGGTGAAGTTGATCACCGGATAGGCAATGAACCCTCCGCCGAGAGGCAAGATTCCGGTGAGCGCATTGGCCGGGTCGCTTGCGGACCGCGATGCCGCTTGGGGATCAACCCAGTTCTTGTACCTCTTGCCGCCCGTCATGTTGGCCGCGAGGTAAGTAGGGGCCTGGCCGGCAGTCTTCAGGGCCTGGTAAGTCGCCTCGTCAAGTGTGGGGAATAACTGAAGGACGCTGAACGGCGCTTCCACCGTCGCAATGGGTATGCTCGGCGTTGCCGGCGCTGCGGGAGTCGATGTTGTCATAAAGCCTCCAGTCGAGAGCAGTAGGGCCGAACAGCGTTCGGCCCGAACCGATAGTTACTTCTTCAAAGTTGCGCTGATCTTCACGAATTCGGCCGAGGCCCACGCCTTGAGGCGGCCAAGCTCATAGTGCACGAAGGCCGCTAACCCGATGCCCAGCACGACGAAAAACAGATAAACCATGGCCGTTCCCCCTGGGGCCGAGGCAGCGCCTCGGCCCTACGATTTGCCGATCTGCCCACCTGCCCATCTGCCCACCGAGAAAAAACGGCCGGCGCGCGAGTGGTGCCAGGGCGGGAGAAGGAGGAAAACCGCCCTCCCGCGCGCCAGCCAGGCGGTAAACTTAGCTCTTCGCCGGCGCTGCGGCTGCCGAAGCCGCGGCGGGCGCGGCCGGAGCGGCAGGCGCGGGCGCGGGCGGCGTCACTATCGTGTACTGATAGGTGCGAACCATCGTGGCCGGCGCGGTGGGCACGACGTTCAGGGTGTCGACGTCCTGGATCTGCCCTTCGGCATTCGACGCCACGTAGGTGATCTCAGCCGATTGCCCTGCCGGGCCGTCTGTTAGTGGAATCGTGTCGGGATCGCCGCCCGCTGCAGCGCCCACAGCTACGCCGGCCGGGTTTGACGAGGACGCGGTAAGCGTGCAAGAGCCGGTGATGTCGTTCCCAAATTGGTCGAATACCTGGATGCTCACCGCATTGGGCCCTGATGGAACGTTCACGTTAAGGTCTGCCATTTTTTTTTCTTCTCCTTCGTGTCGATGTTTGGACTTAACAACGTACTTGTAGGTTCTCCGCATGGATCGCGGGGCCAGGCGGTGCCGATGCTCGGCTGTGACTTCCATCTGCGCTACGCCGCCTCCCGGGGACGAAAATGGAAACTGGAAATTGGAAACTGGAAAATGGGAAGACGCGCCGATTTTCGAATTTCGCTTTTCGAATTGCGACGCCCTGCTTGCGGGTTGTAGGTCTGCTCTTCGCTCAGTTGGGCAGCGGCGGGTCTAGACCACCGCCGCCCTCGGCCGAGAGTGATCAGCTCTCAGCTTTCAGCTTTCAGCTTCTTTCTTTTCCGCTTTCCTGCGCCGATGACTTAGGCGGCGCGAAATCGTCTCCGGGCGGATGCCCAGGGCGATCGCCGCCTTGAACTGCGAGCCGGTTTTCTCAACCACCTGCGCGATGATTTGGTCCATAAGCTCGGCAAGATTCACAGGCAACTCGCAATCGATCACGACGCGTCCGCTCATGACGTCTATACAGTTAGAATGCTTCATGCGTGCTTGTCAATCCCCCGACGAGCCGTTATTGACAGTCTCTATTGAGCAACTGTCAATAATCCCGGTTTGGCCATCTGAAATCTCAAATTTCCGATTTTCGGCCTGCCCATCGCCCGGACTCCATCACCTTGCCTCCAATCGTGCAAGGGCGCCGCCTTCGCGCGCCATGACTGCCCTATCCTGGTGGTTTCTCCACTCTTCCGCCGCCTGGATGAACGTGCCGCGAAATCCCGCCGCCCTGGCCAGCCGGATGTAATCCCGCGCCGCCTCGCAGCGCTCGGCGAACTTCGAGCAGAGCACGCCCTTTCGCCTGCCGGTCTTAAACATCGCGACCTGCTGATGCCGGCCGCGGAAGAACGACGACGCGCACAAGGCGTAAGCACAGCCGGGCAGTAGGGCCGAACTGCGTTCGGCCCCGGCACATCGGCAGCTAGCCATCGAAGACCGTTCCATCGTCATGTTCATCCTCCATCCAAAATGCGAAGTCGTCAGGCGGTCCGGCGTAGACCGGTTCGCCAATCTCGTCGTACTTCTCACGGCAAAGGTCGCTCCACTCTTCATACTCCTCGTCGGTCATCCACATCCAAGAGGTTTGGATTTCCAAACCGCAAACGCGGAAGCCATCGTAGCGGCGCGTGGCGCATTCGAAGTGCCACGACCGGTGCAGCCAGGCCCGCAGTCCGCGACACTCGCCAGGCCGAAACCAGTGAATCTCAAATTTCAAATCACGCATTGTTTTTCCCGATCTGCCGATCTGCCGACCTGCCCACCTGCCGGTTTTCCCCCACGCACCGCCGCGACCATCTCTTTGCGCAGAGCTTCCTTGGCCTTGCGCAGTTCTTCCCGATTTTCGAATTTCGAGTTTCGAGTTTCGGCTTGCGCCCGCGCCAGCCGGTCCAGCATCTCCTCGATCAGGCCATGCATGCGGCGCGGATCGAGTTCCGTGACCGAGCCGTAGTAGAGATACGGCGAGCGTTCGAGCCGCTGGTGGAGCATCGAGTCCCACTCGCCGCCATAGAGCCGCCGAGCGAGCCAGAGAACGTAGTGCAGGATGTAGCGCTTGGTGCGCAGCTCGATGTACATGGCGCGGACGAGTTGGCCCATCTCCGCGCTTTCGAGCGTGGTCCAGGACTCGACTTCGCGGCCCAGCACGGCTGAGGAATAGTGCAGCCGCTCGAGCCGGTCTCCGGAAATCCCGCGCTGCTTCGCGAGGCGCTTCCAGAGAGGGAAAAGCTGTTTCATTGGCGATTTGCGATTTGTGATTTGTGATTTCCGGCCCATCTGCCTACCTGCCGATCTGCCCATCTGCCCGGGCATTCCTCCCTCGTAGTCCGCCTTGAGGGACTCGAGGTCGATCTCACGTCTTTGTCTTCCCATTTTCGTTTCCTCCCTTTGTTTCCTCTGCTTCGCTCGCCTCACGGCAAGCACGCTGCCGGGCACCAGGCTGGTGTCGGCGTTCAAGTCGAGCGTCTCTCCCATCATTGCGTAGTTCGCGATCGCGTCCGCCTCGGTGCCTTTGTGGAATGGCAGGCCCACCTCGGGCGCCGCAGGGCAGTGCATGATCTGGTGAGTTCGCAACCACTCAATCTGTTGCTCGTTCATCTCCGTGCCTCCGTGCCTCTGTGGTGCAAAGGACTAAAAACCCGCTCGCCCGCCGATGCGGATCGCGCCGCAAGCCGCGCAGCAGGCGTGTGCCAACCACGGCCACCCATAGGCGCAGGACCATGCCGGCGAGCCGATCCGAGAAAGCGAAAAGCAGCAGCGCCAAACCCACGGGCGCCGAGTAGCTGTAATCCAGAACGAGTAAAATGCCGCCCAGCGCGGCTGCGAGCATTTTCATGAGAGAAGTCCTTGGCCGGCAGTCGGCAGTCGGCAGTCGGCAGTCGGCAGATCGGGGGCCCGTCTCGGCTCCCCCGGGGTTTCGCCAGCGCCAAAGGCCAATCCCTGCGGCTGCTGTAGCCATCGGTTGTACCGAAGCTGCGGACCTCGCCGGAACCAGCGCGATGACTCCTGCTTGGATCTCGAGGTTCGGAAGATTTCGATGCAGCGGACACGGCAGTTTCGCCCCACGCGCACCAGCCAGGCACGTTCGAGGCGCATAAACGGTCCCTCATTGTCGAGCCACATCGTGTGAAACCACACGACCGCCTCGCGCGCGATCCAAGCCGCGGTCATAAGCAGTTGCAGCTTCTGCTGCTGATTGAGAGAAATATACGGAGGGTCGAGAATCACAAAGTCGAAACTGTCACAGCCGAATGGAGGGAGCCACGCATCCGCGAGGACGTCTGGCCGCGTCTGCGGGTCGATGTCAAGCCGCAGCCCAAAGCGAGCGTGGCCGCCGAACATCTGCAGAACGGACTTGCCCTTTGTGATCTCGAGGAGCAGGCTCTCGACCTGGGGAGGAAACGCCCAGCCGTCGTGTCGTGAAGTCCGCCTCCGGGTGCACCATAGCACCTCGATGGGGAACTTCTTGCTCGCAACGGATTGTTCCTGCTTCGCCATCTGCCTACCTGCCGACCTGCCCATCTGCCTCTCCCCCTCCCGCCTCTGGCAGTCCAAGCCTTTTCCGCCTCTCGGCATCCAATCGCCTCCACTCCGCGAGGCAGGGATGGGGCGGGTGGGGCTTCTCAATTCGTTTTGGCGATCCGTACTCATCCAGCGGGGCGTGCGCATAGTTGGGGAGCTTCGGAATCCAGCGCACCGGCTCCTCGGATGGGTTAATCCCATCGGACCGGAAGCGGTTGCGGACGCAGCGCACCAAAACGTCGGCCGGCCACGCTCGGAGATTGTCCAGTAGGTCCGCCAGCACCTTCGCCGTGTGCCCTGTCCACGGTACTGTGAGGCCGTTTGCAGCCGCGTAGCTTTCCGCGATCACCTTCCGCACGGTGACATGCCGGGGATCGGGAGACCCGGCCTGTCGCCTGTTCCCTGTCACCTGTTCCCCGTTCTCTGCTTTCTGCAGCACGTCTTGCGCGATCTCTCCTGCGCCTTTGAACATAAGGAAATCTCAGATTCCAGATTTCAGATTTCAAAACGCGTCGATGGTGCCGCGATTCTCGATAAAAGTGATCTGCCTCGACCTGGGAAGATAGCGGCCAGCGACCGGGTTCCTAAGACGCAAAGCTTTTCTTATTGCGCTTTCGGGGGTATTGCCGGCCAGAATCCACAACCCCGAGGGGAACCCTGCGACCCTGACAAGCCATAGGGTCCGCGAGCGGTGCGCTTGTCTTTTTTTCATAATTCACCATTCACAATTCAGAATTTCCGACCTGCCGACTGCCGACTGCCGACTGCCTACTGCCGACTGCCGACTGCCTACTCTCCTCAAATGAGCGCCGCCTGGCTGCCGGACAGCAACGCATCGGCATGCAGCTTCAGGCGGTCGCCGAGATCTTCGTCGCGCACAAAAAGCTGGCTGAGCGCGATCAGCTTCCAGCCTTCCTGGATCATGCGATCGTGGTATTCCTGCCGCTCCTGGGCGGTGGCGGGAAGGAAATAGCCCGCCGACTCGCCTTTGTCGCCGATAATCGGGTAGCGGCCTTCGTCGCGCATCCTGGCAATCACCCGCTTCACCTCGCGGTGGCAGTCCTGCTCTTCCTGATTGCTCCGGGGCACGATGCCTTCGGGCCAGATCGTGTCCACGACCTGGCGGATACGAATCGCCTGCTCGTGGCCGCGCCGCTCGAGAATCAAATCGTGAATGCGCACTTCATCACCACCGAGGCGCGCGCGGAATGCGGCATTAACCGAAATCGAAACGGCTTCGAGCCCGAGCGCCCGCGCGCCGTGGTTGCAAGGCGTGACCGCCGTGTAGCCGCCGTCGAGAGTGACCTTCCGCCAGCCGGTGTCGTCGCATTGGAGACATCGTTCCATGGTCGAAACTCGAAAAGCCTGTCATTCTGAGCGAAGCGAAGAATCTCGCCCTGCCCTTAAAACTCGCTAGGCCGCGCCAGCCCGCCCGGCCTGCTCCGAGAGTTCCTGCACGCGGCGCTTGAGCTTCGAGATCTCGCTCCGCTGCTCCGAGAGCTCGCGCCGATAGCCCACGAGCGTTCCTTCGAGCTTCCCCATCTGCGCGCGCAAGTCCGACATGGAAGTGCACAGCTTGCCGATCATATCGACGTTGCCGGGGGACATCAGGCGAGGCACGAAGAGTGCGTCCTCGGCGATCGCATCGATAATCTCGATGGGACTGGCCTGCAAAACCGTCACTTGCTCGCCGTTTCCATTTATCATAAGAAGCACTCCCTGCGGAATCTCAAATCTCAAATTTCAAATCTCAGCCGGCCGCTCGACCCCGCCGAGCCTGGCGGGGCTGCGATCATTCTCGGATACCAGGAGTCCTCGTTTCTCCTGCTGGCTCTGGGCCGGCAGGGCCCAGCGGCCGACTGCCTACTGCCGACTGCCTACTTCCGTTTCCTGCTCCGCCTCCCGCACCAGGGCCTCGACCAGGCGGTCGATCTCGCTGTTGTCCGCCTCGATGATGACGGAGTCGGTGCCACGATCCAGCGTGACGCCAAGCTGCTTCAGAACTTTCTCGCCCATCAGGAGCAGGGCTTTGGCCAGCGGCTTGCGCTCGACTTTGACCAGGGTCGGGTAAAGCTCCGGGAAAAGCTCCTGTATTTTGGCGGCAAGCTGTTCATTGTCCGCCCATTCGGCGCGGTCTTTGGCCTTGCGATAGCCCACCGTAATACCGCACAGCAATAGGCTCTTAGGCTTCTGGAAAAGCTCGGGAGCTTCCTGGATGGCCTGGAAAAGAGCGGCGTGGGCTTCGCCGGCGCGCTCGACAGCGCGCTTGATGCTCTCCAGGTAGATTTTGCGAATTTTGGCGGCTTCGGTCTGCATCTCGCCGACTTTGTCCGCCAGCGCCGCCCGCTGCTTCGAGTACTCGCGCGTCAGTCTTTCGATTTCCGCTAAGTTCATGGTTTTCCTCCGTGCCTCAGTGGTGGTACGTCAAAATCCAGGTAAAAAGCGCCGTCGCAGCCACTCCGCAAAGCGCGCCGAAACCGAACAGCATGAGGATATCGATCTTGCGCAGGCGGTCAGCCGTGTGACGGCCCCGCATAAAGGCTGAGTGCTGCGTGTCGGTGTTTTCTCCGTCCATGGTTTTTCTCCTTCTCCCGAAGGCCGAGGCACC
>Ga0187858_10005641_pt1 | contig 11396 bp, 3 predicted proteins | sample June2016WEW_8_15_FD_133015 | JGI IMG/M metagenome (GOLD analysis project Ga0187858, IMG submission 133015) | Peatland microbial communities from SPRUCE experiment site at the Marcell Experimental Forest, Minnesota, USA - June2016WEW_8_150 | ecosystem: Environmental > Terrestrial > Soil >...
CTCCGTAACGGTAAAGATTTGTCCGGCGATTGTCATCGAGCCGGTCTGGGCAGTAGTGGTGGCGTTGGAGGCGACCGTGTAACTGACCGTGCCGTTGCCCGTGCCGTTGGTGGCGGCGGTGATCGAAATAAAGCCGCTGTTGCTGACTGCCGTCCAGGCGCAGTTCGTCCCGTTGGCGGTGACGGCAACAGTGTCGGAGCCACCCGCCACCCCGAAGCTGGCATTGGTCGAATCGAGCGAGAAGGAGCAGGCCGCCACAAGGCCGAACTCGATCTGTTCGCCATAAGCGGTCACGCCGATGGCCCCGGCGATGGTATTGGTGTCCGGCGGGGCGGTGATTTTGATGAATTCCAGGCGCCCGGTATAGGCGCCGCTGGACGGCAACGTTCCGCCGGAGATGACGAAATTCGTCGCGGTGCCGTCCAATTGCCCGGGTTGGCCGAGATCGGGTGAATTGGTGATCGTGTTGCCCAGGACGTCATCGATTTCGAAGACGACGAAGTCATTGGTGGTTCCATTGGTGAAAGCGCCCCAGACAAAATCGAACGGGCTCGACGGGTCGATCGCCTGGGCCGCATCGTAGTTCAACAGTTGCGGCGTGTTGGGATAGTCGTCCGCCGGCAACCCCAGCGCGCCGGTGAGCGTGCCGTCGTCCACGGTCAAGATGGCGATGGCATACGTGCCGGTGGTGTAGGCCGCGTCCAGCGCCGATTGGGTGGTGAATGTCTGCTCGAACTTGAACGAAGAACTCGACGGGTCGCTCAACGTCAGCACGAGGTTGCTGCCGCTGGGGCACTGGTCGGTGGCGCCAAGAATCGTGTTCGAGCCGGTCCCATCGGCACTGGCCTGGAAACCGAATCCGGCCGTCTGCGGCACTACGTTGGACGAACTGGTTTGCTGGAAGAACTGAATTTTGGCCGCCGGCACGTAGATGGCAACGTCCTGATTGGTGGAAGTGGTCGGTGTGGTGACGGTTATGTCTCCCAGCGCGAACGTGTTGCCCAACGACAGATACACCCCGTTGGAAATGTCCTCCGAGATCCTCAACCGCACGGCATCAAACAGATTGGTAATGATGTAGGAGGGAATCGGCATGTTCGTCAACACGGTGCCGTTGAGGGAAAATGAAAACGTGCCCGCCGAATAATTGATTACCAACACGTTGGTCATCGCCGTGCCGGCCCGCCCGCTCCAATTGCCAATGGGAACAAATGACTGCGGCGAAGGGCTGCCGGTAAACGTGGCGATCGGGCCCCCATCACTGATGAATACGATGGGCTCGTCATCTATGTTGGTGACGCCGTAGATGGAGATAAAGCTGTTGGTCGACGGCAGGTTCAGTCCGAGGCCGCCAATATTGTTCGTGGACGTGGTCGAAGGAATCCACAGCGTGAAACTTTCGGTCACGACCTGGCTGATCGGCGCCACGGTCGGAACGCCCTCATACAGGCCCTGGTACGGCGGAGTCCCCGTTGCAAACATCAGCCAGGTGCTCCCCAGAAAATTTGTCGCCACCGCCGTCGTCGAGTTCTCGCCGGGAGTCTCGTTCGTCTCGATCTCCGCCGACGCGCCAACGGCCGGTGCATAGTTCGTCTGGGTCAAATCCGTACCGGCGGGGAGTTGATTGAAATTGTCGAAGAAAATGAGTTCGGCTCGGATCGTCCCAGCGGACAGCAGGGCAGCGAGAATTCCCACGATTGACCCCATGCGACAGGATTTCATTGTGCTTGCTCCCCCTTGTTAGGCCGTCAGGCCCATGAAGTTCGGTAATCGACGGGCGGCTTCAGTACATCCCGTTGCATCAGGCAAAACCCTTACCTAACCGATCTGGGCGAATCAAGACGTTTCTAGTGGGACTCATTCCCTTGGGCACTCGCCCGCTATGGCCGCAGATCGGCGCCCGGAACCCGAACCAGCAACCGGGCGATCCGGCCACACCGCGCGAAGATGGACGCGCTGATTTCCGGGCTGAGCGAATTGGAGGGCAGAACCTCCTTCCGTCCGTCGCTGCCTTCGATTTCGATGCCAGCCTGATCAGCGAGGACGTAGCAGATGGGGACCTGACAATAGGTGAACGCCAGGGAGCCGGCCCCCAACTCCCAGGTTTTGTCCTCGCCATTCAGAGCGGTGTATTGGAAGGCATGCGGTTGCATCGAGAATTCGCCCCGGTGCAACAGTCGCGGCGCAAAGCGGAGGCGACCGTCATTAACTTCAACGCCCAATTCCGCCCACCGCGTCAGGATTTCTTCCTTCACCTGGCCGGTCATGCCGGGTTGTTGCGCGCCGCGATGACGCGGAGTATGCGAATACGGATCGGTCGGAAACGCGCCATAGACCTCCGGCGTCTTGCGGAAGCCAAGGCCGTTGCGGATATCGTCGTAAGCGTTGGCGAGCCCCTCCACCGTCGCGGCATCGGCGCCACCAGCAATTGCCTGGTGGTAATTCTCTTCCACGGCGAGCAGAAGCTTGGCCACCATGTGCCAGTAGATGCAACCGAGGCCTTCGAACATGAAAAATGTGCCGCTGCGCCCGGTGAATTCGCTGTGATGGAACGTGGCTTCCCACAAATCGAGTGTTGCCTCGCGCGTGGGGGCATCGATGCCGAGTTTTTCGAGTCGTTTCGTCAGATCCGCGGCATTGCGCAGGTCGGCTTGGAAATGCCACTGACCGTGATCGTCGCGCACGAAAATGGATCGATCATCCAGTGGTGGAGGACTTTTCAGTGTGTTTCGCTCAAGGAATGTTGGCAGCACCCGGTCGGGATAGAGGATGTAACTGTGTTGGTCGGCCCGATACAAGTCGCTGGCCCGCAACGCGCGCAGCACGGTGAGCACATCTTTGGCCGTCAGCATACCCGAACTCAGGACGGCGACCTGGCCTTCCAACATCGAATACAGGTGCGCGGCAGAAGCGCGCTCGGCGTTCTTGATGTGCAGGATGTTGTAGCTGTGGTACAAGCCGTCCTCACGTTTGTTGGCGCGAATGGTCGGCTCGATCACCGATAGCGCTGCCGCCACGAACTCGCGCAGCGCCTTTATCGCCACTTTCTGTCGGGCAACGAGTTGTCCGTGATATACTGCATGACGGTGCGTCTCGCCGGCGCGGCCCAGCGCGGCCAGCAGGCGATAGCGGCCGGCATCATCGAACCCGATCGCAGCCGGGCGGGATGCTTCACGAAGAATGGTTGTCACGTCGGCGAGAAACTTCGCGACCGGCCTGGAGAGTGAAACATCCCCATCGGTACTCGCGGCAAAAACCTGCTCGCAGAACGCGAGATAGCGGCGGATGTAACAGACCGTGACCATCGACAGCCCCAACCCTGCCAGCGCATTATTGGCGTCGTTCCATTCCGGGCGCTGCGTGTTAAGCCAGATGCCGCCTTCGGGGACGAAATTGCTGATTTTCACCAGCACCGGCACGAGCAGTTTTTCGGCAAGGGTGACGAGCAATACGTCCCCGAGATCGTCTTCCATGAGTTTGCCATCGGACCCGAGTTCGCGGGCGCGGGCCATCAGGCGGGCATGGAGCTCATGATTGAACGTAATGGTATTGCGCGGATCGGCCGCAAGCTTGCTGAACCCGGCGATTTCATAGGGGACGTGCGTGTAGGCGTAGGCATCCTGGTTGAGACGCGCCGCAAGACGGCCCGGGTAGAAGCGGTCATAGCTTTCCAGCAGCCTCAGGAGATAAATAATCTGATGATCTCCCCAATACCCGATGTAGCTCCAGGGATCGCGCGGATCGCTGACCTCCCAATCCACGCCATTGCGCGTGATGCGGTACGCGTTGTAGCCATCGGCGGTGGAAGCGTCCAGGAAAACGGTGATCATCTGCTCGAGAAGCGCCGGGTAGCTTTGCGCCAGGCTTTCGCAGTTCTGAAAGATATCGCGCCAGTTGCCCTCATAGTTCAGCACCGGGTCACCGTGTTCATCCTTGAGATGGATTGAAAAGTGGTTCCATGGCCGGCTCGGGTCGCCATGACGCCGGCTGAACGTCAAGGGCAGGTATTCGTGGACCAGGCGCAGCAACTGCCGGTCGCGGTGACGGCTTGCCTCGTGGTGAAGTTCGCCCAGCGTCATGGATGTGGGAAGTTTTTCCAACCAATCGCGGTGGTGTTCGTACACGAGCCGATTGCGCGTGCGAATGAACAGGGCGAAGTCCGCGCCCGGGAAACGGTAGGAATCGTTCAGGGTGCCGCCCCGCATGCAATTGAACATGACATTGGCGAAGTGATGCATGCTGGCCACCCGATCGGCGGTTTGCTGCAGTCCATCGGCAGCGGCGATGCGGCGGTGCAATCCCTGCTGGTTGGCGCGGATGCCGGCGAGCAGGGATTGTTTGAGGGAGGCCGGATCGCCCAACTCATCCTGCAAGCGAACAATGGCGCTATGGTCGAGCATCGTGTCGGCGACAGTGAACCACGGGTGCATTCGCTTCGCCGGAAGAACGAGTTCGTCCGACACGAGGTACGCCCCCATATCTCCACGAATCTCGCGTTCGGGTTGGACATGCCCGCCATGGCGAAACGCATCCACCTGGCGCTCGGACAGCAGAACGGTGGGATGGGAATGACCCAGCGACCACCCCACGGCGGCGCGCAGGGATTCGCATGGCTCGGCACGATCGATCATGCCGGCGTTGAGCGCATAGATGCCCAATGATCGTTCCGGCAGGCAATTGTGGCGCATATAGGCCGCGGAGAGATAGCTGAACCGCATGTAGGTTTCCTGGCTGATCCTGGGCGCCAGCATCTGGTGCCAGCCGTCGAGATAGCGCACCTCCACCGGCTTGTCGGCGGTATTCTCGAGGCTGCAGGCGCGCACGAGGCCGTAGCGTTCGCAGGTAGTCAGGCTCCAGCGGAAGCGCAACTGGAGATCGTGGTTGATCTCCTCAAAGATGACGGTCGTGCCGGAGGCGTGCTTGTAGAGGTGCCGGCTGATCCGATAGACGCGTCCACTCGGCAACCACGGTTCCCAGAGAGACCACTGATCACCCCGTTGAACGAGGAAGACGGACAACGCACCGCTGGTATCAGGGTGACGCAAAATTTTGTCGACCGTCTGATAGGGGAACAGCGCGGTGTCGGGGTCGACCCGGCCGGCGGTGAATGGCGAGTTACTGCCGACAAACAGCCAGAGATCGGTGTCGCTAACGATGGACATGAGGAACGGTGCGAGCCGGTCGACGTTGCGGATGCAGTAGTACGGCTGGCCGTCGATCGGCACAAACTCGCCGCAGACCGGGTCTTGGGTCTGCTGATACAGAGCTTCTCCCAGGGCAACAGGATTTTTCATGATCAGTTTCGTATCGCTGTACGGTTCTGAGAACGCGTCGGAATTCAGAAACGGATTGAAAGTACGCCGGCAGGATACTATGAATGTTGGGGACAGAAAAGAGGCAAATACGCAAAAGACAACCTACACCTACGCGCGGCAGTTTCTTACCGCCCGAGACACTACGGACCGGCTGGCCCTGAAAGGCACGCTTTCACTGGAAAAAGACAGCGTGGCGGATGGACCAGCGGTGTTCGTCGATCCCGCCCGGCAATTCCAGACATTGTCCGGATTTGGCGGCGCATTTACCGAGGCGGTGGCGGTGACATTGCAGAAACTCAGCGCGGGCAATCGCGAGCGGGCGTTGCGAGCGTATTTCGACCGCCAGGCCGGTCACGGGTATTCGCTGTGTCGGACGCATATCAACAGTTGTGACTTTGCACTCGATAACTACGCTTACGACGAGGTCCCGGGAGACGTCGGGCTCAGCCATTTCACCATCGACCGGGACCGGCGCGCGCTGCTGCCGCTGATCCGCGATGCCCAACGGATTGCGGGTGAGGATTTCAAGCTGTTTGCTTCGCCCTGGAGCCCGCCAGCGTGGATGAAAACGACCGGCCAGATGAACCGCGGTGGCAAACTAAAACCCGAATATCGCGACGCCTGGGCACGATACTTCGTCCGCTACATTCAGGAATACGCCAAGGAGGGCGTGGCGATCTGGGGGCTGACTGTCCAAAATGAGCCCGCCGCCTCGCCGCCATGGGACTCGTGTTTGTACTCGGCGGAGGAGGAACGCGATTTTGTCCGCGACCATCTGGGGCCGGCATTGCACAAGGCCGGCCTCAGTCACGTCAAGGTCATGATCTGGGACCACAACCGTGATCTGATGGTGGAACGTGTTCAACCCGCCTATGAAGATGCCGAAGCGGCAAAATACATCTGGGGCGCCGCGTTTCACTGGTACGGCAACGACAAATTCGACAACGTCCAACTGGTTCACGATGCCTGGCCGGACAAACATCTGTTGTTCACCGAAGGCTGTCAGGAAGGCGGCCCGCACATCGGCGACTGGTCGTTGGGCGAGCGCTATGCGCGGTCGATGATCAACGATCTGAATCGGTGGACCGTCGGCTGGGTGGACTGGAACCTGGTGCTTGATGAACGGGGCGGGCCGAATCACGTCGATAATTTCTGCAGTGCGCCGATCATTGCCGACACGCACAAGGATGAGTTAATCTTTCAGAGTTCGTACTATTACATTGGACACTTCAGCCGGTTCGTCCGGCCCGGTGCTCAACGCATCCTCTGCGCCACCGAACGCGACGATTTGGAAGCGACGGCGTTCGACAATTCCGACGGCACACTGGCCGTTGTCGTATTGAATCGCACCGACGTGGAACGCCGATTCAGACTCAAGCTCAATGGCCGCTCAGCCAACACCACCATCCCGCCGCATTCGATCTCCACGTACGTGATCGATTGAGCCATCCGCCTGCCATGAACTGGACGTTGAGCACGCGTCCCATGTCCGGTAGGGCCGCGCGCTTTCGCGCGGCCATTGGGAGCGATGGCAAGCATCTCGGCGGTATACCCCGAAACGACAGCGGGGCATCCCGCCCTACAACTACAACTGCCCCGGAAACCTCATCTTCGCGGCGTACAGCGAACTTCTGGCGGCGATAAACAGCGTCTTCCGATCCTTTCCGCCGAAGGCGATGCTCGTGGGACGCTCGGGGACCTCGATCAAATCAATCTGTTTGCCCGACGGATCGTATACGAAGATATTCCCGGCGCAGACGTACACATTGCCCCTCTCATCGACCGCGTTGCCCGCTTCGCCTTCCTCGGCAAACACCTTCGGATCGGCCAGCGAACCGTCCGCCTTCACCACAAACGACCATGTTTTCTGTCCGAATTCATCCGCCACGTAAAACCGCCGGCTTGCCGCAGCCGGGATCAACGCATACGCCCGAGTCAAGTCAACCGTGCTGAAGAACATCCGATTTGTAGCTGCAGAAGACGCCGGCCGTGGTTTCTCGACGGCCGGGATGAACGTCGTTCCATCCGGTGACAGATAGTGGAACGGGGCAGCATTTGTGTTCGCGTCAAGAAAATCGTGCGCGTCCCGCCACCGGCTGACCGGCAGAACAGCGGTCATGTCGGGACGATTTTTTGCCGGCTGCGGTTGGAGCACCGTCAGTTCATCTTCCCGCGAATCCGGCGGAAACGCGTAGACCGCCAGCGACCGCGTGACGACGAGCACGTTGCCGGCCTTATCGAAAGCGATGCCAACCGGATCGAGCGGATTGTCCCGCACCAGCTTCAGCTCGCGGTTTTCCGGAGACCAGCGATATATCCGACTCCAGCGGGCGTCGACGAACCACACATTCCCGTCGGTATCCACTGCGGTGCTGTCAATGTTGTTGAATCCGTTCACCAGCTTTTCGACTTTCGCGCCGGGAGCCAGCACCGGCGATTTATCCGCGCGACGCTGCGCGGGCGCGGCGCCGGAAATATTCAGCGAGGCAATCTCCCGCGCGCGAATGCTGACGCCATGCGCCTCATCCAACAGAGTATTGTCAAACGCGAGTTTTCCCGGGCTATACAGATGAACGTTGCGCAACCGAATGTCCTGCGACGATTTTATCCTCACCCCGTCCGGGAAAGGCGAAGGGATGGGGCCGAGGCGATAGAGGTACAGGTTCGCAAACGTCAGGTCGCGGCAGTTGTCAATCTCCACCGGCAAATCGTTCGGTCCTTCCCCGCGCTCGACCTCAATCTGCAACGCGCAGACCTGCCAGTTGGCGACATTGCGGAATTTCACTTCATTGCGGACATGGTGTTCGCACGACAAGGCGTACACCCGGCCTTCCGTCGCCGTGTCCGACACATAGAGGCCGCATTGGGCGAACGTGTTCGGCGTCCAGATGTCCTTGAACGTTCCACCGCCGCCATCCGTCACCCACAGGCTGTAATACTCCGAGTCCCACCGCCGCCGCGGATCCGGATCGCCGGAGCGATTGCTGTTGTATGGCGACATTCTCGTGCCATCAGGATTGAACATGCCATGTCCGCCCAAAAACCGGACATCATTCATCAAGGAATGGCTGCCCGCCATCCACTTCGCGCCCACCGCCAGAGGATTGATCCCACCGGTGTCCAGCCCGATTCCCGTCACAATATTGGATCCGCCTTGGGGCGATTCCAGCAAGGCTTTCGGCGCGCCTACTCCCTGAAATGCGGGCGTCGAATCCGGCAACAGAATCTGCGTGGTAATCGGGTTCAGCCCGATCAACACCGTGTCTGGCCGTAGCAGTATTGTATCGGTCACCCGGTATCGCCCGCTGGGAAGGTAAATCGCGCGATGACGGGCAATCGCTTCCCGCAACACCGCTGTGTCATCCTCCACGCCATCGCCAACTGCGCCCATGGCGGCGACGTTCTGCCAGGTGTCCATCGCGGGAAGCGCCGGGATATCCGACGGACTCGGCGCCGGCATTTCATCGAGCCGTACCGCATCAACCGTGGTTTTGATTTCCGGCGTGGCACCGATGTCGGCAATCTGCAGTCCGTGCGTGAACGTCTTCACCTGATACATCTGGCCGTCGCCTGGAGTCGTTCGCCCGCTTTCCCGCCATTTCGCCAACACCGGCACAGCCCGGCAAACCACATTGTCGAGGTTGATCTCCGTCCGCGCGTTGTTCTCGTCGCTGATGATCAGCGCAGGACCACTGACGTTCTCGAATCGGGAATCCTTCATCCACAGTTCTTCGGCGCGATTCTCGCGAACCTCGATGACCGTCGGCACATCCTTGAATTGGTTCCGAATGATCGTAAGCCCGCCTTCCTCGGTCTCAATCGCCGCCTGGCGCTGTCCTTCGAATGACGAATCGATCAGCAGAAACGGCCAGCTCGGCGACGGTTTGTGCATGGTGATGCCGAAGTCACCGCCGTGGAAATGCAGGTCCTCGCATTCGTTTCCGATCTCCTCGACCCCTGCCCTGCCCGACCCGACACGAAAGTCCATGTGCGCCAGGAAACAATGTTGCGCCCAATGCGCGCGGACGCACACCGCCGCCGGGTTCCCCGGCAAAATCTCCATGTCGATATTGCTGATCCCGCTGTAAAACGTGCCGGGATTGGCATCGCGCACGGGCCGGCCATCTGCGGGCCGGTCGCTCACGAAATGGATCAGGTACTTGCCCGGTCCCTCCTGGTATCCGGGCGTGTTCTCGCCGAGCACAAACACCGGCCGATGCGCGCCGTAGCCAATCAGTCGAATACCCGCCCAGACCTGCACGGTCTTTTCGAGCCGATACTTCCCCTCGGGAATGAACACGATGCCCTGGCGCGTGGTCTCCTGAACCTTGTCGATCGCCTGCTGCAACGCGGACGTATCGTCCCCCACGCCATCGGCATGGACGTCAAAATCTTTCGTCGTAAGATATACCGCCTTCGGGTCATCCAGCTTCTGCGGATAAAAAGACGCCGCCTGCAGCGGCGCAGAAGCCAAAACAGCGGGAGCAATCATGCAAATCAATCTCAAACTTCGGTCCATAGCCGGAAGACTCCGCCAGAATAGCCGGCGCTCACCAGCGCGTCAATCAACGTCTCCGATATCGCCGCACTCGGTGTCTAAGTGCGTAAGTGCCCAGGTGTCTGAGTGCCTCTTTCGGGGATTTGTTTTGTGACTGGTGGTAACGCCGCTCGTCGACCGGATTGGGCGATAGGGACGCGGTGTCCCGCCATCCGGCGGAATCCCGCAGCATTGCGGGACTCCGCGTCAATCCTAATGTGGCCGCGCGGCAGCGCGGCCCTAGCGGGCATGCTGCGCATGGCAGAACCTGCCCTAAGCGAAGTCGAAGGGTGGGAGATTTCCTGCCGGTTGCGTTGTATGAGGCGGCGTCTCGGCGGGATACCTAAACGACAGGCATCCCGCCCTACAACGAGGCACGGCGCCAAAATCAAGGACCGAGGCGGATGCGGTAGAACTGGTTCGTTCCGCTGGTGTCCGAGTAGTTCGTAACCGTGTTGCCGGCCGGCACAATAATCAACGCGCCGCTGATATCACTGAAGTTGTTACTGTATCCGCCGGTGGCAGAGCCAACGGAGCCTTGGACGATGTTGGTAATCACGGTCGGGCCGCCGAACGACGCGGCATTAGAATCGCCGCCGGAGGTCAGCCACGTCACCGTAATGGTGCCACCCGACTGGTTGATCGCAACGATCCGGAAGGCTGACGCCGGATTCGTCGGGTCAAGGCCAGCCAGGAAATCCTGCAGCGCAGTGAACCCTGTGCCATCGAGATCCCGGCCACTCAGGGTGGGATCGAACGGATTCAAACCATACTGCTGCTTCCATCCATTGGCAATCCCGTCGCCCACCTGGCTTGCGTACGGGTTAAGCAGCGGCTGGATGGACATCTCGACTGTATTGGAATCGATATTCCCGCACATGTCCTGAGCGCGGACGATGAAGAAATAAGTGATCGGGCTGTTGCTGCCAGGGTACAGAGAAACCAAGGTCGACAGGCCGTTGGTGGTCAATGTCGGCAATGACAGGTTCTCTCCGCCGCTGGTAGTGGCTTCGTAAACATTATAGTTGAACGGGGACAAACCGGACGCCGTTGACCACGTCAACGTCGCGGCATCAACTGCAGCCGCGATACCGCTGAGTCCGGCAAAGGCAGGCCCGGGTTGCAGCAACTGAACGGCCAACTCGTTGGTATTGCCATCATTGACGCCACAGCTATCGACCGCCTCAACCACGAAGTAGTAGGTAGTCGAGCAATTGCTCCCCAACGAGAGCGGCGTGATGAATGCGGAAAGACTGTTGGTGGTCAGCAACGGCGAGGCATAATTCTCGCCGCCCCTGGTCGTCGTCTCAAATACATCGTAGGTGAACGGCCCCGATCCGGAAGCTGCCGACCACGTCAAGGTAGCGGCACTGGTCGCGGGTGTTGCGCTGGCCAGGCCAGCAAACGATGGACCAGGGAAATACGTGAAGCCATTCGTTAGTGTCGAGGTCACGATCGTCGTGACCTCGTTCGTCCCCGACGGACCGATGTACGGGGCCGAAACCACGACACTCATCGGGCCCGAAACATTGGCCGGTGTGACC
>Ga0187858_10005647_pt1 | contig 11392 bp, 9 predicted proteins | sample June2016WEW_8_15_FD_133015 | JGI IMG/M metagenome (GOLD analysis project Ga0187858, IMG submission 133015) | Peatland microbial communities from SPRUCE experiment site at the Marcell Experimental Forest, Minnesota, USA - June2016WEW_8_150 | ecosystem: Environmental > Terrestrial > Soil >...
ACCAAAAGTGCCTTGACCGGTGTGGGCATCGATTGGGGGCCGTATTGATCAGGACAGCAGGACCCGTTCTGGCCTGCGTCAAGTTCGATTCAGTTCCCGCCAAAAGTGCACGGTTGCATTCCCCCCCACTCGGACCGGCTCAAGCGGCAATCCCGGCAGCGGCATCGCGAATGGTGCCGACACCGAAATGACAGGTGGGCGTAGACCGTCCACCGCATGCTTGACCGCTGGGCGGACGGATGCTAATTGTGCGCCATCTGGGAGGCTTCCATGTTCGAAAAAATCTCCAACACGTGGGGTTTGATGGGCGAATCTTGGGAGGTGCTGAAGAAGGACAAACGGCTGCTGATGTTCCCGTTGCTGTCGGGCGTTTGCTGCCTGTTGGTCGTCGCTTCCTTCGTGGTGCCGATGGCTGTCACCGGCAGTTGGCAACCTCCGCGAGCGAACGCGAACCGGGCACAAGAGGTTTCCTACTACGGCATGCTGTTTCTATTCTACCTCTGTAATTATTTCGTGACCATCTTCTTTAACACTGCCATCATCGCCTGCGCGGTTCGGCGGATGCAGGGAGGGGAGGCGACCGTGAGTGATGGGCTGGGGGATGCGGTGGCGCGGCTGCCCCTGATCGCGGGTTGGGCGTTGGTGTCGGCGACGGTCGGGTTGATACTGCGGATCGTCGAGGACCGATCAGAGAGGGTCGGCCGGATTGTGGCCGGATTGTTGGGCATGGCATGGACCGTGGCAAGTTACCTGGTCGTGCCGATCCTCGTTGTTGAGCGCAAGGGGCCGTTTGCCGCGTTGAAGGACTCGACAGTGATGTTGCGGAGAACCTGGGGCCAGCAGGTCGTGGGGAGTTTCAGTTTCGGGCTCATGTTCTTCGTGCTGGCCCTGCCAGCCTTCGGGCTTGTGGTGCTGGGGATTGTCTCGGGCAGCATGGCCGGTTTGTTCCTCTGTATCGGTATCGCCGTGGTCTACCTCGTCTTGCTGTCGCTGATCCAATCGGCGCTCCAGAGTATCTTTCAGGCGGCGGTCTACCTGTACGCCCGCGACGGCCACGCGCCGGGTTTTTCGAACGAACTACTGTCGGGTTCGCTGCAGCCGAGGTAAAGGTTCGCGCACCCGGATCGGCTACACATCCGCCAGAGTGAGTAGACGCGGCTGACGACCGGATCCTCGGTGTGGTCGCATGCAATGGCCGTGATGTCCGAACCGAGTTCTGCGTGTGTGACACTTCGACCGGTTGCGAAGACCTTCACACCGGCATGGGCCAGGCCGAGCGCAACTCCGCGCCCGACCCCACGGCTCGCGCCCGTGACCAAGGCAACTTGTCCATTAAGCGTAGTCATTCTCGACTGTCTTCGATGCCACTTGGTCTTAACATGCGTTGAGGACAAAGTCGCCACGGTTCTCGGAGGAGGGAGGAGCGGCGCGGTCTGGAGACCGGCGCCGAACACCGGTTCAGACGCCGCGGTCGGGTCCGGAAAGGCGTCGGAAAAAGATTCGGGGCAGGCAGCGCACGCTACACCCCGGGTTAATCTTTGGCCAGATCCGGACGGTTCCACCAACCTCCGCCGAGAGCCTGAAAAAGGGCCACCGTATCGGCATAGCGATTGGCTTGGGCCTGAACAAGGTTGATTTCTGCTTGTTGATAGGCTTGTTCCGCGTTTAAGAGCGCCAGGTAAGTCGCATAGCCGGATTGAAATTGTTTCCGTGCCAGGTCGAGGGTGATGCCGGCGGCGGCTTTGGCGCCAGCGGCGGCTGTCAGGGCATCGGCGTCCTGTTGGAGCGCATGCAAAGTGTCGGCGACGTTCTGGAAAGCCGTGAGAACAGCGCTGCGATACTGCTCCGCCGCCTGAACGTACGCCGCCCGAGCCGCGCGTTCCCGGTGCAGGAGAGTGCCCCCTTCAAATATGGGCTGGGTCACGCCGGCGCCCAGGCTCCAAAAGCCGGTGCCCGCGAACATTTCTCCCGCAACCAACGCCATGTTTCCGATATCGGCGGTGAGGGGGAAGCTCGGCAACCGGTTGGCGATGGCCACTCCCACCTGGGCGCTGGCAAAATGCAGGTTTTCCTCGGCTTGACGGACGTCCGGGCGCTGTTTCACCAGCAGCGAGGGGAGACTGAGGGGCAGTTCTTGCGGCAGTTGCAGGCTCGACAGCTCAAACTTCTCCACCAAATCCTGGCTGGGGAACCGGCCGGACAGCACGGCCAGCAGATCGCGTTGTTGAGCCAGTTGTTTCAGCAGTGGCGGCAGGGTGGCAGAAAGCTGCGCCAGTTGCTCCTCCTGGGCAGCGACATCCAGGCCGCCGGCGTAGCCTTTCGCGAGTTGCAGCCGCAGGATTTGAAGCATGTTGGTGTTGATGTTCAGAAGCTCAACGGTGGCGCTGACCTGCGCCCGCAAGGAGGCTTCCTGAATCGCCGCCGCCGCCACATTCGCGCTCAGTGTGATATGAGCCGCTGCCAGCGCGTACCGCTGTTGCTCGGCTTGAGCTTGCGACGACTCCACAGTTCGCCGGTTCAGGCCGAATACGTCCGGGACGTACGACACGCTGAGTTGTGGCGTATACAGGCTGTAGAGAAACTCGTTGGCGTTGGGAATGGGCGCCAGTTTGGTTGAGGTCCTGTTGCGGCTCGCCGAGAAACCGCCGGTGACGCTTGGATAGTACGCCCCGCGTTGAGCCAGGACGTTTTCCCTGGCCAGCAGCAATGCTGCTTGCGCCGATTTGATGTCGGGATTGTTCGTGAGGGAACGCTCGATCAAATCGTTGAGCGGCTTCGAGCGGAACAACGTCCACCACTCGCCCGAAATATCCTGACCCTCCACAAAGTGCTGCGCTTGCCCGCCAACAACGTTCGTGGTGCTGCTGGTGGCCGTAAGCAGACTGGCGGTATAACCGCTGACCTTCGGGGCCGCCGGCGGTTTGAAGTTCGGGCCGACTGCGCAGCCGCCGGCGAACACGGAGAGGAGGCTCGCCATGATGCGCATCAAAGGCGATGGGCCAATCCGGGATGTTTTGTTAGTGTGATTCCACATGACCGTGTTTCAACGCTTGTGCGTCATGTCGGCTCCGTTAATCGCTGCGGTACTCCCGACATTTGACCTGGCCACTCCACCAACGGTCGCCACATTGGAACCGCGATGAGGAAGCGCATTGGGCGATGGCACCGGGTAGGTGGCACCAGGCATCGCTCTGGCCGGTTGACTCCGGGTGCTGGCGAGTTTGTTTATAATGAATCCAGGCGCCGGTTCGCCTCCGGGTCTGTTCCCGGGTTTCGGAGGGACGCGCATCTGCGCGTCCGCATCGTTGCCACGCGGAAGCGTGCCCACTCGCTGAAGACCGTGGTCCGGTCCGTTGCTGATCCCGGCGCCGTTGCCTGGTTTCTCGCGCAAATCGCGTTCGGACCGAGGCGCGTCGGCGGGCTTTCTATCCAATCGGTCTGTGTTGACATGACCCTGAGGGGCGCTTGGCGGTCTCACCGGTGCCGGCTCGGAGGAGGCGGAATAACTGACGCCCGCCATCAACGCGGCACCGAGCGTCATCCTGAGAAGAATGGAAGTGGTCTTCATGTTGGTTTTGGCCCTGGGGCAGTTCCCGTTTCCCGACCCAGGAAGACCATCTTCAATGCGGGAACCGCCACACAGAGCATAATCGGCCCGATGAACATTCCGCCAACGATAACCGTGGCCAAGGGACGCTGGACCTGGCTGCCAATGCCTGTGGACATCGCCGCGGGTAACAGACCGATGCAGGCGGAAAAACTCGTCATGAGCAACGGGCGCATCCGTGTGGATGCAGCGTAGGTCATCGCATTCATGGGCGTCTCGCCGCGACGCCGGGCCTGGTTGAAATACGTCATCAGCAAAATGCCGTTCATCACCGAGACCCCAAAGAGCGAGACGAAGCCAATCGCCGCGGAAATGCTAAAGTTCAGACCGGAGATATACAGGGCCAGCACGCCACCAGCAACGGCGAAGGGAATCCCCGAAAGCGTCAGTAAACACTCCAATAATCGGCTGAATAAGCTGTAAAGCAACCCCAGGATCAACAGCAGTGTGATGGGTACGATGACTTGCAGTCGTTTTTTCGCGTCCTGAAGGCTCTGGAATTCGCCCGCCCAAACGAGTCGGTAACCGGACGGAAGATTCACATTTTTCGCGATGCGCTCCTGGGCTTCGGCGACCGTGCTGCCAAGATCGCGCTCGCGCACGCTGAACTTGATCGGGATAAAACGCTGGGTGCTCTCGTGGTAAATCCAGGACGCCCCGTTGTCCACCGAGATCGTTGCCAACTCGCTCAGCGGAATGTAGGCGTTGGCGCCCGTGCTGGTGGTGTAGCCGACTTTGATGTTGCGGATTTTGTCGATGCTGTCGCGGTATTCCGGCGTGTAACGGACGACCAGGCTGAATTCGCGCTCGCCTTCCAGCACCGTCGTAGCGGTCGCCCCGCCCATCGCCGCCTGTATCACCGTGTTCACGTCACCCGAATTCAATCCGTAGCGTGCTGCTTTGGCCCGGTCCACCTTGATATTCAGGTTCGGCTGCCCCAATACCGGGAAGATCGCCAGATCGGTGATTCCGCGAACCTGAGCCATTTGATCGCGCACTTTGGTGGCCAAATCCGTGATGGTTTGCAGATTGGGGCCGACGATCTTGACGGAGTTGGCTCCCTTGACTCCTGAAATTGCCTCCTCGATGTTGTCCTGGATATACTGGGAGAAGTTAAAAGTGACTCCGGGCAGTTCGCGCTGAAACTCGGCATTGATCTGCTCGGTAAGTTTCTCCTTGGTCAATCCGCTGGGCCAATCGCGCATTGGTTTGAGAGGGGCGAACAATTCGACATTCGAGAACGGCGAGGCATCGCTGCCGTTATCTGGCCGGCCGTGCTGGGAAGTGACGGTAATCACTTCCGGGTGTCTCATCAGAATCATGCGCATCTTTCGGGTGGCTGCCTCGCCGTCTTCCAGCGAGATGGTTGTCGGCATGGAGGCGCGGATCCAGAAATTGCCCTCTTCGAGTTGCGGGAGAAATTCGCTGCCAAGACGCAGTCCGAGAAATGCGGCGACAGCCAAGAACACAATTCCGCAACCAACGGTAAGAGCGCGGTGGCGGAGCGCAAAGCGCAGCGTCGGATTGTATAATCGATGCAACAGGCGAACGACTATCGTTTCGGTTTCCTTCACCTGCTCGGGAAGCAATAAGGACGCCAGCACCGGCGTCACCGTGAACGTCGCCAGTAATGCTCCGGTCAGCGCGTAAGCGTACGTGCGCGCCATCGGGCCAAAGATCTGTCCCTCCACTCCCTGCATGGTGAACAGCGGCATAAAACCGGCGACGGTGATCAACGTGGAGAAAAACACGGCCTTGTCCACCTGCAGAGCGCTGATCAGGACCTGCCGCAAACGATCCGTCCACCCCATAAACGATTGTCCTTCCTGTCGCGCGCTTGTCGGATCCGGTCCCCAATCACCCTCGGCAAGGCGCGCGAGCAGGTTCTGCCGTTCGTTCAGCGGTCTTTGGAAATTGCGGAAAATGTTCTCCACGAGAATTACCGCCGAATCGACAATGATCCCAAAATCGACCGCCCCGACCGAGAGCAGGTTGGCACTTTCGCCTTGCAGCACCAGCATGATGATGGCGAAGAACAGGGCAAACGGGATGTTGATCCCCACAATCAGTGCGCTCCGAAGGTTACCCAAAAAAATCCATTGGATCAGGAACACGAGCAGACATCCGAAAATCAAATTGTGCAGCACGGTGTGCGTGGTGACCTCGATCAATTGGCGCCGATCATAAAAGGGAACAACCTTCACGCCCGACGGCAGACTGCCGTCGTGGTTCATCTTGTCCACTTCGGCGGCGACCTTCGCGGCCATCACACCGGCCTGCTCGGTCATCCGGCACACTACGATGGCCGCGACGGCGTCGTCCTCCTTGTCTCGGCCCCAGATGCCCAGCCGGGGCACATAACCAACCTTCACACTGGCCACGTCCTTCACCAGTACGGGAACGCCATTGAATTGAGATAGCACCACGTTTTCGATGTCGCCCACCTTGTAGCCCTTGGTCAAATCGTCTGCGCCCCCATCATCAATCAGGCCGATGCCGCGGATGTTGATGGATTGTTGGCCGATGCGGATCTCACGTCCGCCAACGTTGATGTTGGCGTTGCCCAACGCGGTGATGACCTGGGGCACCGTGAGATTCAAGGTTTCGAGTTTGTGAGGATCGACCTCGACCTCGAATTCCTTGGTTGGACCGCCCCAACTATTGACGGCGATAATGCCCGGGATCGTCAACAGCCGCCGCAACACGATCCAATCCTCCACTGTCCGAAGATTTGTCACCCCGAAATGTTTCGGGCCGACCACTTGATAGCGGTAGATTTCGTCCGTCAGGCTGGATTGGTTGATCTGTGGTACCTGGCCACTGGGAAGGCTGACATTTTGTTGCAGGGCGATAGCTGCCTGAGCGAACGCAAAATTGAAGTCCACGCCGTATTTGAAGGTGACGCGGACAAAAGTCAGGCCATAGAACGAAGTGGAACGAATCGTATCAATGCCTGGGGTCGAGTACAGCCCGATTTCCATGGGAATCGTGTAATAGCGCTCCATCTCCTCGGCGGAAAGACCCGCTGCCTGGGCGGTGATTTCCAAAATGACCGGCGCCGGATTCGGATAGGCCTCAATGTTGAGCTTCTGGTAGGCGAAGAATCCAGCCCCGGCAAACGCCAGCAGCCCGAACACGACAATCGCGCGGCGGCTCAGGCAAAATGCGAGGATGGACCTGAACATGATTGACCCTTATCCCGATGAAACAGGCATACGTTCTAGTCCGACGGCGGGGCCTGCAGCATGTTGTCCAGGAAAATCGCCCCGTCGGTCACCGCCAATTCACCACGCTGCAGACCCTCAACGATCTCGTCCATACCGTCCTGTTGCAGCCCAATCTTCACCCGCCTTTGCACGAAGCGGTGACGGTCAGTTGTCACCCAGGCAGTCATCGTGCCATCGCCTTCACGAACCACGCCATTGGCCGGTATCGCAGTGGCTTCTACCGGGTCGTGGACGCGAACCACGACGTTCGCCAGCATGCCGTAACGCAGTTCGTTCCCGGGATCGGCTATCTCGCAACGGATCTGGAGTCGATGGGCACTTGGATCAACGACCGCGTAGGTTCTGGAAACCTTGCATTCAAACACCCGGTCCGGGTAGGCCGGCACGGTGAATTGAATCGGCTGGCCCACCTGAACCAGCGGACTTTCGCTTTCGATGAGATTCGCCACCAACCACTTGGTTGTGCCATTGGTGACGGACCCAGTCGGGAGTGGGGCCTCGAGCCTGCCCGAGGCGATCATGTGATCCATGTCGGTGTCCGTTATGCCGAGCTCCAGGACGGCATCATGCGCCGCCTGGAACGCTCCTTCCGCCGTTTGTTCATCCGAAATGGCCTGCTCCAGTTCCCGCTTGGCAACCCCGTTCGTGCTGTAAAGGTCCCGGGCGCGCGCCAGTTCATTGCTGGTCACCATGACCGTCGCCGCAGCGCCGAGCAGGGCTGACTCAGCCTGAACGATCGAGAGGTCTTCCTCGCAATCGATGCGGCCGACCGCTTCTTTCTCGACTGGAAAACGATAGGTTCCCACTGGCTCGATTTTGATCGCCGGCAGTTGATCCGGCGTCAATTCTTCAGCCGCTTCGGACTGCGCCGAGTTGGTGGGAGAATCACTTTCCGGCGGCGGATTGGCAGCGGCCGGCTGGCCGCGACCACACCCACACGTCAGGAGAACCAATGCGAGAATCGTTGTCGCAATCAACGCGCCATCTGCGGCAACCCTCTTGTCCAACTGAAACGGATATCCCATCATTTTCGACTTCCGGCAAACTTGGTCTATCGGACGGATACTCTGGCGAAATGCATACTTCTCCTTATAACTAAACTTATAAAAACATACGCATTTGGCAGGTCATTGTCTGTAGGACGGGGCCTAATTCTTTTGTAGAGACGCACCCTACAGTCTGTCTCGTAGAGGATGCTGCTTTGAGATGGCGGGTCGACTGGGGGGTGCCGCACGCCCACCGGTTTTGCGATATTGCCGTGGTATGCGGGGCGTTGGCGGAGGACGACGTTTACCTCGAATCCCTTTCGGGGCTCCCGCCGAGCCGCCTCGATTGTCTCATCCAATCAACGCCTCGCTTTGCTCAGCGGCAATTGAATCGTTCCGACTAAGATTGACTCATCGCGGCAAGTGGCTTTCTTCCCAGCGGATGGCCTCGCGCAGCAACTCGGTGGCACTCTTCAAGTTGAGTTTCTCTTTGATGCGGGCACAATGGGCCTGGACGGTCTTGATGCTGATGTGCAATTCCTCGGAAATGCGCCGCGTCTCCCAGCCTCGGCCCAGCAATTGAAAAACCTCCAGCTCGCGATCACCCAGAATCGTGACCGGCGAAAGGGTGCTGTCCGCCTGGCCTTGGAGGAGTTTCCCGAGCATGGTGGTGGCCAGTTTCTCGCTCAGGACGATTTCGCCGCGGAGCACGTCCCGGATGGCGCCAATGATCTTTTTGGTCACCTCCCGTTTCATAACGTAGCCGCGCGCCCCGGCGCGCAACACGCGCTCGGCATAGAGAGATTCGTCGTGCATGGACAACACCAGTATGAGCAGGAAGGGATCGAGCTGTTTCAGGTCCTTGATCAACTGAATACCGGAGCCGCTCTTGAGCGAGAGATCAACGATGGCCAGACGGGGTTTCAAACTGGCAACGAGAGAAAGCGCGTGAGGCGCATCCTCGGCTTCGCCGCACACGGACAAGTCGGCCTGTTGGTTGATCAAGGTGCTCAGCCACTCTCGAACGAGCGGATGATCATCAATCAGCAGTACTTTTGTCCTGGTCATGGCACATCGCACGAAACCTTTGTCCCACCCGACTCGCGGCGGGAGATGTCAAATGTTCCGCTGATGATGTTGGCGCGGTGCGCCAGTATGCGCAAGCCCATTCCGTCCGTCCGAGGCAGCGGGTCGGGTACACCCACCCCGTCGTCTTCAATCGTCAGCCGGATTCCGTTGCCGGTGCGTATCAGTGCCAGGCTAATGTTTTTCGCGTTGCTGTGTTTGACGGCATTGGTGACGGCCTCCTGGGCGATGCGGTACAGATGGCTCGAAACCGTGCTGTCGTCAATCAGCACCGGCGGCTCGCACGCAAACGAACACGGCACCTTGAAGCGGTCGGTTGTGATCGCTGCCAGGTCGCGGAGCCCGTTCATCAAGCCGTCCGCCTGCATCTCCACTGGGTGTAGTCCTCGGGCGAGCTGACGGGTCAATTCAATCGCCTCTTCGATCAGCCCAACCAGATGCCTGGCGTCACCGGTTTCCGCCAGCGATTTGGCGGCAAGCTTCTCCTCGAGCACCTGACCGGCCAGCGCCGCGCCCGTGAGATGCTGGCCCAAACTGTCATGCAGGTCGCGGCCAATGGCCCGGCGCTCATTCTCGGAGATCTCGAGAATTTCCCCCTCCAACCGCTGGCGCTCAGCCATTTCGTCCCGCAGCGACGCGGTGCGCCTGCGCACCCGTTCCTCCAGTTCGTTCTGCATCGACCGCAACCTCGTCAGGAGCCAAACGACGACGATATAAAACGCGAAGGTGATACACGCGTTCCAAAACGGGACGAAGAGACTCGGATACTTTGCCCCGGCGGCCAGATCGCCACCAATCCAACTGGCCACACTCAGGGCGGAGACAAACACGGCAAACCATGGGCCGACCTTCCAGGCCGCCAACGCCACGGCCAGAAGATAAAATGTCGAGAAGAAGATGTCATACCCCGTCAGGTAATCCACTGTACCCACAATGGCGACGATGACCAAACTGGCCGCGACAAAAAGCGCCGACGACTGATTCCGGGGTTGACCCGTCCGTGTTGTCATCTGTTGAGTCAACCAAACGTCAGGAACCCCCGCCGCAACAGGTCCATCAGGCAGGTGTAGGCCTCGAAATCCGTTCCCGGGAAGTTGTCGATTACGGTTTCCATCACATTCTGGTGCAGCACGAGCTGGAACAACTGGATCTCTTCTGTCGCCAGGTCGCGCAGATTGCCGGGGAGCGGCTCGGCCGCGTGCAACCGGGAACCGCGCCCCGGTAGCTTTGGTTCCAGGATGCGAATTTCATCCAGTTGCCGGGCGCCCTCGAGGACCAGGGAGGTGGTTGACTCAGTAATTTCCTCGGCGACACGCTGGTCCGGAGCGGGTTTCAGGTCGAAGGCGCCATCGTTCCAGCCGAGCATACGATAAAATGCCTTGCGGGCTTTGACCACGGGATTGCCCTCGATCTCGGCGTGATAGACCTGCCCGTCGCGCAGGTAGATCCGGCCGACGCCGAGATCCGATCGGATCGTCATGACGCCGCTCTTGCGCGAGTTGAGGAACAACTGCAACAGATCGGGCAGGGGCATCTCGCGGATGGACCCGGAAATGACTGCCGAACCGGCGGACGGCTGGCCGGCGGCTGGCTGCGCGCCCAGCGGCGTGGCCGAGGGCGCTGGGCGCAGGCTCGGCGCGGTCATGGAGACCAACTTGATGGTGGACGACCCGATCACGATCTGGTCGCCTTCCTTCAATTCGGTGTTGCGAATGCGGGCGCCGTTGACGAACGTGCCATTGCGCGAGGCAAGGTCTTCGATGACGACCTTGCCGCCGTGCGTCGAAATCTTGGCGTGTTTTCGCGACACCTTCTCGTCGAGCATCAGCACGTCAACATCGCTGACGCGGCCGATCAAGATGTTCAAATCCTGCGGCAAGGGGAATTCCCTTCCCTGGTCTTTGCCGGCGACGAAACGGAGGACGTATTGCAGCATGCGATTGTTCCGATGCGTTGTTCCGCGGTTGTCCGCGGCAAACTCTACCGACGCGCGCGAAGCCGGTCAAGCTACACTGGCCGGTCGGGTGCGACCACGAAAAATGATAGGCGGGGAAATGGCAGAACCCTGACTGGAAAACGGGCGAAACGCCGAACCACGGTAAGCGAAGCGCTTGCCCTACATCCGCTTTGTAGGGCAGGGGCTCCGCCTGCGATGTGGAGCAGAGAAAGCACCAGTTCTAATCGTGCGCTGCCCGCTCGGCATTGCGCCGGCCCGGTCGCAGCGTCATGGCGATCAGCGCCGCGGCGGCAATCGAGCCAAAGCCAAGCCACAACAGGATGTGGGGGGCGGGCGTGTGCTGGAACAGCTTCGTCCCGAACTGCAGCCAGAACGCCACAACCATGGTGGCCGAGGTCAGCATCCCGCGCGCAGCAAACACCGCGCCACGGCGTTTGTCATCGACCTCCTCCTGCAGCCTGGCGTCGATCGGAATCAGCACGGTGGCGGCGATGGCTCCGAGCACGAACAACAACAGGACGGTGATCCA
>Ga0187858_10005648_pt1 | contig 11391 bp, 10 predicted proteins | sample June2016WEW_8_15_FD_133015 | JGI IMG/M metagenome (GOLD analysis project Ga0187858, IMG submission 133015) | Peatland microbial communities from SPRUCE experiment site at the Marcell Experimental Forest, Minnesota, USA - June2016WEW_8_150 | ecosystem: Environmental > Terrestrial > Soil >...
AAAAGGAGCTCCCGCTGGCCGGGCAGATTCCCCTGCTGCGGCTGGTGCCCCGGCGTGCCGGAGCGGAGGGCGTGCGCGTGCCCCAGAGTGGCTGGCTGCACGAGCCTCACCCGGATGTGAATCCCGCCGAAATCCAAAAGGAACTGTTGCTGCCCCAGTATACCCGCAGCCACCGCTGGGATCGCAACCGGCGCTCCGATGACGAGCTGGCGCTTAATCCGCGCCTCGAAAAAATCGCCCGGGTGCTTTTCAGCACCGACCTGGAGGTGATGGGACTGTACGATAAACCCATGGCCAGGAATTGCCAGTTGTGGACGAGGAATTTCGAATTGCTCCTGGATGGCCCCAACGCAAAACCTGAAGAATTGAAGAAGGCCGAAGCGGCCATCCTGGCTGGCGGCCTGTTCGGGTATCGCTTCCAATTCCCGGCCGCCCGGGTGGGACAGCATGAGGTCTATTGGCATCGTCCGGTCCTCGCATATGTCTCCGCCTCCGGCGAAATCCGCCTGCTCCCGGATACGCCGCTGGGTGTGTTGACCGCCTATGAAAAAGGCCGCCCGGAATTGCATGCGCCGGTGGAATTATGGCCGCGCCTGCAAAAACGCCCGCTTTATTCCTCTGCCTTGTCCGGTTTTCATAATCCACATGACCATTATCTCCACCAGACCCCGCTTAACCTAGTCTCCCTCCTGGATGCCTGGCATGCCCTGGGAGAACGGCCCCTGCCGGACAGTTTCGCCCGCCATCTCTTGTGGATTTCCAAAGAAATGACCCTGCAGGAGTGGCAGGCAGCCGTGCAAGCCTCCGCCATTGACGAGAACCAGGCGCGCCGGATGCAGACCGCACTTCAGTCGCTGCTGGAAGAACTGGGGCAGGCCGCGCCATTCCCTGAGCCACTGACTTATCCCTTCACCGCCAACCGGCAGTTCGAAATAGCCTACTGGAACGATATTAAAACGCTGGCCGAGGGGGAATATCGCAATAAGGACAATGCCGATTGCGTCCAGAATCCTGCCAGCTCTGGTCAGCCCCCCTGCACCCTGCGCGACCTGGACCGCTTGGGTGATTATTTGATCGCCCGCCACCGGGCATCCATCCAGCAGGCCGGCATGGATGGCCGGGCATTTTGCGGGGAACTGCCTTTCCGCTGGAAAACGGACTTTGCTTTTCCTCTCTATGGTGGGTGGAAAAGCAACCAGGAAAATCTACAACATGAACGCGATATCCTGGTCGTGATCCCCGGGAAGGACCACTCGAAAGCGGTAGTCCTGGCAGACCATTACGACACAGCTTACATGGAAGATCTTTATGACAAAGCGCGCGGCGGGACCGGGGCGCGTGCCTCTGCCGCCGGTGCGGATGACAACCACTCGGCCAGCGCGGTGCTGCTGCAGGCCGCGCCCATCTACCTGAAACTTGCCCGGGAAGGCCGCCTCGAAAAGGATATCTGGCTGCTGCACCTGACCGGGGAGGAATTCCCCGCCGACTGCCTGGGGGCCCGGCATTTCTGCCAGGCGGTCATCGAAAACCAATTGAAGCTAATCCAGGACGGAAAGGAGGCGATTGACCTGTCAGCTACGCAGGTAGCAGGGGTTTTCCTGATGGATATGATCGCCCACAACCGGGATAACGACCGGAATATCTTTCAAATCTCCCCCGGTCGGACACCCCAGTCCCTGCAACTGGCTTTGCAGGCGCACCTGGCGAATATGGCCTGGAATGGCGCGGTTGTCGGTTGGAATGAAAGCCCCGAAAGGAAGGCCTGCGGCCCCGGGCGGCGCAGCCCGGATGGCATCCAGATCCCGGAGACGGCCGCCCACCCGTCCCTGTTTGGAGAGATCCGTACGAAGGACGATCCGCAAAGTTCCCTTTTTAACACGGATGGCCAGATCTTCTCAGATGTCGGCATACCTGTGGTGCTATTCATGGAAAATTACGACATCAACCGCAGCGGCTATCACGACACTAAGGACACACTCGAAAACATCGACCTGGACTATGGCGCAGCCCTGGCAGCCATCGCGATCGAGACCTGCGCGCAGGCGGCCAATTCGTTCGCAGTCGGGCACACAGCCTAGCGGAGTGCCTTTATGAGCGAACCTGCCGTCCATCTGAACGGATTGTGTAAAACCTATCGGGTCGCGGAACGCGAGTCCGGTATGGGCGCAGCTATGCGCTCCCTGTTCCACCGCCGCATGCAGGAGGTCCAGGCCGTGGATGGGCTGACCTTCGACCTGGTCCCCGGAGAGGTGGTGGGTTTCCTGGGCCCGAATGGCGCCGGCAAGACCACCACCCTCAAGATGCTCTCCGGGCTGCTGCACCCCACTGGCGGCGAAGGGCGCGTGCTTGGGCATGTCCCATGGAAGCGCGAGCGTGCCTTCCTGCGTCAGATCACCCTGGTGATGGGTCAGCGCAACCAGCTGGTCTGGGATATCCCGGCGGCCGATTCGTTCGAACTGAACCGGGTCATCTACCGCCTGCCGAAGGCGGATTTCCGCCGTACGCTGGATGAACTGACCGAACTGCTCGAGCTGGGCCCGCTGCTTAAAAAACCGGTCCGCAATCTGTCACTAGGGGAACGCATGAAGTGCGAGATCGCCGCGGCCCTGTTACACCGTCCCCAGGTGGTCTTCCTGGACGAACCCACCATCGGGCTGGATGTGACCATGCAACGCCGCATCCGGACCTTTATCGCCGAATATAATCACCGCTCCGGGGCAACCGTCCTGCTGACCAGCCATTACATGGCCGACGTGGAAGCCCTCTGCAAGCGCGTCATCGTCATCCATCATGGCCGGCTGCTCTTCGATGGCGACCTGGCGGACCTGGTCCAGCAGTTCACCGCCCACAAGACCATCGTGGTCCAATTGGAGGATTGCCATGCCAACCTGCACAGTTACGGGGAGGTGCTCAACTGCGAGGATGGGCGCTTCACCCTGCGGGTGCCGAAAGCCAAGACCGCCCGGGTGACCGAGCGCTTGCTGGCCGACCTGCCGGTGATCGACCTGCTGGTGGAGGATCCGCCCATCGAGGAGGTCATCGACCAGGTCTTCACGCAGGAGCCGGCATGAGCGTCCCGGAAGAGTTGAGCAGCCTGCTGCGCCTGTACGGCCAGCAGTTCAAGACCACCTTTGCCAGCATGGTGCAATACCGGGCCTCGCTGTTCATCTGGATGATCGCCCAGGTGCTCGAACCGCTGGTCTACCTGATCGTGTGGTCAACCGTCTCCAACGGTTCCGGCGGCAGTGTCGGCGGGTATACCGCCCAGGGTTTTGCGGGCTACTATTTGGCCCTGATGTTGGTCAACCAGGTCACCTATACCTGGGTCATGTACGAATATGAATACCGCGTCCGCCAGGGCGGTCTCTCATTTGCCCTGCTAAAACCGGTCCACCCGATCCACTCAGATATTTCCGATAACCTCTCTTCCAAATTGGTCACCATGCCAATTCTGCTGGTGGTGGCAGGTGTGCTGGCTGTGATCTTCCGCCCGACCGCCGCTTTGAGCCTGTGGGCCGTGCTGGCCTTCATCCCGGCGTTGATCCTGGCCTTCCTGGTGCGCTTCCTGCTGGAATGGACTCTGGCGCTGGCGGCTTTCTGGACTACGCGCGTGAACGCCATCAACCAGGTCTATTTCATCCTGATGCTCTTCCTGGCCGGGCAGATTGCCCCGCTGACACTTTTCCCCCACTGGATCCAAATCCTGGCCGATATCCTGCCATTCCAGTGGATGCTGGGCTTCCCGGTGGAACTGGTGCTCGGCCGGTTGACCCAACTCCAGGCCCTGGAAGGATTGGCAGCCCAGGCCGCCTGGGCTATCCTCAGCCTGGTGCTGGTACGGCTGGTCTGGCGGGCCGGTGTGCGGGTCTACTCGGCGGTGGGAGCATGAAGAGAGCATGAATACCCTGCGTCTAATGGCGGTATTTTTCCGGGTCAGCGTGCTCAATGAGACTGCCTACCGGGTCAACTTCTTCCTGCAGCTCTTCCAGTCCCTGCTCGAACTGGGCACTGCGCTGGCCGGGCTGGCAGTCATCTTCTCGTATACCAACAGCCTGGGTGGCTGGAGTCCGAACGAGATGCTGGCGCTGGTGGGAGTATACTTCCTGGTCGGCGGGATCATCAGTCTGGTAATCCAGCCAGGTATGTCGGCCCTGATCGATTCGGTCCGGGATGGGACGCTGGATTTCACCCTGACCAAGCCGGAAGATGCCCAGTTGCTAGTGAGCATCCAGCGCGTTGCCATTTGGAGCCTGCTGGACCTATTGATGGGTACAGGCGTACTTGTGACAGCGCTGGTCCGACTGGGGCAAAGCATCGGGGCCGCGCAGGCCGCCGGGTTCGTCGGCATGCTGCTCGCCGGAGCCGTGATTGTCTACAGTTTCTGGCTGATTCTGGCCAGCCTGTCGTTCTGGCTGGTTCGGGTGGAGAATCTGCTCGAGATATTCCAGAGCATGTACCAGGCCGGGCGCTGGCCGGTCAGCCTGTACCCGGGCTGGCTGCGTTTTGCCCTGACCTTTATCGTCCCGGTGGCATTTGCCACCAGCGTCCCGGCCGAGGCCCTGACCGGGCGTCTGAATGGAACGACCCTGCTGGGGGCGGTCGGTCTGGCAATCCTGCTTTCTGCCATAGCCCGACTGATCTGGCAGCTGGGGCTCCGGCACTACTCAGGTGCTTCGGCATAGGCTACAATACGCATGCAGCTAACTGTATAGAAAAATGGAGGTAATCTCGGTATGAAGGTCGTAGTTTTGGGATCCACGGGAGTCTTGGGGAGAAACGTCTTGCCGCGCCTGCGGGAGCGCGGCCACCAGGTCAGGGCAGTTGCCCGGCGACCTGATCAGGTTCAACCGCTCGAAAGGATGGGGATGGAGGCTGTATTGGGCGACATCCTGCGACCCGAAACGCTGACTGCGGCAACGGCCGATTGCGATGTTGTTTTGCACCTGGCCACCGCTATCCCGCGCGCCGGCCGTCCACAGGATTGGAATTTGAATGACCGCATTCGCCGGGAAGGCACACAGAACCTGCTGGCGGCCTGCCAAAGGAACGGGGTCGGCCGGTATGTGCAACAAAGCACCACGCTGCTCTACGGCAATTGCGGAAACAAAATTGTGGATGAAACCCAGGCAATGCAGCCCTTCCCCCTGGTCGAATCTGCGTTCGACATGGAAGCCATGGTTCAGAAGTCGTCAACAGATTGGTGTATCTTGCGCGACGGTCTGCTCTATGGTCCGGGAACCTGGCGGGAGGAGGCCTGGCGACAGGAGGCCCGGGAAGGCCGGCTGTGCTGGTATGGGCAAGGCGATGCCTATATGTCGCTCATCCACGTGGCGGATATGGCCAGAGCAGTGGTGCAGGCGGTCGAATCGGCTCCTGCCCATAGCATCTATAACGTGGTCGACGACCGTCCGGTTACATGCCGGGACCTGTATCGCTATATTGCCGCATCCGTTGGCGCCCTCGAGCCGTCCAGCGGAGGCGAACCCCACCTGCTCTCCCTGGGATGCAGCAACCGCAAGGTCCATGCGGAACTGGGCTGGGAGGCCACCTATCCCACCTTCCAGTCAGGACTGGCCATGTAATCCTTTTGTAAAAACGCAATGAACCAGGTGGAAGCCTGGTTTTTGAGCAGTAACTTTTTATCAGGTATCGGTGAAGAAAATGAATCAAAAACTGCACAAACGGCATCCCGCAGTATTATGGATCTTGATCGGTGTGGCCGTGGCATTTGCCGTGCTGTTGCATTTCCGGCCGGATCTGTCCGGCAATGACCACTTGAACGGCTATGCCAGCGTCGCCCTGGGGCTGTTCACCGCTTCTTTCCCGGCCGCCAATTTCCTGGATATGCTTTTATCCGAACTGGGCTCGCTGCGCTGGCGGGCGATCAAGCGGGCTGACCTGCCGTGGGTGACCTTGAACCTGGTGGTTTTATTTACCGGAATGACCATCGTCGTGGTCGGAACGAAATTGTTCTACCAGCACTGGGTGCCCGGGTAGGCCAGGCTCAAGCCCTGACGTTCCCGGTTCAACCAACCACTTCGGGCGGGCAGGGCAGGCGCAGCCTGACAGTGGTGCCCATAGCCGGGTCAGAGGAAATATCCAACTCTCCGTGGAAAAGACGGGCGCGTTCGTACATGCCTGCCAGACCCAAGTGACCATCCCGAACCAGGGAACGGACATTCTGCGTGGGGAAGATGGGACCGTCATTGCGCACCATGGTCCTAACCTCGTCCTAATGAAATTCCATTTGCACTTCCACATGCGTGGCTGAACGGGCGTGCTTGCGGATGTTTCCCAGGGCTTCCTGGACGACGCGAAAGACCGCCAATTCGAGATCCGGAGCCAGTCTTCGTTCCTCGCCTGTCACCATGAACTGGCAATGGACAGCTGGCATTTGCTGTTGCAAATCATTGCACAGCGTCTGTAGTCCGGCTGGAAGCCCCAGATCTTCCAATATGGAAGGCCGTAACGCATTGCTGATCCGGCGCACATCCCCCATGGTCTGCTCGAGCAAGCCTTGCAGTTCGTCCAGTCGCCGGCGAGCCAGGAGCGGATCCAGGTCCATCTCAGACCGGCAAAGTTCCACCCTCTGCACCAACCCGACCAGATCCTGCATGGTCCCATCGTGAAGCTCGTGCGAAAGACGCTGGCGTTCCTCTTCCTGGCTGAGCAATGCCTTATGGGCATATTGGCGCTGGCTGCTTTGTTGTTCGGCTAATTGGACAACCATTTTGTTGAAAGCTTTGATCAATAGCCGCAGCTCAAGCGGACCTTGCTCAGCCATCGGATGAAACAAGCTGCCGGGAACTGCATTGGCGGCATTCTCTGCCAGTTTTGCAATCGAGCCGGTCACCCGGCCGACGCTCAAAGAAAGCATGTAGAGGGAAAAAACCGTCCCAAGCACCAATAATCCGATCAGGATTAACTGGTAAAAGGAAGCCGGTGCCATGACCAAGCTCCAGAGCTCTTCCATGATCAGGCCCTCCAGCCGGCCTGGCAGCGGGGCATACGAAGCAATGATTTCTTCTTCAGCCGGAAAGGTTTGGGTCAAATGACTGGCTGGCTTCTGACCCTGGATAAAGCCCCCAAGCTCCTGGCTGTTCAACGCAAGCTGGCCGCTGCCAGACCCCGAGTGGGAAATGACATTCCCGTTTTGATCGATCAGGAACAGCTGGATGTCTGCGCCAGATAATTCTGGTTTAATGGAAGCAGATAAGCCTTCATTGTCTGAGGTCTGTGTGGGGGCTGACGTCAATGCCAGGTCATCGGCAACTGCCTGCACTCTGGCAGTATCGCGTTGCAGCACCAGGGTAAGCGTCAATTGGCGAAATGCAACAGTAGCTACCAACGCGGATAACAGGACAAACGTTGCCAGAGGGAAAAGGGAAGCCCAAACCAACTGGGCGCGCAGAGTGGTGGTTCCGCCTTGCTTAACTCGGAGAACTTTTTCTCCAGTTGATTCACTCATCGTTTTCCTCGAAGCTGATCAAACCGTGCCGGATGGCATAAGCCACTGCTTCGGAACGATTATTTACTCCCAACTTTGAAAATATGTTGCGCAAATGGACCTGGACGGTCTGTGGGCTGATGGCCAGGGCGCCCGCGATGGCCTTGTTTGGTTGCCCATAGGCGGTGGCCCGCAGGACTTCCATTTCGCGCCCGGTCAAACCTTCCGGCATCTTGGCTGACCGGTAGCTGCCGCGCTTGCCCAGGTGATCCACCAGCTTGGTGGTGATACGCGGCGACAGGGCGGTTTCCCCGGCCGCCACCCGGCGGATCGCCTCTGCCAGGTCCGTCCCGCTGGCAGTTTTGAGCAGGTATCCGCTCGCCCCGGCCTCCAGCAGCGGGAATACATAGCTGTCGTCGTCATAGGCGGAAAGGATCAAAATGCGGATCTCGGGGAAACGGGCAGTAATCGTACGGGTGGCCTCGATCCCATTCAACTTTGGCATGCGCACATCCATCACGACCACGTCCGGGTGCAGTTCAACCGCCAGCCGGACCGCTTCCAATCCGTCGGCGGCTTCCCCGACAATGTACATGTCCGGAGCTTGTTCCAGCAGCTGGCGAGTGCCCTCCCGGACAATTTTATGATCCTCAACCAGCAATATTTTTATATCCATGGAAAACTATCTTAGCACACAGGCGCGAAACAGGGTAGCCGGATATACCATAAATCAGGTAGACGGGATACACCAATTGAAGGATGCGTTCCGGAATTCACAAACGTAAAATGAATCCACAAACCTATATTTAATCAAGGAGAAGAAGATGCAAAACATCGATCCAGCTTCAACCGCTTTGGTTCTGATCAGCGCAGCCCTGGTATTTATCATGACGCCCGGGCTGGCGTTCTTCTATGGTGGCCTTGTGCGGCGCAAGAATGTCCTGACCATCATGATGCAAAGTTTCGTTTCGATGGGTATTGTCACAGCCATCTGGGTATTTGGCGGGTTCAGCCTGGCCTTCGGAAAAACATGGGCAGGGGTAATCGGTAACCTGCAATACTTCGGATTGAACGGGGTCGGGTTTGCTCCCGGAGTGGTGGCCGGGGTCCAACAAAAGATTCCGTTCCTGGCATATTTTGTCTTCCAGGAGATGTTCGCGGTCATTACACCGGCTTTGATAACCGGCGCTTTTGCCGACCGGGTGACATTTAAAAGCTATCTGATCTTCCTGGTCTTCTGGAGCATCCTGGTCTACCTGCCTCTCGCTCACTGGACATGGGGAGGTGGTTTCCTGGCACAAATGGGTGTGGTGGATTTTGCCGGCGGGATTGTCGTGCATATGAGCGCCGGGTTTGCTGCATTGGCCTCGGTCTTCATCGTTGGGAAACGCAAAATCCAACCCGGTGAAAAAACCGCACCGCATAATATCACCTATGTGGCCCTGGGCGCCGGCTTGCTTTGGTTCGGGTGGTTTGGCTTCAACGGCGGCAGCGCCCTGGCAGCCAATGGCCTGGCAGCCAACGCATTTGTGACCACCGATATCTCGGCCTCGGTGGCAATGATCGTCTGGTTGTTCATTTCTTGGATCCATGAGGGCAAACCGAGTATCACCGGCGCCATGACCGGCGCGGTGGCCGGACTAGTGGCCATCACTCCGGCAGCCGGATACGTGCAGCCCTGGGCCGCCGCAGTCATTGGTATCATCACCGCTTTCGTCTGCTACGGAGCCATCCAGCTGCGCGCCAAATGGGGTTGGGACGATGCGCTGGATGTGTGGGCGTGCCATGGTGTGGGTGGGACCCTGGGAACGATCCTGGTGGGCGTGTTTGCTGCCAGCGCCGTCAACGGCGTGAGCGGATTGATCGAAGGCAACGTGCACCAGTTTCTTGTACAGCTCCTGGCAGTAGTGATTGTCATCGTTTATTCATTCGGGGTCACCTGGTTGATCCTGAAAATCCTGAATCGCTTCACTCCGGTGCGTGTCCCTGACGAAATTGAAGCCAAAGGCCTGGACGAAGGCGAGTTCGGGGAAGAAGCGTATACGTTGTAATATTGATCGTTCGAAACCGCAAATAACAAAATGGCTGCCCAAAATAACGGGCTGCCATTTTGCTTTCCACCTATCCAGGCGCTGGTGATGATATATCTGTGGATACCTGGATCTTTACTCCGTAGAATCTTCCCATCATCGCGCATCTCAGCTATCCGGGTATCCGCTAGTGCTATTACATAACGACGCCCGGCTGAATGGTGACGGCCTTTTTTAGGTTCATCGGAAATTGCCGGAACTTATAGGAAGAGATGGGGGCTTGGGCCGGGTCACCTGAAATGCGTCATCCTCACAAGCCATTTGTGGTTTAATTCATGGCAACCAGGGATTCTGCCAGGGAATCTGCCAGGGAATCTGAATGATTGCCAATTCTTCCAGGCCGACCAGGTCCGCATGCAATACTCCCTGTTACCTTTTCTTATCACCCGGCAACATATATATCAGGGAGCTTACCATAGGAGGAGGATTGTAACCACGGTATGAACACACCAGGCCAAAACCAGCCCATGGACGATGCCGTGCTTGCGCAACGGGCGCGTACCGACGGGGATGCTTTTGCCGAGCTTTATTGCCGGCATGTCCCCGGCGTCTACCGTTATCACATGGCGCACACCGGCAACGTCAAGGATGCGGAAGACCTGACCTCGCAAACTTTTATGGCGGCGATGGAGGGCATCCGGTCTTTTCGTGGGGAGGGTTCGTTTACCGCCTGGATTATGGGCATTGCTGTTCGCAAAAAGGCCTTGTTCTTTCGGCGCCGAAAACTCGAAGCCCCGCTCGAAGCGGCGGAACACCTCCCAACTCCCGGCCTGCCTACCGATAAAGCCGTATTACAGCATATGCAGATCGAATCCGTTTCCCGCTCCATCAGAAAAATCAACCCCGATCGGGCGGAAGCGCTGGTCCTGTATTTCTTTGGCGGCCTGACCAGCCTGGAGGTAAGCCAGGTCACCGGCAAAAGCCAGGCGGCGGTAAAGATGCTGCTTTCGCGCGGCCTGAAGGACCTGCGTGAACGGACCTCGCTGGTATTGGAGGTGGAACCATGAAAGACGATCAGATCAAAACCTTTGCACAATTATTGGATCCCGAGGACGAAAGAATTTCCGCGCTGCTGCAAAGAGTCGCCGCGCAAACAAACGTTAACCGCCAATTCCAAATAGAGCTGGATTTGCGCTTGAAAAAAGCTTACAAACCGAAAGGGCTTGTTTTCAGGATTTCCCTTGCGAAGCTGGCTGCCACTCTGGCCTCGATTCTGGCCTTGATCGCATTAATATTCCTTGTGGATTGGGTCATCCGCCCCTTGGTTCCGCAATCCAGGCTCGCTTCCGAAAATATCTCCACACCGACGCTGGCTTATCCGCAGGTCACACCCACGCCGTCTGAAAAACCAAACCAGCCAGGCCCGACGCCGACCAGCGTTACCTATTCCTGGAACGGCACGACTCTCTACTTGCAAGCCGCGCTGCCGGATTCGCCCGCCGAGGCAAACGTTTATCAATTGCAGCCCGACCAGCATGTAACACTTGATGAAGCCGTCGCCCTGGCTGCACGCTTTGGCATTCAGGGTGAAGTCTATCTTTCGCCGGGGGAGCTGCCCGGCACAACGGATTATATCGTTACAGATGGCAAGCAATGGATGTCCGTCCGGTCGGATAATTATTTCACCTATTATGCCAATTATTCCCAATCCCAGGCGCTCCCCGGAACTGGCATAAACTCCACGCAGGCGGCCGCAAATATCGAGGCTTTCCTGAAATCCCGGGGTTTCAATTTCAAATACAAAGTGGACTCTACGGATATGTGGGGAAAGTATTACGTCACGCCTCTCACCCCGGATGGCTTCGCCGTTCACATCGAAGACTTGCGTCCGTCAGGTCTCTTGATCACGCTGGA
>Ga0187858_10005649_pt1 | contig 11390 bp, 9 predicted proteins | sample June2016WEW_8_15_FD_133015 | JGI IMG/M metagenome (GOLD analysis project Ga0187858, IMG submission 133015) | Peatland microbial communities from SPRUCE experiment site at the Marcell Experimental Forest, Minnesota, USA - June2016WEW_8_150 | ecosystem: Environmental > Terrestrial > Soil >...
AAATCATCTCGGGCTTGGGCATCTTACAATGTGTCTGGGATCAGAATAGCGCAGATGAAACGGGCCGTATCGAATATCGTGGTGGGGGCTGTCTCGCTGGCCATGCTCTACACGGCCTGGATCGCCATGCAAATCGAGCGGCAGGCCAACCGCGACGAAGCCCGGCCCGCGGACGTGATCGTGGTGCTGGGAGCGGCGGAATATCGCGGACGGCCTTCGCCGGTTTTGAAGGCGCGCCTGGAACACGCGCTCGATCTTTACGCACGCAAACTGGCGCCCCGCATCATGACCACCGGCGGCGCGGGAGGCGACCCGGTCTTCACCGAGGGAGGCGTGGGACAGACATATCTGATGAGCCGCGGAGTGCCTTCCGAAGACATTGTGGTGGAGAGCGAGGGCAACAGCACCGTCGAATCCACCGCCTTGGCCGGCGAGATCATGCGGCGCATGGGTCTACAATCCGTCATCGTGGTAAGCGACGGATACCACATTTACCGCGTGAAGAAAATGCTCGAGTCGGACGGACTCACCGTGTATGGCTCGCCGCGCCCCGAGCAACCGCATGATAGCTTGCGGGAGCGATGGAACTACGTCAGACAGGCGATCGGCTATATCTTATGGTCGTGCGGCGTAGCATTGTAAGGCGCCTCGCCGCGCAGGCTCACACCTTGAATAACTCACTCACCCGCTTGGCCTGTACCCCGTTGTCGACGGTGGCATAAACGCATCCCGCGCAGTCACTATGAAGCTGCCGTTGGCGTTGCGGATCGACATCGCGGGTGTAAACCAGGTGTCCGGCCGGAAGCCTTCGCCGAACATCTCCCGGTCGTTGCCTCGATTCGCCGCGCGGCAGTAGAGCGGCTTGCCCACGTCGCACTTGCCGACGGTATAGTTGAAGCCGCTGGCGTCATGGTTCCAGGCAAAACCCAGATAGAGGGCCTTGGCAAACGGCTCGCCTTGTAGCGCGCCGTTTCCGGACATCGAAAATGGGAAGCTCGGTCTCGTCCTCGACGCCATGACGAACCGCACAGGCGAGTGGCCCGCCGTGATTGGAAGCGTCCAGCATCGAAACGCCGATCGATGGGCGCCGCTTGGCGGATGGGGATCGATCGCCAATTCGTCGGGATCATCGGTTCCTAGCGATGGTCGATGGAACATAGCTCCTGCCCCGCCGCGGGCTTTTGGAAGAAGTAATAGCCGCTTCTGAGAACCGGCCCGCCAGCCTGATCGTGCCGCATCATTTCAATGGCGGTCTGGGCGCGCCGTCACTCCCCTGACGGGTGGCCAGCGGCTTTACCTTTCCATAGAGCGCCGCGCGCACGCCACGAACAGAGCGAGCCTCGCGCATGTGGCTAGTCCCGGTAGCGCCGGTGGTACTCGCCTCCGCCCAGCCCGCCTAAATCGATGATCACCGCAACGATCAGGATGATCAGGTTGATACCTTCCATCGGCCGGTGGCTGTTATGCATCCACGCGTAGGCCAGCGTGGTGAGCGGCAGGAAGAGGAACCCGAGTATCGGGACGATCAGGCCGTGATAGGCGCGTTCGAGATAACTCGAGAACAGGAACAACAGCACCATCACGACCCGCGGAAACGCCAGAACGAGGATGAAAACCAGACAGGGCATAGCGCCTGCCGACTATTGTCTCAGATTCCCAGCGGCGCTGGCGGACGTGTCGTCCGGCCCGGTGTGCTTAGCCGCACACGAGTTGACTCCGGCCTTCGGCCGGCGTATTGTAAATAATTTAGGCATCGACTGTAATTCAATTAGGCATCCGCATGAGCAAACCATCCGATTTGATCCAGGGGACGCTGGACCTGTTGATCCTCACCACGATCTCACTCGAACCGAAGCACGGCTGGGCCATCGCCAAGCGCATCGAGCAGGTGAGCGAGGACGCGCTGCAAGTTACGCAAGGCGCGCTCTATCCGGCGCTGCATCGCCTGGAGCAGCAGGGCTGGATCCGGGCCTCGTGGCGCACTACGGAAACCGGGCGCGAAGCCAAGTTCTACGAGCTGACCAAGGCCGGCCGCGTCCAACTGGAAAAAGAACTGGCGCAATGGGAGCGCCTGTCGAACGCAGTGGGACTGGTGATCCGCATGGCCGAGGAGTAGCGCAATGAAGCTACGGCGCGTGTGGGATATCGTCCGGATGCGGCTGCGCTCCCTGGCGCGGCGGAAGCGCGTCGACCGGGAACTCGATAATGAATTACGTTTCCATATCGAACAGCAGATCGAAGAGAATCTCGCGTCGGGCATGCCGCCCGCCGAAGCGCGCCGCATGGCGCTGCGCAGGCTTGGCGCTCCGACGCAAATCCAGGAGGAATGCCGCGATATGCGACGCACCGATTACTTCGAAAATCTCTCGCGCGACCTGCAGTACGCGCTGCGCATGCTGGGCAAGAATCCCGGCTTCACCGTGGTGATTGTGCTCACGCTGGCGTTGAGCATCGGCGCCAACAGCGCCATCTTCAGCGTCATTGACGGCGTGTTGCTGCGGCCCCTGCCCTACCCGGATGCGGACCGCATCGTGAGGGTCTTCTTCCACAGCGCGGACTACGCGAAGTTCCCGCTGAACCCCTTCGACTTTCGCGATTTTCGCGCGCGCAATCGCTCCTTTGAGGCTTTGGCCGGTTTCACGCGCGGCGACCTGCAGCTTTCCGGGACGGGCCAGCCGGAAAGATTCGCGGGCTTTCAAGTGACCGCCGGGTTCTTCCGCGTGCTGGGCCTGCACGTCGCGCGCGGACGGGAGTTCAACACAAACGATGAGCTCGAGGGTAACGGAAGGCTGGTGATTCTGAGCGACCGGTTGTGGCGTAGCAAGTTCGCGGCCGACCCGCACATCCTGGGGCGGAAGATCGTGCTGGATGCGCAGCCGTTCACCGTCGCCGGCGTGATGCCGCCCGGCACGGAGCATCCCGGGAACGAATACCACGGGCTCGGGCACGGCGAAACGGTGGACTTGTGGTGGCCTTTCACATTTCGCGGGGATCCCGCACGTCGCGGCTCACATTACCTCGAAGTCATCGGGCGCGTCAAGAAGGGCGTCACGCCGGCGCACGCGCAAGCGGAAATGAATGCGCTCATTGCGCAGCTTGCCCGCGAGCATCCCGACGCACTGGCGGGCTGGCAGGCGCTTGTGATTCCGCTATACGAGGAGATTGTGGGACCCAGCCAGCGCCTGCTGCTGGTTTTGCTGGGCGCCGTCGCCTTGGTGCTGCTGATCGCCTGCGCCAACGCGGCCAACCTGCTGCTGGCCAAGGCCACGGCCCGTCAACGAGAAATTGCGGTACGCGCGGCGCTGGGCGCGGGAAGGGCGCGCCTGGTTCAGCAGATGCTCACGGAGAGCTTGCTGGTGGCGCTGCTCGGGGGCGGCTTGGCCGTGGCGATCGCGGTGGCGGGCGTCAAGGCGCTGGTGTCCCTGCTGCCTGCCGGCTTTCCGCGCGCCGATACCATTCATGTGAATACGGCGGTCTTCGCATTCACTTTGCTGATCGCGCTGGCTACGGGCATCCTGTTCGGGCTGGCGCCGGCTTTACAGGCTGCCCGCACGGATCTACAACAGGGCCTCCGTGAAGGCGGCCGTGGCGCCACGAGCAGCGGCCGGCATCTTCGGTTGCGCAGCCTGCTGGTGGTTGGGGAAGTGAGCCTTGCATGCGTGCTGCTCATCGGCGCCGGTCTGATGTTGCGCAGTTTCGTGAACCTGCTGCGCACCGACCCCGGTTTTCGCCCCGAACATCTTTTGACCGCCAGCATTTCGCTGCCGGATGAAAAGTATAAGCCTTTGGAGACGATTCGGTTTTATGACCGGCTCCTCACGAACCTGAATTCCGTCGCGGGCATTCGCGCTGCCGGCGTGGGGACAGATCTGCCGTGGACGGGCTACGACGACAACATCGGTGGTTTCACCATCGAAGGAAAAAAACCGGCCGCGCACGAAGAGTTCCACGCGCGCTATCACGTGGCCAGCTCCGATTACTTCCGCGCCATGGGCATCCCGCTAGTCCGCGGCCGGTTCTTTACAGTGGACGACAAAATCGATGCGCGGCTGGCGCTGATCGTCAATCAAAGCATGGCACGGCGTTACTGGCCCAATGAAGATGCGCTAGGGAAACGTATCACCTTCGATGATGTACCCAAAGAGAAGGATTGGATGACGATCGTCGGCATCGTAGGGGACGTGAAGGACAAGCCCGACAGCCGGGTAGCAGAGATGGCGCTTTGGTGGCCGGTCACGCAAACGCCCGTTTCGATCAATACGATGTCGATCGGGGTGCGCGGAAGTTCCGATCCGGCGCTGCTGGTGAACGGCCTGCGCGAAGCGGTGCGCGAAATGGACCCAACACTGGCCGTCGCGGACATACGCGCGATGGACCAGATTGCCGACGCGAACGTCTCCACGCCGCGTTTCGCGCTGTTTCTGGTGGCGCTGTTCGCGGGTCTGGCGCTGACGCTAGCGGCCATCGGCATGTATGGCGTGATCTCGTATTCGGTGAGCCAGCGCACGCACGAATTCGGCTTGCGTATGGCACTCGGCGCGAAGCCCTGGGATGTGCAGCGTCTCGTGCTGCGCCAGGGAATCAGGCTCGCGCTTTTGGGCGTTCTGCTGGGACTCGCGGGCGCTCTCGCGCTGGGCCGCGTGCTGTGGAGCTTGCTTTACGAGGTAAGCGTGGTCGATCCGCTCACGTTCACGTCAGTCACGATTGTCGCCATCGTTATCGCGGTGCTGGCATGTTATTTGCCGGCGCGTCGAGCGACTGCAGCGGACCCTATGAGAGCTCTGCGGGCGGAGTGAGCCGCGCGGGGCGCAGCCGGTTCATCCAGTATGCCCATGCCACGATCAGCGAGAAGAAAATCAGACTGGAGACGGCCATGGCGCGCGGGTTGGGAGGAGGCGGTCCGGCGATATTCCCGTACCACGCCAGCGTGAGAAGGGCGATCACGATCCAAAAGGCGTATATACCAGCGTGCCCTTTAGGATGCGTTCCACGAAGGTAAAGGATGATGGCGACCAGCCAGAGGCCGCCCTCTACGATGACAGTGGCGGAGACCGAATTCCAAAGCGACAATCCGAAATATCTGTGGATTCCGGGGGCCAGCGGAAAGTTGGGCCAGGCTACAAAATCTAGCAACGCGTGGCTCAGAACCGCTGCGAAGAGCACCCACGCGCCGCGCGGGTAATGCCGCCGCCAGAAGTACGCCCCGGCAAACAGGGCCGCCCACACGACGTCCATCAACAGGCTGTGGCTGAAGGCGACGTCGGAAGTGCCGAGGTAATTCGCCGCGCCGATTCCAGGCTTGAGCTCGACGTGCTCAACGCCGGCGAGCAGGAAGATGCACCAAAGCAAATCCGGCAGGAGCGCTGCCAGCACGGCCGTACCGAGCGAGATACGCGGCGCCACGCGCTTCGCCACCATACCCGCGGCAACGTGTCCGACGAGCATCGGGCGCTATTCCTCCCGCGCCGGCTTCTGCTGCAGCAGGCGCAGCTTTTCACGCTCCCTGCTTTCCTGGTATGACAAGGCGCGCGTTCGTTCATAATCGCGGCTGGCGATGGCGTCCGTCATGCGGCTGACCGACAGCGCAGCGCGCTTCTGCAACTCGCTGACGTCGTCCGGCGCCGGACTCCGGTGCAGATCCGCGCCCGCTCCGGCAAACCACAATTCGCGGGGCACGCCCACGGGCCGCATCATCCGCAAGTCTGGCAGCCGGCGTCCGCGAACCGAGCCGTCGGTAGTGAGCTTCGCGATCCACTCGCTTGCGGCGCTGGCCACCAGTCCGGTCAACTCTGCGATAACAAAGCGAACGAAAATCGCGCAGCCCCGTGTGCGATTCTCTCCGGCTGCCTTCTCAAAGGCCGCCAGCATCTCGCCGGCGAACAGCGCCGTGTAATCCGCGGGGTACAGCCGGAGCAGCGTTCTGTAAATCCGTTTCATATTCCGCTCACACCTCCCTCGCGCGAAGACGGATGCCGGCCGCCCGCGTCAATTGCTTCATGCGGTCCAACTCAATCTCGAGTTGTTTGCGGCCCGCAGACGTCAGTCTGTAGGCTTGTTTCTCGCGCGATGCGTCTTCCTGCGCGAAAGGCTCGATCCAGTCGTTTTCCAAAAGCCTCCGCAGAGCGCCATAGAGCGTGCCGGTGCTCAACCGGACCCGCCCATTGCTGAGAGTCTCAATGTCCTTCATCAATGCGTAGCCGTGGCGGGGTCTATCCGCCAGGCTCAGCAGGATCAACAGGACCGGCTCCGTGAGAGGCCGCATCGCGACATGTCGCATGACGCCATATTAGACGGTCCCCAGTATCCTGTCAAGCGGGCTAACCAATCGGGGTCCAACTACGTCTCAACCTTCTATGCCTGGAATCGAAGAATTGCGGAAGGACCTTGTCTATGGCGTGCGCATTCTTGCCAAGAGCCCCGGTTTCACGGCCGTCGCAGTGCTGTCTCTGGCGCTCGGAATCGGCGCCAACACTGCCATCTTCAGCCTGATCGACGCGGTGCTTTTGAAGATGTTGCCGGTCAAAGATCCGCAGCAGCTCGTGGCCTTGACCGATCCCACCTTCAGTGGCGTCAGTATCGGCACCTCCACGGGCGAGCGGGGCAACCTCTCCAATCGCGAATTCGAGGCATTGCGCGACCGCACCCAGTCCTTCTCCGGCATGTTCGCCGCGCAAAGCGATCTGGACAAGCAAAACGCCAGCATTGATGGCAAATCTCCAGAGGAAGTCCAGACCCGCCTCGTCAGCGGAGGCTATTTCTCGGTTCTCGGCGCCACCGCTTTCGTCGGACGCACGTTCACGGCCGCCGATGAGCGCGGACCGGGCAGCGCGCCGTACGCCGTCATCAGCTACGAATTCTGGCAGCGCCGCTTTGGCGGACTGCCCTCCGTTCTCGACTCCCGCGTCCGCTTCGGCAAAGCCAACCTCGACATCATCGGCGTCGCGCAGCCGAATTTCTTGGGAGAGAACGTAGGCGAAGTACCCGATCTGTGGATTCCGCTCAATATGCAGCCGCAAATCATGCCCGGCCGCATGTGGCTGGCAGACGATCCCTCCAGCATCTCGGAGAAGGTCATGTGGCTGCACGTCATCGGCCGGCTGAAACCGGGGGTTTCACGCCAGCAGGCTCAGGCCAACGTAGACGTCGTCTTCAAGCAGATCGTCGCCGAGGAGTTCTCCAAGGTCAGTCAGAGTCAGCCCGACATCCTTAAGCAGAATCTGAAATTGCACGATGCGGGCAGGGGCGTCTCCAGCCTACGAGGCGATTTTGCCGATCCGTTGTACGTGCTGATGGCCGTGGTCGGGCTCGTGCTCGTCATCGCCTGCGCCAACGTCGCCAACCTGCTGCTGGCGCGCGCCACCTCGCGCCAAAAGGAAATGGGAGTGCGGCTGGCGCTGGGCGCGGGCCGCGCACGCATCATCCGGCAGTTTCTCACCGAGAGCTTAATGCTCTCCGTCGCCGGCGGGTTGCTCGGCAGCCTGCTCGCCGTGTTTGGCGTACGGCTGCTCATCCGCATGGTCGAGCGCGCTCCCGGCGCTACGGTGCTGGATGTGCGCCCCGATTTGCGGATGCTCTTCTTCACCATCGGCGTTTCTCTCTTCACTGGCCTCATCTTCGGACTCGCTCCAGCATGGCGGTCCGCGGGCGTCAACGTCAGCAGCACGCTGAAAGAGGCCGGACGGGGCCTCACTGGCAGCAGCGCCAGGATCGGCGCGGGAAAAATCCTGGTCATCGCGCAGATCGCCCTCTCCGTGATGCTGCTGATTGGCGCCGGATGGTTCATACGCACCCTGCGCAATCTCGAAAACGTCGATCTGGGGTATCCGCGCGAAAGGATCGCGCTGGTCCGCGTGGACTTCCTTTCCGCGGGCTACTCGGATCAACGTCTACCGATCGCCTACAATGACGTGCGCGACCGGCTCGCGCGCATTCCCGGCGTGCGCGGCGTGACCTATTCGCAGAACGGACTTTTCGGCGGCACCGAGTCCGCCGACCGCATCAGCGTCGAAGGTTACAAACCGCGAAAGGCCGGCGACGACTCCGCCCGCTTCGACCAGGTCGGCCCGAATTACTTTGCCACCGTCGGAATCCCCATCTTGCTCGGCCGCGGCATTGAGCAGCGTGATGTGGAGGGAGCGGAGCCCGTTTGCGTGGTCAACGAGGGTTTCGCCAAATTCTACTTCGGCGTCGGGAGCCCGATCGGACGGCACGTGAAGGACGAGTTTCCGGATACGCACAAAACGTTCGTGATCGTCGGCGTGGCGCGCAACGCGCGCGACCACAACCTCCGTGGGGAAGTGTATCGCCGCTTCTACCTCCCGGCGCAGCAGAAGCTGGGCGAGTTCTCGCCATCCGTTTATTATGAGATCCGGACCTACGGCGACGCGGGGTCTATAATCCAGGCGGCGCGCAAGCAGATCCTGGCCCTCGATCCGAACCTGCCGATCTACAGCGACAAAACTCTCGTGTCGATGCTGGATGACAACCTGCGGCAGGAGCGCATCATTTCACAGCTTTCGGCTGTCTTCGGCGGCCTGGCGCTGCTGCTCGCGGCAATCGGCCTGTATGGCGTGCTTTCGTATGCAGTGGCGCAGCGGACGAACGAAATCGGCATTCGCATGGCATTGGGCGCGGAGCGCGGCACGGTTATCCGGATGGTGCTGCGCGAAACGGCGGTGCTTATCGCCATCGGGCTGGCCGCCGGAGTCCCCGCCAGCTTGGCCTGTGCGCGGCTCATTCAAAGCAAACTTTTCGGGTTGAAGGCCGCCGATCCGATCACGCTGGGGGCCGCGCTCGGAATCATGATCGCGGTTGCCATTGCCTCCGGCTATCTGCCGGCGTATCGGGCGTCGAAGGTGGATCCGCTCATCGCGCTGCGGTACGAGTAGGATTCGGATCAGCCAGGCGCTTTACTGCGTGTCCGCGGTCGTATAAGGAACCCAAACCTCCATATTCGAAGCCTCGCGATTCGCCCAGGCGTAGTAGGGAATGAAGGTGAGCGCCACCTCTTTCCCGGGCCGCTCCAGGTTTTCCCGAAACGCGCGGTAGAGCGGTTCGTTGCGGAATGGCTGGTCTACCACGCTCCCATGATGCTTCAACGTCACGATGCCGCCCAGCAGATCGGAACGATAGGCGCTGACAAAGCCCGTGCCATCGATCAGCAGCGAAGCATCGAACAGATTGAAGCCAGGCTGATCGGGTTGCTCCAGGCAGTAAACCAGCGGGCCGCGCTCGACGGCTAGCCGGCCGGCGTTTTCGCGCACCCGCGGATTGGCGCGTACCAGCCGGGGCGAGATCGCAATATCGATGCTCACTTTGTCGCCGGGTTCCCAGCGGCGATGGATCTCGTAATATTCGCCGGCCTTGGGCTGATCGTGCCGGCTGGAGAATGGCTCCGGTACTTTCACCCCGACCGTGGTCCCATCCGACCATCCGGGGATGCGTACGAAGACGCTGAATTCCGCCGGGTGGGCCGGATCGACGGTAAGCTCCACGGCGCCTTTCCATGGATATTCGGTCTGCTGCGCGATCTTGATGCCGGTGCCATCTTCAAGATGCCAATCCAATTCGGAGTTATGAAACAGATTGACGTAGACTCCCTGCGGGCTGGTGCTGTAAAGGTACCCGGGCAGCGAGGCGAAGATGCGCTCGATATTGGGCGGGCAGCAGGTCGTGTCGTACCATTCGTTGCGGATTTTTTCGCCCGAGGATTCCAGCGGATTGCGGTAGCAGTAAAGCGTGCCGGACAGGGACATCCCGGAGTTGATGCCGTTGTATAGGGCGCGCTCGATGACGTCGGCGAAGCGCGCCTGGCCCAGCGCCAGCAGCATGCGCCAGTTCCACATCATGCTGCCGATCGCGGCGCAGCTTTCGCCATAGGCCTGGGCGTTGGGCAATTCGTAGGCTTCGCCGAACGCCTCGCCGGATTCGCGCGATCCCACGCCGCCGGTGATGTACATCTTGTGATTCACCAGGTCGCGCCAGAGCGTCTCGAGCGTTTTCATATAAGCGGCATCGCCGGTTTCCATGTAATAGTCGGTGGCCCCGCACGAAGCGTACATGGCGCGCACTGCGTGGCCTTCGAACTCCGTGCGGGAAGTGAACGGCTTGCCGCTGAACATGTACTGGATTTCGTAGTCCTTCAGGTGCAGCCGTTCGCCTTCGACGCCGCTGAGCAGATAGCCCGCGAAATCCAGATAGCGGCGGTCGCCGGTGGTCCGGTACAACTCCACCAGAGCCATTTCGAACTCCGGATGTCCGGTGAGCGCGGGGCGTTTCTGCGGACCGAAGTTGTCGACCATGTAGTTCGCGAAGCGTATGCCGCCGTCGAGCAGCTTGCGGTTGCCGGTGGCGCGGTAATAGGCGATGGCGGCTTGCAACAGGTGGCCCATGCAGTACAGCTCGTGAGAGCGCTGCATTTCGGTGAAGCGCTTGGGCGCGCGCTCCTCAACCCAGTAAGTGTTCAGATAGCCGCTGGGTTCCTGCGCGGCGAGAATGATATCGGTGAGCCGGTCGAATTCCGCGCGCAGCTTTGCTTGGCTGCCCCCCGCCGGGTCGCCGCCCGCCGCGCCGCCGGACTGCAACACGAACGCTGCCGCCTCCATCCATTTGTAGATATCGGAATCGGTATAGAGCGGACCGCGCCGGGGAACGTTCTTTTTGCCTTCCAGGCGCAGGAAATTATCGACCACGCCATGCTGCTCCAGCTCCACGAGCAGCGTGGGGATGCTTTGCTCGGCGTTGACGCGGCGGCGAGCAGCCCAGAAGCCATCGCCCATCTTGACGGCGCTCACGGGCACGCTGTGCAGCTTGGCATAGGGGGAATGCGTGACGTAAACCACACCCTGAGTGTTCCAGTCGTTTGGAGAAGTCTGGGCGGAAAGCAGCAGGGGGGAAAGCAGACATAAAGGCAGAAGGCTACGAGGATGGCTCATGTTGCCAGCTTACCGCCTACAGTCGTGGGGCAGGCGCTTCCGCCTGCCAACCGGCTTCTAAAGCGACGGGTCTTGCAAAAACTACTTCTCCGGCTTCGCAAACGCCGCGTCCGCGAGCGGCGCATTGTTCTTGATCTCCGCAAACTTGAAGATCGTCGTGGAGTCCGGCGAGCGCTGCTCGATAGTGGCGGGCAGCTTCAGCCCGTCCACGTCGCGATAATCGCTGTACAACACTTCGTATTGCACGATGCCATCCTCCAACGTGACGCGTTCGTAGTCATGCTTCACCAGCAGGCCGCTTTGCGCATCGAAATAGAGCTTTTCCTTTTCACCGCCGGCGGGCGTGGCCTCGATCACGTTGGCCGCCCGCCCATTCACCCGGGCTGCCGCGGCCATCTCCATTTTCGGGAACAGCTCCTTGAGCCGGACTTCGCGATAGAAATGGTGGTCGCGCTT
>Ga0187858_10005654_pt1 | contig 11382 bp, 12 predicted proteins | sample June2016WEW_8_15_FD_133015 | JGI IMG/M metagenome (GOLD analysis project Ga0187858, IMG submission 133015) | Peatland microbial communities from SPRUCE experiment site at the Marcell Experimental Forest, Minnesota, USA - June2016WEW_8_150 | ecosystem: Environmental > Terrestrial > Soil >...
ATACCGCACACCTAAGGTACAATATATTCAACCAGCGTTTCCCCTCTCCTGACTGTGCGGAATGCTCCGGAATGACTGTGCGGATAACCCCGGAATGAGTGTGCGATATGACCAGAATCCGCACTTATCAAGTTTTCCTTATATGTTTTGCTTAGGAGATCATAAATCATAATCAGATCAACAAAAGATCCGAGAAAATCATATTGATGACGGTCAAAGTCACCCTTATGTGGCAATCCTCCATACATAGGATAAGCCACGGGTATTACCGAGTTAATTAACTTATGAGCGGAAGCGCTGCTGCGGACGGCTAAAGCCAGGAGTGGTTACCGACTTCTGGGCAATCGGATCTTCTGGAATGGCGGACCCAGAGGTTAGCCACATTCTATCCATTTCCTCTCGGAAGAATGATGGAGAATAATCCCGTTACCGCAATGAGACCGCCCGAAAAAAACGTATACGAATGAGTGATATTAAAATATCATTCAATTGAGGAAGCTTATAAAACAATCCGCCAAAGGCCGGTGTGAAATAAAGAATCGGATAGGTCACAATAAATAATCCTGGTAATAGAAAGACCAACGCGACCCAAATGTTTCTGGGCACCCGATTGAGCACGAACCAAAAAAATAACAACGAAGCAGCTGCCAATATTAAGGCAATGAGAACGTAAGACCACAAGATGGTAATCGGGGAGAAAGTCCCGGTATTGGGATGAATCAGAGATGTCATAAGGAAATCGGATCCTAGGGCTATCCCCAGAACAATGATTAAACCCATAACTGAATAAACTATATAGTGATTGTGTTTTCGGTTCATTCTAATTATCCTTTCGCTAACAGACGCTTGGGGTAAGCATTGTCCAATGGCAGAGTCAGGGAATGGCGTCTGGGGATTTGTAATCCCTGGTTCTTATTCCCTAATCATTTTTTATTTTATGGGTTGCAACGAACCAGCGATTTTTAAAAGTAGATTATCAAGGCCATGTGGATTGCTTTCATTGGGTGCTGGCCAATCGCCAAACAAATCGAGCTGGTAATTAATACCACCTTCACGCCAGGCTAAATGAGCTGAGTTACCTGCAGCAACACTTTGTTCCCAATAAGTGAAGCCGGATTGCCCGCGTACTTGAACTTCCTGAACATCTAAAGCAATCTCTTTCTCTTGGTGGAGAATCGTTTGAAGGGTAACCGGTTGATCGGTCAAGGTTTGAAATAGATCAAGTGTTTTTAAATCTGTATCGCTTGGGTTGCCCGGTTCAGAATACCAAAGCCGGATGATTTCACTGCCATCAGCAAAATCCGCAACCCATCCGCTGGAAAATTGCAGATTGTCTGGGATGAATTGAGGCAACAGTAAGTGGAACTTTGCAGCCTTCTGGGCATCACTAATACTCTTTATTTCTATGTATTGACTTGGTAGCATAGGAATGGTTGCAGTGCTTGACCCGCTAGTCACAGAAGGCAGCGAGGTAGACATGGGAGTCGTGTTAGTTGGAATCGCGCTGGCTCCTATTTTTATTGCCGGCAAGGGAGATATTCCAGCGACATCATAACCATCGGTTGTAGGAATATAGTCGATATTATTCACACTACCTGTCATCGAGATAGAAACCAATTCTGTTTTTTCTATATCCGGAATATCGGGGTACACCAAAAGAAGGATAGTGTTGTCATTGGGGAGCCAGGACCAATCTCCAATGCTCTGCGGGTCGAACTGGTGTATCTTCTGGAGGTCTGACCCATCCCGGTTCACGATGTATATATTCCCATTTAGGTCAATAACAGCCAGTTTACTCGAATCATGGGACCATTGTAAAAGGCGGGGTTGAATCTCCACCGAATAAACCTGACCGGTCGCCATATCTTTTATGATCAAGGTGGATGGCGGATCCTGCGTGACGGTAATCGCCACGGACCTGCCATCCGGGGAGATCCCGAGCACGCCTGCAATCATCCAATTGTATTCCTCCCCAAACGGCAAGAGCTGTCCCGATTGGATATCGATGGTGTACATTTTCCTTGATGAGAGGTTCTTTTTCGAGGTCGCTCCGGTGAATATGTCGCAGCTGAAAAGGAATTGGGTCGAGCTCAGCCAACCGATCGGATTCTTGAAACAAACTGGCAAGTTGTTCAATTTCTTCGTAACCCCGGTCGACACATCAATCATTATCAGATCGGACAAATACGGGTCAGCGATGTTAACTGACTCGATCAGCCATTTTGCATCCGGGGAAAGATGAAGACCCCAATTTGCCTTTTGAAAATCAGGTTTATAGATCTGACTGGTGCGCGTCGCATAGTTCAAGAGAAGGATCTCGCCGCCATAATCCACCAGGCCGTTTTCGCCATCCGGGAACCAAGAGACAACATTCCCTGAAAGTGAGGCAAACTCGGTTTTTGAAAACGGAAATTTATCCGTAAATCCGCAAGTGGGCATTTCACCAGGAACAAAACAGGATTCTGCCGTCAAAACCGCAGCATAAGAAAAAGGTACATGTTGAGTCCTCAATACCAATAATACCTCGTTGAAATTGCGCGTCGAAGCACCTGTTGCAACCTGGACGATTTTAGGTGTCTCCATCGTGGGCGTGAACTGAGGGACATTCTGAGAGGCGGATTGGTCAGCAAGATATGTGAGCCTTCTCAGGTGTATAAACCACAGGCATGCGCCCAGGACAGCCACGACACTCAACACGATCAATCCAATAGGAATTAATGTACGGTTTCTCATGTTTATTTCCTTTCGAGGGGTAAAGGAATGTTTTCTACGAGAACTGTACTCCTCTTGGACAGATTTTTTACCTGTGGAGATTACCGGTTTTGGCAAGCCTGCGGAAATCCACAGGTCCCCATCTTGCATTACCTTTAAAATGGCCTCTGCGCGTGTGCGGACTCCCAATTTGGCGTAAATATTGCTGGCGTGAAATTCCACCGTCCTGCGCGAAATTCCTAGCAAGAGTGCAATTTCTTTATTGGTTTTTCCTTTTAGAAGCAACTCAATAATTTGCCGCTCGCGTTGGCTGAATTGAGATACCATGAGTGGATTGTAACCGTTCCTGACAAAACATTGCGCCTGCTGCAAGCCAACGTTCTTCAGGCTGGGTGGAAAGGCGAGCTTCCAGTTTAAGCTCCGGCCAATGTGCGATATACAAGTTGTCGTTGGCATAAAAGAACAGCGTTTTGCCATCCGGAGACCAACTGAAAGATGCCACTGTGGCAGTAGTAATCTGCGTGGGTGGCTGCCCCGCCTTTCCGACCCACCTCCCGGCGCTTTGAGCCAGGGGCCAGGTAGGCCAGGGGAGCCAGGCCCACAAATTCCCATCCGGAGATTGGATGGGGATCAGCGTTCCAGGCAGGGCGGCAGACACTGCGGACGCGGAGCCAACCAGGTTCAAATAGTCCGGGTAGCTTCCTTGTACGAGGTAGGTTCACTCAACGCGTCCAGACAAAGGCCATCAACTGTTCACCAGTTGTTGCATCCAACACTACATCAAACTCATTACTTGTCGCCTGGGGACTATTCGGTCCTCCCGCGGACTGCGAATAAACTCCACCATACGTCACAATCCAGACCAATCGTGGATTGAGAAATGTTGGATCAACTTTTTCCCCAGCTTGAGCGTTTGATTGCAATCGTGGGTTGCTGAGTCGACCTAAATTTGCAGTGATACCAATTAAGCCTTTGGTATTTTGCAAATCTGGATACTGCTTATTTGCTATGTCAATGGCTTGATCTCTCGAGAGGATAGTTTGAGTGATCCCGGAAGCGTTAAGTTTAGCTGGATCAACAGGCTCAAATGTCCAATTCTCCTTTGCTAACCCCTGTTTTAATACGTTTCCATCCGGAAGCTGGGATTGGGCATAGGCCGTGATTAATTTGCTAGTATAGGCATGACCCAAAAGCCACCCTATACCAAATATGATTCCAAAAACGCTAATCAATATTAATGCGGTTTTCTTTTGCATGTTCATATCTCCTAATTTAGGCAAATATAAATAAAGGAAACCAACAGATCTTGTATAGAGGTTGCCTCCCCATGTAGAAGTGAGGAAGTGTTTTTTTTACATTGACATAGGTAGAATATTATCCGGGTGAAATAAATGGAGCCAGCTCGGGGAGCAGATATTCATTGGGAAGCGCCTGGATGAGGACCTCGAATTCATCCCCGTTGCTGTAATGCCCATAGAATCGCCAGGCAGGCTGAAGGTAGGGATATCCAGTATTCGTACCCGTTGCGAACTGAGGGTTGCTGACAAAGTAAACCAACTCGACCTTCTCGACCGTGGCGGTCGGGGGAATTGTGACCGCGGCAGATGTCTGCGGCTTTTCCATTACATAGGGCTGGTCGGCGGTGATTGTGAGCTCGGACGGCTGACCGCTTTTGGGGCTGACCGCCATTTGTGCGCTGAACACCACCAAGACCTGGTACCCTCCCAGAGACTCGCTTGGGATTACAAGTGCCTCGATCAATACCAGATCGCCTTCATGTCCGATCTCGCTCCGGTCGACAGTTCCGCCCGGCGTTTGCTGGACGTAGGTTCTACCTGCATCGGTTGTGAAAAGGGTAGCAGGCTGGCCGGCCAGTTGAACGTTTTTTTGCGTGCCTTTCAAGATCTGGAACTGCAGATCGGGGAAGGGGACCTCGTAGCGGTCGACCTTTACCACGGGGGTGCCGTCTTGGTTAAAATGGTCGACGCTGCCCCAGATATCCACCGGACGGTTTTGGTAGGCCTGCAGCGATTGCAGGTCCCCTTCCAGGATCATGTAAGAAAATGAACCGGTGCCATTCCAGGGTGCGAGTGCATATTCGACGCGCTGGCTTCCATCCGACTGCTTGTAGATGGTCACCCTGAGCAGACCTCGCTGGCCCTCTATTTTTTGACCGGTTGGCTGCTGCCCGGGGGGCAAGGCAGTTGGCACCGGTGTGGGGAGAGGCACGGGCGTGCCGCTGAAATTGATTTTATAGAATCCCAGCCCGCCTCCACCGCCTCCGCCACCCCCTCCGGGTCCGCCTCGATTATCGATTGACGTCCAATCGTAAATATTTCCCAACCGGACGCCGGCGACGAAAGCGTTTTCGAACGGCAGGGGAATATCGGCTGGTACATCTGCAAGCTGGAAATTGCCTTCCTGGGCAGAGAGAGTGACCTGCCCATTCACCAGTTCCAGAGTCCCCTCGATTCCGTCCTCGGTCAGCGGGGTCACTTTCCAGGAATCCACCTTGAATTTTGTGATCCCGCCATCGGTCACAAACTGACCGGTCGCCTCGACTAATGTATTGGAGGGTACCTTATCCAGGCCAGTGATGTTTCCGCTGGCCATGTACATCCCAACCATGATCAGAGGTGTTTTACCTGCCTCGGCGGATGGAATTGAGCTCACGTAGCTATAAATCGTCTCCGTCTGATTCATGGGATAGTTCCTCAGCCATTCCCGGGTGGGACCGCTCGGAGAGGAGAACCATTCCAGCTTGCCGGCCTGGATACCGGTATCAAGCAGGGTTTTCCAGGCCTCCTGTGCCGTGCGGATGGCGTAGGTACCTATCGGTTGGTAATCCACCAGATTGGCCTGTACGGAAGCGACCTGCCCGGAATCGTCCAGCGTGATCAAGAGACCTGACGGACGCAAGTCTTCGATGTGAACGGCGAAGCCATCCGGGGTGAGGGGCGTGATGTAATACTTTCCCCACATATCCGTAGAGTCAATCTTGTACTCGAAATTGAAGCCGTGGGATTTCAGGAAGGCCTTGATATTTGCAGCCGCTTCGGCTGCATTTATTTCAACCCCGGAAAGGACCTGGGAGTTAGGATAGTCGGCGTAGTAGGTGAAATAATGGTCCGACCGGATGGACATCCACTGCTTGCCATCGGTAATGACGTAATCCGTCGTACCCGGCAGATCCCCTGCCGATCGGTAAACTTCACCTTGGATCCCGAAGCGTCCTGCCAGGGCGACGGCTTCATCCAGCGTCGCACGCTGGTCGGGCTGCAAACGATAAATGTTTGCCTCGGCGGGCGAATCCGGCAGCGTCCCTTGCAAGTAGAGAGTCGTGCCGTTCCAGGAATAGCTGGTGCTGTTCGGCGTCGGGCTTGGCTTGTTTAGGTGTTCAGACGGCGTGGGTGTGGCCTCCGGATAAGCCATGGTTGGTGTGACGATATTTCCGGAAGCGAGCTTGGATTGCGGCATCAAAGGGCGGATGACCCAATCCACAAAGAATATTAATGAGATCAAGGCCAGAATCGAGGCCAGAGTGGTAGCCAGCTTCGCCAGGGAGGTTGTGAAAACAATCCCTTTCGGTTTGTAAGCCTTTTTCAAACGCAATTCCAGTTCAATTTGGAATTGGTGGTTAACGTTTGTTTGAGCGGCGACTCTTTGCAACAACGCGGAAATTCTTTCGTCTTCGGGATCCAACAATTGTGCAAAGGCTATGATCTGATCGTCTTTCATGGTTCCACCTCCAATACCAGGGAGGTCCGTTCACGCAGGTCCTTCAGGCCGCGCGAGAGCAGCATCTTTACTGCCGCCTCGCTTTTGCCGGTGACCTGGCTTACCTCCAGGCTGGTCAGGCCGCCAAAGAAATACAGGACCAGCGCTTCTGCCCGATCGGGGCTGATTTTTCTCATGGAGCGGGAAACGGATTCGATCTGCATAAGCTGAAACACGGCTTTATCGGTAGACAGGCCGGGGGTTGGGATGTGTTCCGCCGCTTCGAGGGGGGCTTCGAGTTTTCGGCGCCGAAAGAACAAGGCCTTTTTGCGGACCGCAATGCCCATAATCCAGGCGGCAAACGAACCCTCCCCGCGAAAAGAACGGATGCCCTCCATCGCCGCCATAAAAGTTTGCGAGGTCAGGTCTTCAGCATCCTTGACGTTGCCGGTGTGCGCCATGTGATAACGGTAGACACCGGGGACATGCCTGCAATAAAGCTCGGCAAAAGCATCCCCGTCGGTGCGCGCCCGTTGCGCAAGCACAGCATCGTCCATGGGCTGGTTTTGGCCCTGTGTATACATACCGTGGTTACAATCCTCCTCCACTGGTTATACTCCCTGTAATATATGTTGCCGGAAGATAGAAAAAGGTAACAGGGAGTATTTCATCCGGAGTTGGAAGGCAGGAAGAATTTGCACAGATTCGGAATTCCTGTTTGCCTTGAGATAAAACCATCGGCATCGATGGAAAAGATTGCCCAACCTCCAGCGACCCGTCTAAGGGTCAATCCAAAATCACTGGGTTTGCGTCCTACCCAGTCGGGAAGCTCCTGTTGTAGACCTTTCCCCTCCCTTTCCTGGCCATCGGACGCATAGCAATAGCCACAGGCCAGGCACTTACATGTATATGACTGGACCACGCCATCGGGATTGGCAACAATCTCGATCTGAAGGGCTTTGTAATTGCACTCCGGGCAGTAATAGAAAACTGTAGGCATGGTCCAATTATAAAACCTCCAACGACCTCCACCGCCGCTCTCACAGGCATCCGAACCTGGCTCCTTTGCCCCTGAGAACGACGGTGGTCGTTCTAAATTCTAAAACGGAGGTATGTCATTATGACCACCCAACCAAGTAATTCGATTTCTGACGAGCGGAACTTCCGCCCGAAAACGCTGGAGGACTTCATCGGCCAGGGCGACTTGAAAAAGACGCTGCGGCTGATGCTCGACTCCACCCACCAACGCTCCGCCACCCTGGAGCACGTTGTGTTTTATTGCGGCCCGGTCGGGCCGCGTTCGCTGGCGGCCAACGCCGGGCTGGATCTGGCTACGGTCGAGCACGTCATCGAACCGGCCCTGCTGCCCATGGGCCTGATCGCCCGGACGCCGCGTGGCCGGCGTATTACCCGTCATGGTTACGCGCACGCCCAGAATTTCATGGGTAGCGCCCCGGCCATCAACTGGAACCGGGTTGAGTCTTCCGATGGAGCTTTCACTGCTCCGCCGAGTGACTTGCAGCAATAAGGAGAGTTGACATGACTACCGTCGCCCCTGCTGCTAACCTGGTTTCCACCCAACCGGCCTCACCGCATGGCCTGGCCGGTTTCCTGTGCGAGGTCACCGGCTCCCCGGTGACCTTCGCCGATTGCCTCGCCTGCGCTAAAAGCGCCAAAAATACGGGCTGTCCCCTGACCGTCCCGATCGTGCAGGCCATCCTGGCCGGCATCCGGCCCCCGGATCTGGCCAATCAGTTGGCCGCCGAACATGGCGCCGAGATCGGCTTTTCTGTCACCGAGCTGCTGCACTGCCCACGGCGGCAGCTGCTCGAACAGGATCATACCTGGTACGAGAAGCCGGAGGGCCTCTACCGCATGACGCGCGGCATTGCCGTCCACGACTACCTGAGCCGTGGATCCGGCGGCCTGAAAGAGTGCCGGCTCTCCTGGACCTTCAAGTTCCGGGGGAAGATCGTCACCCTGACGGGCATGCCCGACCTGGTGGAGCTGCGCTCCGAGGGGCTTTTCGTCACCGATTACAAGGTAACGGAGAACCCTCCGCGTGATAAAACCACCTGGACCTGCTCCGGCTGCAATACAGCTGTGAAGAAATCAGGCAGCAAATTCCTGTGTCCGAACTGCGGCGAGATTGCAAGATCCGCCGCCTACCGGACCGTGGAAACCGCCCAGGCACGTTCTTCCCATGTCATGCAGATCAACCTGTACGGCCTGCTGATCGAGAAGAACCTCCGCCAGGTGGTGGCTGTACTGGGTGCTACCGGCGAACCGCCGGTCTGCGGTGGCGAGGTGCTCTACCTGCCCCCCACCCTGCCCATGCGCTGCTCGGTTCCCTATAACCGCGAGACAACCATGGCTTTCCTCAAGGAAAGCCTGAAAGTGCTGCTCTCGCCTGATCTGCCGCCCGTCCTCGCCGAAGAAGACGAGGGCAAATGGGAGTGCGGCTTCTGCCCCCTGGCAGAGGTCTGCGCTTCCACATAGCGGCTGGTTTTCCCAACCCGGACCCTCGGCGAGTACACAGGCCGAGGGTCCCCTTTCCCTTTGTGGACTACGGGCTACTCGCCCGTTTCCAAATAATCCGCGCAAGCGGAAATCTCATACGGAGGTATGCCAAAATGGCTACTCAAAACAGCAATGGTAAGGCCAAGCGTCAGAATTATGTGAGCGTCACCCTGCAAGCTGCGGGGGAAGGCGATGTGAAGTACGCCGCCAGCGGGAAACCCTGGGGCAAGCTGCGCGCCTTCTTCTCGCAGGGCAAGGACAAGCAGTCTGGCGAATTCCTGCCCTCGCTCTGGTTCACCGTCAAAGCCTTCAGCAAAGACGATGTTACCGAACCCGCCGGGCCGGTTGCCGCGCTGCAGAATCTCGCCAAGGGTGACAAGTTCACGGTCAAAGGCCGCCTGAGCCTGGAAGAGTGGGAAGGTAATGATGGTGTCAAGCACCAGAATTACGTCATCTCCGCTTCCAGCATCGAACCGTTCGTTACCGAGGCGGAAGCCGAAGGCGAGCAGCTCGAAGGCGAGCCGGCGTAAAACTGATCTGCCGCCTTACCACAATTGAATAGCAGGCTATCCGCCTGCACCCAGGGCGTGTTCACACACAACACGCCTGTCCCTGCTGAAAAGCAGGGACACCTCATCCTGCGCACCCTGGCTGCTGCAACTACGCATCCAGGAGGAGCCTGGCCGCAAGGCCACCGGGTCCGACCCCCGGCGGGATGACCTGCAGGGGGGATCGGTGTTTTTTATCAAGCTCTGTCCAAAATGATCGTGAATGTGCTCTGCACCTCTCTCACCTCGGGTGAGGAACCGCCGGGTCGAGCTTGTCGAGACCCACTGGTGTTCCTCGCCTCCCTTCGGGAGAGCAACAATAGGGAGTTACTCTTTCGAAGGGAGGCTGGCTTTACGGCCAACCCTCCACAAGGGCTATCCGCCCTACCTTTTTTCGAGAGAGGTGCACCATGTTCATGTTCATTGCTGCCGCTGCCGTCATCCTCATCGCCCTTATCGGCGGTGTCGTGGTAGCTATCCGGCACAGCCACAGCCAGGCGTGCATTAATGCACGCTTGCGCATGTGTTGCAAACAGGCAAACATCATTGATGAGCGCCTGAACACATACTGCGCCAGATAATATCAAGTAGCCGGAGGAGCCGAGTCACACCGATTCCCCCTGCTACTATCTTCTTCTATGGAGTAATTTTTATACAACTACGGGGAATGAGTCGAAATAACCAGTAATGCTGTTGGTGTTTCTGTAGGCAATATTGCGGAGGTGGGTCGAGTGATAAACGATGGAGAACTGAATGTCTGTGCGGGAACAATGGCCTGCGTGCTCTGATTAGTGCCAATTGTGACAACTGTTGGTGTAACTAATGGTTGAGAGTTATCGTTTGTGTTGCTAAAAACAAACGGAACTAATATAAGAGCAAGGAAGAGGAAAACAATTATCGAATTTCTAAACCATAATTGTGCGCCCATAAGGTATGACGCTTTTACATTATGCAATTGATTGTTCTTGGAACAACAATATAAGTAGATAGCCAATCGCTCTTTTCTAGTTTCCAGAAGTGCTTGTGAATTCATCTTAATAACATCAGCAACATCAGGGGCTGAATATTTATAAGGGCCGACAACTACGACTTTGGACGCAAGCAATATGGTGAGTGTCAGAGAAAAAACAATAAGTAAATAGAGCACAGCTAGAATTATTAAGGACGCGATTGTGTGATATCCCTTAGGAAGCAGGCTGGAGACACCTGTGATAAATGCTGCTGAAATAGCTGTCACGCTAATCAAGCTAAATGCTTTACTTTCTATTTTTTCTCCCCGAGCAGATTCCTCGTCAAATAGTCCCTTGGTGTAATTTAATGCGTCATCCATTTTATTTTGATCAAAACCTTGAACCTGCTTTTGAATATCTTCCAGTTTCGCCTGTTCAAGAGGCGCATCGTCTTCGAATTTGGACAATCCGATTGCATACGGAAATAAATCAATTCCTAGAATTTCAAGAAATTTACGAGCATTCATCTTGAAATCACCCTCCGAATGAATGGCCATTAATTAACAAATCTGCCAAGGTTTCTCTCATGGGAATCTCGGGACACAATTGTTGTATCCACGCCCATTGACCATTTGGATTAATTTCAACAAAAACGTATTCGTTATCAGGTGTAACGATCAAATCTAACGCCCCAAATTCTAACCCTAATTTCTTAACAATGTTCCTGCACCTTTCTTCCACGTCAATAGGCAATTTAATAGCCCGGTGAACTAGATCGATCTGTGCTCTGCGCCAGTCATGAATCGCATCTGGTGTCTTTTGGGATTCAATAGATACCGCAAATACCCTTTCCCCAAAAACCGTTACTCGTAGTTCAGCACCTTTATGTATGTACTTTTGAAGCAAGCATGATGCATACTTAATATTCTTGAAAT
>Ga0187858_10005662_pt1 | contig 11373 bp, 14 predicted proteins | sample June2016WEW_8_15_FD_133015 | JGI IMG/M metagenome (GOLD analysis project Ga0187858, IMG submission 133015) | Peatland microbial communities from SPRUCE experiment site at the Marcell Experimental Forest, Minnesota, USA - June2016WEW_8_150 | ecosystem: Environmental > Terrestrial > Soil >...
CGGCCGCTCGCGCCGACCTCGAGAAGGCACGCGCCCAACTCCTCGCCGAGAAGTAGCGGGGCGCTCATTCGTTGCGGGAAGTGGCGCGATCCACTTCGAAAGCGTCGTCTGCTTCGACCAGCGCAGGTCGGTGCCCCACCAGTTGCGCAGGTGGTTTGGGACTTTTTGAGGCTGTTGCCGAAGGGGTGCTCAGGACTAGGAGGGAGAGCCGCGTTGCCGCCGGCGCACATGCGGCGTGTGCGGCCAGGCGCCGCGGTGATGGGGTCGCAGGCAAGGGGCTGAGTGGGTCCGACCGTGGACGGGGAAGGAGCTGGTGGTGGCTGCGGCCACGCCGGCGTTGCGGACCGGGAGGAACCTTGCGAGCTGCGACAGGTTCATCGCCGCTGCCGTCATCAGGGCCTGGATCCGCATGTTGGAGCGGCCTCTGAATTGGGCGCGACCGAGCCCATGGTGCTCCTTCCCAACCGCGAAAGCTCGCTCGCTCACCACCTGGCGGCGCCGGAGCATCTGCCGCGCGTGTCGGGATTGAAGGTGCGTCTGCCAACCCTCCCAGAGGTCACCGTCCCAGCGCCGCGACACGGTGCGCTCAGCCCGTCCCGGAGCGCACTCCGGCTTCAGCGGACAGGCCCGGCACGTCCCTCGAGAAGGCCGGTAGATGTTGGTTCGGAAAGGGCGGTTCTGCTGCGAGAAGCGCAGTTCCTGTCCGGTGGGGCAGATGAAGATGTCCCGGTCGGCAACAAAGGTGAACTGGTCCCGCTGAAGGCCGCCGTGGGCGTTGCTGAAGGAGCGCATCGCCAAGGTTGCGGTCACACCGCGCTCCTCGCAGGCCTGGTTCGCCGCCGCAGTCCCGTAACCGCGGTCGCCCACCAGCTCCCGCGCCCGCCGGCCCACCGCGAGCTCATGCCGGGCCAGGATCGCGGGTACCACATGGCTGTCCGCCTCGCAGGAAGGTCGGACCTCCACCGCGGTGATGATGCCCGCTCGCCCCCCATCGACGGCCATGTGGGCTTTGTGAGAGAGCAGGGGCGTCTTGCCGGGCTTGCGGAACATCTGCGCATCCGGATCGGTCGGACTGACGCTCAGCTCGTTGGTCACCGCCCGTGACTGCAGCCCTTTCGGGTGATCCGTCCTCGGGCGTCCGCCCCGCCCGGTCCCGGGGCCTTCCACCTCCTCCGCCGCCTCGTCGTTCACCGTCCAGAGCTGGGCGACGAACTCCCTGGGCTGGGGCACTCGCTGGCCCAGCAGCGCGCGGGAACGTAGCGACTGAGGCGACGCGTTGGCCTTGACCATCGTGGCATCCACGAAAAGGACGTCACCCTGGATCAGTCCTCGCGCCTCGCACAACTGGACGATCCGCCGGAAGAAGCGCTCGTAGACGGCTGCGCCATAGCGACTCCGCGCCTTGCTCAGCACGCTGTGGTCAGGGATCGGCTCGTCGAGCTCGTAGCCCAAGTACCACCGCCAGGCAAGGTTCAACCCCGCTTCCTCACAGAGCCGACGCTCACTGGTGATGTTGAACAAGTACCCGAGCAGCACCAGCTTGAAGAGCACGATCGGGTCCACCGACGGTTTGCCCGTGTGGCTGTAATAACGTCGGACGAGTCCCCTGACGAAGCTCAGGTCGACGGCATCAGCAAGCCGCCGCACCAGATGGTTCGCGGGGACAACCGCGTCCAGCGAGAAGCTCACATACAGCTTGGGCTCGACTGCCTTGCGCCCCATCACCGCCCCGCCCTCCGCTACGTCGTCTGCTGCGTTGAGAGCCGCGTCCATTTTCTCACGACCACGAGTTCGGCAACAGCCTCTCTGCGTCCTTAACCGCCCTGGAGGGTGAGAGGTGCTGGATAGGGCTCGCCGCAATGGGCGGCCGGTTGCCCGGAGCACTCAGCGCGGCGTCACCGCGGCGGGCGGCTTCCCTTCGACACGTAGTCGAAGAACCGCTCAGTGGCCCCGTCCGCGGTCCAGGCTGCGCGCAGCCGGGTCCGTCGCTCCTCCCGGCGCATTGCCGAGAGCAGGTCGCGGTTGAGCTCGCGGGCGCTTTCGCCGGTGAGCTCGATCTCGATGTGGAAGCCGTCCGCCGTCGCCGTGACCCCGGTCGGGAGCAGCCGGTCCATCACCGGGCGAATGCGCTCGGGGTCGTCGCTGCTCACGTCGGCGACGAGGCGGAAGGTCGGCATCACGGCGGAGGGTACACGCTCGGGGGCGGAGGCGGGTGGCCGTCACGGGAGTGGCCGTCACGGGGGTGGGCGCCAGGTGGTGGCGGCCGGCGGGGGGCCGGCGGCCTCAAAAGGGTCCGATGGTCGCGAACCCGACGACGAGGAGCACCGCTGCGGTGACGCTGCCGGCGAGGAGCGCCCGCCACAATCGACCCGGCACCCGGCCCAGTGCGTAGATGGAGAGGAGACCGAGGGCGACCAGTGGAAGGCCGATCGAGAACGCGCCCAGGATGCCGAGCACGAGCCCACCGAGGGTGGTGAACCCGTAGGCGAAGGAGCGGACGCCGGGTGACGCGACCAGCAGGCCGGCCATACCCAGGCCGCCCAGGGCCGCGATGAACGAGGCCACGAAGAAGACGCGGCTGTCGGCGGGCCCGCCCTGACCATACAGGGCGAGCGCATAGGCGGCCTCGTCGGCCGCCGCGATGACCACGACGAAGAGGCCGGACAGCGTGCCCGGCCTCGTCCGACGCGGGGAGACGGCTGACATCCTCACCAGGCTACGCCACCCCGGACCATGGGCCTCCGGTTATCGAGTGACCGCATCCGCCTCCCGGGGCGGCCGGCCCCGGCGGGGGAGGGGACCCGCGGTGGACGGCAGCCGTCCCGCCGCCTCCAGCCCCCGCCGGAGCATGAACTCGATCTGGGCATTGCTGCTGCGCAGCTCGTCGGCGGCCCATCGCGCGATGGCGTCGTGGACGGCCGGGTCCAGCCTCAGCAGGATGCTCTTGCGTTCGGCCACCGGGTCAGAACCCCAACTTCCCCAGACTCGCTGCTCACTGGTAGAGCGTGCCGGCGTTGACGATGGGCTGCGTGTTCTGCTCGCTGCAGAGCACCACCAGCAGGTTGGAGACCATCGCCGCCTTGCGCTCCTGGTCCAGCTCCACGATCTCGCGCTCCTCGAGCTTGGCGAGCGCCAGCTCGACCATGCCGACGGCGCCCTCCACGATCGTCTTCCGGGCTGCCACCACTGCGCTCGCCTGCTGCCGGCGGAGCATTGCCTGGGCAATCTCGGGGGCGAAGGAGAGGCGGGTGAGCCGCGACTCGATGATCGTGACCCCGGCCGAGGCCACCCTCTCGGCGATCTCGGCGGTGAGCTGGGTGGTGATCTCCGCGGCGTTCTGCCGCAGCGAGAGCTGACCGTCCTCGTGGGCGTCGTAGGGGTGGGTGCTGGCCACGTGCCGGACCGCCGTCTCAGTCTGGATGTCGACGAAGCGGGCGAAGTCGTCGACGTCGTAGAGGGCCTGCGCGGTGTCCTCCACCTGCCAGACGACCACCGCCGCGATCTCGATCGGGTTGCCGTCGGCGTCGTTGACCTTGGCCACCTGGGTCTCGTAGTTGCGGATCCGGGTCGAGACCTTGCGCCGCTCGGTGAAGGGGTTGACCCAGCAGAGGCCGGGCCTGCGGATGGTGCCCATGTAGCGGCCGAAGATCTGCACCACCCGGGCCTCTCCGGGGACCACCGGGGTCAGCCCGCGGAAGGCGAAGGAGTCCGCGATGGTGACGAGGAACGCAACGCCGATGAGGATGCCGCCGGCGGGCTCGCCGCCCGAGCGGTTGGAGAGGATGACCCCGAGGACGTAGAGACCGACGTCGAGCAGCGCCACCACGATGATCGTGGTCAGCGCCTGCGCGCCCCGCGTGGCCGGCTTGACCCGCTCTTTCGTCGTCGCCCGCGCCCGGGGCAGGGCCTCGGTGGGGATGGTGTCGGCTGTCATGGTCTCTCCTTCGGACTTCCTCTTTCAGGTTCTTCCCGCCGCTGGACTCTCGGGGTCGGCTCTTGCTACTATCATAGTGATATCAGATTTCGGGAGGCGGCGCAAGTGGTGGCCGAAGGGGTGCTGGAGATCGACCGGTTGTCGAAGCGCTACGGGAGCGTCCTGGCCCTGGACGAGGTGAGCTTCGAGCTCGGGGTGGGCGAGCTGTTCGGCTTCGTCGGGCCCAATGGCGCCGGCAAGACGTCCACCATGCGCATCGTCCTCGGCGTGCTGGCCGCGGACGGTGGGGCGGTCCGCTGGGGAGGCGAGCCGATCACCTTCGCCATGCGCCGGCGATTCGGCTACATGCCCGAGGAGCGCGGCCTCTACCCGAGCATGGGGGTGACCGAGCAGCTCGTCTACCTGGCCGAGCTGCACGGCATGCGTGCCCCTGCCGCCCGCGCCGCGGCGGCCCACTGGCTGGAGCGGCTCGGCCTCGGCGACCGGGGTGGCGAGCAGCTCCAGAAGCTGAGCCAGGGGAACCAGCAGCGGGTCCAGCTCGCCGCCGCCCTGCTCTACTCCCCCGACGTGCTGGTCCTCGACGAGCCCTTCTCCGGGCTCGACCCGGTGGCCGTCGACGTGATGAGCGCGGTGCTCCGCGAGCAGGCCGACGCCGGTATCTCGGTCCTCTTCTCGAGCCATCAGCTCGAGCTGGTCGAGCAGCTCTGCGATCGGGTCGGCATCATCCGCGCCGGCCGGATGCTGGCGGTCGGCTCGGTGGCCGAGCTGCGCGCCGGGTCGGCCCCCCGCTACTGGGTCGACGCGCCCGACGCGCCCGCGGGCTGGGTGGCCTGGGTGCCCGGAGCCACCCTCATCCGCCAGGAGGGTTAGCGCGTGCTGGTCGAGCTGGCCACCCCGGCGGGCGATCAGTCGCTGCTCCAGGTCGCGCTCACCACCGGGCCGGTCCGGGAGTTCCGCCGGGACCTGCCGTCACTCACCGAGCTCTTCCGCAGCGTGATCACCGAGGAGCCGGGCATGAGCGTCGCCACCCCCGGCCGCGTCACCGAGGAGGCCGCACGATGAGCAGCGCCGTCCCCGACCGCTCCGCGCTAAGCCCGCGGCGCGCTGTCTACCTCATCGCCCGCCGCGAGTTCCTGACCCGGATTCGCGGCAAGGTCTTCGTCATCGGGACGGTCGTCGCCGTCGCCCTGATCGCGGTGTACGCGCTGCTCCAGCTGCTGGTGATCGACAGGATCAATACGACGACGACCTTCAAGGTCGGTTTCTCGGGCCCTGCCACGGTGCTCGCCCAGCCGCTCGAGGCGGCGTCCCCGGCGCTCGGGTTCAAGGTGCACGTGAGCGAGATCGCGACCGAGGCGCAGGGCCGGTCGGATGTCCGCGCAGGGAGCCTCGACGCGCTCGTGGACGGCACGCCCGGCGCTCCCCAGGTGCTGGTCAAGACCGGGATCGACCCCACCCTGCAGGCCGCGCTGGCCTCGCTTGCCAAGCAGCACGTGCTCTCCACCGACCTGAGCGCGGCGGGGCTCAGCCCGGCGACCGTCGAGAGCCAGCTCAACGCCGTCGCGCTGCGGATCGACACCCTCCAACCGGCGACGGCCGCCCAGCTGCAGGGACCGATCATCGGCTTCGTCATGGCCTTTGCCCTCTACATCTTCATCGGCATCTACGGGGGGGTGATCGGGCAGGGGGTGGTCGCCGAGAAGGCGAGCCGGGTGGTGGAGATCCTGCTCTCCACGGTGCGGCCCGGTCAGCTGCTGCTCGGCAAGGTTGTCGGCATCGGCCTGGTCGGCCTGATCCAGCTCGGCATCATCGCCCTCTGCGGGCTGCTCTTCACCGTGCCAACCGGCGTGCTCGCCCTGCCCGGTGCGGCGATCGGGGCCGTCCTCATCGGCGTGATGTGGTTCGTGCTCGGATTCATCCTCTACGCGCTGATGCTCGCCGCCACGGCGTCGCTGGTCTCCCGGGTCGAGGAGGTGAGCAGCGCGACCGTGCCCGTCACCATGCTGCTGGTCGTCACCTGGCTGCTCGCCTACGTGGTGGCCATCCCGGCCATCGACGCGGTGACCGGGGGCGGCGCGGCGCCACACGGGCTGGCGACGCTCACCACCGTGCTCTCCCTCATCCCGCCCTTCACCCCCGTGCTGATGTCGATCCGCATGGCGGCCGGCGAGGTGCCGCTCTGGGAGGGGCTGCTCGCCATCCTCCTGGTGCTCGGCAGCATCGCCGGGGTGACCTGGCTGGGCGCGCGCATCTACGCCAACTCCGTGCTCCGCTTCGGTGCCCGGATCAGGATCCGCGACGCGCTCCGGCGCTGACCCCCGATCTCGCCCAGGGTCGCGCCGCCCGTCTGCAGATGATCCCGTCCGCCCGGTGATGGGGGACCTCCGGCACCCCACCGGCGGCTCAGTGGATAATCGCCGCGCCGTGAAAGCCGCCTCCGACGAGTGGACCTTCCACGTCGACCACCTCGTGAAGCACTTCGGCACGGTGGCCGCCAATGACGGCATCACCCTGCAGATCGAGCCCGGTGAGGTGTATGGGCTGCTCGGTCCCAATGGCGCGGGCAAGTCGACGCTCGTCAAGCAGACCATCGGCCTGCTCAAGCCGACCTCGGGCCGGATCACCCTCGGCCGCTGGGACCTGGTGGAGAATCCCGACGCCGCTCGCCAGCTCTGCTCCTACTTGCCCCAGGCGCAGATGCCGATCGAGTCCTTCCGCCTGCGCGAGGCGATCGAGCTGGCCGGCCGGATCCGCGGCGCCGACATCGGCCGGGTCCGCCGCCGGACCGACGAGCTCATCGAGGCGCTCGAGCTCGGCGAGTGGAGCAGGACGCTGGGCGCCCGTCTCTCGGGCGGCGTCAAGCGGTTGGTGGGCTTCTGCATGGCGACCATCTCCCCCGGCCACCTGGTCATCCTCGACGAGCCGACCAACGACGTCGACCCCCTGCGCCGCCGGCTGCTCTGGAATGAGATCCGGGCCCTCGGGGCGCACGGCTCCTCGGTGCTCCTGGTCACCCACAACGTCTTGGAGGCGGAGAAGGCCGTCGACCGCCTGGCTCTGATCGCGAGCGGCCGCCTCGTGGCGGAGGGAACGCCGTCCTCCCTCAAGGCGGCGGACCGGGCCCAGCTGCGCCTGCAGGTGATGCTGGTGCCGGGAGCGGAGACGCCCGCGCAGCCGGGGTGGGCGGGCCCGCCGGTCCGAGTTGGCAACAACCTGGTCACCACCATCGCCGAGAGCGACGCTCCCGCCGGCATCACCTGGGCCGCCAGCCTCATCGACTCTGGTGTCGCGGAGGAGTACGCGCTCGGCGCTAGCACCCTGGAGGATGCCTACATCCGGCTGACCTCCGACATTCCGGCCGACGGTCTCCATGGCGACGAGTGACGCCGCGGGCCTGATCCTTCCCTTCGGCACCGTCCAGCGCGGCCTGCGGCGGTCGCTCCGCGACTACGTCTCGATGGTCCGCTGGCACCTCGCCGGCCTGCGGATCTGGCTCATGCTGCTCGGCTCGGTGCAGGCCCTCTCCGGCGTCGGTTTCGTGCTCGGCATCTCGCTCTTCTTCCGCCACATCCCGACCAGTGCCGCGCTCTTCGTGTCGACCGGCGTGCCGGTCATCAACCTGGTCATGGTCGGGCTCGTTTTTGGCCCCCAGCTGGTGGCGAGCCAGCGGACCGCCGGCAGCTACGAGTATCTGCGCACCCTGCCGATCAGCCGCGCGGTCACCGCCGCCGCCTGGTACACCGTGTGCCTCATCAGCGGCATCCCGGCGGTGGTCGTCTCGCTCGTTGTGGCCCAGCTCCGCTACGACCTGCCCCTCCGCATCTCGTTGATGATCGTCCCCGCCGTCCTGCTCACCTGCCTCACCGGCACCATGCTGGGCTACGCCCTCGGCCACGCCGTCGGCAATCCGATGGTCACCCAGCTGGTCTCCCAGATGCTGGTCTTCATCATCTTCGGCTTCGCCCCGATCCTCTACCCGATCCAGCAGATGCCGGGCTGGCTCGGCGACCTCAACTGGTGGTTTCCCTTTCGCCACATGGCGGTGGTGATCCGCGCCGCGCTCACCTCATCGGCGGACCCGGCGGTGCCCACGGCCTACGCGGTGATCGGGGTCTGGGCAGTCGTCGCGGCGGCGCTCGCCGGCTGGTCGCTGGGGCGGCGGCCGTGACCGGGCTGGTGACCTCCGCGGGGCTCGCCGAGCCCCTCTGTCCGCGCGATGACCTGCGCTCCGGGTTCCCGTACTGGCTGGACAGCTTCCGCGCCATGCTCCGCTATGACTGGGGGCGGCTGCGCCAGTGGGTCGGCATGATGGTCGTGATCCAGACTCTGATGGGGGCCGGGATGGTCCTGATGTACGGCTTCTTCTACCCGTCGATAACCCCGGAGCGCGCCCTCTACATCGCGACCGGTGCCCCCACGCTGGCCCTGATACCGCTGGGCTTGGTGATGGTGCCCAACGGGGTGATGCAGGACAAGCTGCAGGGGACGTTCGACTACGTCTGGTCGCTGCCGACGCGGCGGAGCGCACAGATGCTCTCGACATTCACCCTCTACACGTTGATGGCGCTGCCCGGCGCGGTGCTGGCGCTGCTGATCGCGTTCTGGCGCTACGGGGTGCATCTCTCGCTCTCCCCGATCCTGCTTCCCGCCGTGCTGCTCTGCGCCGTGATGTCGGTCACCGTCGGATACGCCCTGGCCCTCGCCATCAGGAACCCGCTGGTGACCAACGTCATCGTCAACGCGCTGATCTTCGTGGTGCTGCTCTTCTCGCCGATCGTCTACCCGGCGTCGCAGCTTCCTGGCTGGCTATTCGACGTCCACCGGGTGTTGCCCTTCGAGAGCATGGCCCAGGTGATGCGGGCCGGGCTTACCACCGGGCTGGCGACCGACGTGGGGCTCTCCTTCCTGGTGCTCGGCGCCTGGACCCTGGCCGGCTGCGCCGCGGCCGCGTGGGTGGTGGGCCGGCGCCACTGAGCTCTGCAGGCGGTGGGCTCGGGGTCGGGAGCCCGCGTTCCGGCGCATGTCAGGGTTGACCGCCTCGGCACGCCCGCTGGGCGGATCAGCCCTCCGGGGCCTCCGCCCAGAGCACCACATCGATGCGGGGCTCGCTGGTGTCGGAGCCGTGGCTGCGCTGGCGGCGTTCCAGGAGCAGGGTGCGGAGGCCGGGGAGCGCGTCGCGCAGCACCTCCTCGGTGTAGAGGCGGGCGGGGTCGGACGGACCCTCGGACCCCAGCGAGTCGAGATGGTGCCCGACCAGGAGGAGATGGCCGCCGGGCCGGACGGCTCGGGCCGCGTCCTGGAGCATGGCCGCCCGCTGCTCGGGCTCTGGATGGATGTTGGCGATGACGATGAGGTCGTACCTCTCGCCCAGGCTGAGGAACTCGCCGATGTCGGCCCGGACGGTGACGACGCGCAGCCTCGCCGCGGCCGCTCCGGCCTGCACTCGCTGGAGGGCGACCGCGGAGCCGTCGACGGCGGTGACCTCCCAGCCCTGGCGGGCGAGCCAGAGGCTGTTGCGTCCCTCGCCGGCGCCGAGGTCCACCCCCCGTCCGGGCCGGAGCGGGGTGGCCAGCTCGACCAGTGCCGGGTCGGGCTCGGACGAGAAGAGCCGCTCGACCGCCGCGTACCTCTCGTCCCAGCTCTCCGGACGCTCCGGCGGGCCATCCCCCTCCGATGGCTCGGTACGTCCTCGACCTCTGTGGGCCACGGTCAGCCGTCCACGCAGGCGCCGTCGCTCACCGCGGCGGAGTGCCCCTGAGCGGCCTGGACGTCGGAGCCGATGTCGGAGGTCGCCAGCGCGTACCCCTCGTTGGAGGTGGTCGTGCTCATCGCGAAGGTGACCCCGATGACCTGGCCATCGAGGTCGACCAGGGGGCCGCCGGAGTCCCCGGGGATCACGTCGGCAGAGATCACCACCGTCTCACGGGTGACGTAGCCGGAGTAGTAGATGTCCCAGGCGGTGGCGTCCTCGGTGCCGCGCACGGCCGCCGCGACCGTCGCCTCGGGCCCACCCTCCGGGTAGCCGATCACCGCCCCCTGGGTTCCCGCCGCGGGGTAGCCGCTGGCGATCGGGAGCGGGGACATCCCGAGCCCGGGGACATTCAGGATGGCGACGTCGATGTCGGGATCGAAGACCACCACCTGGGCGGAGAGCGGCTGCCGGCCGGGGGGCTGCACCGTCTGGCTGTAGGAGCCGGCGACCACGTGGGCGTTGGTCAGCATCAGGTCGTCGCCTACCGGCCAGGCCGAGCCCGCCACCGCTCCGCCCGGGCCCCCGCAGCCGTACGCGATCACCCGGGAGACATCGGCCTCGGCGGCGCGGACCCCGGCGGTGTCGGTGCTGGCGGGCAGCGGCTCGAGCGGTAGCGAGGGCATCAGGCCGCTGAAGGGGTTGGGGAGGTCGCTGTTCTGGAGGAACTCCTGGACCTTGGCGAGGAAGGCCGGTGGCTGGGGGGCGATGGTGAGCAGGGCTCGCTCGATCGCCGACTCGTTGATCTGGGTGTTGACCACGCTCAACGAGCTGTTGGCGAAGGTGTAGCCGAGGAACCAGGCGACGAAGAGCACCCCCAGGCAGCTCGAGACGCTGCCGGCCACCGAGTCCCAGGTGGCGAGCCGGGTCTTGAGGGTGAGCACGCGGGCTCGGTACCCGAGCGTGCTGCCCAGCCCCTCGATGACCAGGATGGCCACGATGAAGATGCCGGCGGCGATCAGGGGCTCGTCGGCGCTCCCCGGGTGGGGCGAGAAGAACTGGGTCAGGGGAGGAGCGATCAGGGCTCCGACCACGGCGCCCACCACCAGCCCGAGCATGGCCAGTCCGCCCCAGGTGAAGCCGCGGCGGTACCCGGAGAAGGAGAGGACCAGGATCAGGAGCAGGATCAGGGCGTCGAGGATGTCCATCCGGTCCGGAGTCTGACGGGTCGGGACCCGGCCTCGGGAGCGGGCGGTTCCAGGGGGGTCCGCCCGGCGGCGGTGGCCGAGTTGGCAAGGATCGCGTTTGCGGTCTGGGGCGTGGGGCCTCATGCTGGGGGTTGCGCCCCATCTCCAGCGCCAGGCGCAACGCCGCCCTGAGGAGCTCCAATGGCTGACGTCGTCCGCGTCCATGTCCACAACGGCCTGAACCGCGAATTCGCGGCCACCAACTTCTCCCTCTCTCCTCACGGGCTGACGATCACCCGCCCGCGATCCGATGGGCAGCCTGGCGAGGAGATCGTGGCCGTGTTCGACCACGGCAAGTTCGACTGGGCCGAGCGGGTCCCCGAGGGGACGGCGCTCGCCGAGGAGCAGACCCCCTTCGACGCCTCCGAGCTCGGACGGGCCAGCCGCAACAAGGGGTGATCTCAGTCCGGCCCGACCCGCCGGGCCCGCGCCGCCCCGATGGGTGCCCTATCCTCTAGCGATCGGGGCGTGGCGCAGCCGGTAGCGCGCTTGCTTTGGGAGCA
>Ga0187858_10005683_pt1 | contig 11347 bp, 8 predicted proteins | sample June2016WEW_8_15_FD_133015 | JGI IMG/M metagenome (GOLD analysis project Ga0187858, IMG submission 133015) | Peatland microbial communities from SPRUCE experiment site at the Marcell Experimental Forest, Minnesota, USA - June2016WEW_8_150 | ecosystem: Environmental > Terrestrial > Soil >...
CGGCACCACCCATCTCAATTTGCCGGTATTCGATACGGTCGCCGAAGCGCGCGAAAAAACCGGCTGCGACGCGAGTGTGATCTACGTGCCGCCGGTCGGCGCGGCGGATGCGATCTGCGAAGCGATCGACGCCGAAATCCCGCTGATCGTTTGCATCACCGAGGGCATTCCCGTGCTCGACATGGTGAAGGTGAAGCGCTCGCTGTGCGGCTCGAAGTCGCTTCTGATCGGGCCCAATTGCCCGGGCGTCATGACCGCCGGCGAATGCAAGATCGGCATTATGCCAGGCAGCATTTTCAAGCAAGGCAAAGTCGGCATCGTCTCGCGCTCCGGAACGCTCACCTACGAGGCGGTGTTTCAGACGACCCAGGAGGGCTTCGGTCAAACCAGCGCCGTCGGCATCGGCGGCGACCCGGTAAAGGGCACGGACTTCATCGCCATCTTGGAAATGTTCCTCGCCGACCAGGCGACCGAGGCGATCGTCATGATCGGCGAGATCGGCGGTGCGTCGGAGGAGGATGCCGCTCAGTTCCTCACAGACGAAGGCAAGCGCGGCCGCAAAAAGCCGACCGTCGGCTTCATCGCCGGCCGCACGGCGCCCCCTGGGCGGCGCATGGGCCATGCTGGCGCGATTATCGCCGGTGGCAAGGGTGACGCGGAATCCAAAATCGCCGCCATGGAGGCGGCAGGTATCAAGGTTTCGCCGTCACCGGCGCGCCTGGGAAAGACACTCGCGGAAGCACTGAAATCATAATTCACTTCTTGTGTCTTTCGCCCGCCGCATCGACGCATTAAATAGGGTACAAGAGAGAATCGCCTGACCGGGCCGGGCTGATTCGGACGTTCCGCTAACCGTGAAGTGCTCTGCTTTCGGTGGTTCGTTTCACACCCCCAGCTCGGGAATTGCCCAGGACCCGCCATGTCTCGCCAGGACGCGAATGCCGCCTTCGCTCTCACGTCGTTTCTTTACGGTACCAACGGCCCGTATATCGAAGACCTCTACGCCCGTTACGAGGCCGATCCGAAGGCCGTGGACGCCGAGTGGCAATCATTCTTCCAGAATCTGAAGGATAACGCCGCCGATGTGGCCAAAAACGCGCGCGGCCCTTCGTGGGGTAAGCCGGGCTGGCCGCCCCTTGAGCGGAGTGAACTGACCTCGGCGCTCGACGGAAACTGGTCGGAGATCGGCAAGACGCTCGGCACCAAGGTGAAGGCGCAAGCCCAGACGAAAGGCGTCGAGCTTTCCACTGGCGACGTCGAGCGCGCGACCCGCGATTCGGTGCGAGCGCTGATGCTCATTCGCGCTTACCGCGCCCGCGGACATTTCCACGCCAACCTCGATCCGCTCGGCTTGCAGCCGCCGAACAACGAGGAGGAACTCGATCCATCGGCCTACGGCTTCGGCGAGGCCGATCTGGATCGGCCGATTTTCCTCGACAAGGTGCTCGGGCTCGAATTCGGAACGATCCATCAGATCGTCGGCATCCTGCGGCGCACCTATTGTCAGACGCTCGGCGTCGAGTTTCTGCACATTTCCGATGGCGCGCAGAAGGGCTGGATTCAGGAGCGCATCGAAGGGCCCCACAAGGAAATCACCTTCACGCGCGAGGGCAAGCGCGCGATGCTCAACAAGCTGGTGGAGGCCGAAGGATTCGAAAAATTCTGCGATGTGAAATTCACCGGCACCAAGCGCTTCGGTCTCGACGGCGCCGAATCGATGATTCCGGCGCTGGAACAGATTATCAAGCGCGGCGGCGCGCTCGGCGTCCGCGACATCGTGATCGGCATGGCGCATCGCGGCCGGCTCAACGTGCTGGCCCAGGTCATGGGCAAACCGCACCGCGCCATTTTCCACGAGTTCAAAGGCGGCTCATCGACCCCCAACGAGATCGAGGGCTCGGGCGACGTGAAATATCATCTCGGCGCCTCGTCCGATCGCGAATTCGATCACAACAAGGTGCATTTGTCGCTCACGGCCAATCCTTCGCATCTCGAAATCGTCGATCCCGTCGTGCTCGGCAAGGTGCGCGCCAAGCAGGATCAACTCGGCGCCACGCGCGAGGATCGCACGATGGTGATGCCGCTGCTCATTCACGGCGATGCGTCGTTCGCCGGGCAGGGCGTGATCGCGGAGTCGCTTGGGCTCTCCGGATTGCGCGGTCACCGCACCGGCGGCTCAGTGCATTTCATCGTCAACAATCAGATCGGCTTCACCACAAACCCGCGCTATTCGCGGTCTTCGCCTTACCCGTCCGACGTTGCGAAAATGATCGAGGCGCCGATCTTTCACGTCAATGGCGATGATCCGGAAGCTGTCGTCTTCGCCGCCAAGGTGGTGACTGAATTCCGGCAGAAGTTCCAGAAGCCGGTCGTCATCGACATGTTCTGTTACCGCCGTCACGGCCACAACGAAGGCGACGAGCCCTCATTCACCCAGCCGCTGATGTACAAAGCGATCGCGACGCACCCGGGCACGCTCGAAATCTACGGCGACAAGCTTATCGGCGAGGGCGTGGTTACCTCCGGCGAAGTCGAAAAAATGAAGGCCGATTGGCGTGGCCGCCTCGACGCCGAGCTTGAAGCCGCGCAGAGCTACCGCGCCAATAAGGCCGATTGGCTCGACGGCCGTTGGTCCGGCTTCAAGAGGGCGGGCGATGCTGACGATCCGCGCCGCGGCCACACCGGGGTCGATCTGGCAACGCTCAAGGAAGTCGGTCAGAAGATCACGACGCTGCCGCCGGACTTCCATTCGCATCGCACGCTCAACCGCTTTTTAGAAAATCGGCGCAAATCGATCGAGACCGGCACTGGCATCGATTGGGCGACAGGCGAGGCCCTCGCGTTTTGCTCACTGCTGCTGAAGGATCATCGGGTCCGGCTTTCCGGCCAGGACAGTGAGCGCGGCACCTTCTCCCAGCGCCATTCGGTGCTGACCGACCAGGAGACCGAGAACCGCTACACGCCATTCAATCACCTCGGCGATGGGCAGGCTCGCTTCGAAGTCATCAATTCGATGCTGTCGGAAGAGGCGGTGCTCGGCTTCGAGTACGGCTATTCGCTTGCCGAGCCCAACGCGCTCACCCTTTGGGAAGCGCAGTTCGGCGATTTCGCCAATGGCGCCCAGGTGGTGTTCGATCAGTTTATCTCGTCCGGCGAACGCAAATGGCTGCGCATGTCGGGGCTCGTCTGTCTGCTGCCGCATGGCTACGAGGGGCAGGGTCCGGAGCATTCCTCCGCGCGCCTTGAGCGCTTCCTTCAGATGTGCGCCGAGGACAACATGCAAGTCGCCAACTGCACCACGCCGGCGAACTATTTTCACATCCTGCGCCGGCAGCTCAATCGCGACTTCCGCAAGCCGCTCATCCTGATGACGCCGAAGTCGCTGCTACGCCACAAGCGCGCCGTGTCGCGACTCGACGAGATGGGACCTGAAACGTCGTTCCACCGTCTTCTTTGGGATGACGCTCAGCTGCTGCCGGACGAGAAGATCAAGCTCGTTGCCGACGATAAAATCCGTCGCGTCGTGCTTTGTTCCGGGAAGGTCTATTACGATCTCTATGACGAGCGCGAGAAGCGCGGCGTCGATGACGTTTATCTGCTGCGCATCGAGCAGCTTTACCCGTTCCCCACCAAGGCGCTGATGACAGAGCTTTCGCGCTTTAAGCATGCGGAGATCGTCTGGTGCCAGGAAGAGCCGCGCAACCAGGGTGCGTGGGTATTCGTCGATATCTTTCTGGAGTGGGTGCTCAATCAGATCGGCGCCAAGCACCGCCGTGCACGTTATACCGGCCGGCCGGCTTCGGCATCGACGGCGGTCGGCCAGATGTCGCTGCATCTCGCGCAGCTCAAGACCTTTCTTGACGAGGCGTTGGGATAAATCCAGCGCCGTCAGGCCCGGCATGAGCTGGCCGTGACGAAGAGGATGCTATGGCTGAAATTCGCGTGCCCACCCTCGGCGAGTCGGTAACCGAAGCGACCATCGGCAAGTGGTTCAAAAAGGCGGGCGATGTGGTCGCCGTCGATGAACCGCTGGTGGAGCTTGAAACCGACAAGGTCACGATCGAGGTGCCGGCGCCGGCCGCCGGTGTGCTGATCGATGTCGCGGTCAAGGACGGAGATACTGTTGCCGTTGGCGCGCTTCTCGGCGCGATCAAGGAAGGTGCCGGCGCGGTCCCGGCGAAGCCCGCCGAAACAGCGCCGCCAAAGCCTGCACCCGCCGCGGCTTCCGGCGCCGACGTGCCGCCGGCCCCGTCGGTGCGCAAGATCGCCGCCGAGACCGGCACGGACCCATCCGCAGTGCCTGGCACCGGCAAGGACGGCCGCGTCACCAAGGGCGACATGCTCGCGGCCATCGAGCGCGCGGCGGCGCAGCCGACACCGGTTTCAGCGCCGGCGGCCGCCGTCCAGGCTCGCGCTCCTTCGCCGCCCGATGATGCCGCGCGCGAGGAGCGCGTGCGCATGACCCGGCTGCGTCAGACTATCGCGCGCCGGCTCAAGGATGCGCAAAACACCGCCGCCATGCTCACGACCTTTAACGAGGTCGACATGACCCATGTCATGGCGCTGCGCAGCCAGTACCGCGAGCTGTTCGAGAAGAAGCACGGCGTGAAGCTCGGCTTCATGGGCTTTTTCGTGCGCGCCTGCGTGCAGGCGCTCAAGGAAATCCCCGCCGTCAACGCCGAGATCGACGGCACCGACATCGTCTACAAGAACTACTATCACATCGGCATCGCGGTCGGCACCGAGCGTGGTCTTGTCGTTCCGGTGGTGCGCGACTGCGACATGAAATCGATCGCCGAGATCGAGAAGGCGATCGCCGATTTCGGCCATCGCGCCCGCGACGGCGCGCTCAAGATCGATGAGCTCCAGGGCGGCACCTTCAGCATCACCAACGGCGGCATCTACGGTTCGCTGATGTCGACGCCGATCCTCAACGCGCCGCAATCCGGCATTCTCGGCATGCACAAGATCCAGGAGCGACCGATGGTCGTCGCCGGCAAGATCGAGGCGCGACCGATGATGTATCTGGCGCTGTCCTACGATCACCGGATCGTCGACGGCCGCGAGGCGGTGACATTCCTGGTGCGCGTGAAGGAATCTCTCGAAGAGCCGGCGCGGCTGGTGCTGGATTTGTAGTTTCTCACTCCGTCATGACCGGGCTGGTCCCGACCATCAGGTGATCGTTATGGCTTCTTACGACGTCATCGTCATCGGCACCGGCCCGGGCGGCTATGTCTGCGCCATCCGCGCGGCGCAGCTTGGGCTGAAAACAGCCGTGGTTGAGAAGAACCCAACCTTCGGCGGTACCTGCCTCAACGTCGGCTGTATTCCGTCGAAGGCGATGCTGCATGCCTCCGAGCTCTACGAAGAGGCCGGCCACGGCTTCGCGCAAATGGGGATCAAAGTCAGCAAGCCCAGCGTCGATCTCCCGGCGCTGCTCAAATACAAGGAGCAGAACGTCGAAAGCAACGTCAAGGGCGTCGACTTTTTGTTCAAGAAGAACAAGATCGAGGCGTTCCGCGGCGCCGGTCGGATCGTCGCGCCGGGCAAGGTCGAAGTAAAAGACGCAGACGGCAAGACCCAGACGCTGGAGACCAAGAATATCGTCATCGCCACCGGCTCGGACGTCGCCCGCCTCAACGGCATCGACATTGACGAGAAGCGCATCGTGTCCTCGACCGGCGCGCTCGAGCTTCCCAAGGTGCCGCAAAAGCTGCTCGTCGTCGGCGCCGGGATAATCGGGCTCGAGCTCGGCTCGGTGTGGCGACGGCTCGGCGCGCAGGTGACGATCGTCGAGTTCCTCGATCACATTCTGCCCGGCATCGATGGCGAGGTCGCGCGGCAATTCCACCGGCTGCTGCAGAAGCAGGGCATTGCGTTCAAGCTGTCCTCAAAAGTCACCGGCGTCGACACCTCCGGCAAGACGCTGAACGTGAAAGTCGAGCCCGCCGCCGGCGGCGCCGCCGAGACCATCGAAGCGGACATCGTGCTGGTGGCGATCGGCCGTGTGCCCTTCACCGAAGGTCTTGGCCTCGAAGCGGCCGGCGTGAAAAAGGATAACCGCGGCCGCGTGATCGTCGATCCGCATTTCCGCACCAATGTCGCCGGCATCTACGCCATCGGCGACGTCATCGCCGGTCCGATGCTCGCGCACAAGGCTGAGGACGAAGGTGTCGCGGCCGCGGAAGTCATTGCCGGACAGGCCGGGCACGTGAACTACGAGGTGATCCCGAACGTCGTCTACACCTCCCCGGAAATTGCCTCGGTCGGGAAAACCGAGGAGGAGCTCAAGGCGGCCGGTATCGCCTACCAAGTCGGCAAATTTCCCTTCAGCGCAAACGCACGGGCCCGGGCTAATCTCGCGACCGACGGCTTCGTCAAAATCCTGGCCGACGCCAAGACTGATCGCGTGCTCGGCGTGCACATTCTCGGACCCGACGCGGAAGCCATGATCGCGGAAGCGGCGATCGCCATGGAGTTCGGCGCCTCGTCGGAAGACATCGCCCGCACCTGCCACGCCCATCCGACGCTGAGCGAAGCGGTCAAGGAAGCGGCGCTGGCGGTCGCCAAACGCGCGATCAACTTCTGACCGCGTCAGGTGGCGCTCGCCTCCCGTTTATTCCTGACGCGTTGGACCTATCCTCCGCGCGATGACAATACGCAAGCACTGGCCCGTCATTGTTGTAGGAGCGGGCCCGACCGGGCTAACCCTTGCCGGTCTTCTCGCCCGCTATGGCATCGACGTTCTCATCATCGAGCGCAATCCGCAAACCGTGCAGGAGCCACGGGCGGTATCGCTCGACGATTAATCGCTACGGACAATGCAATCCGTCGGCGTCATCAACGAGCTGGTGCCGAAAATCGTGCTCGGCTACGGCTCCGAGTATTTCTCGTCAGCCGGCCGGCGCTTCCTCAAGGTCAAGCCGACAACCCTGGAATACGGCTATCCCCGCCGCAACGCGTTCCGGCAGCCGGTTCTCGAGCTGATCCTGCGAGACAAACTTTCGCGATACGTCAATGCCACGATCTGGTTCGAGACGGAGTTGTTGAATTCGCGCAATCCGAGGAAGCCGTAACAGCGCGGGTCCGCAGGCATGGCGAGATCGTCGAACTTACCTGCGATTACCTGGTCGGCTGTGACGGCGCCCGCAGCTTTGTGCGGCAAAGCCTCGGCATCGAAATGCACGGATCAACTTTCAGAGAGAGATGGCTCATCATCGATCTCGAACAGACGACCGATCTGACGCGGGACACCAAGGTCTATTGCAATCCGATGCGGCCGTGCCTCTCGCTGCCTGGTCCCAACGGCACGCGGCGGTTCGAGTTCATGCTCCACGATGGCGAGCAGGACGACGATGTTCTGGCGCCGAACAATGTCGCGGCGCTGCTACGGTTATACGGGACGGACGACAGGGCCGTGCTTCGCCGCAAAGTCGTTTACACGTTTCATGCTCGCATGGCCGATCGCTGGCGGGCCGGCCGGATCTTTCTTGCCGGCGACGCCGCGCATCTCACGCCGCCATTCGCAGGCCAGGGTATGAACAGCGGCGTGCGCGATGCCCATAATCTGCCGTGGAAACTCGCAGCTGTCGTCTCGGGTCAGCTCGGCGATGCACTGCTCGATAGCTATGATACCGAGCGGCGGGACCACGCGGCCGAGATGATTCAACTTGCCATCCGCATGGGACAGGTGATGATGCCGCGCGGACGCGCGCAGGCGCTTGCTTTCCAGACATTCTTCCGGGCGCTTGCGCTCTATCCCGCCGCCCGTTCCTACTTCGCCGAGATGAAGTACAAACCCAAGCCGCGATTTAATCGCGGGTTTCTGCTTGCGCCAAAGTCTGGACTCAAGGAATCGCTGGTCGGCAAGTTGTTTCCGCAGGCGCTGGTGATGACCGGCGCCGGCCTTGCGCCGCTTGACGACGTGCTGGGCGACGGCTTCGCGCTGATTGCGCCGCCGGGCACGCCGCCGCAAATGCTCGCCGACCTCCGCCCCAGTGAGGTGGGCAAGCTTCCGATCCGCAGTGTTGCGGTGCTGGATCGCGAGGATGCATCGCCGGTTGAAGCGCCAACGGTGGCTGCGCGGGATCTTCGAGGCAATCTCGCGCAGCTTCTTTCTGGCCATTCAGCGGGCCTCTACCTGCTGCGTCCGGACCGCTACGTGGCCGCGTTTTTTCCCATCGAGGAAATTCAGTCGGCGCCGGATGAAATTGCGACGCTGATCCGCGGGACGTGGCCGTTACCTACTTCGGTATATGCGGCACGATAAGATGAAAGAGCTTGAGTGAGGTTCCGTTAGCGGCGCGGATGGCGGCGGTTTCTGTGGGTCCAAGATAGACGCCAGCGCCTTTTTCGACATCATAGTCTTTGTTGTCGAGCCGGACGCGCCCAGCTCCGTCCATCAGATAGATGAGCTGATGCTTGTCGATCGCTTCCGGCTCAAACGTTTCGCCGGATTTGAGCCAACGTACGGAGCCATGCACATTATGCGCCCCGCACAGCGCGTTGTTGAGGACCTCGACGACTTCGCCGTGTCCGGTCGAAGCCTTTTTCGGAAGGAGATTGGTATCGATGAATGTGAGCGACATGACTTTTTTCCTTCTTACGGTGCCGGGTTCAGGTCTGAACCCAAACGCGGCCGTCCTTGCGCTCCCAGCGCAAGTCGTCGTCGGTGCCTTCGAGGATCGTGGTCTTGAAGCGATTTGGGGCTTGAAATTCAAAATAAAACAGCGGCTCCGTGGCACGCAGACGATGCTTTTCCTCGGCGGGAATGAAGATCATGTCGCCGGGCCCGACCGGGCGGATGCCTTCGTCGGATTCCACCGTCGCGTTGCCACTGATGATGAAATAGAAGTGCTCGCAATTCTTATGCAAGTGCAGGGGCGATGCCGCGCCTTTTTTGTAGTGCATGACCCCGGCCAGCATGTCGTCGATGTTGGCGAGTTCCTGATTGACGAAAAAGATGCGTTCGCGCCCCGGCACGACCGAGATCAACGACGGCAGTTCAGTTTCCTTGAAAATATAGGCCACAGATTTCCTCCTCTTGCGTGCCGATCTTCGAAGGCCGAGGAAGCGGAGCACGGCGTCGCCGCTAAATCGTCCTCAAACCCAATTGTATCTCGCTAGCGATCCGGATTTTTTGTGTGAGCGTGATCTTTTTTGGAGCCGGTTGCCACTCCGGGTCAAGTACCCGGGCATGCGCTTTCGGGGGGGCCAGGCTCTATTCAACCACGATCTTGACTTCGCTGCCCGACTTCAGCCGGTCTCCGGGTTCGAGGCCATTGAGCACGCGGAAGCGCTCGACCTGGCGATCGGCGACTGCCATGCGGGTGGCCAGCTTCTCGACCGTATCCCCGGGTCCGACGGTCAGCACTTGCAGACGGAGCGGCTTGGCATCTTCGATCTCGGCGAGGCTCATGCGGCGGAACGTGCCGATCGATTCGCGGAAGATGCGATCGGTTTCGGGCGAGCGATGCTTGGTGGCGAAGATGAAACGATAAACATCGCTGCCGAAGCGAATGGCGTAAAGGCGGAAATCCCATTGATCGCCCTTGGCAGCCGCTGTGGCGCCCGGGAAACCGTTGACGGTGACGTTCTCCACCGTACGGGGATCGATGTTCTCGATCCAGCCGGAGGTCAGGTACTCGGCGAGTGTCTGCTCTGAAGGCACCCGCACGACATCGAGCCGCAGCGCCTGCCCGCCGCCGTGTTTGACGCCGAGCACCGCCTGCGCCGTGTTGTCGAGGGCGAAGCCTTCGGGCGCGGTAAAGGTGAAGCCCAGCCGCGGATGCAGAAAGCGGCGGCCGCGGACAAAGCCTTCGCTCGGATCCTCGCCAAACACGATACCGTCGATGCCGGCAAGATAGGCGACCTTGTCCCGCCCGACGATGGTGCCGGTGGTGGTGGGGCCGCTATATTGCCGGGCGTTGGCGACCGCATTTGAGATACGCTCGGGCGTAGCCGGATGCGACGACAGGAAATCCGGCGCACGCGGATCGATGGCGACGCCGCTCTGCTGCGGCTTGAGTTCGGAATTGTGCTCCATGGATGTGAGGAACCGGACCGCGCCATAAGGATCGTAGCCGGCGCGCGAGGCGATGCCGATACCGATCGCATCCGCTTCGAATTCCTGTGCGCGCGAGAAGCTGGCGAGCGCCAGCTTCGACTTGGCGAGCGCCAGCGCGCCTACTTCCGGATCGCTGATGACGTCGCTGACCACCCGGCCCACGAGCGCCGCCTGCTTCGCCTGCTCCTCGCGGATTGCGGCGTGGCGGGCGACGACGTGTCCCATTTCGTGAGCGAGCACCGACGCGAGCTCGGACTCGTCGTTGGCGAGCGCGGCCAGGCCGCGAGTCACGTAAATTTGCCCGGTAGGCAACGCGAAGGCGTTGATCGATTGCGAATTGAGCATGGTGACTTTGTAGTGCAGGTCTGGCCGCTCGGACGCCGCAACAAGACGCTCGACGGTTTGCTCGATCATGGCTTGCAGCCTGGGATCGTTGTAAACGCCGCCATAGGCCTCAAGGATGCGCTGGTGCTCGCGCAACGCCGCGGGAGACATGTCCGTGGTGTCTGTGGGCTTGGCCGGCACGCGCAGCGAAGCTTGCGGCTCGACGGCGGGCGGCGAAGCCGTACAGGCCGCGAGCACAAGGGCGACTACGGCGATGCCCACTTGGGCAATCCGCAACCTTGCCGTCCGCCTGGGTTCCGAGTCCGTCACCGCGTCATCCATCATGCACTCGCGATATTAGTCGCGATCAGTGAACTCTATCTGCTCCGATCGCGCCGCCTCGATCCAAGCCCCGCCGCGCTCCTCAATCCATCCGCGTACCCGGATGTGTCGGCCAGCGAGCTTCGTCGGTTCAAGACCCGCCGCGGTGAAGCTACGCTCATTTCGCTTCAGGATCGTAACGGTGAAATCCTCGGTCCACCGTCGCCCGAAATTCACGTAAATCGTGGCGCCGCTCTCGCGTACCGAAACCACCTTGCCCTCGACCAGCGCAAAATGGCCTTGTTCGGCCAGCACTGCGGCGGGGTTTTCGGCGTTGAGCAAGTCATAATACGGACTGGCCCAAAGGCCAAGCTTGGCTCGGCGCGCGCCGTTTTCGCGGCTGAGGAGTTCCGCCGCACACGTCCGGTTGGCGACTCGCGCCCCAACGCGCGCGGCGCCCGCCGCGATCAACTCGGCCTGCACCGAGCGCTCTACACCGTCGCGCGCGGCAAAGGCGTAAGCCACGACGCGCCCGTAGCGATCCGTTTTTTGCGGTTCCGCCTGCCGCAGCACGACCTCGGCGCCGGTGAACAGAGAGACGAGCGCGTCCTTTGCCGCCGCACCGCCGGGTGCTGC
>Ga0187858_10005686_pt1 | contig 11345 bp, 10 predicted proteins | sample June2016WEW_8_15_FD_133015 | JGI IMG/M metagenome (GOLD analysis project Ga0187858, IMG submission 133015) | Peatland microbial communities from SPRUCE experiment site at the Marcell Experimental Forest, Minnesota, USA - June2016WEW_8_150 | ecosystem: Environmental > Terrestrial > Soil >...
CATCAGTGAATATACGGATGCAAGATTTAGCCACAGCATTTGTCCTGACTGCAAGAAGAAACTATATCCTGGACTCGGAAAGAATAAGTAAGCAAGTTTACGGTTGATTATATTGTTTCAGCCAATTATCTTCAGTGCTCATCGACTAACGACCTTCAACATTAGTAGGTGGCACCAATAACCGGCATATTTCATTTTTTCATTGATCGCGCTTGCGCACTACCGAAAGAAACATTCTATTCCTTGGCAGCTTATTGCCATCACATGCAGCTTACGGCTGCCTTTCAGTTATATTGCATGGGCTGATTTTGACAGGCATAGTTTGTTTCAAACCATAATCAATGATGTTATTATTTCGATAAGTATGATATGAACCATCAATATATGAGAGGTTGGGATCAACGGATACATGGCGGAAATGATGTGGTTCCACCGGGCGACCTGGCGGCCAACGGAGAAAATAAATATCAACCTATTGAGAGAAACCGGGCTATTCGAATATAAAATATGTCTAAAAAAGTAACATCTATTACCTTAACACTCAAACACCCTTTTTCGAGATTTAAACAACTTTAAATTAAATATGCAGAGAGCCAATAGACTAAAGACGCTGGAGAAGATATGAAATCATTTAAGATGCTGATTCCCCTTTTCTTCATTTCTTTCTTATTTGCCTGTGCCACTGTTCCGGATAAGGGAAAAGAACAACCGATACAGTTGTTTGCTGTCGAGGGAACTGTTCTGGAGTGCTCAGGAGCAAAACTGGTACTATCGATAAAGATTCCAGATTTCTCTAAGACTTCCAACTCTGTCGTTGAAGATATTGCCAATCAGGTTGTTCGAAAAAGTTATCTCCTGGAAGGGACAAAGATATCCATCGATGAGCAGGAAGGCGTAGTTACAGAGGTGCGAGGTAACCAGGTAAAAATGACCTTTGATCAGGCCCTGCCGTATACTCCCGGCCGTAAGGTCTCTGTTCAGGTGCCTAAGAAGACCATTGCCGTTGTCGATTTTGAAGTCATAGGCGGGAATCGTAAGGAGAAAGGACGGGTGGTTCTTGAGGGACTCACATCCGCTCTCATCGACACAGGTCAGTTCATCGTAGTTGAGAGAACAAAACTTCAACCCATCATGAACGAAATCCAACTCAGTCTCAGTGGCATGACAAAGCGTGACGCAGATGGCATGGCTGGCAAGCTTCTGAGTGCGGATCTGATTTTGACAGGCACCCTCACTGATCTTCAAGAGGAATGGGAGATCAACCTGAGAATATTAAACGTCCGCACAGGCCAGGCCCTGTCGTCTGTAGCCATGAAGACAAGGCTCTTCAAACAGATGGAAATGCGAGATTCAGGATCATGGGGGGAAGATTTTGAAGGATCCACTCTTGATCCGTCCTGGATTGTCAGATCCGAGGCCACAGGTGCGAAAAAACATAAAAAGGCGATTTATAGCGTTCACCTCGATTCTACCCAAGGGGCAGAGGACTCTCATAAATCACTTCGCATTGACTTTGATTTCTCAGGTGAGCAAGATTTTTATGCGATGGCAAGCAATCGAAAGAAAAGGGACCTAACTTTATATAATGGAGCCGAGTTTTTCGTAAAAGGCACGGAAACGCTTAACGGGCAATTTTACATCCTGACCTCTCATCCAGATAATCCTAACAAGATAGATCAGTGGACAGGTATAATTACCATTGACAAGAACTGGAAGAAGATTCGCATACCCTTTGACCAGCTGATCATATCCCGGGGTTGGATAAAAGGGGGAGCGCAAAAGCTGGGTGCCATCCCCGGAGATCAGGTTATGCGCCTCAACCGTCTGGAAGGTATCCAATTTGGCATTGGCAGTGACAAAAATGAAGGATTATCTGGATCAATGTGGATTGACAAGATCCGCTTATACAGTGACTGATCTATGACGGTGCATTTTGGGGAAGGTCATTCCAAGCATTTGGACGGATGAACCATATCGAAGCTATTTGAAGATTATATAGATATATTTTCATGATGCATTATCAATATGCTTTCAACTGTAATCATCTCAATTCCCCAAGAGACGGAAATGAATACTCATAGGTGGCGTTATGATTTGTCTCTTCCCACAAATCGTCAACGTCGACGAATATACAGTATTTCAATCCGTTATCATTGATGTTATTTCCTCAAAGTTAGGATATAAGTATGCTTTTTTATTTGGAGAAACTAGCCTTACTAGACCCCCAAATTTCGCTTTTAATTTGACCCGCAACCTGTTAAGAGGGAAAGAATGGTCCAAGAAACAAAGATTAGTCGCAGAATCATTTCTTTAATATCTAATCATCGTCTTTTAGTCATCCTCGTCTCGTTTTTATTCGTCGCACTCATATCGATCACAATCGCCTATCATTTCAAGGCTCCTGACAATTTAATTATGACCACCGGATATGAAGGCGGATCTTATGCAAATTTTGGTGAGCGCTACCGGCAGATTTTGGCGCGAGAGAAGATTCATCTTAAGTTGCTTCCCTCTTCAGGTTCTGTGGAAAATCTCAAGCGTCTTAACGATAAATCATACCGGGTCGATGCCGGTTTTGTACAAGATGGGACAACTTCGCCCTCAGCAGCGAGTGCTCTCGTTTCCCTCGGAGCCATAGGCTACGATCCTTTTTGGGTCTTCTATCGAAGCCAAGAGACTTTTAACTACTTATCCGAACTCAAGGGGAAGAGAATTGCGGTCGGACCGGAGGGGAGCGGTGTGCGCAAATTTGCCATTGATTTGCTTAAACTAAATAATATTGCAGTTGCACCAACCGTGCTACTCGACCTATCCAGCGCTGCTGCCAATAAAGCTTTATTAGAAGGGACGATAGATGCGGTAATGATAATCGGTGCAGAGGATAATGCCCTCGTTAAGGAACTCTTGTATAACCCAAAGGCGAAGTTGATGAGCTTCAGGCAAGCTGAGGCTTACGCCCGGCTTATCCCTGCTTTATCGCATGTTGTGTTACCCCAAGGCATACTGGATGTTTCAAAGAGAGTGCCCTCACAAGATGTTCATCTCTTGGCAGTGACAACAAGTCTCATTGTACGTAAAGATTTGCACCCTGCTTTAGTATATTTGCTTCTGGACGCTGCCGTAGAGATTCATAGCAGCGCAGGTTGGGTGAATAAGAAAGGGGAATTCCCCTCGCCAAGGGAGATGAGCTTCCCTTCCTCCAATTATGCGGAGAGATTTTATAAATCGGGACGGCCTTTTTTGCTCGACTATCTTCCATTCGGAATAGCTGCGTTTGTTGACCGCACGATTTTAATTATGATCCCAGTAGCCATAATCTTGATACCTTTAATCCGAAGCATACCCTGGCTGTACTCTTGGCGGCACCGTCGGAAATTCTATCACTGGTATAGAGAACTTAAGAATCTGGAATTAGAAATGATGGAAAGTCGCGAACCAAAAGATATATCGGGTTATCATGAAAGGATTGACCGGATCGAGGCATCGATCAATGGAATCCCAGTGCCTTTAGCTTTTTTTGGAGAAGTCTATAGGCTTAAAGAACATGTTGATTTGGTTCGGGGGAAACTTATTAGACCAAGCAATCAGTCTAAGGAGGTCAATCCATAGAATTAATAGCCTGCGGTAACGGGGCACGGCGATGCAAAGTCGTCCTTGCTCTCGAATGGCTGGCTAACCTGAGTCCCCACATCCCGAAAATAGGGGTGTATATGGTTATATACTACTGACACAGCAACACGGTCAGATACTACAGTCCAAGTGGAAATCATCACTACAGCGCTGATATGAAGTCTGATGACTTGTAGATACGCCAATATTTCATTTTTTCATTGATCGATCTTGCACAGTACGGGTTGAAACATGCTAAGGCTCGACAGCTTATTCTTTATTCGTATAGAATCCGGCTGCCTTCCTTGTTATCGATATTCAGCCAAAAGCAAGAAATATTGATGATTACGTGTGGTAATGAACGACCGCTTTCAAAAAAACAATGTCTCGGCATTTTTTCCGAAAGAAATTTCTAGAACTCAGGAAATATCTTATATTAATCTATTGATGATATCCCATTATATCTGATCATGAATCTCTACATGCTTGCCGATGGTGACCTGCCCCCCCCCTAAAACTGGTCCAGTTTTTGGGGGATCTTCAAAATGGCAGAATCCTAGCTTAACATGCGGCACATGTTCTGGGGGCAGGTCACTGGCATACTTTCTTTCAAACGATAATTCTTATTGACTGTTATTATCAAAGCCCTCACTAAAAATTCGAGACAAGATAGCCATCGGAAATCTTTAACCGTTTACTCATATAAACTCAAACCCAGACAGAAACTCTAAAAGTCACCACATTTCCCTTGATTTCGATGAGGTTGTCATTTAATATCGTACGATCTAATAAACATGCGGAACACATCTCGCTCTTGAACGTTACGGAAATGTGCTCTCATTAAGTCATGGGGATGATTTTGATAATGAAACAGCACTTGTGCGTTATTATTGGTGGTTTGTGCCGGGCATCATTTTTCTCAAGAATGAAAATTTCATCGATTCTCGTCTGTCTTTTCACTGCAATCCTCACAGCAGGATGCGCTCCGGTTGTTTATCGTGTTAATCCCGACTCACCTCCCAAGTTGGGGGTAACCGAAGCAAGGGACGCCGTTGAGCTTGCCCTGAGCATCAGAATTCCACGTAAGTCAGTTGAAAGTATGCATTTAGATCGAGATGAAGTGGTAGCGATGTATTCAGAAGGAAACAGAAGCGGTTTTTTCACGGCTGGTTATGGCGATATATCTCAGGAGATAATGAAAACAGGAGACTTCTTTCAAGTCAGAGTTGACTTTCAAACAGGCGCATTGGGTAATACTGCTGCTATGTACGGTATGACGTCGATTTCCTGGAAATCGGAAGAGGACGCACGGTTGTTTATTGATGGAATATATGCGCTCCGGCAATGGAGGATCGCGAGAGAGAAGGGCACGACGACGGTTGCGCAATCGCCAGCCACATTATTGAAAAAGGATGTTCCTCCGGAACCGCCTGCACGAAAAGAAAAAGCTCCGCAAATTAAGAGTGCAGGTCCGGATCTCGCACAGTTGAAGCCTGCTCCGTCCACATCCCCTCCCCAGGCAGAACCTGAGACTCCGCAGCCGGCTGTATCGAAAAAGAGACCTCCCAAGATCACCATTACGGCCCCTGATGTAAGCCGCTCCGTTAAAGTTGTGGCCAGACAGTCAACGGTCACGGTCATCGGTATTGCAGAAAGTAAGAGCGGAATAGCTGAAGTTACGGTCAACGGGATACCCGCCGACCTGGATGAACACGGTAATTTTTCCAGAGATGCACTACTGAAAGTCGGGCAAAATTCGATCACGGTTGCGGCCATGGATATCTATGGTAACAGGGCGACACACGAGCTGACTATCTATCGTGAGGGCGGCAAAGTTGCACAGGCAAGGAAAGAAGAGCCAACCCCTGCACCCAAGCTCCCTTCCGCAAACTATTACGCCCTATTTATTGCCGTGCAGGACTACGACAGTGCGGACATCGGCAGACTGGACTATGCGATTTCCGACGCCCGGCGACTGAGGGATATTCTTGTGTCAAACTACACGTTCGAAAAAGAGAATACCATCATTCTTGAAAATCCCGACAGGAAAACGATCTATAAAACTCTACAGGTTATGAGAAAGAAGTTGGCCGATGATGATAGCCTGTTGATATTTTATGCGGGCCACGGATACTGGATGGACGATATGAGGCAGGGGTTCTGGCTTCCGAGAGACGCAGCGGGCCTCAATGACCCCTCGGACTGGATTCCGAACAGCAATATCCGGGACTACATCAAGGCGATCAAGGCGAGACATGTACTCCTTGTCGCCGATGCATGCTTCAGCGGCGGGATGTTCAAGGTACGTGAAGTCTTGCAAAAGCAACAGGTCTCCATTGAAAAGATTTATGAACTCCCCAGCAGAAAAGCTATAACCAGCGGTTCCATGAAGACCGTTCCGGATCGCAGTGTCTTTCTCGAATACCTTGTTAAGAGACTTAAGGATAACGATGATCTATACATGGACACGCAGAAGCTTTTTACAAGCCTCAGAGAGGCTGTGATAAACAACAGCCCCACTCATCAGACGCCACTCTACGGAGCAATCAGTGAAGCAGGTGACGAGGGCGGAGACTTTATATTTGTGAGAAGACAATAGTACCTTTTCTATGAATACATTTCCCTGTCAAACGATACTCCCTTGTCATGGACATTCGATCTTCAGCGTCACGAACAGTTATTGTCATTTATCGTTGCTAGCTTTCAATCCGTATTCATCAGATTTCTAAGATAGTGCAATGTAAAGACTCGTAGGTGTCAATAACCGGCGCATTTCATTCTTTCATCGCTCGCTCTTAAGCATAACGGGATGAAATGTGGCAACGCTTGACGGCTTATTTTCTGTTCAGGCGGAATCCGTCTATCATTTCTGTAAGGGAAACTTCTCAAGTCTTTCAGTAGATGCAATATTTCTTCAAGAAATCAACAGATGTCATCAGTTTTCAAATCGGATAATTGTTATATAAAAGATGCATACTTTTTCCATCGGCTTGTTCCGGACAATCAATAAAAACACATCTTATTTAGTGAGTTGTATATTTGCCACCCATCTTTTCATTTTCATAGTGGATTTCAATCGTAAGTAATGATATTCTCCTACAATAACATCAGATCAAGAAGCTCGACATCCATTTTATTGTTGGACTCTTAATATACAGGTAACGCCATACCCAATATTCGTAGCAACCAAGAGGTTTACAAGAAACAATGAAGGCAGGCAAGCGCAGACTCCTTATAAATTGGAGTGATACACACTATGATCTCAAGCGGTTGATTGAAAATAACGAGCCATATGATAAGGAAATAGAAAGCAACAAAGGCTGGTCGTATGTGACTTTCCTTTCCAAAGAAATCCAGGCAAATAAAATTCTCTTTGATATAGATCGACTCTTGGAGATGGCTAAGGATAACAATTACTACCTTCCCCGTGAGGTTGTCGTTCAGCACAACAAGGTAGTTGTAACTGCTTATCCGGATGGTGAGTCGCCCGCTTCTCCTCTTCTCGGTCTGTATCTTCTGGTGTCTTCCTATATGGACCGATACAATGATGTACGGAAATATCCTTCTCATGGGTTTTATGGGAAGTTCGGTGGAATCTATGAAAGACCGGAAAAAGGAAGGGTTCTTGCGATTTATACAGGAAACGATGATGCCCTGCTTTATATATATGAATCTATCGAGAAACTGATTCCCGAGGTACCGTTGGAAGGAGTCCGATTTGACCTCCATTTTTCCAATGGATTAAGTGCCATTCCTAGGATGCTGCATGGATTCGACGATCCAGACTACCGTCGTTCCGGAGTCAGACATTACAAGATAACCGACCCCAATCAATTTGCTGTTCTTCTAAACCAGGCCAGGCATGATTATGGCATGTATCCTTTTTATCAAGTGGATACTCGTGTTGAAAATCAATAAATTTGTGAAGGGTTTGCTCGTATTATCCGTGCCACAGCATCAGCCTCGGAGCCATACGGAAAAGAGCGCTTACAAGCGCTAATCCACACTTCAATTCTAAATCGGTGAGGATAAGTAGATAGATGAGAGTCCTTCTTTGCCCGAATTTGATCAAGATCAACCTTACCGATAACAAATACAAAGTCGCAACTCGCTTTGCGAGAACAGCTCGTTGAATGCGAGATGAAACATGCTACGCATTGACAGCTTATTCCACGTGCATGCAGCCTGCGGCTGCCTTCCTGAAGTCGTGATCTTCTGAATCAGCAAAGTCACACAATACTTCACATGGAAATCGATATCATATCTTTTATTATTTAATTGACATACGGGGCAGCTTTTTCTATGCTTTTACCTCCAAAAAGAAAGTTCTCGGCAAAAAATAATTCCGTATTTGATGTTTAAAGCCAACATACAATTATAAGATTTGAACAATGAAAAGCGCCTTTCTTGTCCGGAAGACTATCATAATAATAATGCTCCTCAGTGCGGGTGTATTTGTCATAATGCAGACGGTATACGCGGACAGTGATGAAATCCTTCAGAAACTCAAAGAAACAAAAAAATGCCAGGGTTGCGATCTCTCCGGATTAGATCTCTCCGGTGTAAGCTTGTTCGGTGTGGATCTGACCGGCGCCAACCTATCCGGTACAAACCTCTCGGGAGCAGACCTCACATATGTAACATTTCGTGATGCCGACATGTCTAAAGCAGATCTTTCCAGTGCCAATCTCAGGAATGCGGATCTCTCAGGTGCAAACCTGCGCGGCGCTAATCTGTCGCGCGCAAACCTCAAAAACGCAAACGTGTTGGGAGCATATTTGACCGATGCAGACCTGTCCGGCACTGTGTGGTCTGACGGAATTAAATGCCAAGATGGTTCCAGTGGCGACTGCCTAAAGTAAGGTTGAACTGTCTGCTCGCCGTGACTTGCCGACACCGTTCATAGGTTGGAGCGCGGAAGCACCGCCAAACAAGGCCATTCAGTGGAGGAAAATGATTTGATGAAAAGACGTGCCTTCCTTTTCACTGTCGTTCTATTTTTGGCTGCATGTGCTACAACTCAACAGTACGTGCCTCTCGCCAGCTCTGAAAATCTTTCTGCCGGCAACGCCCTGATAAAGGTGGAGCGAAGAAACGATTTTATCGGCTCTGGCCGATCCCTTCAGATCTCTGATAATGGGAAAGTGGTTGGAGCAATTTCTCCCGGTAAATACTTGATCTGGCAGCGCCCTGCCGGCGATTTCGTGTTACAGATCGTTCCGGCGTTCTTAGCGGCGTCCAATCCAACGCCTCTCAACATTCGTGCAGAAGCAGGAAAACAGTACAACTTCCTTGTGTACCGGGAAGGCGGAACATTTAAGTTGGAGCGGCAGCACTGACAAAGCGCTCAAGCCGCTACGCGCCTGCGGCTTAACTCAAACTTTACTCTCTTTCGATCCTTAATCCTCAGCTCTGATGAACAGCCATTACCGAAGAGTTGTACGTGACGTCAATAACCGACACATTTTTTCATTGATTGATCTTACGCTGCACGGGTTCAAACATGAGAAGGCTCGACAGCCTATTTTTTGCTCGTATAGAATCCGGCTGCCTTCCCGTAACAGAGCGTCTGCTAATTTTGATATATCGCCATCCTTCAATTGGTAATTGTCAGTAATTATTGCATTGACACGCAAGGTCTTCCTTCTTATACTGCAACATTAAAAAACAGTGTCTTATCGTCGGTCTGGTTCCAGGAGCGATTCAATATGACTATAGTGGAAAAAAGGAAATTCCCGCGCCTTCCGTTCAACGTAAAGGTCAAATATGAGGTATTAAAAGTTTCTCCTCTCAGGGTAGAAGAAAACCTATCTAAGAATGTAAGTGCCGGAGGGATATGTCTTGTGGTTTCTGAAAAAATTGACATTGGTGCCCTCCTGAGACTTAAATTGTCTCTTAAAGGTGAAGTTAATTTCAATATCGTTAAAGGTAAGGTAGTGTGGGTTGAGGAATTTTCTGTTAACGATTATAAAGCCTATGATTGTGGAATAGAATTTGTTGATGTCGGCCCTGAAGATCAAGAAAACATTAGCCGCTACTTAATAGCCCCCTTAAAACAATAAATCCTGCCAGTTGTTTCCTGATCCATATAAACATCTAGCTCTTCATAATTATGAAACCTCGATAAAAGGAAATCTTATTCAGTAAGCTGTAATCTGATATTGTGACTTAGCCCACCTCCAACAACGATACGGAGTGTTATCATCTACCCGACTTCCAAATTATACAAGTTCACATCCACAGCACCATCCCTAAATCTCAGTCAGTTTCAGTTCCACAATAACACCCTCTACATCGCCAGAGAACGAACCGCAGTGCGTTTTTTCCATAGACATCTTCTCTCAGTAACAATCTTTCCTTCGATCTGTGGTGCTTCCTTATGTAATAGAGACCATATGGTCGGGGGAACCGAGCTGATTGGAAGACTTTCTGACATGCCTTCCTGTAATCCTCAAAATCTCAGATCTGTTTTGAATTAAAGATTACGATTTGACCTTTCCCCGCAAAAGTGGACACACAGTTAAATTTCATTAAGGAGCCTTTCGTACTGCTGCGGGCTCCTGTATCCCAATGAAGAATGCCGCCTCTGACGATTATAAAACATTTCCACGTATTCAAAAACACTGAGCCTCGCTTCCAGCTTCGTACGGTACCGCTCGCCATGGACCAACTCGGTCTTCAACGTACCAAAGAAGGACTCCAGATAGGCGTTATCGTAGCAATTGCCGCTCCTGCTCATGCTTGCCCGCATGCCGCATCGTTTCAGCAGATCCTGGTACACATAACTGGCATATTGCCTGCCTCGATCGGAATGGTGGATCAACCCTTCAGGTCGGCCTCGCCTTCCTACTGCATCTAGGAGCGCACGGGATGCCAGCTCCTGGGTGATCTTCTCCCCCATGGCCAATCCGATGATTCTTCTGCTTTGCACGTGCATCACTGCCGCCACATACAGCCATCCCTCGGAAGTGGGAACAAAGGTCATATCCGCTGCCCATACTCCCTCTGTCTGATGCTTGTCAAGCAACAGGTTTGCGGCCAAAGCATAGGTATGGTTTGAATCGGTTGTCCGCCGGAACCTCCTCTTCTTCACCTCTGCCCTTACCGCGTGGTCTTTCATGATCCGGGCTACACGGTTCTTCCCGCATCGAAAACCCTGCTCTATAAGCTCCGCCCTGATCCGAGGACTCCCGTAAAGCCTCCGGCTCTGTTCGTGGATTACCCGTATCCGGGAAAGGAGTTCCTCGCTCTCTTTCCGACGGATACTTGGTTGGCGATCCTTCCAGGCATAGTAGCCGCTTCGGGACAGCTTCAGTACCTCGCACATACGTTTTATCGTGTGGACCGCTTTCTCCCTCTCCATAAAGCGGTACTTCATTTCTGCCGTTTTGAGAATGCCAGGGTTTTTTTTAAAATATCCCTCTCTTCTTTCACCCTCTCCAGTTCCTTCTGAAGCCGCCTTATTTCCGCTTTCTCTGGCGCTATACGACCTTTTCCTGCAAACGCCTTGTCGCCCTTGGCCAGAAACTGCCTCCTCCACAAATGAAGCAGGTTAGGATGGATCTCCAGTTCCCGGGCAACCGTACCCACCGCCATGCCCTTCTCGGTGACCATTTGCACCGCATCTCTTTTGAACTCCCTGCTGAAGTGACGATGTTTCTCCCCCATGATCATGAACACCTCCTGTCCCATAATACAAATTATTAGGTGTGTCCATCAAGTCGGGGGAAGGTTAA
>Ga0187858_10005692_pt1 | contig 11338 bp, 8 predicted proteins | sample June2016WEW_8_15_FD_133015 | JGI IMG/M metagenome (GOLD analysis project Ga0187858, IMG submission 133015) | Peatland microbial communities from SPRUCE experiment site at the Marcell Experimental Forest, Minnesota, USA - June2016WEW_8_150 | ecosystem: Environmental > Terrestrial > Soil >...
GCCGATTGAAAAGTTGGTAAAGTTGCCGGCCGCGGGGGTGAAGCTGTGGCTGATGATCTGGGAGTTTGACGTCATCACGCTCAAGGATGTGTGCGTATAGTTCGCTTCGACGCCAAGGATGAGATCGTGCCACTAGGTGTTGTAGCCTAGAAAACCGCCGAAGCCCTGAGCCCATAAGCTTGGGGCAAAGCCCGTAAGCAGACAGAAATTTCCGAACAACCAAACGTCGAAACTGCGACCTTACAATATTTTCTACCGTTACTTTTCTACCTCAAATGAAGCGCGCGCCGGGACTTGCAAGAATTAATTAGCGTACATGCCCACGAAGCTCGTCGGGACTACCCAGATAACAACGATCTTAATCGCGCCTCCCGCCCCTTATACTCGGCGCGGGCTTTCAGCGCCGTGTCCAGGTCTACGTCGACGAATCGCGCCAAGTTGTTGGGCTGCATCTGCGCAATGCGGTCCATGTCGGCGCTGATTACCGTCCCGATCATGGCGTATCCCCCTCCGGATACCGCATCGCGATGCAAGATGATCGGTTCGAGACCTCCCGGCACTTGAATCGAACCGTAGGGATATCCGGCATCGACGATATTGGATGGATCAGATCCAGCGCCGAAAGGCTGCTTGCGTTCGCGAAAGGAGAGCGCGCGCCCCCTACGGTAGCGATAGCCGATGCGGTCCGCTTCGGGTGCGACCGTCCACGTATCCTCGAAGAATGTTTTTGCTGCCTCCTCCGTCAGACGGTGGAAGTAGAGACCCGTTACCACGCGGAGCTCCAGCGACTTTGGATAGGTTGGAGTCAGATCTACGGGCAGAGATCGGCCGGCGCGCGCGCCCGGCGTTGGCCTCCCCACAGGCAGCACATCACCAGTCGCAAGCTTTCGACCGGAAAACCCACCAAGGGCACCGAGCCCGTAGGTCGAGCGGCTACCAAGGATCAGCGGGACATCGATCCCGCCGGCGACGGCGATGTAAGTCCGCGCACCGGCTTTCATATAATCGAACGTTAGCCGATCGTCGGCCCGGACGGCGAAGGATTCGTTGCGCGGCCGCGCCTCGCCGTTGATCTTCGGGATCGCTTCGGCACCGGCTATGGCGACGATACCCGTCGCACGGAAGACGAGTTCGGGCGCCAGCAACGTCGCTTCCAGGACGGCCGCGCTCTCGTCGTTGCCAACAAGTAGATTTGCCACGCGCAACGCGTATTGGTCGAGCGCGCCGGAGAGCGGAATGCCGATATTGTAATAGCCGGGCCGACCCGCGTCCTGAACGCTGGTCGCAAGACCCGGTTTGATTACCTCAATGGCCATAGAGCACCTCCACCAGATGCCGGCTGTAGCCACCGGGATCGCTGTGAAAGGACTTCAGCGAAAAATTGACGGGCCGAACGGTCAGGTCGAAGGTGCCTGCCTCGACCGCTTGGATATCGCGGTCATATTCCTCCCGAGAAATGGGCTTGAACTTGACGATATCGCCGGGCCGGAAGAAGGCCAAAAAATCCTTGAAGTAACGCAACTTTTGCGCCGGGTCGTAAATTGGCGCAGGCGTAATCCCGAACATCTGATAGCCGCCGGCGCCGCGCACTGAATAGATTGCCGCGAAGCAACCGCCATGGCCGATAGTCAGCTTCGGCGTATCTGTGCGCGGCCGCAGATACTTCGGCGCTTCGATCTGCTTGGCGCGTTCGACAATCTGATAAAGCCAGGGCAGGCCGGCGACGAAGCCGACCATAGACACAAACCACGGCGCCCTCGAATGCGCGGCAATGAATTCGTCGACAGAGCCGTAACCGTTGATGCGGGCCGAATACTCGATGTCGGTACTCTTCGGATCCTGATGGCGCTCGCGGAACCGCTGCCCCGTTTCGTTTGTCCAGGGATCGTTATAGAGCACCGGCAGTTCGACAATGCGGGTGGGCAGTTCGAGATCGGCGTTGCCGACTTGCGCCTCGATTTCCTTGAGCGTGGCCATCATCTTGTCGGGGTGAATCACGTCTGGATCGAAGCGGACCAAATACGACGCATTCGAGGGACAAATCTCCGATACCCCCGGAATGCGGCGCTTCTCAAGCTCCTTGCAGATCGCCATCCCCTTGAAGAAGGCCTCAAGGGACATTTCCTCGTCGATTTCGGCGAAGACATGCTCGTCCGCGCCAAAGGAATAACGGATTCCGCTCATGCGTATCTCCGGGCCCGATCACTCTTATGACGCGAACGGCGTCCACGCCGTCAGCAGCCGCTCCAAAAATCCGGTATCGAACCGCGCCATCTGCACCTCGGCCAATCGGGCGAGACGTCTATGCAGCGATGCGGTGGTGACAATCCCCTCGATTTCGAACTCGTCGAGCGCACGACGCAGCCGCGCCAATGCGTACTCCCGAGTTTCTGCATGCACAATGATTTTGGCAAGCAGTGAGTCGTAGTAGGGCGGCACGACGTAGCCGGGAAAGAGCATACTGTCGACGCGCACCCCCGGCCCGGCCGGGAGCGAGAGCGCGGCGACACGGCCCGGCGATGGCATGAAATTCCTGTCCGGATCCTCAGCGTTGATGCGCACTTCGATCACGGCCCCGCGCATCTGCACGTCGGCCTGCGTCAGCGAGAGCGGCTCTCCCTGCGCGATACGGATCATTTCGCGCACGAGATCGATTCCGGTAATCATTTCCGTGACCGGATGCTCAACCTGGATGCGCGTGTTCATCTCGATGAAGAAAAACTCGCCGGTGTTATCGTCATAAAGATATTCAAGTGTCCCCGCGCTGCGATAATTCACCCGTTCGGCGAGGCGAACGGCCGAGGCACACAGCGCCTGCCGGGTGACGTCGTCGATGGCGGGAGACGGCGCTTCCTCCCAGATCTTCTGACGGCGGCGTTGCAGCGAACACTCGCGCTCGAAACAGTGCACGACGCGCTCGCCGTCGCCCAGCACCTGCACCTCGAGATGGCGGGCGCGATTGAGGAACCGTTCGAGATAAAGTGCGCCGCTGCCGAAAGCGGCCTTGGCCTCCGCCTGCGCGGTGTGAAACTGATGTTCGAACGCCGCTTCGTCGATGGCGACGCGAATGCCGCGGCCGCCGCCGCCGCCGCTCGCCTTGAGCATGACCGGAAAGCCGACGTGGCGAGCCGCGGCCAGAGCATGATCGAGTTCGCCAACTTCCCCTTCGCTGCCGGGAACGATCGGGACGCCCGCCGCCTTTGCCGCCGCGCGCGCCGCCGCTTTGTCCCCCATGGTGCGGATGGTTTCCGGCGTGGGTCCGACGAAGACAATGCCGGCAGCACCCACGGCCTGCGCAAACCGCGCATTCTCTGACAGAAATCCATAGCCGGGATGGATCGCTCCCGCGCCGGTCTGTTGCGCAGCCGCAATAATCGCTTCAATATTGAGATAGCTTTTGGCGGCGGGCGCCGGACCGATGCTGACCGCCTCGTCCGCAAAGCGTACAGCCATACTGTCCTTGTCGGCGTCGCTGAACACCGCCACCGTGCGTATGCCGAGTTCTTTCGCCGCGCGGATGATGCGCACGGCGATTTCGCCGCGATTAGCGACCAGGAGCTTGTCGAACACGCGTGCCGCTCAGGCTGTCTCGATGAGCAGAACCGGCTGTCCTGGCTCAATCGGTGCTTCGTTATCAACGAGAAAGCGCACGATCTTGCCGCCGGCGTCGGCATGAACCTCGGTGAATAGCTTCATCACTTCGATCAAGCCGATAATGTCGCCCTCCGTGACCCGATCGCCGTCCTCCTTGTAGGGCGGCTTTTCCGGCGCGGGGCGCCGGTAAAAAATTCCGGGCAGCGGACTTAACACTTCATGCTGCGCCATTCTCGCACCCCCCTCTCAACAGCATCGCTTAGCCAAGATATTCCGCAACCGCCGTCTTGACGGCATACGCAACCGCGGTGGCGTTGGGCGTATCGGAGTGGACACAAATGCAGTCGGCACGAACTTGCACTTCCTTACCGTTGACTGACACTGCGACCCCTTCTCTCACGGCGCGCAAAGCCCGCTCAGCGGCACCTTTCGGGTCGAACGCTTGATGCTCGCGCGTGATGATGACCATGCCCTCGTCATCATAATCGAGGTCAGCATAATATTCGGAAATAAATTCCAGGCCTTCAGCCGTATAGACGCGCTCGTGCATCGTGCCGGCCATGCCCATGACCGGCACGTTGAACACTTTAGCTGCATCGGCGATCGCCTTTGCCACCTCCTGCGATCTGGCCGCCATGCCATAGAGCGAACCGTGCGGCTTGACGTGAAACAGATTCATGCCTTCACGTTCAAGAAAGCCTTTCAGCGCGCCCACTTGATACACGATGCAATCGGTCAGCTCCTCGGGCCGCATCTTCATCTCGCGGCGGCCGAACCCCTGAAGATCGGGCAACGAGGGATGGGCGCCGACGCTGACGTTATGCTTTTTCGCCAGCCGCACGGTATGTGCCATCACTGTGGGGTCAGAGGCGTGAAAGCCGCAGGCCACGTTGGCGATCGTGATATAGGGCATCATGCCTTCATCGTCGCCTATTTTGTAAAGGCCGAAGCTCTCGCCCATGTCGCAGTTAATCGCGAGCTTCGCGTTTGGTCGACCCGTGGCCATTGTCCTGACCTCCTCATGCAACGGCGTTGAGCCCTGACCATACCCGTCGGCCGCCCCGCACAGGGACATCCTAGTCAATAAAACCGATCTTATGGAAGAGACGCATGCCGCGTCGATCGGAACACCGGAGTTGGTCGACGCGAAGATGCGCAAGCTTGCATTCCAGGATGAACGGGGTAGCCTGAATAAAGCGGATCAAAAACGCGGACGACGACAGCAGTCGTTGCTGGTTCGGGCGTTGGCGGCGGAGACACCATGCCAAGCAAAGCTAGCGTTGCGGGAAAATCCAGGTCCCGGGTCGATCCGATCACCCTCTCGGTAATCCGCGGAATTCTCGAGACGACGCAGCGCGAGATGACGTTGTCGCTCGAAAAAACCGCGCGATCCAGCGTCTTTAATCTGGCGCATGATTATTCGACAGCCCTGTTCAATCATGTCCCGGAAATGATCCTGCAAGGGCAGGACATCCCAATCCATCTCGGTTCGCTGATTCCCGCCATGAAGTCGGTAGCGCGTTATTTCGGTGACGACATCCATGAAGGCGACTTGATCCTGCACAATGACCCGGCCTTCGGCGGCAGCCACGCGATCGACGTGTGCATGTACAAGCCCGTCTTCTACCAGGGGAGGTTGCGCTTCTGGACAGTGTGCAAAGGGCATTTGACCGATATCGGCGGCCCCGTACCCGCCGGCTACAATCCCAACGCGAAAGAAATTTATGCCGAGTGCCTGCGGATACCCCCGGTCAAGATTTGGGACAAGGGCAAGCCGCGCAATGACGTGATGAATCTCATCTTCACGAATATGCGCGCGCGCCGCGACCAGGAGGGCGATTTCAATGCCCTTATTGGCGCCTGCCAGGTCGGCGAACGCAATCTCCTGCGCATGATCGAGAAGTATGGACTAGCCCAAGTCGACACCTGCATCGGCGAACTCCTGGACATGGCGGATCGCCACATGCGCAGTCTCATCAAGGCTGTGCCCGACGGTGTCTATGAGGGTACCGCCATCCTCGAGGATGCCGGTCATGGCTACGGCGACTTTGAGATCACGGCCACCGTGACGATCAAAAAAGACACCTGTCATATCTCCATCAAGAGCCCGCCACAGATCCCTTATTTCATCAATTCCTACGAAGGGAACTCGCATTCGGGCGCCTATCTTGGGCTGATGATGTTCGCACAATTGCCGCCCCCTTATAACGAGGGACTTTATCGCTGCGTGTCGCTCGATTTCGGTCCCAAGGGAACGCTGTGCAACGCGGTCGAGCCGGCACCACACATGAACTGCACCACGACCCCGATGGAAACACTGACCGACGCGGTGCGCCTGGCGTTCGAGAAGGCGGTTCCGTCCAAGGTTTCGGCGTCCTGGGGTCATGCCAACGGTTTCAACATCTCGGGGTGGGACACGCGCACCAGCGAGGAGTATGTGACTATGGTGCTGGCAACCATCATTTCGGGGGCTGGCGCGACACCGCAGCAGGACGGATGGCACGCGTGCGGGCCTGAATGCTGTTTCGGCGCGCTTACATCGGGCGATGTCGAGCTTCTCGAATACTCCTACCCGATCGTCATTCATCGCTATTCGCTGATCGAAGATTCCGGCGGCGCGGGCAAATTCCGCGGCGGATCTGGAACGGCTTGGGAAGTGGAACCACTCGACCGCGAAATGACCTTCATCACCTTTGGCGAAGGCCGCCGCATTCCAGCGGTCGGAGCGGCCGGCGCGGTTTCAAAGATGGTCGATGCCAAGGTCGGCCGCATCGAGGTGAGGCGCGGGAAGAAGGCGGTGGAGACGATCCGCAAGAACGTGATCGAGAACCTGAAGCCCGGCGAGACGGTGACCAACCTCAATCCAGGCGGCGGCGGCTACGGCAACCCTTTCGAACGCCCGATCGACAAAATCGTGTGGGACGTGAAGAACGGATTGGTGTCGCTCAAGGGTGCGCGGGACGATTACGGCGTCGTTATCACGAGCGCAAAGACGCTCGATGTCGATGTGGCCGAGACGAATAAATTGCGCAGCGCGGCCATGGCCGGCGGCCACCAGACTGACGTCCGAGCATAACAATGCGCACAAAATATCGCCTTGGCATCGATGCCGGCGGCACGTTCACGGATCTGGTGCTGGCCGACCGATCCGGTGGCGTGCGCTTATACAAAGCGCTTTCGACTCCAGCCGATCCAACACGGGCGATCGAAGAAGGCATGAAACTGATTTCGGAGGATCTCGGCGAAAGCGCCTCTGAAATCGTATCGAATTCAGATCTGTGCATCAACGGCACCACCGTCGGCCTCAACGCTCTGATCCAGCACAAAGGCGGCAAGACCGGCTTGATCTGCACGTCCGGTCACGAGGATTCGCTCGAGATCCGGCTGGGCCACAAGGAAGACGGCTATCGTTACGATCCCGAGTATCCGGCGGCGGTCATGCTGGTGCCGCGCTATCTGCGTAAGGGCGTACGAGAGCGGGTGATCTCGAACGGCTCGATCAAGACCCCGATACACGAAGAAGACGTTCGTGCCGCCTGCCGGCTCTTTATCGAGGAAGAAGTCGAGGCAGTCGCCGTCTCGTTCGTGTGGTCGGTTCTCAATACCAGCCACGAGCGGCGCGCGGCGGAGATCGTTCGCGAGATGATGCCGGGCGTCGCGCTTACTGTTGGCGGCGACCTTTATCCCCAGGTGCGCGAATACACCCGCACCTCAACCGCGGTCGTGAACGCCTATCTCGCTCCGATCCTGAGCCGTTACGTCGCCGCGGTTGACGAGTATTTCGGGCGCCTGGGCGCCAAATATCCGGTCCGGTACTTTCAGTCGAATGGCGGATTGGGTCTTGGCAAGGCGATCTCCGAGCGATCGGTTTACGCGATCAATTCAGGGCCGGCCTCGGCACCACAGGCAGGATTGTTCGTGGCCGCGCCGTTCAAAAAGAAGAACGTCATCACGATCGACATGGGAGGCACCTCCTTCGACATCACTCTGACCCGGAACGGCGTTACCAATATCAGCAAGAACATCGATATGCTGAGGTACAGAATCGGCATTCCGATGATTCAGGTCGAGACGCTCGGCGCCGGGGGCGGCTCGATCGGCTGGATCGACAGCATGGGGCTGCTGCAAGTCGGTCCCCAGAGCGCCGGCGCGCGGCCGGGGCCCGCCTGCTACGGGCAGGGCGGTACGCTCCCGACGGTGACAGACGCCAACCTCGTCCTGGGCTACCTCAATCCAAAAGGGCTGCTCGGCGGCCGGTTGCCGCTCGATCTGGAAAAGGCACGCAAGGCGATCAAGAGTCTTGCCGATCCGCTCGGCATTTCGATCGAGCGGGCCGCGTACGGCGTATACACGATCGTCAACAATAACATGATCAACGGCATCCGCCGTGTGTCCGTGGAGCGCGGCTACGATCCCCGCGACTTCGTGCTGGTCGGAGCCGGAGGCGCGACCGCCGCCCACATCAGCTTTCTCGCCGGTGAGATGGGCATCGACACCGTCATCCTGCCCAAGCTCGCCTCGGGGCTTTGCGCGTTCGGCCAGATTATCTCCGACGTGAAGTACAACTACATGGCGACGAGCCCGCTGCGCCTCGAAGGCGCGGCCTACGCAAAGATCGACCGGCTATTCGACCAGATTGAAGCGCAAGGCGTGAAGCACCTTGTCGCCGACGGATTTGCCAAATCCGCGATCCGGATCGAGCGCAGCCTCGACATGCGCTATGTCGGACAGGTGCACGAATGCACCGTCGAAATCGGCAACTTCGCGAACGATGCCAAAGCGCTCGAGAAGGTGAAAGCCGCCTTCCACAGGCGCCACGAGGAGCTTTACACGTACGCCGAACCGCACAATTCCGTCGAGGTGGTGAACATTGAAAGCACCCTCTACGGACACGTCGACAAACCGCAACTGCCGCGCGTGAAGAAGGGCGTGCCCGCCGCGAAGGCGATCATTGGGTACCGCAAGGCGATTTTTGCAGCGAACGGGAAGTTGGTCGGTACGCCGGTCTATGACGGTTCAAAGCTTGGCGCCGGCGCTACCATCAAAGGGCCCGCCATCATCGAGGAAGTCACGACGACGATAGTCATCGAACCGAAATGGTCGGCGAGGCTCGATGTCAGTGGTTCCTACGTGATCAGCCGGAAATAAGTTCCGCCGTCGCCGACTCGGCCACGACAACCATCCAAGCGCCGTCGGTCGCACTATCGGATTGCTTAGCTCAGGAAATCTTGCAAAACTCTCTTCGCAACCGCGACACTCGTGCGGCCGGCTGTTTCCTGTTCGGTTCATCAAAGGGAGTCTTCAAATGAAATACGCAACTTTTTTAGCTGGGGCGGCGATGGTCGCCTCCGCGTTGATCGGGGGTAGCCCGGCGAAAGCCGACGCGAACTGGTGGCCAGCCAAATACTACAATCTCGATTCGGGCACGGCCAAGGTGGCGGAATATACTCCGCTCGAAAAGGCTTCCAAGCCCTGGAACATCTGCGTTTTGTTCCCGCATATGAAGGATACTTTCTGGGTGGCTGTCGATTATGGCGTGGTCGAGGAAGCCAAACGGATGGGCGTGAATCTGACGCTCTACCAGGCGGGCGGTTACGAAAACCTGCCGAAGCAGCTTTCGCAATTCGATGACTGCCTGTCCGGAAATTTCGATGCGGTCGTGATCGGTCCAATTTCCGAAGCTGGCCTCGACAAGGAGTTTGCCAAAGGCGTCGCGTCGGGCAAACCGGTCATCAGCACGGTCAACCCGGTCTCGAAGGCGACCGTGACCTCGAAGATGACCGTCGATTTCGACACGATGGGCGAGCAAACAGGCAACTACCTAGTCGATCTCCTCAAGGGCAAAAACGCCAAGGTCGGCACGTTCCCAGGCCCGTCGGGTTCGGGATGGGCCGAGGCCTTCCTCGACGGGTTCAAGAAGGCGGTCAAGGGCAAGAGCAACGTCGCGATGCTTGACGACAAGTTCGGCGACTCGGGCGTGGCGGTCCAACTCGGTCTGATCCAAAACGCCTTGCAAGCTTATCCGGACATGAGCGTGATCTGGGGCTGCGCTCCGGCCGCCGAAGCCGCTATCGGCGCGGTGGCACAGGCTGGAAAGAAGGACATGCTTATCATGTCGTCGTACGAGAACCAGGCGATGCTCGAAGCCTTGCAAAAAGGCGAAATCCTCGGCTTTGCCACCCAGTATCCGGTGTTGCAGGGCCGCATTGCGATCGACACGGCTGTACGCATTCTCGAAAAGAAAGAGTACGTGAAGAGCGCTAAAGCGATCCCTGACATGATCGCCAAGACCAATCTCGACAAGATCAATTTGAGTTTGGTGCTCGCTCCTGCGGATTTCAAGGCGGTTTATTCCGTCAAGGCGCCGTGATCGGAGCAACCCACGACTGATGGTTGCACAAATGACCACGGTCGAGGCTGATAACACTTTCGAGTCGCGGGCCGAACAAGGGGCCCGCGACGACCTACTTCTCGATCTCTCCAACGTTTCCAAGCGGTTTCCGGGAGTCGTCGCTTTGGATGGCGTCGACTTCGATCTCCGGCGCGGCGAAGTGCACGTCCTGTTTGGCGAAAACGGCGCCGGCAAGTCGACTTTGATCAACATCATCGCTGGCACATTTCCTCCCGACACCGGCAGCTTCAAGTATCAGGGGCAGGAGATCGTCCATCTCACCCCCCATGGCGCGCGGATCATCGGCATCAGTCCTGTGTTCCAGGAATTCAGCCTGGTGCCGGAACTGACAGTGGAACAAAATCTGTTTCTCGGGCGCGAACTGACCACCGGCGGATTTCTCAACCGCCCCGCCATGAGAACTCGCGCTCAGGCTATAATCCGTGAACTCAATTTCGATCTGGAGCCCGATCGCAAAATTCAGGAATTGTCGCGCGCCCACCAGCAGATGGTGGAAATTGCGAAGGCGTTCCTCACCGACGTTCGTCTTCTGATACTCGACGAGCCCACCGCCTCCCTCACCGATTCGGAGGCAGCTAAACTATTTGATCTGATCGCCAAGCTCAAAGCTTCCGGCGTTGGAATCATCTACGTGTCGCACCGCATGCGGGAGATCAAACGGATCGCGGATCGCATCACGGTGTTGCGCGACGGGCACAAGATCGCAACGGTCACGGCGGGCGACGTCTCGGAAAATGAGCTGGTCGAACTGATGACCGGCCGCAAGATCGGCGTCCTGTTCCCCAAGATCGAGCACAAGCCCGGAGCGAAACTGCTGGAGGTTGAGCATGTCACGCTTGTCGACCGGTCGGTGAACGACGTCAGCTTCTATGCCCGCGCCGGCGAGATTACCGGCATCGCCGGTTTGGTCGGCTGCGGCAAGTCGGAAATCATCCGGGCCATCGTTGGGCTCGAGCCGATCTCGTCGGGCGCGATCCGCGTGCGCGGGGCGGAGGTTACCTCCCCTACTCCGGCGACGATGATGCAGCGTGGCGTTTGCTACTTTCCTTCTGACCGCGCAGCCGAAGGTCTGGCGTTGGCGCGTCCGGTGCGCGAGAATGTCTCAATGGCGGCGCTCGACCTGCCCGGTTTTTCGCGCCACCGGATGCTTCAGCGCCGAAGCGAGCGGCGCATCGTCCAGGCGATTGTCGAGAAATTGAGTCTGCGCCCGCCTTACATCGAGCGCGCGGTCGCGTCCTTTTCCGGTGGCAATCGGCAAAAGATCTTGTTGGCACGCGGGTTAACCCGCGACATTTCGGTGTTCCTGTTCGACGAACCCACCGTGGGCGTGGA
>Ga0187858_10005696_pt1 | contig 11335 bp, 11 predicted proteins | sample June2016WEW_8_15_FD_133015 | JGI IMG/M metagenome (GOLD analysis project Ga0187858, IMG submission 133015) | Peatland microbial communities from SPRUCE experiment site at the Marcell Experimental Forest, Minnesota, USA - June2016WEW_8_150 | ecosystem: Environmental > Terrestrial > Soil >...
AGTCGAACGATACTGGTGATACATATCCCAGACGTAACGCATTGGCGTGTGGCAATAGCAAATGTGGCAGGTATGCGGACGAGTCAGGACTCCTTTCGCCGGTCCTGACTCGGAACTGATCACCAAGTCGTACTCGTCCAACTTGAACTGCTCCAGCGCAAGAGGGAAGAGAAGTAGGAATTTCTTGTAGTGTCGTCTGATCCCCGGGATCTTTTGTAGAAACGAGGTGGTGATTTTACGTGACCTCAGCGAGGGTGGAAGAGCTTTGGGGTCGAGCACCAAAGTGAAAATATCGGCCTGGGGAAACATATCGGCCAGTACCTCTAAGACGCGCTCTCCACCTCGGAACCTCACAAACCAGTAATGAACGATGGCCACCCGCAACTTAGAGAGAAGGTCCGGTAATGGCTCATCTCTACCTGCCTGATTCATGGAGCGCCTTTAACCCGTCTCTTCGACATCACTCATTCATAAACCTGGACAAATGTCTCGGTATTTTAAGTCCTAGCTTGCTCTTCCGAAGCGATTATTTTTGCAGCACTTTGCGGTAGACTTCGAGCGTGCGTCGGGCACATTCCTCCCAGGAAAAGAGCTTTGCCCTCTCTAGTCCTTTTCGGCGTAGCTCAGCCTGCCGTTCAGCGGAACTCAAGACTCCCTCCATAGCGGCAGCCAGATCTTCCACACTAGTCGGTTCAAAGTACTCGGCTGCGTCACCTGCCACCTCCGGCAGGGAGGCAGCGCGCGAGCAGACAACCGGTGTGCCACAAGCCATCGCTTCCAAGACCGGCAGGCCGAAACCCTCGATGAACGAGGGCATCACCATCAAATCCGCGCCCGCGTACACGTGCGGCAAGATCGCATGGGCCACGCGGGGAACGAAGGAAACATGGCCGGCGATTCCAAGCTGGCAACAAAGGCTGACGAGTCCTTCCTTCCACTTGGGATCATCGCCAATGATTAGCAACTGCTGCTCGACTTCTTTTCGTCCGCAAAGCAGCGCAAACGCCCGGATCAGTGTGGGAATGTTCTTGTGAGGCTTGAGAGTTCCAAGATAGAGAAGATAGGGACGCCTCAATCGAAGCGCTGAAGAAGCTGCTTGGAATGCCTCCTCATGATTGCATAGGCGGAACTGAGGACTGACCCCGAGGTAGATCACTGTGACTTTTTCGGGAGCGATCCTGAGCCTCTCCACAAGCTGGCGCTTGGTGAACTCGGAATCGGTAACAATGTGATCGGCTTTCCGGCTTGCAATGGCCAACATCGGCCGCGCATAGACGAGTGACGGAAGCGTTCGGCGAAAGGTCCGATCCATGATGTGAGTGACATCGTGGATCGTCACCAGCAGCCTTCCACGATAGAAGCATGGGACGTTGTAATGAGGACAATGCAACAGGCCCGATCCCTTCGCCACCCGAGGAATCTGCCACTGCTCCCGCAGACCGTAAATGGGAGCATCCGCACGCGCCCAGGTAAAGCGGTCGGAGCCAAACTCGCGCACGGACTCCTGGCGCGGACAGGCCAGACGAAAAGAGAAATCACACTCCAACCGCGCGTAGTTATCGAGCAGATTCTTCAGGTACGTCCCGATTCCCGAAAATCCCAGCATCCTGGCGTCAATCGTGATAACCCTCCCCATCAGGTCTCCTCTTTTCAGGGAACACCGCTCCCAGCCTCTATCGAGACCTTCGTTCCGCTCACACTCAGCACTGGGCTGTTGCCGTCCCTCCATTAAGTAACGCACTTAAATCGCTAATGAGAATACATCGGCGTCAGCGCAACCAGCGTAAAGCCCTGCACAGGGTCAGTAAGAAACATTTGTGTGTCCTTGCTGCCTGAAGTTGGGGAACTGGTTCCAGCGCCTTGAAAGCCCGGTCCCACATCCTTTCCCGCTTGGTAACTTGAACCCCAGGTGACGGTGCAGGCTGTTGTGCTAATGAGAAGAGTCACCAAAATCCTCCAAAAGTCCGGCGCTATTAGCGCCGGTAACGTTAGTAGTGGAAAGGCGCTCACAAGTCATGCCGGTAACACTTGTGACGTGGATTCCAACCGAATTGGCGTTATTATTGCCCTCAATCCCAAGGTCGTGAAAATCTACTGATTGGTACGGCGAGCACACGACATTACTAATGCGTATGCAGTCCCCCGCGCCAGTACAGTAAATTTTAGGTTGGGAGCCCGTCTCTGGGTACCCTCCAAAACCGATCCATGCATTTGCAGGAGATGGAAAAGTAATTGTGCCGGCGACTACATAAGTCACTGGAGGAATCAGAACCGCCGCTCCCCCGGATTGGCTGCATAGGCAGCGGTGACAGAGGCTTGGATGGCCGCGGACCCGCTCTCTGAACCGGTAGCTTCAACCGCCGAATAAAATTGGGCTCGAATCGGCCAGTTTGCCCCCGCTGGCGCAGGATTTGGGTTTCGCTCGACGGCCCTTGGGCGAAGGCACAGGATGCCGCCACTGCAAGTCCGAGCGTTAGAAAGATTCGTTTCATGTTCAACCTGTCAGCTTAACTATTAATTAGTACCCGCCACTCGTGAGTTGCTGCATCGTGACTGCAGCCCATACTCCAGACGCCGGATAGTTGGCATTGGTAATGACTAGGTCGCCGCTTCCATCTACCGAAAATGCCGGAGCCCCCCATCCAGTAAGATTCAAGGTCCGACCGTTGGCTATGGTCGCTACCGTGGCGGCGATGGAGCCAAAAGCAGGGGTAAAGTACAACATGGAGCTGTAGTAATAGTTTGGGCCTGTGACGTCAACCTGTAAAAGCAGCGCGTTTACGGAGCCACCAAAGAACCCCAGATACGGGATAACAATTGTGCTGGCTCCAGTCGTAAGAGCTGCACCGAAATTCGTCGGCCGTAGCAGCCCGCGAACCGTCCCATCAACCATTGTGGTGAAGTTTTGAACGGGGACCAAATTCCCCCAAGTCCAGTTGCCTCCAAGGCTGTTTATCCGACCATTAAAGGAACTCCGCGCATTGGCTCCTCCACTACCGAGAGTGATCGTATTCACGCCTGGCTCCAGCGTGATATCGCCGTACCAGTTGCAATTTTGTACTAGAGGGGAACCTGTGTTGTTGTTCTGAATCAGCGTCCCCGTCGCATCGCCCCAGACCTGTAGGGACATCGGCGCGTTGTAGGGCAGGCATTGGTTGCACACGCTGATAACCGGGCTGCCGGAAACAACGTGGGCGGTGCTGTAGAGCAGTCCCGAACCGTGAAATGAGTTTACCCCATTGGTTTGCAGGTATTTCAGCGCCGTCGCGCAAGTCGACGTGAAATTGCAGTGCTCGCAGACGTCAAGCTCGGTAAAGGCACCTGACGTTTTATTGTTGAGCAGCACTCCTACTGCGTTGGTCCCGAATTGGCACATGCGGATCAAGATGCCGTTCTGACCGTCAATCTCGATTCCATTACTGGACGAGGTTCCGTTGAACGTGATACCGGAGACCTCGATGCCACTCAGTGCTCCAGAGCCTCCTTGGATATAGAGGGACGAACCAGTACCGGAGTAGCTGATCGAGGTCGAATTGTACCCCGCCCCAATAATAGAGGGTCCTCCGAAGGACATTGGCTTGCTCAGCGTGCTGGTTGTCTCGTATGTTCCTGGAGGAAAAAAGACGATGCCTCCGCCTGCTGCGATGGCCGCGTTGATCGCGGCCTGTATTGCTGCCGCGTCATCCGTCACGCCATCACCCTTGGCTCCGTAAGCCTTGACGTTATATACCTGCCCGCCGACGTCGACCAGGCGGCTACGGACAACTGCCTTGCCATTGCCGCTCGGCTCTGAGGCAGTTGGTCGGGCCTGCGCCCCGGCGAGAGACGTGACCGCAGGGAAGATAAGCAAAACAAGCAACGATTTCTTCACTCTAACTCTCCTCCAACAGCTTCGTTTTCGGCCCGAAGCGGCCTCGTAGTATGGGATGGCTGCCTGGGCGCAACGCTGGACATTAAGTTACCCCTGCGTGCTGTGCGCCCCCTGGTGGAGGCTAAGGGGCCGGTAGGGTCGGGAAACCTGTGGGTGGGATTGTCCTGGCAGGCCCCTTTCTATATATGACGCGGGGTGTTTGCGCGCGCGGGTCCGCCTGGCCGGCCAATGGCACCGTGCAGATTGCAAGCCCCCAAATAAAGAACCAGTATCGAAAGGACAATTCGCTCATGCTCGTGTAGTGCGCAATCTGCCCGAGCAGCGCCACTAGAATCGCTGCGTATACTGATTTCTTCCAACGTTCGGGGGCGCGGCGGTAAGCCTTGAACGTTCCCCATACCATTGTCGCCAACATAGCCACGAAAAGGCCTGTCCCCACTAAACCCGTTTCGGTCAAGACTCGGAGGAACTCGTTACCTAAAGCATCGGCATCCGGGTTTGGGCCGAGCATGACTTTCATGAGATCGGGTTGCGTTGTGGCCCACCTTGGTAATTCGCCCACTAGGTAGAAGCTAGCATTACCAATGCCCACCCCCAGCCACGGATGCTCCTCGAAGGTGGCCCAGGCTGACTCGGCCGCGGCCGCCCGCTGTCTTACCGAGAAATCACTGGTCTCGATTCCATAATCAAACACCCCGACCGCCCGGTCCCAGACAAAACCTGCATAAACCGGAGAAATGGCCAGTGCTAATAGGAGAGGAGCACCTCCGGCCAGCGCCAGGAATCCAACCGCACGCCTGCCAAGCATCATGGCCATCAGCGCGGCCTCGCCGAGGAACACCGCCACTCCTCCAAACGACATTGTGGCAAATAACACGAGTACCGAGACGGAGCTGTTAATGATGTTCCACGCCCGGCCCTTCCAGTAGTACGCCCCCAACACAAAGAAGGGGATCAGGCAGAGCAGATAGTCTGAAGCGAAGGATGCCTCGTTGGATGACAGGCGAAGCCGCGGGAATGGCCCGAGAAACTGCCACAACCGTGTAGAGTGTATGAAGTCGTTGGCTGCTTCCAACAAGTCCGAACGGGTAAAATAGGCTCCGAAGTCAATCGCCTGGGCGAAGACCGATCCAATCCATCCGGCAAAATATGATGCCATTGCGAATCTGAAATCCCGCCAGCTCCGCACGAAGAATGCAGTGAAGAGTGCGATCGAAAGACCAATGCTCAATTGCGCAAACTGTTTGATACTCTTCCCCCAAACCCAGGCGTCGATCCAAGGAGACGGAGGCGCCTGCGATGACAACGAAATCGAAATCCCGGCCACCACCCAAAAAAGGAACATAAAAAGGAAGGCTTTGCTCTTCAGGAAGCGAAGGCTCTCTTTGCCCTGGAGAATCCTCAAGAGCACGAAGACCCAAAGCACGATGGTCAAGTAACTCGAAGGCTGGCCGAATGATTTGGCTGCTGCTGGGAACCGGACATCGGTAAACGGGAGCGAAAATATGAGCAGTCCCCAGAAAACCCTTGTGAGCGGATCAATGCTGGCTGGCCCCTCAGAAACGGGCCGTGAGCGGGCCGCCTTCCTCCCCCGCGTTTCAGGAATCGGGAATGAGTAGCGCCCGGAATAGGAATTCGACGCTAGTTCAGGCTCCATGCTAAAACCATCATACTTCGATTTTGACGCGGCTGGCTACGCAATTCGCAGGACGCACCGGGAGAATCACGCCTTCAAAGGTCCCGGCAAACGCCCAAGTGCTCCTGCCACCACGCCGAATGGCCTCAGCTCCCCGGTGGTGTGTGCCCAGGCCCACGGTTCCTTCAGCCGTCCTCCTCATCTTGAGCAAGCGATCCCGGTCAAGCCTGGGTCGTGGGTTCACAGAAAATCGAGAGCACGTCCTTTGCGGCTGCCGCCCAACTGAATTGCTTGACCCGCTGAAAACCTTTCTCGGTGATCGCGGCGCGCAGCCCGGGGTTGGTCCGAAGCTCACTAATGGCCTCGGCAAATTCCGCTGGCCTGTGCGCATCGACCAGAATTCCCGCTTCGCCCACCACCTCCGGGATCGAAGAGGCGTTCGACGCCACCACGGGCGTGCCGCAGGCCATCGCCTCCACCAGGGGAAGGCCAAATCCTTCATAAACCGAAGGGAAGACAAACACCGCAGCCCCTGAGTAAAGCAGAGGGAGGTCTTTCTCAGGGATGAACCCCAGGAACTTTACATCGCTCTCAGTAAGCTTCCACTTCAGGATCGATTCAGCAATCTGTGATTTTCCCCAACCCTTTGCGCCCGCCACGACCAACTGGTGCGCAAGTTTCCCTTGCCCTTTAAGAATGCCAATAGCTTCGATCAGGATCTTAAGGTTCTTCCGCGGCTCAATAGTTCCCACAGATAAAATGTAGTTCTCCGAAGACCCATACTTCTGGGCAACGTGCCGGGCAGCGACCGCCTGCTCATAGGGGCGGAAATGCGCGTCCACTCCGAGGCGCACTACTTTAATCTTCTCCGCTGGGACGTGGAGTTCACTTTCAAGGTCCTGCTTTGTCGATTCTGAAATTGTCACGATCATGTCCGCCCTACTTACGGACCGCTGCGCAAAAGCACGACTCAGCATTCTATTATGCCAGGACATGCTCTGGGGGTATCTGCGCCAGACGAGGTCGTAGATGGTCAAGACCTTACGGGTTGTTTCGGGCAGACCGGCCGGCAAGATGTAGAGGGTTCCCCAGAAGACGTCTAAATGGTCATGGCGGGCCGCGCGTGCGAAAGCCTTACTTTGAAGCCAAAGTGAGCCGGGCAAGAAGGAGTAAAGCGACTGGACTCTCTTTTGCCACCGGAGATTGTCAAAAGGAAGATTGAACGGGCGGTTGCAGTATAGGAGATATTGGTTCTGGTCGTTGAGCCTCTCCAACTCGCGCACGATACTGTAAACCGCCCGTGATATACCTGCTGCCCCGCGTGCCAGCGGGCGAGCGTCAATTCCAATCCTCAACATTCACCTACCTTGATAGCAGGCAAGACACGGGAGGGTGATATTAATCACCTTTTTCAAACTCCAACGCGATCACACCCTCTCCCGGTAGCTCGCCGATTTCCTTAAAATAGCAAAAGTCCTGTCCCATCATGTACGGTTCTCGCCAGAAGGGATAAAAAGGGTCACCTAACTGCCGATCCAAGGTTCTGCGGTGGGCGCCGGCAGTTCTCTCTCCGTAAATCACGCGTCGGCGTGGCTGCCCTGCGACGGAAAAAACCCTCTCTTCTAAGAGGTCCTGGTCGTATAAGCGTTGGAAGAAAACAAACCCCTGCTCGTCAGGCTCGAGTAGACCATAAGCATTCTGATTGATGTACTGCTCCAACGCTTCCGCTGCACATGGAAGCGTCAAGAGCAAGCGACCGCCGGGTTTCAGCAACTCCCACATTTTCTGGACGGCCTGCATGTCCTGGGGAATGTGCTCCACCACCGACATGCTGGTGACTACGTCAAACGAGCTAGGCTCAAACGGGGCAGCGCCGATGAGGCAGGCATGAATGTTACAGCGGCTCTGAAGGTTGAGGGCCTTAACCAGGTGGGAGGTGGAAGTCAGGTCAGCAGCGTCCGGGTTCACCAAGTCAGCAACGAGCTCGTGCTTCTTGAGGGTAAGAATGATTGGGAATAGGCGCGGGGACGAGACATCGAGATAGCGGGGAATCGACAGCTTCGATAACGCATCCCACATGAAAGCGAATTCAAAATATCGGGTGGAGCTCATCGGCCAGAAGAACAGACGATAGATGTCAGCGTAGGAGACCGGTGCTTTCGGGCTGCAAAGCAAACGGAGGCCCAAGAGGCCACAGTCGATTCGGAACCGCAAGCCGGGGGTTCGGTAGCGATGCGCCATGATCCAGTAGCTGGGCGACAGGAGAGCGCCGAGCACGACTCGCCTCAGGACCTGAAGCCGGTCCCGCTTTCGGCGATTGGGCACTCGAATGTAGGTTTTCCTCGGAGTTTCAGAGCTCATGCTTGTCCCGTGACTAATGCAAACGCAAAAAGTGAAGTTGCATCCCGGACTTCAGTTCACGACCCCTCACCCGTCCCGCCCGGCGGGAGGACACCCTCCCCCTGGGGAGAGGGGCAGGAGTGAGAAATCAACTTGTCCTCGAGTCCATGAAATGTGTCGAGCAGATAGAAAGTCTTGCCGAGCCTGGGAAAATCGACGAAGTGCATTACGGCGCGCGAGTAGCCGCCTCGGTTCACTCCGCATTCGATAAAGTCGCCCTTCAAGCGGCTCGCTTTATCGGCTGCCAGCACAGCACATAGACACGCCATTGGATGCGGGGCCGGGGGTCCCCCCGGGAACCCGTCTGCTCCCCGAGGCGATTCGCCTCCTGAAAGCGAGGGTCATTGAGAAAATCACAATTGTGGGCGGTCGCCAACCCGTCTTGGTTGTAAGTGAGCGGTCCTGCCACCAACTCGAACCACGGGTTCCCTGGAATTTGCCTTAGAAGCACGTCCGTCGCGCGGTAGGTCGCCTTCTTTACACTTCGGGCAAGATTCAGCAGGATTTCTTTCACAATGGACCCCCCTTGAATAGTAGCTCCGGATACTTTCTCGCCCCCTCATCATAAGGGTCCCGCCGACGGCCTATAATTCGAGATATCGTGCATAAGCCCCATAGCTTCTCTGAAGCTGTTTACTACTCGGATTAGGAACGATGGACACAACGAACCGTTTGAGGGCGCGCACATCCTTCAGCAAAACGCGGACCGGCGGAATTGACCGGCACGTTCCGGCGAGAATGGTTAGCAAAGAAGAGCGAAGAGTGAGGTGGTAGGAGTTCTGGAGTATGTCGATTGCCTTGTCCACTTTTTCCCACTCACCTCGGATAATCAAACCAAGAACCTCGTAGGACAACCAGGTCTTGAAGCGCTCATTTAGCATGTCCGCAGCCTGGCATCTGGCATGGTAAGGAATTGCCTCATCCCTGGTTATCTTGTGGATCATCTTGAGCCAACCTGGGTACATTTCCTCAAATGTTCCACTTTGACTTTGGGAAGCCGAATGAATTACGAGGATACCTACCGGCTTCAGACACACGACTATGGGGAAATGCGCCGCAATGCGGAGTTCAAAATCCAAGTCGCAAGGGTTCCCCACCTCCTCGTCGAGGTTCCCAACCTTCTCGAGGACTTCCCGTCGGAAAAGCGCGCCCGTCCAGGAAGGGTGCTTATCTCGGAGCATGGCTAACATACCTTCAGGTGGAGTATATAGTCCCGGCGTCCAGCTCGAAGTCGGCACCCTCAGAACTCTGCCCTGCTCATCCATGTGAATCGTGGCGGCGGCCGACATGATGGCTTCAGGAAACTTTTCGATGCCCGCTAACGCCACCTGATACATGTCGGGTAAAAGGACATCGTCATCCGAAAGGAGGGAAAAGAAAGGTGTCTCGACATGCTCCATCCCGTAGGCAAAGTTCTTGAAGACGCCGATGTTTTCCGGATGGCAATGATATTTGACGCGCGGGTCAGCTTTAGCCAGCTCACGAACAACCGCCGCCGTTTCGTCCCCTGAGGCGTTGTCATAGACGAATACTTGAAAATAAGGGTAGGTTTGAGCCAGTACGCTCTTTATGGCACGCCGCAGCAGTCTTGGGCGGCGGTAGGTTGGAATAACGGTTGTGATCGAGGGTTTTGAATCTGAGGCAGGCAATTAGAACACCTCCGCATACTTTGCCCGGAAATCCCGAACAAGACCCTGGAAGCTATTGCGCAGCTCGGTTCCTATCAATAGAAAAGAGCCCAAGACAAAGAGCGAAGAAGCCAGTGCATATCCCACTACGAAAGCACAAACAGACCCATGACCTGCGGTTCTGCAAATCATCCACGCCGAGCCATAAATGACCGAGGCGGGTCCGAGAAATCGGAGGACGTGTGCGTACCACCTGACCGGTGAAATTCCGAGATCGCATTCGCGACAGAGAAGCGGAATCCAATAGACGTAGGCGAACAAGTGGTAAACCACCCAGGAAAACCCCGCTCCTTTCAGACCAAAAAAGTATATGAGAAAGGTTGCGGCCGGCAAAACCACAAACAGTGCGTACACAGTGAATCGTGCCGTAATATCAGGTCTCCCCACCGCAAGGGAGAATACGGAGGGTGCACTTAGTGTGGCGTTCAAATAGAATCCGAGGCAAAGAAAGGTCACAGGCAGCAGGAGCAGGCGGGCAGCTTCGGCATTGAGCACGAAAGTGAAAAGGGGTAAAGCTGCGAAGGGGATTGCGGCGAAGATGGGTGCGGTGACGAAACACAGGAAATCCAGCAGCTTGTTATACTGTAATAAGAGGGCCTTTCTGTTGCCCGCCCCGTGCAGTTCGCAAAGGGAAGGTAAAGCAGCCTGGGAAATCGAGGTCGTAACCAACTGTCCCTTTGAGACCCCTGCGTAGGCAATCCCGTAGTAACCGAACATACCGATCGGCAGCAACTTGCTGACGAGTGCCTTGTCCGCCTGGCTTTCGACCACACTGAGAAGAGAAGTGACAGCCATATTGGAAGCGAAGTTGAAGTTTCGCTTTACCACGGGCAGGAAGAAGGCTGGAACCAGCGCCTTCCAGGGAAAGAAGCGTGAGCAAATGAAAGCGTAGGCCGCGATACCGGCGAAAAAACAAACCGCCATCCAATGCGCGACCTGCATCAATCCTCCCCCAAGCAGCAGGATTGCAATCGTGCCGAACTGCTGCAAGCCGGAAGTGGCTACGTCGATCACATTATTGAACTCCATGCGTTGCAGACCGCGCAAAATACTCACGTAGAAAGTTCGGGGGAATGCCAATAGCGACGCCACCCCGATGACCCGTAGGACTCTTATCGCAGTTTCGGGCTCCAGTGTTCTTAGCTTTATCCAGTGGTGGGCAATGGCCGGTGCACCCAGAACGAGCGCCAGCGTGAAAAATGCGTAAATGCTCCAAAAGAAAAACGACCCGGTACGAATCAAATCGACAATGTACGCGGGTTCGTTCGTCGCATATCTTGAGATTTCTCTGACGGCGGTTGATCCGATACCCATTTCCAACATGGAGGAGAGCACGGTACTTGCCGTAAGCGCAAAATAGATTATTCCCAGCGCGTCCTCTCCCAACTGCCTGAATATGTACTTGACGGCGAGGAAGCCCAGGACCATGAGTGTCCCCTGGCCCGCCAGGTTGTAGAGCGTGTTCTTTACCAGTCTCGACATGCGCGTAATTCCTAATACTCGGTTCCCTGGCCCTCCTTTACAACGCGTGTTGGTGTCATCTGGGACCGTCTCCCTTTCGAAACGCCAGTCATTCCCGCTTTCGCGGGAATGACTGCGACTTGCAACGCCCATTTTTCGCAAATGACACCAGCACCCTACAACTGGACGATGGGGATTTCAAGCGACAGTTGCGATAGTATCGTTCGGTTCTCTTCCAGGTAATTGGGGTTCATGTTTACGATCCCCGCTATGCCCCCC
>Ga0187858_10005698_pt1 | contig 11334 bp, 7 predicted proteins | sample June2016WEW_8_15_FD_133015 | JGI IMG/M metagenome (GOLD analysis project Ga0187858, IMG submission 133015) | Peatland microbial communities from SPRUCE experiment site at the Marcell Experimental Forest, Minnesota, USA - June2016WEW_8_150 | ecosystem: Environmental > Terrestrial > Soil >...
CATTGTCCTTTGTGCGTCTGTGGTTGCTAGCAAGGGACTGCCGTCGAACAGCGTCTACAGCGCTAGCAAGGCCGCCGTGCGCTCATTCGCCCGCACGTGGGCGACGGATCTGCGGAGTCGCCGCATTCGCGTGAACGCCGTGAGCCCAGGTTCCACCGATACTCCGGGGCTTAGCGAACTACTGGGTTCCTCAGAGACGGGACAGCAACGGTTGAAGATGATCTCGAATGTAGTACCGCTCGGCAGGCTCGGAAAGCCGGATGAGATCGCCAAAGCAGTAGTGTTTCTCGCATCTGATGATGCGAGCTACGTGACGGGGGCGGAGTTGTTTGTCGATGGCGGCTTCGCCCAGGTGTAGGCCGCACGTTTTCAGAGCGAGCATTAGCCCGAAAGGAACGATCCAATGCCAGTTAGAAAAGTCGAAGTAGAGCGCTTCAGTCTTACAACATCAAGACCATTCGAGTCGGTGGTATGCGCCTTGAAATCTAGTATCGGGCAACTGGATCTGGCCGCGTTCGCGAGCGCTTCCAAGTCGTCCGGCACATTCGCCGAGTTGGAGGAAGTGATCAAGCGAAACATGGGGGAATCAGGTCTGATGTTGTTCTTGGAATTCGATCACGGTGCCGTCGTTCGGAAGGAAACAGGACTCGCGAAACCGAAGATCATGAGGCTAGTGATCGGCAATCCTCTAGTCATGAAGGAGATGGCCAAGCATGTTCCGGACGCGGGGTCATATGCGCCTGTGACCGTGCTCGTTGATGAGCGGGACGATGGCGTGCATTTGTCCTACGACAGGATGACCAGCTTTCTGTCCCCATACGAAAACCCGGATGCCCTGAAGGTCGCTCGGGAATTGGATTCGAAGGTAGAAAGACTGCTCAACAAAGCCGCGGTCGAGTGAACTTCAAGCTATAGCCCAACGGTCTGAAGGCGAGAAAGGACGAACATGGATTTCGCAGGGATCAAAGTACCTGACACAGCGCTGGTGCGCGACGCGATGGACTTGTCGCGGAGTTTATTAGAGCCATTTCTTTTCAATCATGTGATGCGCTCTTGGTTGTTCGGAATCGTCCTTGCAGAGAGCGCCGCGATAGCGCCGGACGCTGAGCTCTTAGCTGTAGCAGCGATCCTGCACGATCTCGGTTTGACCGAGCGGTACAACGGGGAGAATCGCTTCGAGGTAGACGGCGCGAATGCGGCTCGCGAATTCTTGAAAGAACGCGGCATCTCGGCTCAGCAGACGCAGCTTGTGTGGGACGCTATTGCACTTCACACGACCCCAACACTCGCTCTCCATAAAGAGCCCGAAGTAGCGATGACTCATTCAGGAATCGCGGTGGATGTCCTTGGCGCCGGTCTTGATCTCATCTCGCGGGAGAAGCAGCAGGCGATCCTAACCGCATTTCCTCGGCTGGCATTCAAGGACGGATTTAAAGGATGCCTTTGCAACGTCGTTCGTCAGAAACCGATGACGGCGGTTGACAACATTCTTCGGGATTTTGGTATTCGATACGTTGAGGGGTTCACACCTCGAAATTTCGCAGACCTCGTCGCTGGAGCGCCATTCTCCGAATAGCTTACGCTCACCTCTCTCCTGGATACATGCAGCACGTGGCCGGGAAGCTGGACACGTGGCCTTCAAGGGTGTCTTGCCAGAATCGGCGGGAGGAGACTAGTTACCCCGATGCTGCGGCGCTGCTTTCGGGAGGTTGGGTTCCGCAAAAGTTCGTAATGTCATCCAGCTTAGTAGGAGAGATCAGAAACTCTTTTGCGAACACCCTGTACTTCCGGCGAGCAACCTCCATGTCACGCGATTCGAGCTTGTCTGTTCCACGATCAAAGCGGCGGATGCTCCCGAATAAACACACCTGCCAGCACACGGGGAAATAAAGCAGAGTGTCCGGGTGCTTAAGCGCCTCATCATCCGACACACCTTTCGGTATCTCATCAGCTACAAACGGAGCTTCGCTCGCAACGAAGGGCTCAGCCACAGATTCGGTATATCGGAGAGCCCAATTGAAGTCCCACAACCAAGCACCGTTTTTCTGAATTTCTTCACGCATCTGGGAGATCGTCCGATTCTTGATGAAGTCATCAGGCGGAGGACTCCCTTCCATTGACTTGAGTGTGATCTTGTTGCCATCCACCTTGTCAATGATCCAGGTTGGAGTTGCCTTCCATGCGGCTTCCCGATGGGCAAAATAGATGGGCGAGCGAGCGCGAATCATGTCCATGTATCGCAACAAGGAGTCCAGATGCTTCGTCCAATTGCGAAAGCCCTTCTTTCTCAAGGAGAGGAGCTTTTCCCGAACAGCGGGGAACTCGTTTTCGAGTTCCGAGAAGGTGCCATCTGCCGAAGGCAAGGAGTCGATCTCTGGCCCTGATCCCGCGTAGTCATAGAAGCCGTGGACGAAGCCGAGGGCTTTGGTGCTCTTCTCGGCCCACTGTTTGGAGGGGATGTTAAGTTTCCAGAGAAGTTTTTCTTCGTTCTCACGAGCAGGATCAATGAATCCCCGGAGGTATCCTTGGGGAAGGTAGTGATCGCGTCTGCCCTTCTGCGTACTCACGACTTAAGTTTACGCTAGAGACGTTCGTCCCCCCATCGCCCCCCACGGACTTGAGAGGTTTTCTGCGAATCTTCCAAGTGTTTTATTTTGTTGGCGTCCCCGACGGGATTTGAACCCGTGTTACCGACGTGAAAGGGCCGCAATTTACGGTAAGTTACTGAAACTACGCGACACGGATGGCATCCAAAAGCAGTTTCAGTAGGGGATGGAAACAGTTCGTGGATCATGAATGGATCAAGAATTTAGTCTGAAGGTCACTGGTGGCGAAAGGGATCGGCTAGGACGCACATCCACGGTACCGCTACCTAATGAGGGTCTTCCCCAGGGCGAGGAGACTCCTCGCCTCTTCAAGCCGAGACTCAAGTTTATTCGGTGTCTCATCATTTGGCCGCCTGTTCGGCCCCAGACTTCTTACCTCTTCGAAGTAGACACGTAGAATCTCGGCCACACTCCAAGCCTGAGCAATACATCCGCAGGGGCGATGGGGCGTGTCACCCTCGAAGATCTCCGAGACATGACCTAACCCGGCTTCCGCGAGGTGGGACTCTAGAGGAGACAACCAGGCTTGCGCTCGTCGCCTGGCCTCCTCGCTTCCTCCATTCACCTTTATATACGCGGTAATGAACGGTCCTAGCAGCCACGACCAAATCGTTCCCTGGTGGTACGCTCCATCGCGCTCCTTGGGACCGCCCGTATAGTGTCCGCGATATTGCGGGTCGCTCGGTGCGAGGGTGCGAAGTCCGAAAGGGGTCAGCAAGTGTTCTTCAACTTTCTCGACCACGCTTCTGGAGCGGTCGCGGGGCAACATACTGTGAGGGAGGCTCACCGCGAAGATCTGGTTGGGGCGGATGGATGGATCGGGTGGACCGCCGTTTACCACGTCGTACAAGCAACCGAGCTTTTCGTTCCAAAAGAGCCGGTTGAAACTCCACTGCGCGACCGCGGCCAGGTGGCGATAGCGCTTTCGCGCAGCCTCGTCCCCGAACCTGCTGGCCAAGTCTTCCATGATGCACAGCGCGTTGTACCAGAGAGCCTGGATCTCAACAGGTTTGCCCCGACGCGGAGTTACTACCCAGTCGCCGACCTTGGCGTCCATCCACGTGAGTTGGACTCCCAGTTCGCCGGAAGCCAGCAACCCACTGGAATCCGCTTTGATTCCGTAGCGCGTCCCGCGAGCGTGCCAGGAGATAATGTCAGCAAATACGGGATAGAGTTCATCACGGACGAACTCTAGATCGCTGGTGTACGCAAGGTACGCGCGAGCCGCTTCGAAAAACCAGAGAGCGGCGTCGACCGTGTTGTATTCCGGTGTTTCGCCCGCATCAGGAAAACGATTCGGCAACATGCCCTGATCCACGTGCTTTGCGAAGGTGCGCAGGATACTACGCGCGACATCATACCTGCCGGTCAGCAGCGTGAGGCCTGGCAGGGCTATCATGGTGTCGCGACCCCAATCGCCGAACCAGTGATAGCCGGCGATGACCGTTTTCTCGTCGCCACGCGAAACCAGGTATTGGTCTGAAGCCGCGGCGAGGCTGTGGGCAAAGCTATCCTCGATGGGGGATGCCACGAGCGCTTTTCGGCGACGTGTGATTTCCGCCCGTCTATATTCGACCGCGTGGGTAACATCGCGCTGCTCAGTGGAGGCGATGATCGATGCCTGGCGGCGCAAGCGCAGATCGAAACTCAGCACAAAAGGATTGAAGAGGTCTTCGGAAAAATCGAGCCCGCGTTCGCGCTCGGCGTCATATTCAAAGTTGCGATACCAATCGCCCGTCTTCCGCAGCTCGATAGCGTTGTGCGCTAAGTGCAGGCTAGGCAACCGTTGGTAGGGAGTGACAGTTGCCGATCCAGAGCGTTCCTGCACCGCCGAGTTGATGGCGTCGTTTTCGTGAGTGGTGCCGTGGTAGTCGCGGAATGCAATCAACGGACGAATTTCCAGCCGCAGGTCCTTCGGTACCTCCGGACGAGTGTTCTTCCTCACTTCGTAATGAATCACCGCGCTGTTTTCGCCGTGAATCATGAACACGGACTTCTCCATCTCGATGTCTTCTACTTCGTACGTAAACACTGGAAACGGGTCGAGACGAAACTGTTTGAGATAGTGGAATCCTTGCGGGTGAATAACCCCTGGATAGCGGTTGGCCGACAGGTCGAAACGCCTCCCATCGATCCACAGCGTCTCTTCGAGCTTGGAGAGGAGGACCAAGCGGCCGGCAGGTGGCTTGGTGGCGGCGACGAGAAGCCCGTGGTAGCGGCGGGTGTTCAAACCAACGATTGTTGATGAAGCAAAACCGCCGAGCCCATTGGTTTCCAGCCACTCCCGGCGAAGAGCAGCTTCCAGATCACTCCATGTCTCCCGTTCGAACTGAATCATAGTCGGTCCTTGCCTTCACCGGTGGTAAGTGTGGAAATGGGCTAGCGTAGGTTCGCCTCTATGTAGGTACGGAAGCGTCGTCCCACAAGTCAATTTCGCTCGCGGGTACAGTGGCAGCCGCTGGCTCGGTTTGCTGGTGTTCGCGAAATTCGCCGCTCTGTTGGATTAGCTTGGTGACCAAGCCAGTCCATCCGGTTTGATGACTAGCGCCCAAGCCATAGCCGGAGTCGCCATGGAAGTATTCGTGAAACAGAAGCAAGTCACGCCAATGCGGGTCCGTCTGGAACGTCTCCAAGTTGCCGAATACCGGCCGGCGGCCCTTTTCGTCACGCAGAAAGATGTTTGTCTTCCGGCGCGACAGCTCACCAGCCACGTCCCACAACGTCTTCATGTTTCCCGATCCAGTCGGGAACTCGACTTTGAAATCGTTACCTAGATAGTGGTGGAACTTCTGCAAGGATTCGACTAGGAGAAAATTCAACGGGAACCAGATCGGGCCACGCCAGTTAGAATTTCCTCCAAATACCCCGGTCGTCGATTCGCCCGGTTCATAGTCCACTCGGTGCTCGGTTCCGTTGACGTGGAGTACGTAAGGACGTTCCCGATGGAATTTTGACAGCGAGCGGATCCCGTACGGTGATAGAAACTCGCGCTCGTCCAGCATGTAGTTGAGAATGCGGCGAAGCTGATCCTCATTTGCGATGGACAACAACCGGCGTTCGCCCATGCCTGTGCTGCGCATGCAGGCGAAGCTTTCTGTGAGATCGGGACGGTTATCGATAAACCACTCCAGGCGTCGCTTGAAGTCGGGCAGCCGATCGAGCACTTCCGGCTCCAGAGTTTCCACTGCAAACAGCGGGATCAGTCCCACCATGGAGCGGATCTTCATTGGAAATTGTGAGCCGTCAGGCAGCTTCAGCACGTCGTAGAAAAAGCCGTCTTCTTCGTTCCAAAGTCCGATGCAGTTGCGGCCGCGATGGCTCATGGCATGCGCAATGTAGATAAAATGCTCCCAGAACTTGCTGGCCATATCTTCATAGCAGGGTTCTTCTTTTGCCAATTCCAGTGCGATAGCCAGCAAATTCAGGGTGTACATGGCCATCCAACTGGTTCCGTCGGACTGTTCGAGATAGCCGCCGGTAGGCAGGGGGGCGCTGCGATCGAACACGCCGATGTTGTCCAGACCGAGAAATCCGCCCTGGAAGATATTCATGCCCTCGGCATCCTTGCGGTTTACCCACCAGGTGAAGTTCAACATCAACTTGTGGAAGATGCGCTTCAGAAATTCGCGGTCTCCTCTGCCTGTGCGCTTCTTGTCGATCTTGTAAACGCGCCATGCGGCCCACGCATGCACGGGCGGATTAACGTCCCCCAAAGCCCATTCATAAGCGGGAATCTGCCCGTTGGGGTGCATGTACCACTCGCGTAGCATTAGCGTGAGCTGCTCTTTGGCGAAGTCAGGATCGACGAGGGCGAGCGGAACGCAGTGGAATGCCAGGTCCCAAGCTGCATACCACGGATACTCCCACTTGTCCGGCATCGAGATCACGTCAGCGTTGTACAAGTGAGTCCACTGATGATTGCGCCCTTTCCTTCGCGTCTCGGGTGGGCGTGGGTTGTCCGGGTCGCCGCGCAGCCAATCCTTGATGACGTAATGATAGAACTGCTTGGACCAGAGCATCCCCGCAAAACCCTGGCGCATGACGTTCTTCGCGTCTGCGGAGAGATCCTGAGGAATGACTGTTGCGTAAAATTCATCGGCCTCACGTCGCCGGAGCGCGAACGTTCTGTCGTAGGCGTCAAACGCGTTCGTTCCATTGAAGTCCGAGTCGGCAAGTCGCATCCTTATTACAACCGTTTCTCCGGAACCGAGCGACATTTTGTAGTGGGCGGCTGCTTTGGAACCAACCTGTTCGGGATTGACCGCCTCCTTGGCACCCTGCACGATATGGTCGTTGATCCCGTCTTTGACGAAGCGAGTGAGATTCTCAATTCCAAACAGCCTTCGGGCATTCGTCTCGTTTTCGGTAAAGAGAAGTTCCGGAGAGCCTTCACAGTGGAGCCAGCAGGCATCGGATTGGGGTTGGCTCAGCGGAGAAAGGTTCAGTTCGATGACGGGGTTGGGAGCGGGGCGCGCTTGGTGCAGCTTCGGGCGTCGGGCACGGTTCCCCCATGACCAGGTATTGCGGAACCAGATTGTGGGTAGAACTCGAAGATTAGCGGCTTCCGGGCCACGATTTGTGACCGTGATCTTGATCAGAATGTCCTCAACATCGGCCTTGGCATATTCCACGAATACATCGAAGTAGCGATCTTCCTCGAATACGTCAGTATCGAGTAACTCGAACTCCGGTTGGCTTTTGTCGCGCCGTCGGTTTTCCTCCACCAGCTTCGCGTAAGGAAACTCCGCTTGCGGGTATTTGTAGAGATATTTCATGTAGGAGTGCGAAGGCGTGCTGTCGAGATAGAAGTAGTACTCCTTCACGTCCTCGCCGTGGTTGCCCTCGTTTCCAGTTAATCCGAAAATCCGTTCTTTCAGAATCGGATCACGCTCATTCCACAGTGCGAGGGCAAAGCAAATCATCTGCCGGCGATCACTGATCCCGGCCAATCCGTCTTCGTTCCAGCGATAGGCGCGTGAACGCGCATGGTCGTGTGGCAAATATTCCCAGGCATTCCCATGCGGGCTATAGTCTTCGCGCACTGTGCCCCATGCACGTTCGCTGAGGTAGGGTCCCCAACGCTTCCAGTGCTTTCTGCGCGTGCCAGACTCGGCCAGTCGAATTTCCTCTTTTGTCATGAAGGTCTTCGTATTTCAAATCAGGCTTAGCTAACAACCAATTCAGCCGAAACTTGCAAATCGCCGCAAGGCCCGCCGAGTCCTGTATCGTTTACCGGGTCGTCGATGCTTGGATGGTCCTGTAGACACTGGGATGGTGAATCGTGGATAAGATTAGGGTGCCAGTCGTTTCTGGATGACTCGGTGTGGGCGTTGCTACTCATATCTCCTCCGTAAGTTTCACGATTCCACCTGACCTTCACAAGTTCATAACTGGCGCTCGTCGCTCTTATTCCCTGCTCTGCGCTACTTTTTCATATGAGGCTCAAGAGCCATGTAAACTCAGCCCAAATAATCGCCATGCGTGTTGAAGTTGTGTAGGAGTTGGGATTTTCCCTGCGGGAAACCAGATTAAGCCGCTACGACAACCGTTCCCTCAGCCCGGCTAACACAGGGCAGCACATAACCGGCATTTTTCTGCTCAGCCGTCAGCCCGGCTTCGACGTCCATTTGGACGGTGCCGCTCAGAACTCGCGTAGCGCATGTGCCGCATAGCCCCTGGCGGCAGCCATACGGAATCTGCACTTCGTTTCGTTCTGCCAGATCGAGCAGAGTGCTCCCGGCGGAAGCCTGACAAACCTTTTGCGAGTGAATGAACACAACGGTTTCGGTCGCGCGGGTTGCCAGTGAACGAGACTCTGTGGTCGGTTTGCTCTCCCCAAAACTTTCCTGAAGGATCCGGTCCTGGTTCACGCCGAGAGTCGACAGAATCTGGCGTGCGTTGTCCATGAATCCCTTGGGACCACAAAGAAAGAAAGTGGGTGCATTCAGATCGGTCACGTTGCGGGTGACAAATTCCTCACTCAGGCGCCCACTGCGCCCTTCCCAGGTTGGATCTGGTCTCGACAGGTACACTTCATACTTGAAATTGGGAAGAGACCTGCTAAGCCTCGCCAGTTCGATTTCGAATATGATGTCCGCGCTTGTGCGCACACAATATAGGAGCGTCACAGGAGTAGCGAGTTCAAGGTCGTCGATATAACGCAGCATCGAAATCATGGGTGTGATCCCACTTCCGGCCGCAATGAGAACTATGCTCTTGTGTCGTGTCTCGTCAAAGTAAAACCGTCCGTACGGTCCGCTTGCTTCCACTGCAAGGCCTAGATTGGCCCGCTCATTCAGAAAAACAGATACACATCCATTTTCCATGCGCTTGGGTGTGATTTCCACATAGTTCTCGTGGACCGGCGAGGAGGAAATGGTGTAAGAACGCGTTACTCGTTGGTCATCGATTGTCCAGTGGAACGTCAGAAACTGCCCTGGCTTAACACGGAGCAGTCTTTCGTCTAGAACCTGGAAGCGCAGCGTTTTGGTATCGTGCGTTTGCTGCTCGGTCTGTGACAGCAGAAGATGCACTCGGCTCTTCGCGCTTTCGTCGTTGTTTAATGAGGTTCCCCGTGCAGGAATCTCGGGAATACGTGATGACTCTACGGAAGCATGTGGCTGCTTCCTCTTCTTAAACACCAAGGCGCTCTGGACAAGGCACACTGCAGCAACCACGCCAGTCGCGAGCCTTAGGCCCAAGCTTCCAGGGTTTGCCGAACGAAGAAGTTCTGAGAACGTAGGAATGGCCACAAGCACGAACGAAATCACGAAAATGGTTGTTCCCAATGCCTTCAGCAACGAGTGGCTGTGCTTGTAACGGCGTGCGATCAATATTTTGAGCAATAGCAGAGGTACGAGGACGAGCACAAGCGCGATATGCAAAACCAGGTGCGTAGGCAGATGACCCGTTATCCCCAAACCAGCAAGTCTCTGACTCATGCCGTAGGCCATGATGCAGAGCAGGATCACAAACAAGTACCCACCCACCCGGTGAACAGCGATCAAGCGGGTTCCCATCGTTGTGCTGCGCGAGGGCTGAGAAGCCTCCAGCATCATCACTACGTTGGCGGCTGCCAGTGTGACAAAGGCAGCGCCGGCCACAATAGCTGAAATATTCGACATAGGCTTCGATCCCTTTGCGCCGCTGACCTGGGTTCGCTCTAGAGCCCTAAAATAACTGGCATTGGACGTACTAGAGTCGAGAGTCCAGGTATATCCAGCAAGAGCTAGGCAAGTGATAAATCAAGCCACGAACGCGAGTGCTATGGCTCGATATTTCATGTTGTGTTTCTTCCATTCCTCGTTTGAAACGATCTCACGTAGCGCGAAATTGGCTACTTGTGACCCCTCAACGTTCAGGAGAATTTGCGCCCTGTTAGTGTTAACCGGATCGATCCTGATTTATTCCAAGAACTGGGTATGTTTGTTCGGGAGAGACTTTTTGAATCCATTTAGGCCAACCGAGGCCAGAAGGCCGCCCCGGTGATTAGGACGATTTGTCGGTTCTTCCAGATGTATCACTTGGAATCAAAGTGTAGGCAGCGGCAAGCGAGGACTTTAGCGGACGAACTTATAGCCCATTCCGTGTACCGTGCGGAGTTTTAGCGGTTTGGCGTATCGCGCTCGGCTTCCGGCAAATCGGCATGCCGTCAGGAGACCAAGCTGACGACATGTGCGTTTTTGGGGACCGGTCCGGAGCCATTAGTGTGGTGAGAAGTTTGGATTCTGTACTATTTTGCGTGGAGAATCCGGGACAAGTGGCAAATAAGGTTGTAAACGCTAGGTTCAGCACACGGTCTCGACGTGGCATAATGCGGATCTGATGCGCGAAGACCTCTGCGATATTAAACGCTACCGAATCCGGTTAGCCATGTTCTGTCTTCTTCTCATCGCGCTGTTGAGTTTTCACGGCGCCGGTTCCGGCCGATCGCAAGCGCCCGGACCAAACGCGCCGGTCTGGAGGGCTGATCACCACATGCATCTGGCCTCTCCTGAACTAGGCCGTCTAGTAGGCGAGTGCCTCCCGTCCAACGACCCTCCTGCTGTTTTTGCCGCTGATGCGGTACGTGCACTCGATCAGGCCCATGTTTCCAAAGGAGTGATTCTATCCTGCGCTTATCTTTATGGCATGCCATCGCTTCATTTGAAGCCGCACGAGATCGCGGCACTAACGCGACGCGAAAATGAGTTTACCGCCGAACAGGTTGCGCAGTTTCCAACTCGCCTGGTTGGATTTCTTTCCGTGAATCCCCTGTACGATTCCGCGATCGAGGAGATCCGGAGTTGGCAAGGAAGTCGCCAGTTCATCGGTCTCAAGCTGCACTTCACTGCTTCTGCTGTGGATATGAGGAACACAGCTGAGCGCCGACAACTGGCAAAGGTAATCGCAGTTGCGGCCGATGAGACCATTCCCATCGTCATTCATCTTGGAGGAGGAAAATTCAATGCTGCCGATGCTAAGCTCTTCATTCGAGATGTGCTGCCTAGCGCGGGAGATTCGTGGGTGCAGATCGCTCACGCCGGTGGAGGCTGGTCCCGAGAACGCGGAAACAATCTAGCTGTTCTGCGCGCATTCGCCGACCATATCGTGCGAAGCGATCCGGCCACACGGCACGTCTTGTTCGATATTGCCTATGTGCCGGCGCCCGACGATACGGCACTAGCTGCCACTTCTTTAGCAGAGCAAATGCGGCGAATCAGCATGCAGCGCTTCCTCTTCGGGTCCG
>Ga0187858_10005721_pt1 | contig 11308 bp, 8 predicted proteins | sample June2016WEW_8_15_FD_133015 | JGI IMG/M metagenome (GOLD analysis project Ga0187858, IMG submission 133015) | Peatland microbial communities from SPRUCE experiment site at the Marcell Experimental Forest, Minnesota, USA - June2016WEW_8_150 | ecosystem: Environmental > Terrestrial > Soil >...
GACTGGACGTTCTGGTGATACTCCTTCCAAAATTCGGGGTTGCGCAGGCTGTTCAAATCCGTTTTTTCCTCGGCCATTTTCCCGGGCGCGAGGTCGAGAAAGGTTTTTACCGCGACGAGCGAGTTGCGAATATGATGGCTCAAACCGGCGGCCAGCAGGCCGAGGCTCACAATGCGGTCGGCGATCATCATGTTGCGCAACACGGACATTTTTTCACGGAGCAACTGGTCGCGTTCGGTCTGCACCATGAAAAATTCCAGGCCCTGCTTGAGCGTGAGTTCGAATTGCGGCGGGTCCCATGGTTTGGTGATGTATTTGTAAATCGCGCCGCTGTTGACGGCGGCGATGGCGGCGTCCGCGTCCGTGTACGCCGTGACCAGCATGCGCAAAACCTGCGGGCGCAATTGCCGCGCCTGTCCCAAAAGCCAGACGCCTTTTTCCCCGGGCATCCGCTGGTCGGTCAGCAGCAGGCCGATTTCGTCGGCGTGCTGTTCGAACAGTTTGAAGCCGTCCTGGGCATTGGCCGCCGTCAAAATCCGAAACCGATCCTCAAAGGCGCGCGTGAAGTATTTTAAAGACTTCTCCTCATCATCCACGTAGAGGATGGCAAATTTTTTATAGTCGTAGAGATTTTCCATGTCCGTCTTTCAGTTGGTCGCCTGATTTGTCCTGACGGGGAATTCCAGCGTAAATTCACAGAATTTCCCCGGCTCCGTTTTCACCGAAATCCTTCCCCCGGACTCCTGCACGATGCGGTGGCAGATGCTCAACCCCAGCCCCATTCCTTCGCCCACGTCTTTTGTGGTAAAAAAGGGGTCGAAAATCTTGTCCACATCGGCCGGGGCAATGCCCGGACCGTTGTCGCGAACCGACAAAATGCTGCTGCCGTTCTCAATCCGTCCTTCAATCCGGATGGTCGGTTTTTCATCCCGGAACCGCTTCGTTTTTAACGCATCAATCGAGTTTTGCAGCAGGTTCGTGACCAGGTGGATCAATTTGTTCTTGTTCGCCCAGATCGTCTGATGCCCGGCAATCTGCTGGTTGACCTGTATTTTGTCTTTGCATTCATTGCCGAAGAACCGCAACGCCGCAGCGACCACCTCCGCCACCTCCACCTCATCCCGGCTCTCGGTTTCGGGATGCGTAAACATCCGCAAATCCGAGACAATGGTCTTCACCCGTTTGACTCCCTCTTCGACATCGGTCAAAACCTCGGCGTAATCCTTCTGTTGCTCCGGGGCAAGGTTTTGGCCCTTTTTGCGCAGGGTAAAGAGGCCGGTGATGGCGAAGTTCAGCGGGTTGTTGATCTCGTGAATGATGCCCGCGCTCATGCGCCCCAGCGAAGCCAGTTTTTCGGACTGGACCAGTTGCATCTCGTTTTCCTTGAGTTGCACGAGGCTGGCTTCCAGCGCTTTGCGGCTTTTGTCCAGTTCATATCGCAGGGTGAATTCCCGAAGGCGCAGCTTGTTAAAAAGCTGGTTGCCGGTGACCACGATAATGCCGGTCAGCGCCAGGAAATAAAGGTTGTTGGCGAGATCGTTGAAAAACTCCTTGGGAGACGGTTCCAGCCAGTGAAAGCCGCAGACAGCCAGATACATCAAAATGATCGCGACCACACAAAATGTTGACTCCCAAAAGTTCCAGCGCACCACGACGCTCACGGCGAGCAAGATCAGGTTTAGCGCCGCATAATAATGCGAAGTTGCGCCGGCCATTGGTCCTTGTGTCGCGTCAATGATCCAGCACATGAAGAACGCCGGAAGAAGAGCAATGGTAATGCCGAGGCGGCGATAGTGTTTCCATCCAAACTCGGTCGTGTGCAAATACCAGAGAGCACCCGCCAAGATGGAACAGAGGATTCGCAGTTCGAGAAAATACCAGCGCTGCGGGTGGTAGACTTGCCAGTCCATGATCGAGCCGAGGGGCATCAGAACCACGACCAGCAGCGAGGCCACTTTGCCGGTGCTAATCCGCTCTTGCTGTTCGTGGGCGGTAAACGCCTTCAGGAAATCAGGATTGGAAAATGCAGGGGTGGTGTTAGTCATGGGCGGGTTTGCGGACTTCCATAAACAAATTTACGCCTGTCGAATCCGCGCGAACGGAAACATAATCATCGATTGCGTGAGTGGGGCGCAGTGCGCGTAAATCCGGTTCCTTGCGATAGATCAGATGCCAGTCCAACAAATGTTCCATACCGTGGCGCAATGGATTGGATGGCTCGACATTGGTCACCACCACCAGCCCGCCCGGAGCGACGAATTTATAAAAAATATCCATCAACTGTTTGCAAGTGTGGTCGGGCAAATAGTCGAAAAGCCCGGCGCAATATACGAAGTCATATTGCGATTTCTCCACATCCATTAATTTGTGGCTCTCTTTGAGCAGTTGGTAAACGGTTTTTTTTTGAATATGAACGGTCGTCCGCGGTCGGGAAAGATTTTTAATTTTGTCGAGCACCTTACTGACATATTCGAGGGTCTCGCCATTAAAATCTGCGAGCGTCAATTCCACATTTTCTCTAAATGAAGAGCGGAGGAAATTCTGTACTTCAACCGCCGGGCCGCAGGCAAAGTTGAAAACACGCGCCGTGCCACCCGCGCGGGCGACGCGGTCGGCTTCCAATTCAATGTGCTCTGTGAGATATTTTATCCGGTTGCGATGCGCCGCCGCCGGTGGTTGCCTGACAAACCAGTTGTGGACGATCTTGGCAAACAAGGAGTTCCCTTCGTAACCGCAGCGGAGAATCATGTTCACCATTTCGTAATCGCCGGCGTAACCGAGCGGTTTTTCAAAAGTGCGATGCGCGAACGGCGCGGCCAAAACGAGATGATGAAGATGTTGCCGCATATAGTGGGCATGAGCGGCCTTTTGTTCCCCCTCGATGTCTTTGGCGATGTCTTCGAATTTTTCAAAGAGCGCATCAATCAACGGGATTACTGCTTGAGCGATTTCTTGAGTTGTTTTCTGCTCGAATTTTTCCCGCTCGTCCCTGGCCAAAGCCCGAATTCCCAACTCCACCCGCTCCAGCCACAATTGCAAATCATGTAGAAAGGTTTGCATGTCGGTGATAACGATCTTGAATTCCGGCGACACCCCGTAAAGCTTTTGCCATTCCTGTAGAAACGTTTTGAATTCCTGCGCCAGTCCGCCTTCCCGTTCCACCGCCAGCACCAGGTTCAAATCCGCCCAGCTTGATTCGTTGAGCGTTGCTTCACAGACGATTTTTGTTCCCGCGTCCACCACACTGCGAACCACCGCGCGACCGGAATAAATCGTCCGCCCTTGCAGAATGATTTGGAACTCGCCGAGCGCCTCGGAAAGTCGCGGCGTGACACTCGGATTGTATAGCTCGAAAACGGTTGCGTGCCGTGTCACGCGCACCGGGGTGCCGCGCAACTCCATGCCCTCCACCGTCTGAAATGTTACCCGGCTTTCCTTGACATCGGATGAAGGCGCAACGGCGGGCGGGTTGGCGGCCTTTTGGGGAGGTTGCTCCAACAAACCATTCGCGCCGTTCCCATTTCCATGTCCATCACCATTAAAAGTCAGGTTCATTGCGTGTGCAATGTGCATCATTTTTTAAGTCAAAACAAAATGATTATTAGCCGGTTTTAACACTTTACATTGACGGCATCCTGCCACCGCTCCGGCAAGCCGGCAATTTTACTGCATATCACCTGTTTTTTCGCCATGCGCGATGGACCCCGGTTGCCATCGCTATTTTGGAAAGAAACTGCAACCCCCGGATGATTTTAAAAATGCCATCCAACCGACACCGCGATGGCTTGGCTGAAAAAATTGTAGTTGCCGTCCGCTGTTTGTCCGGCTGACGAGGGCGCGCTGCCCGCCACGGTGCGGGGGGGGCCGTAACCAAACTGGTAGGCGACGTCGAAATCAAACTGTTTGCCTTTAAATCCGGTCCCGACACTGAAGAAATGCTTGTCCATATCCGTCACCAATGGCGTGTAATGCGCGTCGGGAACGGAATTTTCATTGAAAATATAGCCGGCACTCACATGCCAGCCGCTGTCAAAATAGCGTGTGACGCCCCATTCAAAAAACCAACTGGATTCCCAGTCCAGTGTTATGGGGGACGGTGAAGACATGAAAAATGGCGGCGCAGTTTGATTGAGGTTAACTGTTCCCAGCGTGCTCCAATCGGTATAGTCCGCGTCGAATTCCAGATTCCATTTGGGTGTGGGCCGGTAGGAAATGCCGAAGGCCGCTTCCAGTGGAAATGGCCAATCCGCATTTGCGGGACTGGAATGCGGACTGGGATAGCCCAAAAGCGGGGCCGTCGTTTCTGTCTGCCCGTTGAATTTCATGGTGGCGCCGCTGCGGAAAGTTGCGCCGAGGGAAATTTTTTCCTGCGGCTGCCAGAGTACGCCGAGATTGTAGCCCACGTCCCAGCCATCGCCCTTGAACCGGAACAAATCGGCGTCTGGATTCGGGTCGTAGACAGCTTGTTGCAAATCAATCTTCGCATAGTTCACCATCAAACCCGCCGCAATGGAAAGATTCCAAGGCAGTTTGTAGGCGATGACTGGATTGATGGTGAAATAGGTCAGCGAGCCTTCGGTGGCAACGGTGCGAAATCCGGTGTCTTGGGGCCATTTTTCGCTCAACCCATAAGGGGAATAGATGCCAAGTCCAAAACTGATCGGCCAATCTTTATCTTTTAGACTGTAAGTATAAAAAAGTTGGGGAATGGCATCGAATTTATCCTCAATCTCGTAGGACCTGGAAGTGACCGGGTTTCGGTAACTGGGATCAAGGTAGATGCCATACATTCCGACTCGGACATTGCTGTCGTCGAGTTGAGTGATGCCCGCCGGATTGTAATAGATCGCGGATGGATTGTCCGCTGTGGCGACGAATGCCTCGCCACGCGCAGTGGCAAAAGCATCTTGATCAGGCAGACGAAATCCTCCCGCCCAAAGCGTCGAGGTTGTCCCGCAAAGAATGATTATCGGGAAAAATTTTGCCGCTTCACCCCGGTTTGTTTTCATAATTAATTAAATTCAAATGCCCTGTGTTTACAAGGCAATAGTGCTCTGAAATAAGCAGGTTCCTTGCCATCAAGGTCAATCCTGACAAGCCCCTTTAAAGCTTTCGCCGGCCGCGCTTTTGAGCTTCAGCCACAGACTGGAAAAAATCGTGCGTGCCTAGGATTTTGTCCGTAATCCATGCGCCCAGGGAAGGCGACAAAACATACAACGCAAGCGCCGGACGAACCGGGTATTTGTTCACGAAGACCTCGGGCAGATCGCGTTCAATGACACGTAATACTGCTCGCGCGACGCGTTGGGGGGGGCACACGCTCGCGCCAAAAAGACCCGGTGCTGGCCGTCCAAGCTGCGCTTTCAGCCGCGAATAAATCCCCGCCTCAACAAAGCCGGGGCAAACCACGGAAGCGCTCACTCCGGTCCTGCGGTAAGTTCCTCGTAACGAGTACGTAAATGCTGTCAGCGCCGCTTTGGTGGCCGCGTAGGGTTCCTGAAAACCCGGCCCCAATCTGCCGGCAAATGACGAAATGTTTACGATATGCCCACGCCCCCGGCGCAGCATTTCCGGCAAAACAGCCTTTGTTAGCATCATCGGGGCTTCCAGATTCACACTGAGCACGTCTTTGATTTGCTGCTCCGAAAGCTCATGGTAAACAGCGGTGAATTCCACTGCCGCGTTGTTGACCAGCACGTCAACTTGACCAAATTCCTTGAGCGCTGCTGATACCATGTGCTGCCGCTGTTTAGGATCGCGAAGATCGAGATCCAAAGCTATGGCTTTGATGCCCTCCCTTGTCACTGCCGAACAGACTTCATCAAGTCCTATCCCGGGGAATGCCACGAGCACCAAATTCATTCCCGCCTTGGCCAATGCGGGGGCTATATGGCGACCGATCCCGCCGGAAGCTCCGGTGAGTATCGCTGTTTGTCCGCGCAGGTTTTTCATACAGGCAAATTGGCAACCCGCCGCGAGTCTAATTCAAAGCAAACCTTTTGCCAAAAGGGAAATTGCGGATTGTCCGCAGCAATAACTGGCAGAATGCAGCAAATCGCCTGCCTGTCTCTACACCAGGCAGAGCCCGGGCTTTTCGAGTCGTGTCTGCCACATCCAAAAACAAAGACGCAAGCTAAAGCCGAACAAACATTTGAGCTTTAATTTATGCGCCTAATTTACTGCCAAAGAACGCGGCCATCGCTAAACAGAGACATTAAAGCCCCCCCATTTGGAACGCTCTTTTGGCGCTGAGTACATGAAAACACTGCAGTTTATTCCTTCGTTATTATGTATGTGTTCACTAAGTTCAACGGCGACCTTTGTCGGCACTCTCGAGTTGAATCGCCAATGCTTGCCGGCCATGCCACTGGCCAAACAGGCTGCGCCTGCTGACTTTGCGCATTGACGCACCCACCCGGCGGGATATGCTGATCACCATGCGCTCGGTTAAGAACAAGTCTTCTTTTCCCTGCGCAGCGTCAGATGCAATTAAATAACACAGGATCAGCATGCATATAAAAATTATCTTGCCTTCGTTCTATGATGAGCATGGAAACCTGGTGAAGACGAAAAAGGTTTTTGTCCCCTGCATTACCATCAGATACCTGGCAGCGATGGTTCCCAATCATCATCGTGTCTCTGTTGTTGAAGAAAGCGTTGAGGATATTGATTATGATGAAAAAGTGGATCTGGTCGGAATTACCGTTCAAACTTTTAGTGCGGAAAGAGCTTATGATGTTGCCGCCGAGTATAAGAAACGAGGTGTGCCGGTTGTGATGGGTGGAATTCATGTAACCGCTGTTCCAGACGAAGCTGCCCTGCGTGCTGATGCGATAGTTGTTGGAGAGGCCGAGGATACCTGGCCAGAATTGATCAAAGATTTCGAGAACAACCGGTTGAAAAAGCGATATGAGAAACCCGCCAGAGACTCTCTGAATAACCTGCCTTATCCACGGTTCGACCTGATCGACCCGCAGAAGTATATCCGTTCATTTTTCAACCCGATGCCCTTGATCCCCATACAAACAGGGCGGGGGTGCTCCCACAACTGCGATTTTTGTGCAACAACAAGGTTTTACGGAGAAAAAATACGTCATCGACCGATTGAAGATATAATCGCTGAAATCAAACAAAGCAAGGCGACAACCTTTTTCTTTGTTGATGATAATCTGACTGCTGATTACAAATGGGCGAAGGAATTCTTCAAGGCCATCAAACCGCTGCAAATTAAATATCACTGCCAGATGGACACCTTAATCCATGCCAAGCCTGAGCTTGTAGCGCTGGCGGCGGAAAGCGGATGTTTCCATTGCTATGTCGGTTTCGAAAGTCAGGATCCTCAAGTCCTCAGAAGTGTAAATAAAAGATTCAACCAGCCTGAAGAGTACAAAAATGTCTTCCGACTTTTGAATAAATACAACATCGCGTGTTACGCCAGCTTCATTGTGGGATTCGATAACGACACAATGGGTGGGATCAAGTACACGGTGAACTTCCTGGTCGAACAAAAAGCAGCCTTTGCGGCATTCTTTCCCCTTTGTCCGTTTCCCGGAACTCCACTTTATCAAAGATTAAAAAGTGACAACCGTTTGTTCTTTGATGATTGGTGGCTCCATAAAAGAGAGCTCGGGGAAAAAATGAATCACACCGGAATCAAGTATGCCGACAATCAGACTCCCGGATATGTCTTGTCATACAATGCGCTTCATGATTTCTATTCATATTCATCCATGGCGAAGCGGTTCCTGCCGCCAAGAAAAAACACTATGTTTTCCTTCCTGGCGAACATAGACATCAATCACAGGCTTCGTTCCTCGTTTCTGAATTTGTTGTGAGGAGACACCAACGGGAGACAGGGCTGGCGCTGATTTTTGAGGAAGACCGCAGGCTCAATGTCAGATCAACCGCCGGTCGGTTTTAGAAATGCATTCCCACCGTCAGCATTACGGCGTGGCTGATGAAATCATAATTTCCGTTGGCGTTCTGGTTGGATCCAATTCCGGGTGTTGATGACGGGGTGCTGCCGGTAACCGTGTGGGTGGGGCCATAGCCGAGCTGATAGGCAATGTCGAAGTCGAAACGCTTGCCTTTGTGTCCGGCTCCAACGCTGAAGAAATAACGATCCAGATCCGCCGCCAACGGGGTGTAATACGCATTCGGCACGGAGCTCTCATTATAAACGAACCCGGCGCTCGCGTGCCAGCCGTTGTCAAAATACCGCGTCGCACCCAACTCATACATCCAGCTCTCCTGCCAGTTGAGTGTCACCGGAGGGTTTTGGGGCCCGCCTAGCGGCGGGTTTCCTTGTTGATAGATGGCTGTCTTTCCGAAGCTGCTCCAATCCGTGTAATCGGCATCAAACTCCAGATTCCATTTTGGCGTCGGCCGGTACGAAAGACCACACACAACGGTCAAGGGAAACTCAAAATCCATGTGTGCGGGCAGCTGTGTGGTCTGAATGAGCGGTTGCTGTTCGAATTCCGTGTGGCCATTCAAAGTGACAGCCGCCGAACTGCGAAAGGTCGCGCCAAATGAAATTTGGTCAATCGGCTGCCAGCGCAGACCCAGATTGTAACCCACACTCCAACCGTCACCTTTAAAGCGGAAGAAGTTGGCAAGAGGTTGTGCGAAAGGGCGAAGACCTTGTTCCAAATCCATGTTCGCATAGTTCACCATCAATCCGGCACCAATTGAAAAATTGAGCGGCAGCTTCACCGCCACGACTGGATTGAGCGTCAAATAAGTCAACTTGCCCTGTGTGGCGACCGTGCGGAAGCCGGTGTCCTGTGGCCAGCTCATGCTCCCGCCATAAGGCGCATAAACACCCAAACCAAAACTCACCGGGATGTTCGTGGAAGAGTAGGTGTAGAAAACCTGGGGAATCGCGGCGAGATGATCCGAACTGTGGTAAGTGTGGCCGCTGTTTTGGGCGCCACTGGGGGGGCTGTAGCTCGGGTCGAGATAGATTCCATAAATGCCGCCCCGAAGCTCGTTGCCCTCGAGCTGCGTGATGCCGGCCGGGTTGTAGTAAATGGCCGATGGATTGTCCGCCGTGGCCACAAACGCCTCGCCGCGCGCGGTCGCAAAGGCATCCTGATCCGCCAGCCCGAAGCCATTCGCCGAAGCTTTCCAGGCCAAAGCTCCTGAAACCAGCATTGCCAGCAGCCTCAAGATGTTGCGTCGGTCTATCATCACCGATTCATGGGTTCCAACAACAGAACGAACGCCGTAGATACGCATGGACGCCGCGCCGGAGCAAGCAAATCCCGGCCGCCGGGCGCAACCGGGCATCTGCATCGGAGTTATGGCGGCAGGCGGGACGTCCGCCCTCACCCCGTCCTTCTCCATGAACCTCGTAGCCGCGGACGTCAGTCCGCGCACTTTGAGTCCAATGAAAGTCAGCGCCGACTTACGTCGGCGGCTACGGTTCCGGGGTTCAAAGCGTAATTTTGTTTGAGGAAATCCCTTCCCATGGAAGCTGGCTGGGCGAGGGCGAGCGTAAATGCTAATTCCACTGAAAACGTCAAGGAACCGGTTTGTGAAAGATAAGCCCGGTGTCTTCCGTAATGTAAACAGGCGAATATGTTGGATTTATTTCAAACCAACTCCTGCCGGGATTCAGGCCGGCTTTACTTTCATCCGGCATGCGGTAGAATGAGCAGCGTGAAAAAAGCCGTGCGATTCATGGTGGAATTTTTGTTGTTTGGCGCCGCCATTTTTTCGGCCCAAGCCGCCTTCACCTCGCTCTACATTTTTGGCGACGGCGTTTCCACCACGACCAACAACACATCAGGCCTGACAAATTACTACGGCAACCGCTACTCCAACGGCCGGGTCTGGGTTGAGGTGCTGGCGCAGCAGCAGGGGCTGGGCGCCAATTCCATCACCAACGTCAATTGGTCCAACTCAACCAACAACTGGTCATTCTACCGTGATTTCAGTCCCCTTCTGGTAACGAATGTCAACCATTTTACCGCGCCACCGGATGCGGCCACCGCACTGTTTGTCGTATGGGTCAACGACGCTGATTTTGTCAATGATATGGGTACTATTTATCCTTCTACGAACATAGTCACGTGGACCAACGCCATTAACCAATCCTTGACCAACCATTGGAACATCATCACCAATCTATATTATGCCAAGGGCGCTCGCACCTTGATCATGCCGAATGCTGTGGATATTACCGAGACTCCGCAATACGACAATAACCCTGCGGCCACTAAGAGTTTCATCCGCCAAAGGATCGTTGGTTTTAACACCGCTTTTACCGCCCTTTTGAATCAGGCCGGAACGTCCCTGCCCGGGATTACGATTTACGAGCCGGACTTTTTCAGCCTGTTGGACAACGTGCTGACAAACGCCGCTGCCTATGGTTTGACCAACACCCTCTATAATGGAGTGAGCATTGATGCCGTTACTGCTGTGAATTACGGCTTTCCAAGCGCATCCATCAATGGCTATGGCACAAACTACATTTTTTGGGATCCAACGGACCCGACCGCGAAGCTCCATGCGGTGCTGGCCGACATCACTCAGCAACTCATCTCGCCGGTGCAAATCAGCAATATCACATCACTCAATGGCAGCAACCAGTTGGTTGTGGCCAACGTTCCGATTGGGCAGAATGGCCTGGTCCTTGGCTGCACGAATCTTGCGATGCCGAGCTGGACGACCAATGTCACCTTTGTCAGTTCCAACACGACGCAGACGATCTATGTCACCAATTCCGGTCCGCAGTGGTTTTACCGGCTGAGTTTCCCCTACTCCTGGACCTGGCCGTAATCCGCTATCGTCTCCTGGGAGCGCTGGCGTCTCGCCGGCTGGGTTGGAACTGTCCGTCGCAACGCAGCGAGCCGGCGGGACGCCGGCGCTCCCAGGGGCTGATACCATTTCTCAATGACAACCGGTGCAATGGGCCGGGTGGCGCAGCAGCGCAGCCCCATTCTTAAACTGGCAGCTTGTTTTCTCCCTCGTCCTTTTGTCCCTTTGTGGTTAAGCTTTCCCCATGTCCGCAATCAAACGGAGCGCGGGTTGTCCCAACCCGCAGCAGGTGCGCGTGCGGAAGACCGTTCGATAACCCTAACCTCCATTCGCCAACGATTCTGCTGCGGCTTGAGACAAGCCGCGCTCCGGGTAAAAATTCTCCGTTTCTTTGCGCCTTTGCATCTTTGCGTCTTTGCGTTATAAAAAAGCTATGGAATCCGAACGCAAGACACTCGACGACCGCGCGAAAATGACCGAGCTGGAGCGCATCCGCCACTCCGCCGCCCATGTCATGGCCACCGCCATCGTCAAGCTCTGGCCC
>Ga0187858_10005731_pt1 | contig 11297 bp, 8 predicted proteins | sample June2016WEW_8_15_FD_133015 | JGI IMG/M metagenome (GOLD analysis project Ga0187858, IMG submission 133015) | Peatland microbial communities from SPRUCE experiment site at the Marcell Experimental Forest, Minnesota, USA - June2016WEW_8_150 | ecosystem: Environmental > Terrestrial > Soil >...
CCGCGCCAAACTGCTTTACCTGCCGAAATATTCGCCGGACCTCAATCCGATCGAGCAGGCGTTCAGCAAATTGAAGGCGTTGCTGCGCAAGGCCGCCGAGCGAACCATTCCAAATCTCTACCGCAGGATCGGCAAACTGATTGCCACTTCAGCGCCAGAGAGTGCAAACACTACTTCATCCATGCAGGCTATGCTTCCACCTGATCGGAATCCGCTCTAGCTTTGCTCGTCATGCCGAAGCTCCCATCGCCACCACCCCCGGCAGCGTCGCCGGGGCGCGACGCCGCTCCGCGGCGCGCCTGGCAGCGGATGCTGTCAGGGCGGCGGCTCGATTTGCTTGATCCCTCCCCGCTCGATATCGAGGTCGAAGACATCGCGCATGGATTGGCGCGCGTGGCGCGCTGGAACGGGCAGACGGTGGGGTCGCATATCTATTCCGTCGCCCAGCATTCGCTCCTCGTCGAAGCGCTGGCGCGCGCCCGGGTGCCGCGGCTCGACCGTAGCCGGCGCCTCGCCGTGCTGCTGCACGATGCTCCCGAATACGTCATCGGCGACATGATATCGCCATTCAAGGCGGTGATCGGCGACGCCTACAAGGCCGTGGAACGGCGGCTGCTGATGGCGATCCACCGGCGCTTTGGATTGCCGGCGAAGGCCGCCCCAGAGCTCGAGAAACTGATCAAGGTCGCCGATCGCGAAGCGGCCTTTCTCGAAGCCACCCGTCTCGCCGGCTTCGACTACGCGGAAGCGCGGCGCTTCTTCGGCCGGCCGCCCGTCATTTCAGTCGCAACAGAGCGCGATTACCTCAAGCCCTGGCCCGCCGAGACCGCGCAGGAGCGTTATCTCGAACGATTCAAAAAACTATTCGTCAGCAAGGTTTTATAATCGCTCCAAGTAGGCAGGCGAGGTTGAGCCTTTCGTTTGTCGCGCAGGTCTCATAGACTCCATGACGGCCTGTTGGGCGACACGGCTCCAATGTTCGACTTGATCGTCATCCTGATGCTCGCGGCTCTGGCCTTCCCGGTCATCGCCATCGTCGCGCTTGTCAAGGTCCTTGGGCTGACCGGGCCCGTACTTCGTCTTGAGTCAAGAGTGAGTGCGCTGGAGCGCGAACTCGTACCTCGTGAAGCCGTGTCCTCACAGACGCCGGCCACATCAACTCCTCCGCCGTTACCCATTGCCCCCCCGGTAGAAGCTCCCGCTCCTCCCCCTTTACCATCACCGCCACCACTTCCATCTGTCCCGCCGGCGCCCACGCCTGCCACGTCGCCGCCGCAGCGGTCGATCGGTTTTGAAGAGCGGTTCGGTACGCGTTGGGTCGTCTGGGTTGGCGGCGTAGCGCTCGCGCTGGGCGGCATATTTCTGGTTCGTTATACGATCCAGCAAGGCCTTATCGGCCCGGGTGTCCGCATCATACTGGGTGCGCTGCTGTCCTTGGCTCTGGTCGGTGTCGGCGAATGGGCGCGCCGCAGCGAAAGGCTTGCGGGACTTCCCGGCCTGCCCTCGGCGGACATTCCAAGCATCCTGACAGCTGCCGGCACCACAGTCGCCTACGCAACGGTGTACGCGGCTTACGCGCTCTACGAATTCCTGCCGCCATCGGCGGCATTCGTTTTGCTTGGCGTCGTAGCGTTGCTGACTTTGGCGGCGGCTTTGCTCCACGGCCCGGCGCTCGCTGGTTTAGGGGTCGTCGGCGCTTTTGTGACGCCTCTGCTGGTGGCATCCAACAAGCCGGATTACTGGTCGCTGTATATCTACATTGCTATCGTCACCGCCGCCGCCTTCGCGCTGGCGCGTGCACGGCTGTGGCGCTGGCTGGCGATTACGGCGATCGCGCTTGGTGCATTGTGGACGGTGCCGGGCGCCGATCTCTACCCGGTCGAGGAGCTGGGAGCGCACGTATTCAACGTGCTCGCGGGCTTCGCGCTTGCCGCCACATTCCTCGTATGCGGCCTGCTTTATGGTCCGTCGGCGGCATCCGGCGAAATTGACCGCCTGTCGACGCTGGCGCTTTCGGCTTATTTGCTGGTGGCGGCTCTGCTTGTGCTGGTGAGCCGACACGATCCCGTCGCGCTCATCGCATTCGTCGTTCTCACCGCCGCGACTGTGGCCATCGCCTGGCGCACGGAAGCGGCGACAGGCGCCGTGCCACCGGCCGCGATCCTCGCCACGGCGGTGATGGCCCATTGGGCGGTCCCGATGAACATCTCAGCGCTGGTCATGCCGTCCGGCTTGACCGCGCCCGCGATACCGGAGCCAGAGCGTTTCGCCTATGGCTCGCATCTGTTCCTAGCCGCCGGATGGTCGGCCATGTTCGGCATCACCGGATTCCTCGCGCAAGGGCGCTCAACGCGCGCCCTAGTTCCGATGCTGTGGTGCGCGTCGGGTGTGTTCGCACCGCTTGCGATGCTGATCGCGCTCTATTGCCGCATTGCCGGTTTGGACCGATCGCTGCCGTTCGCCGGCTTGGCGCTGCTTCTCGCCGCGATTTATGCGGTCACAACCGAAACGTTGGTACAGCGCCAGCCGCGGCCCGGCCTCGCAGCGTCGACCGCGATGTTTGCAACCGGCGCACTCGCGGCGCTCGCGCTTGCGCTCACCTTTGCTTTGGAAAAAGGTTGGCTCACCATCGGACTCGCCTTGATCGTGCCCGGCGCAGCCTGGGTCGCCGAGAAACGGCAGCTGCCTTGGCTGCGCTGGCTTGCCGCCATCACCGTCGCCGTCGTGGTGGCGCGCACCGCCTATGAGCCGCGCATCGCCGGCGACGACATCGGTGCAACACCGATCTTCAATTGGCTGCTCTACGGTTACGGCGTTCCCGCGCTTTCGTTTTGGGTGGCGGGGTGGCTGTTGCGGCGGCGCGCCGACGACCTGCCCGCGCGCATGGTCGACGCCGGCGCGATCCTGTTTACGGTTCTGCTCGTCATCTTCGAAATCCGCCACTACGTCACCGGCGGCAACATCTATCGGCCAGTCAGCGACATCACCGAGGCCGCGCTCGACGTCAACGCGGGGCTGCCGCTGACCATTGGGCTTGAACGTATTCGCGGGCGGACCGGCAGCCTCGTGCACAATTTCGGCGCGCTGCTGGTCGCGGCGCTGACGCTAGCTGCCATCGTATTCGAGCTCGTGATCGTCGCCGGCCCGCGCTTCAACAACAATCCAATCGCCGGCGTATTCTTCAACAGGATCCTGCTCGGCTACGGCCTCCCGGCAGTGCTCGCCATCACGCTCGCGCTGATCGCGCGCACAACGCGCCCGCTTCCTTACCGTGTCGTCGCGGCGAGCACGGCGGTGACGCTTGCCTTGTTCTATCTCACGCTCGAAGTACGGCGGCTTTTCCACGGCCCGATTCTAGCCGGGCCAACCACCGACGCCGAGCAATACAGCTATTCGACAGTCTGGCTCGCCTTCGGCATTGTGCTCCTGGCGATCGGCTTCGCCCTGCGCTCGCAGCCGGCGCGGCTCCTTGCACTCGGCGTCGTCGCGCTGACCATCGCCAAGGTGTTCATTATCGACACCGCAAGCATCAGCGGTATCTATCGTGCGCTGTCGGTGATCGGGCTTGGCGTCGTGCTGCTCGGCATCGGCTGGCTCTATCAGCGCCTTCTATCCGCGCACGCGAGCAACGGGACAATGACCTCCACGACTAGGCACGATACTCAAGCCATGACCTGCCCAGACTGCGTGGTCCCTCGGACGCTGTAGGAAGATTGCCCACGCGTGAGCGTCACACTTGTGCCGCCCGCCGCACCTATATGACACTGAACAAAGCACCCATCGGATTCCATGATTCACGTCTGCTCCCTCGCGCGCCTTCGTGAGACGGTCGAAGACACCGGCGCGCGGCATGTCGTGTCGCTGATCGGCGACGAGGCTCGGATCGAACGGCCGAGTGGCGTCGTCGCGGAAAACTACCTTTGGTTGCGGCTGCACGACATTTCCGCGCCGCTCGACGGTTACATCATGCCCGACGAGAAGCACATTGCCGACCTCCTGAAGTTCGTGCGCCGCTGGGATCGGCGTGCGCCACTCGTTGTGCATTGCTATGCGGGCATCAGCCGCTCGACCGCGAGTGCCTTCGCCAGTGTCTGCGCACTCAATCCGCATCGCCACGAGAAAAGCATCGCGCAGGCGTTGCGGCGCGCTTCGCCGACGGCCACGCCGAACATCCGCATCGTGTCGATCGCCGACCGCCTGCTCGGCCGCGATGGCCGCATGGTCGCAGCGATCGAAACGATCGGCCGTGGATTGCTTGCTTCGGAGGGTACGCCGTTCCGGCTCGAGCTGGAGTGACGGCGTATTAGTCGTTTATTGCCGGCCGCAAAGTTGCCATCGGCACCGAGCGCACGGGAGCTGGCGCGGGCACTCGGCTTATGATCTGAGCGCGCGGGTTGTGCTGCGCGAAGTCGCAATAGGCAAAGCCCAAGCCGGAAATCGAACCCCGAAAACTCCGGTAGTCGATCTTCTGTACCTTAAAGCATGGCTCAAGCGGCAAGCCGGAAAGGTGCGCGCACATTGATGTGCCTTCGACCTTGATGGTACCGGCCGGCAAGCTGGCGAAACGCGCTTCGCCGCGGCCACCTGGCCGGATGGTGCCGACGACGGAGCCGTCGGCAAAGATACGACCCATGCCCGCGGTACCGTCGAAACAGGTATAGGCAAACAGCTTGCCGACGACGAATGCCCTTGCCTGATCCGGTCCAAGCTCCTCGGCAATGGCCGAGGCAGCGCCCAAGACGCACGCACACACGACGGCAACGCGAAGCAACATCGGCGACTCCACATTCAACGCGAAGGCGAAGTTAGCAAAATTTCTTAACCGTCCCCTTACCATAAGGCCTCGCACACTAGTCGAAATTCTAGGGAATTTCCCCGCCAAATTCTGAACTGATTACCAAATTTTTACCACAATGCGACCGCGCACCTCTCCCGCCACAATCCGCACTCCGGCAGCGACGACATCGGCGAGCCCGATTTCACTCGTCATCGCCGCGATCTTGCCGCGGTCGAGGTCGGTTTCCAAACGGTGCCAAGCCTGTTGCCGCAGCGCGAGCGGACACATGACCGAATCGATGCCGATCAGCGACACGCCGCGAAGAATGAAGGGGGCGACCGTGGTCGGCAAGTCCATCCCACCCGCGAGTCCACAGGCGGCAACCGCGCCGCCGTAGCGCGTCATCGACAGCACATTGGCGAGGGTGGTCGAACCCACCGCGTCGATGCCACCGGCCCAGCGCTCCTTGGCGAGCGCGCGTGGCGCGCCGGCCAGTTCCTTGCGCTCGATCACCTCGGCGGCTCCGAGGCCCTTGAGGTAGTCCGCTTCAGACGGCCGCCCGGTCGAGGCGACGACCGTGTAGCCGAGCTTGGCCAACAGCGCGATCGCGACAGAGCCTACGCCGCCGGCAGCGCCGGTCACGATCACTGAGCCGCGCGCCGGCACGATGCCGGCCCGCTCCAGCGCCATCACCGAGAGCATGGCGGTATAACCGGCTGTGCCGATCGCCATGGCCTCGCGCGCGCTCATGCTCGGCGGCAGCCGCACCAGCCAGTCGCCCTTGACGCGCGCTTTCTGCGCATACGCGCCGAGATGGGTCTCGCCCAAGCCCCAGCCGTTGAGAATAACCTTGTCCCCTTTTTTCCAGCCGGGATGCGAGGAGGATTCAACCGTACCGGAGAAATCAATGCCGGCGATCATCGGGAAGCGCCGCACCACCGGGGACTTTCCAGTAAGCGCGAGTCCATCCTTGTAGTTGAGTGTCGAGTATTCAACGGCAACGGTAACGTCGCCGTCCATCAAATCCTTTTCGTCGAAATCGGTAAACCGGACCGTCTGTCCGGCTTCCGCTTTGTCGATGACGATCGCCTTGAATGTGCTCACGCTCTCACTCCGGCCTCTGTGTTCGTCATTTTTCAGGCCGGCAAAGTCGCGATGCGGGCAACCGGCTTCTCCACGATCGGCAGGTTGATGATCGCGGAGAGAACACCAAACAAGATCGCCAGCCACCACACCGGATTGTAAGAGCCGGTGCGGTCGAACACGACGCCGCCGAGCCAGACGCCGAGAAAACCGCCAACCTGATGGCTGAAGAAGGCAAAGCCCGCCAGCGTCGCCAGCCATTGGGTGCCGAAGATGACAGCGATGATGCCGTTGGTGGGCGGCACGGTGGAGAGCCACATCAGGCCCATCGCCGCGCCGAATACAATGCAGGTAACCGGCGTGATCGGAAACCAAATGAACGCGAGAATCGCCACGGCTCGCGCGAAATAGATGAACGAAAGCATATAACGCTTGGGCATGCGGTCGCCGAGCCAGCCTGCCGTCAGCGAACCGAAGATGTTGAAAAATCCAATCGCCCCGATCGTCCAGCCACCAACCTCGGCGGAAAGGCCGCGATCAACGAGATAGGCCGGCAGGTGTACGGTGATGAACGCAATCTGAAACCCGCAGGTGAAGAAGCCGAGCACCACCAACACATAGGAGCGGTGGGCGAAAGCCTCGCCGAGCGCTTGCCGCAGCGATTGCGGTGCCCCCCGTCTGGCACCCTCTGTGCGCGGCACCGCCAGCGCCACCGTCAGTGGCAGTATAGTCAGCACGGTGACGGCGAAAATCACAAGCGCCTGCTGCCAGCCGAATTGGTCCATGAGCACGACCGCGAGCGGCGAAAAAAGGAACTGGCCGAAGGAGCTCGCTGCCGTAACACCTCCGAAAGCGAACGAGCGCCATTGCATCGGCACGATTTTTCCGAATGCCGCCAACACGATCATGAAGGAGCATCCAGAAAGCCCGAATCCAATCAACGCACCTGCCGATACGTCAAGCATCGGTGCGCTGGTTGAATACGTCATGAGCGCGAGCCCGAGTGCATACATGAGAGCACCGGCGCAAATGACAGGAATCGCGCCGAAGCGGTCGGCGATCATGCCGGCGAGCGGCTGCCCGACGCCCCACAGCAGATTTTGCAAGGCAAGCGCCAGGGCGAAGACATCGCGTCCCCAGTGATTGGCGCTCGAAAGCGGCGTGAGGAAGAAACCGAGCGCCGTCCGCGGGCCATTGGATACGAGTGCAATGAGGCAGCCGAAGCCGACGACGAGGAACAGCGTCCGCAACATGTTCGACTGCGAAGAACCGGACACGGTGCTGGCGCTGGAAGTTCTGCTAGTCATGACAGTCCCGGCAGCCTTCGCAAGGATCCGCAGCATAAGGCGTCGATGCGGATCGCCCAAACGAAACTTCACGCTGGTGCGGCGGCGCGCATATCAGCCCCGCACCGAGTTCCGCTTCAAAGCTTCGCGGTGCGCGGGTTCTTCGCCGCGGCTCCATCGGGAGATGCCAAGGCTTGGGGAATTTTTACCGCAGCTTCCGGGTTCTTGGCGGCTGCGGGATCCTTTACGGCCGCTGGAATTTCCGCAGCGGCGCCGGCGGGTTTGGACGTAACCGGCACATTGCCCCAGACCGGCGCATCCGATCCGTCGCCCCAGGCTCTCGGCCGGTAGAAGGTGTGCACGCCGAGTCGATACATCTTCTTCATCTCGTGAACCCAGCTCGGGTGCACCCAATAGGCGTGATAGTGGGTGGCATGACCGACTTCGGCGAGCCAGATTTTGCCGTCGAGCGTATCCTTGGCGATGCGCTTGGCCTGCTCCCACATGTCGAGCTCGTCGACACGGCTTAGATCCTTGCCTTCGCAAGCGAAGGTGAACTGACAGGCAAGATGCCGGTTGGCGTTCTGGTAGACGACGCCGCACACATTGTTGGGGTAGTAGCCCGAAAAGACGCGGTTCATCACGACTTGCGCGACCGCCATCTGGCCGCGCAATGGCTCTCCCCGCGCTTCGAAATAGACGGCGTCGGCGAGGCACTTCTCCGCTTTGGCGCGCGGCCTGCCCGCGAGGGCAAGACGCTCCGCCGGACTAGTAAGCCGGCTCACGTCGTCCTTGCCCACCACCGTCTCGCCGCCGGGACCGGCATCCGGGGGCCCTTCCAAAGCGGAAAGTTTGATGTCCGGATCGACGGAAGGCGACACCAGAACCGGCTCGGCGCCCGGCGCCCATCGTTCCAGTCCGCCGCGTGAACCCATAGCGCCGCCCCCGAAATAGAGCTGGGCGTTACGCTCGGACGCGTCCTCGTCGAGGAACGAGAGCGAGGTGAACGGCGACGGCGCCGCTTCGAGCGGATCGCTCTCGCCGGCTACGGGTATTTCCGGCGGCTTGTCGGCCGCGGCGATGTCGTCTTCGCCTTCCGCGTCGCGTGCGTCGTCGCGCAAGTCAGGCGCCGCCGAGAGCGGGGTAATGGTGTTGGTTATCTCATCGGTCTGCGGCTCGGTGTTCGGCAAAGATCCGAACGCCTCGATGGGCGCATCCAGCGGTGCGAGAGGCGCAGGATCGAGCCGTTCGGCATTCTTCGGCCGTTGCCCGGTGAAGGGCGCGGGCGGGCTCACAGGCTGCGTCGATGGCGCGTTGACCGGCTGTAATGGCGCCAGGCTCTCAGGTTCATTCGAATCGGGAGAGCTTTGCGGCAACGCCATGCGGTCGCCTTTGAGGCGGCGGTTGACCGTCGGGTATTCGATTTGCAACGCGCGGCGCGCCATCGGCGGTTCGTTCCCCGACCAAACTTTCACGTCGAGCGCGCGTGGATCGAAATTGACCGGCTGAGCGCCGATCGGTTCTGACATCGCCGTCCCGATCGGACGGGAAAAGCTGAATGTCGCGGCGTGAATAGTGCCGAACGGCGAAGCGATCAGATGATCGCGCCAGCGTTCTGAAACGCCCGGCTGCTGCGCGAGCAAGGCGGCAAGGTCCTGGTAGCCGATCGAGGTCGGCGCCAACACGGTGCAGAGAGCGCTGAACCAGAAAGGCCCCGAGAACACGACTATCGGCCGGCTACGCAACGCTAACATCACCCCTCACGCGCACGCTTGAAGACGCGACGCTTCCCCGTTTCAGCAAACGCTGCTGCAGTGGCGCGAAATGCGACACGTTTAAATATTGCGGGGTTAACCTTGCGGACGCGTTAATCGGGCAAAGTCAGCCCCATGCCACTGATAACGAGCCGGGAACTCACTGCCAGAGCGCTTGATTGCTAGCTTGGCGAAGTAATCTAGCCGCATGATAGCAGTTCATGGATTGCGTCAGCGCTTCGCTTCTCGCGACGGCAGCCGCGTTGGTCGGTATTTGTTAACCAAACTGCAACGCGCACCCGGAATACTCGCCGCAAGTCCGGACCCCGTCGCCAATGTCGACCACACTGCTTTCGTACCTGGCGACCAGCCTCGCCACCGCTTTACCGCTCCTGGCCGCAGGCGCCTTTGCGGCCGCGAAGGCGCGAACGAAAATCCGTCATTTAACGGACGCCCTGAATTACATGTCGCAGGGCCTGTGCATGTTCGATGCGGCGGCACGCATTGTCGTTTGCAATCGGCAATATGTGCGGATGTACGGCCTTTCGCCCGAGGTGGTGAAGCCGGGCTGCACGCTGCGGACGCTCATGGAGCACCGTAAAAAGACCGGCCTCCTGACCCTCGATCCGCAGCAATATTGCAAGGAAATCGTCGACAGCATCGCGGCCGGAAAGACATCGAAGTGGGTTATCGCAGCCAGCGACGGCCGCATGGTCCATGCCATCAACGAGCCGATACCCGGCGGCGGCTGGGTCTCGACCCACGAAGACGTTACCGAACAGCGGCTCGTACAGCGGCAGCGCGACGATATGGCCGCGCAACAAAAGCGCCGGGGCGCCATCGACGCTGCGATCGCGTTATTTCGGGGCGAGGTCGAGACGCTGCTGAAGACCTTCGGTGACAGCGCGGCATCGATGAAATCGACCGCGGTCACACTTTCGGCCGCCTCCAATCACACCTCGCAACGCGCGGCGAGCGCCGTCGAAGCGTCGAACGACGCCTCGACCGGGGTGACGACCGCGGCCGGCGCCACCGACGAATTGTCGAACTCCATCGCCGAAATTGCCCGCCAGATCACGCAAACCAACGGCGTCGTGCACATAGCGGTCGAGGAAGCGACATCCACCAACAGCGAAATGACAACGCTCGCGGATTCGGCACAGAAGATCGGCGATATCGTCAAACTGATTCAGACCATTGCCGAGCAGACCAATCTCCTGGCGCTCAATGCGACCATCGAAGCCGCCCGCGCCGGCGAGTCGGGCCGCGGTTTTGCGGTCGTCGCTTCCGAGGTCAAATCGTTGGCCGTCCAAACCGCCAAAGCGACGGAGGCGATCGGCGGGCAAATCCTCGCTGTGCAAGGCTCCACGGCGAGCGCCGTGGCGTCGATCCGGCGCATTACCCAGCGCATGCAGGAAATCCAGCACTATGCCTCCGGGGTCGCGGCCTCGATCGAACAGCAGAGCGCCGCGACCAGCAACATCGCCTCGAATGTCGCGAGCGCGGCACGGGCGACGCAGACGATGGCCGAAGTGCTCAGCGACGTCGCCGGCGCCGCCTCCCAGACATACGTGTCGGCTGAGGTCGTTCTCGAAACCTCGCAGTCGTTGGAGACCGCCGTCGCTGATCTCCGCCGGCACATCGAAGACTTCCTCGCTGGCGTCGCGGCGTAGGAACTGTTGTTACGCCGTCGAGCTTGCCGACTTACCCAGTGCGGCCTGGGCGGCCGCTAACCGCGCGATCGGCACGCGGAACGGCGAGCAGGACACGTAGTCGAGCCCGACCTCGTGGCAGAATATCACCGAGGCGGGATCGCCGCCGTGCTCGCCGCAGATGCCGAGCTTGAGCTTTGGCCGCACCTTGCGGCCCCGCTCCGCGGCGATGCGCACGAGCTCGCCGACGCCCTCGCGATCGATCGACACGAACGGATCGGCCGGCAGGATGCCCTTCGATGTGTAGATGCCCAAAAAGCTCGCCGCGTCGTCGCGGCTGATGCCGAAGGCCGTCTGTGTCAGATCGTTGGTGCCGAACGAGAAGAACTCGGCCGTCTCGGCGATCTCGCCGGCTTTGAGCGCGGCGCGCGGCAGCTCGATCATGGTGCCGACCTGATATTTGATTGTGCTTTTCGTTTCGACAGCCACCGTCTCCGCCATCGCGTCGATGCGTTCTTTCACCAAATCGAGTTCGGCCTTGCTGGCGATGAGCGGCACCATGATCTCGGGCGTTACCGGCGTACCGGCCGCGCGACCGGCCTCCACCGCAGCCTCGAATATGGCGCGCGCCTGCATTTCCGCGATTTCCGGATAGGCGATCGCCAGCCGACAACCGCGGAAGCCGAGCATCGGATTGAATTCATGCAGCTCGCGCGCTCGATCGGCGAGCTTTTTCGGATCGGCG
>Ga0187858_10005739_pt1 | contig 11284 bp, 10 predicted proteins | sample June2016WEW_8_15_FD_133015 | JGI IMG/M metagenome (GOLD analysis project Ga0187858, IMG submission 133015) | Peatland microbial communities from SPRUCE experiment site at the Marcell Experimental Forest, Minnesota, USA - June2016WEW_8_150 | ecosystem: Environmental > Terrestrial > Soil >...
CAACGCCGCGCTTGCTCTCGCCTCGGCCGAGGCGTTCTTCGGATCTGCTCTCTCGGAGGTTGTGGTCGAGCAGGCGTTCGCCTCGGTCGAGGTCCCCGGACGCCTCGAGGTCGTGGGGCACGACCCGTTGATCGTCCTCGACGGGGCGCACAACGTGGCAGGAGCCCAGACGCTCGCTCGCTCGCTCTTGGAGGAGCTTCCCGTCGATGAGGAGACGGTCGCTGTGGTCGGGATGCTCGAGGGGCGCGACCCGAGCGCGATGCTCCAGGCGCTCGCCACGGCGGGAGTGCGCACGGTGGTCACCTGCACCGCGCCGTCACCGCGGGCGTTGCCAGCTGATCGCATCGCCGAAGCTGCGCGCGCCGCCGGTCTGTTCGCTGTTTGTGGAGACACCGTGGCCGAGGCGCTGCACGTAGCCCGGGCGCGGGTGCCGACCGGCGGCCGGTTGGTGGTGACGGGTTCGCTGTACGTGGTGGCCGACGCCCGCGCCTTGTTGGTGGACGCGGCGAGCGACCGCTAGCCTGCCAAGCCCATGAATCGCACGTTGGTGATCTGCAAGCCCGATGCGGTCGAGCGCGGGCTGGTGGGGGAGATCATCGGTCGTCTCGAACGCAAAGGTCTCAAACTCGTCGCCGCCGAGCTGCGCCGGATCGACGAGCCTTTGGCGGCTCGGCACTATGCCGAGCACGAGGGAAAGCCCTTCTACGACGACCTGTTGGCCTTCATCACCCGCTCCCCTGCGATGTTGCTCGTGGTCGAGGGGCCCGAAGACACCTGGCGGATCGTGCGGACGCTCATGGGACCCACGGATCCCGCAGAGGCCCCCCCCGGTACCATGCGTGGCGACCTGGGCACGGTTCTCACAGAGAACCTCGTCCACGGATCGGACTCCGCCGTCTCGGCGAAGCGCGAGATCGAGAACTTCTTCCCGGCGCTCACCTGAGCCTGCGACGACCCCTGCGACGACCTGTCTGGTCGCGCCCACGTCGGTGAAGGTGCCTGTTGCGTGGTATTTCTTGGCTGGCCGCCTTGTGCGGTCTCAGGAAGTTTCCTAGCCTTTAGCAGACCCGAAACCCCGCGGGAGCCTGGTGGAGTCTGTCGCAATCGGGCTGCCCACGGCGTCTCGACCTGAGAAGAGGTGGATCTACACCTATGGCGGACAACCGGTTCTTCCTGCTCGGCCGTGACATGGCTGTCGACCTCGGCACGGCGAACACCCTTGTGTACGTGCGCGGTCGCGGCATCATCTTGAACGAGCCCTCGGTGGTGGCGGTGAACGTCAAGGACGGTCGTCCGCTCGCGGTGGGCGCCGAGGCCAAGCGGATGATCGGTCGTACACCGAGCCACATTCAGGCGATTCGTCCTCTGAAGGACGGGGTCATAGCCGACTTCGAGATCTGCGAGAAGATGCTGCGCTACTTCATCCAGCGGGTGCACCAGCGGCGTTTCGCGAAACCGCGGATGGTCATCTGTGTGCCGTCGGGTATCACCGGAGTGGAGCAGCGCGCTGTGATGGAAGCCGCCGAGTACGCAGGCGCGCGCAAGGCGTACATAATCGAAGAGCCGATGGCTGCCGCCATCGGTGCCGGTCTTCCTGTTCACGAGCCGACGGGGAACATGGTCGTCGACATCGGCGGTGGTACAACGGAGGTGGCGGTCATCTCTCTCGGCGGGATCGTGACGAGTCAGTCGGTGCGCATCGGCGGCGACGAGCTGGACGAGGCCATCATCTCCTACATAAAGAAGGAGTACAGCCTGGCCCTCGGTGAGCGCACGGCCGAAGAGATCAAGATCGCCCTGGGCTCGGCGTTCCCGCTCGAAGAGGAGCTGCACGCCGAGATCCGGGGTCGTGACCTCGTCACCGGCCTGCCGAAGACCGTGGTCGTGTCGACCGAGGAGATCCGAAAGGCCATCGAAGAGCCGGTGACGGCCATCACCGACGCGGTGAAGGTGACGCTCGACAAGACGCCTCCCGAGCTCGCCGCCGACATCATGGAGCAGGGCATCGTCCTCACCGGTGGAGGAGCGTTGCTGCACGGACTCGATGCCCACCTGCAGGACGAGACGGGCATGCCGATGGTCGTGGCCCGTGACCCTCTCAACTGCGTCGCCGTCGGCAGCGGGCAGTGTCTCGAGGAGTTCGAAGCCCTCAAGCAGGTTCTGATCACCTCCTCGGCCGGGTGATGGGTGCCCGCGCCCTGCGCGGCACCCTCTGAGCAGGACCGGCGTGGCAAGGCGGAGACGTCCCGGGCGTTCCAGGCGCAGTCTGACCATCGGGCTGCTCGTGCTCGTGTCGATCACGATCATCACCCTCGACTACCGCGGCGGAGGACACGGCGCGATCTCGGCGCTCAAGCGCGCCGCTCACGACACCTTCTCCCCGGTCCAACGCGGGGTGGACGCGGTCGTACGCCCCGTCGGGAGCTTCCTCGCAGGTGCAGTCCACTATGGAGCCGTGGAGCAGCAGAACGCGAAGTTGCGCGCCGAGATCGGGGAGCTCGAGCGCCGGGTGCTCGAGGGCCGCGCCACCCGTCAAGAGCTCGACCAGCTCGAGCAACTCGCGCATCTGCCGTGGATCGACGGCATCCAGGCGGTAACCGGTCAGGTGGTGGGGCTCAACACTTCCAACTTCGCGGTCACCGTCCGCCTGAACGTGGGGACCTCGAGCGGCGTCGACGTGGGAATGCCCGTGGTGGGCGGGGCGGGTCTCGTCGGGAAGGTGACCGAGGCCTGGAAGTCGGGCAGCACGGTGCAGCTGATAACCGATCCGCGCTTCGCGGTGAGCGTGCGCTTCGGGTCCCCCGGCGGGTACGCACTCGCCCACGGCCAGGGGGCGGGCAAGGCGCTCGTCGTCCAGTACGTGGCACCGGCCACGGCACTTCACCGCGGGGAGGTTCTGATGACGAGCGGATTGCAGAACGCGTCGTTCCCTTCGGGCATCCCGGTGGCGAAGATCACCTCGTTCTCATCCACCCCTTCGTCCACGTCCGAGGCCGTGAGCGCCCAACCTGTCGCGGACCTGCCCGCGGTCCAGTACGTCGACGTCATGCTTTGGTACCCGGGTCAATGAGCTCGCCATGACCACGGCCGACGTGGCGCGTTCTACGATCGTGGTCTTCGTGCTGCTCGTGCTCCAGCACACGTTGCTCGACTCGGTGCGGGTGGTGGGGGCTCACCCCGACGTAATGCTGTTGCTGCCGGTGTCGGCCGGTTACGTCGGCGGGCCCGAGCGCGGCGCCGCGTTCGGTTTCGCCACGGGGCTCGTGGCCGACCTGTTCCTACCCACGACGTTCGGGCTCTCCGCCCTCGTGGGATGCCTGCTGGGCTACGGGGTGGGCCTGGCCACCGCGGGCCTGGTGCGCAGCTCCTGGTGGCTGCCGCCCGTGGTCGCCGCTGCCGCGACTGCAACAGGCCTGGCCGCGTACGCGATCCTGGGGTCCTTGCTCGGAGAACCGAAGCAGCTGACCGTCTTCTTGGCGCCCGCTCTGTCGGTGGCTACCCCCGCTGCCGCCATCCTGGCGATCCCCGTGTTGCGCTTTGTGGCCTGGGCAGTTCCACCCGCGTCGCCAGGAGTCGTTCAGGCCGGGAACATCAGGTGAGACGCCGAAGAAGCTTCGCCCGGAGCCTGCGCCCGGCCGACGAGACGCGCCGGCGGCTACGAGTGCCGTTCACAGGGACCAGAGCGCGTGCTCAGACGCAGCGAAGGAGGTGGCGCAAGCGGTTCTTTCGGCCGTTGAGAAGAGCGGAGGTGACCCGAACGCCAGGGCGTCCTCGTGCGGGGGGCTTGGTGCGTTCCACCAGCGTGGGCAGTATCTCGTTCCTCGCCAGGCTTCGGCATCCGCTGCGCGGGACGCACCTGTACCCGAAGCCGCGCAAGGCACGTCCCTCCAAGACCAGCGGGCCGCGCGGTCCGAGGATGCGCCCACGGCGCTCGATCGTGGACCGGGTGGTTCCCGGCGAGCCGTCGCCTGCGCGCACAGTGGTACGGCTGCGGGTGTTGGGGGCGATAGTGATCGTCCTCTTCTCGCTGATGTTCGTACGGCTCTGGTACCTGCAGGTGCTCGGCACAAAGGGATTCGCCCAGGCGGTGACACAGAACCAGGTCCGAGAAGTCGAGGTCCCGGCACCTCGCGGGCTCATCCTCGACCGCAGCGGGAACATAATGGCGGACAACCAGGTGACCCGGGACATCACGTTGTCACGCCTCTCAGCCGAGCAGCACCCGGAGGTGGTGGGCCGGCTCGCCGCCCTCCTCGGTGTCTCTCCCACCCAGATCCAATCCGACCTCTCGAACACCCAGTACAGCCTCTACAAGCCCGTTCCCGTTCTGGAGAACGCGCCGATCTCCGACGTCCTGTACATCGGTGAGCACTCGGCGCAGTTCCCCGGCGTCTCGGCCACCGCGGACACCACCCGCACCTACCCGATGGGTCAGACCGGGGTTCAGATGCTCGGCTATCTAGGAGGGATCACGAGCGACGAGCTCAGTGCGCACAAATCCCAGGGGTACCAGCTCGGTGACCTCTACGGCCAGAGCGGTCTCGAGAACCAGTACCAAAGTGCGCTTCGCGGAACCCCGGGCACACAGCGTGTGGAGGTGGACGCACAGGGACAGGTCGTGGGAAGCCTTGGCCAAACCCAGCCCTCGTCCGGTGAGGACCTGGTGACGAACATCGACGGGGGGCTCGAGCAGACCCTCCAGCAGGCACTCGACTCGGAGATCGCGTCCTTGCCCGGGAGCTCTGGTGGGGGTGCCGCGGTTGCCCTGAACCCGCAGACCGGGGCCGTGCTGGCACTCGTGTCCTCTCCCACGTACGACCCCACCTGGTGGGAGCCGGAGATGACCAACGCCCACTACGCGCAACTGACCAATCCCTCGAGCCACTATCCGCTCAACGACCGGGCCATCGACGGCCTCTACATACCAGGTTCGACGTTCAAGTTGGCAACGGCCACAGCTGCCCTGAACGACGGGCTCATCACGCCCGGCTACATCTACGACGACACCGGTCGGTACACGATCCCGGGTTGCAAGACGAACGGTTCGGGATGTGCCACCTACACCGACAACGAGGGGGAGATCGGTGGCCCGGTCAACGTCACCAAGGCTCTCACGATCTCGAGCGACATCTTCTTCTACAACCTAGGGGTGACCTTCTGGGATGATTACAAGGCGAACGGGCAGTACGGCGAGACCCCGATCCAGGACGCGGCGAACGCCCTCGGCTACGGCGAGGTGACCGGCATCGACGTGCCTGGCGAAACCCATGACGCGCGTGTGGACTCGCCACAAGTCGTCGCCAGGGAGCACGCACAGAATCCCGTGGCCTATCCCAACAGCGGCTGGTTCACCGGCAACAACCTCGAGCTGGCTTTCGGCCAAGGTGGGACGGTCATCACCCCGCTCGAACAGGCTGTCGCCTACGCCACCTTCGCCAACGGCGGGACGCGCTATACCCCGGAGATCGGGGCGGGACTCGTGGACCCGGTGACGCACAGGGTCGTGCAACGCTTCGCACCCAAGATCTCCGGGCACGTCTCGTACTCGCCGGCCAACTACCTGGCGATGCTCCAGGGCTTTGAGGGGGCGGTCCAGAGCCCATCGGGCACCGCCTACGCCGCGTTCCAGGGATTCCCCCTGTCCAGTTTCCCTCTGGCGGGGAAGACCGGCACCGCCACGGTCCAGGAGCAGCACCAGCCGAACTCGTGGTTCGTAGGCTGGGGCCCTCTGCCGACCCCGCAGTACCTGATCGCCGTCGTCGTGGAGGGAGGTGGTTACGGCTCGCAAGCAGCGGCTCCCGTCGTTCGGCAGGGTTTCGACTATCTGGTCGCCCACCCCGAGGCGCAGACCCAGCTCGCTGCTCCGCCGTCGGCGCAGTCCGCCGCCTTCACCTGCCGGCCCTCCGTGCCCTCTGTGACGTCTACAGCCTCTGTGACGTCTGCAACTGCTGCTGCCTCGCAAACGGGACTCAGCTCCATCACGGCGGAGCTGCCCTGCACCGCGCCGGGCAGCACCGTTCCAGGTAGCTCCGCGCCGGATAGCACCGTTCCAGGCAGGTTGACCGTGTCGTCCTCTCGAGCAGCGTCCAGGGATCCGTCCGCCTACGCGGGTCTACGAGCCGGAGCCGACGTGGCGGTTCACCGGTCACGCACCGTGGCAGCGCGGGGACCCTGACGGTCCGTCGGATGTCGTCAAGGGCGGGTCACGGGTGCCGCAGGGCGGCTCTAGACTGATTCGGCAAATGACCTCTTCGCTGTGGCCGAGGATCGAACCACTCTTGGCCCGGGTCACGAAGCCGGCTCGCTACATCGGCGGGGAGTTGGGGGCCCGTGAGCCATTGCACGAGCCCGGTCGTGTGGCCTGGCTCCTCGTCTACCCCGATACCTACGAGATCGGGCTGCCGAACCAAGGGCTTCAGATCCTCTACGAGATCCTCAACGAGCGTGAGGACGCTCTCGCAGAGCGCGCGTATGCCCCGTGGACCGACATGGAGCGTGCGATGCGCGGTGCTGGCATTCCGCTCTTCTCCCTCGAGACGACGCGGCCGGCGGCGGAGTTCGACGTCCTCGCCTTCAACCTTTCGGCGGAGCTGACCTATACGAACGTCCTGAACCTGATCGACCTGGCCGGGCTTGCCGTGCGGTCGAACGAGAGGACCGGCGACGCCCCTCTGATCGTGGCGGGTGGCCACTGCGCCTTCAATCCTGAGCCCCTGGCGGACTTCGTCGATGTTTTCGTGCTCGGTGACGGAGAGGAGGTCGTCGGCGAGATCTCCGAGGTGTTGCTCGATCGGGCCGCCGGCCACCCCCGGAGCCGCCACGAGCTGCTTCGCGCCTTGGCGCGCGTGGACGGGGTGTACGTGCCAGCGTTGTACGAGGCGCGTTACGACGGCACGCGTCTGGTGGGGGTGGTTCCGCGCTCCGGCGACGTCCCCGAGCGCGTAGAGAAGCGGGCGATTGCCGACCTGGGGGAGTGGCCCTACCCGAAGCGGCAGCTGGTACCGCTGATGGAGGTGGTACACGACCGGCTGAACGTCGAGGTGTTCCGGGGTTGCACCAGGGGATGTCGGTTCTGCCAGGCGGGGATGATCACGCGCCCTGTGCGTGAACGCCCGGCCTCCCAGGTAGACGAGATGGTGCGCTCGGGGCTCGCCAGAACCGGATATGACGAAGTGGCGCTGACCTCGCTGTCCTCCGCCGACTTCTCGGGCATCGAGCACGTCGTGTCGTCGGTGATCAATGATCCGCAGTGCTCGGGTCAGGTGTCTGTGAGCCTGCCGAGCCTTCGGGTGGACGCCTTCACGGTGGGGATCGCTGCAGAGATCCAGAAGGTCCGGCGGACCGGGCTCACGTTCGCCCCCGAAGGTGGGACCTGGCGCATGCGCCAGGTCATGAACAAGCTGATCCGGGAGGGGGACCTCTACTCAGCAGTGGACTCCGCGTTTGCCCAGGGCTGGAGGCGGCTGAAGCTCTACTTCCTCATCGGGCTGCCCACCGAGACGGACGAAGACGTCCTCGGCATCGCCGAGCTGGCCCGCCGCTGTGCGGAGATCGGTCACCGTTACCATCACAACGTCACTCTGACCGCGTCGGTGGGTGGGTTCGTGCCCAAGCCTCATACCCCGTTCCAATGGTTCGGACAGGACACGATCGAAGAGCTGCGGCGGAAGGTGGGTATGCTGCGCGACGCCTTACGCGGGGCGCGCGGTGTGTCACTGCGGTGGCATGGTGCGGAAGCGACTGCTGCCGAGGGCATCGTGAGTCGTGGCGACCGGCGGGTGGGACGGGTCGTCGAGCACGTCTGGCGGGCTGGCGGGACTTTCCAGGAATGGTCCGAGCACTTCGACCTGGGTCTGTGGACGGACGGACTCAAGGCCGCGGGACTCAGCCTCGAGGACACGGTGTACCGCCATCGTGAGGAGCACGAAGTGCTCCCGTGGGACCACTTGTCGGCCGGCTTGCACAAGCACTTCCTCTGGCAGGACTTCTCTGAGGCGCTCCGCGAGCACGGCCTCGAGGATTGCCGGTGGACGCCGTGCTACGACTGCGGCGTCTGCACAGGCATGACCGTGGAGCACGTGGTGGCCTCGACGGTCCCTCCCGCGGGGGGCAGCCAGGGTACCGGGCAGGACGCATCTGCCGGGGGTGTCATGCCGGTGCGTTTCGTGGTCAAGGAGCACGAAGCACACGAAGCACACGAAGCACGCGAAGAGCACGAAGAGATGGTGGGTGCCGGCGCGAGCGGGGGTGGCGCATGATCGTGCGAATCCGCTTCAGCAAGCTCGGCAAGGTCCGCTGGACCAGTCACCGCGACGTGGCAAGGATGTGGGAGCGCGCACTTCGCCGCGCCAAGTTGCCGGTTGCGTACACGGGTGGTTTCTCCCCCAGGCCGCAGCTCAGCTTCGGGCTGGCCCTTCCCACGGGCTGTGAGTCCGTAGCCGAGTACTTGGACATCGCACTCGAGACAGAGGTGGAGCCCGCGCTGGTGAAGCAACGAGTCGGCCCTCTCCTACCGGGGGGGATCGGCGTGGTCGCAGCTGGCGAACCCGAACCGGGTTCGGCGTCGCTTCAGGCGGAGGTCACCTCGTGCACGTGGGACATCTCCGTGCCGTACATCGCCCGAAGCGAGCTCGATGAGGCCTTGTCGAAGCTGATGGGAGCTGCGAGCCTTCCGGTTGTTCGCGAACGCAAAGGCCACGTTGTGGCGGACGACCTGCGTCCTTCGCTGATCGCCCTCTTCAGCAGAGACGCGCGCGACGAGCTCGGGACGAGGCTCGTCGCCGAGCTTGGCACCCGTCCTCGCGGCGTGCGCCCGGCCGAGCTCGCCGAGCTCTTGGGTACCGAGCTCGGCCTTGCCAGAAGAACATGTCAATGGATCGAGCGCGGCGGCTCGAAGTTCGAGCCTCTCGACGCGCGACCGGCGGTCTCCGCCGTTGCCGTGGAGCGCGCCTCATGAGACTCAGAAGAAGGGATTCTCCCCATGTCCGAATCGAGCGCCGGAGAGCCTGTGGCCCAGTCTTTGGGCCCTCCGCCGGCCCCAACAGATCCCGAACCCGCTGGCGCGGGTCCCGACGACCCCGTCAACGCGTCGAAAGCTGAGCAGGAGACCGGCCCGAGTACTGGTTCACGTCGGCCGCGACAACGTCGTCCTCGTATCGGTGACACCCGCCCAGCTCCACCGCCGGCGGTTCCGCCCACACCGGTACCTGCGATAGGTCGAGTAGGCGTCACGCGCCCGGTGGAGTCACTTGCCGTCGCGGGCGCCGAGGAAGCCCCGGTCGTGCAGCCCGAGACCCCTGCCGCGAAGACCGGACGCTCACGGCGCAGAAGCGGGCGCGAACGCCGGGGCCGGCCTGTCGGCCGTTATTTGATGTGCGTGCACGTCCGTCCTCATGCCACCCAGGTGGCCGTGCTCGAGGGCAGGATCCTCGTGGAGCACTACGTGTCGCGGGCGTCTGACGACGCCACTCAGATCGACGGCAACATCTACCGGGGCCGTGTTCAGAATGTGCTCCCGGGGATGGAGGCGGCCTTCGTCGACATCGGAACTCCGAAGAATGCCGTGCTCTACAGAGGTGACGTCCGTTACGACCCCGACGACATAGAGACGGCTTCGAGCGAAACGCTTCGCATCGAACAGATGCTGAAGCCCGGCCAGCTCATCGTGTGCCAGGTGACGAAGAACCCAATCGGGGCGAAGGGGGCGCGTCTGACCCAGGAGGTCTCGTTGCCTGGTCGTTTCGTGGTGATGGTGCCGAACTCATCTGCGTTCGGCATCTCGAAGCGTCTGGACGACACCGAGCGGCGACGACTGCGTCGAATCGTCGATGACACCCGCCCGAAGGGGCACGGCTTGATCGTACGGACCGCCGCGGAGGGAGCAAGCCGCGAGGAGCTTGCCGGCGACGTCGAGCGTCTCACCGCCCAGTGGGAGGCGATCGAAGCGGAGGCGAACCGCTCGAATGCCCCCGGCCTGCTCTACCGGGAGCCGGACCTGGCGGTGCGGATAGTGCGCGAGGAGTTCAATCGCGACTACAGGGGGGTGGTCATAGACGACCTCGACCTTTTCAACCAGGTGAGCGAGTACGTCGGGCAGGTGAACCCCGAGCTCTCCGAGCGGGTCGAGTACTACGACCCGATAGCCGAGAACATTCCGGTATTCGAGCGGTTCCACGTCCACGAGCAGCTGCACAAGGCGCTCGACCGTAAGGTCTGGCTCCCCTCAGGGGGCTCGATCATCATCGAGCGCACCGAGGCGCTCACCGTGATCGACGTGAACACCGGCAAGAACGTAGGGACCTCGAACCTCGAGGAGACCGTCTACCGGAACAACCTGGAGGCCGCCGAGGAGGTCGCCCGTCAGCTGCGCCTCAGAGACATAGGCGGGATCATCGTGGTCGATTTCATCGACATGGAGGTGCGCGAGAACCGGGAGAAGGTCGCCGCGGCGCTGCGCGCCGCGCTGGCCCGCGACAAGACCCGCACCCAGGTGTTTGACATCTCCGAACTGGGTTTGGTGGAGATGACGAGAAAACGCGTGTCCGAGGGGCTGGTCGAGTCCCTCTCGGGGGTCTGTGCCGTCTGCGGCGGGCGTGGGATCGTGCTGGACGAGTCTCTCCTGTAGGATCTACGCCTCGTGTACGCGGTGATCCCGGCCGGAGGAAGGCAAGAGCGAGTGAGCGCAGGCCAGCAGCTGCGCGTCGAGCTCGTCGAGGAGGCGGAGGGGGCCGAGATCGAGCTCGCCCCCGTCCTCGTGGTGGACGGCGAGCAGGTCTTGGCCACACCGGCGGAGTTGGCCGGCGCAGTCGTGCGCGCAAGGGTGATCGGCGAGGAGCTGGGTCCCAAGATCAGGGGCTTCACCTACAGGCCGAAGACGAAGTACCGGCGCCGGTGGGGACACCGCCAGCGGTACACGACCATCGAGATCACCGGGATCGACGTCCCGGTGCCGCGCTGAGTCCGAGGAGGGTCAGGAATGTCGAAGACGAAGGGCGGTGGATCGACCCGCAACGGTCGGGACTCGAAGTCTAAGCGGCTCGGCGTGAAGGCCTACGGCGGCACCACCGTCTCCACGGGGGCCATCCTGGTCCGCCAGAGAGGCACGAAGTTCCACCCCGGCGAGAATGTCGGGCGCGGGGGCGACGACACCTTGTTCGCCATGGCCCCCGGCGTGGTCACGTTCGGTACCCGCAGAGGCCGGAGGGTGGTGGAGGTCAACCCCGAGCCCACCAGCTGAGCGAGACCGAGGGGAGCTCCACCGCCTCCTCTTCGTCTTCTTCTTCGG
>Ga0187858_10005740_pt1 | contig 11282 bp, 15 predicted proteins | sample June2016WEW_8_15_FD_133015 | JGI IMG/M metagenome (GOLD analysis project Ga0187858, IMG submission 133015) | Peatland microbial communities from SPRUCE experiment site at the Marcell Experimental Forest, Minnesota, USA - June2016WEW_8_150 | ecosystem: Environmental > Terrestrial > Soil >...
CCTGATCTGGCAGGGTGGCCCGCTCAATCGCTCTCTGGACGGTGGAGCGACTTTCTCATTGCTTGACACTTATATAGGGCCTACGTTCGGTGGCTCAGCCGTGACTTCGCTCGGGGCGCCTCCGGGAAACGACTACAGCCTGTGGGACGAGACCAATTCACTCGTCGTCACTATGCTCACCCCGTTCATGCTCCTCAACAGCACGACACCGAACACGGTTCTGGCGGGCACTGAGAACGTCGCCATGTTAGGCGAAGAGCTTATCGGCTTTGCGAACGTCACCGAGATCGGGCCTCAGCTCTACCGTCTCAGCCTATTGCGGAGAGGTATGCAGGGGTCGGACTGGGCTATGGGCTCCCACACAGTCGGCGAGCCTTTCGTGCTCCTGTCGGGCGGCAACGTCCTATCCGAGACGCTCCAGCTCTCTCAACTCGGGCTCGCGTTTGAATACGAGGCGTACAGCGCCAACGCCGTGACGACGAACCTGACGCCGAGCACTATGGTCTGCGAGGGTGTTCGGATCAAGCCGCTCTCGCCGATCAACGCCAAGTTTGTCCGGGACGGCAGTCACAATCTCACCCTGACATGGGTGCCGCGCCGCCGGCAGTCGGACGATATCCTAGACGGGCTTGATCAGTACATCGACGAGCCGGTCGAGAGCTATCAGGTCAACATCTTGCCGTATGGTCCCCCCGCCGTCGCGACTTTTAATCCGGGTAACGCGGGTGGCCAACTGGTGCTGTCGAATGGCAACTTAACGATCACCAACACCACCCTCGGGACAACCGCAGCGGCATCGTGTACGGGTCCGCTCGGAGTTTCTAATAAAAGCCTCGCCTATATGGAATTTCTCGTAGCCCCTTTAAGCGCTGGTAGCTTTGGTGCGGGCGTCGGGATCGTGAACGGGAATTTCCCATACACGGATTACCTTGGGGAGAATGCGTCGAGCCTTGGATACGGACAAGATGGTTCCGTGCGCTCAAACGGAATTGTGCTCACTAGTAGCCTCCAAACTTTTGGGAGCGTCGCGTCTATCATCGGCATGGCCTTAAATTTGGAAACCGCTACCATCTGGTTCCGGGGCAGTAACGGGCTTTGGAACAACAGCTCGGCCGCCGACCCGGTGGCGGGCATTGGCGGGATTGCGGTTCCCCCTGCCGTGCTATCGGGTACCCCGGGCACCGCTGCGTTAAACCCCTCACAAGCGACCGCGAGTATCGCGCTCTCGAATGGAAATCTCACCGCGCAGGAGACTGACCTTGGGAACAGTTACCAAGGTGTTTGGGGAAATACATCCCACAACTCTGGGAAATTCTACGTCGAATTCACAAACAACGGTACGCTTAATGCGAACCAGGATAGCGTTGGCTTCGGCGACGCGTCGTTTGCTTTGACGACGGGGGCCGCATCCACAACGGCCTCTTCCATATGCGCGGTGGGGACAAACGTAAATCCTCCCATATACTTCGACGGCGCCAATCTCGGGCACTCGGATACGGGAGGCGCAGTGAGCGGCATCATTCAATGCGCGGCGATCGATCTCACGAACAATCTTATTTGGTTTCGGACAGGAAGCGGCAACTGGAACGGCAGCGGGGCCGCCAATCCGGCGACGGGATCAGGAGGCTTCAGCATCGCGGGGCGAACCGCTAATTGGTTTCCCATGATCCAATTAAAGTGGTACCACGATGAAATTACCGTCAACTTGGGTGCGAGTGCTTTCACATATACCGCTCCGGTCGGTTTCGGCCCTTGGCAGATACCCGCCACGTCTGTTCCGGTAATCCAGGCCGTGTTTGCTGGGGCAGACATAGTCCCAGGCACCGGCGGCGCTGCGGTTACAGTCAATTTTGGTAATTCGGCCTTTCTATCGCCTTTCCCGGAGAGCTACCTGCCCTGGACTGCCTGCCCCGGCTATGCGGTGCGATCGATCGCGGCCTCGACGCCCACGGCGAGCTACACCGCGGCCCAGCAGACCACGGACGGCTTAACCCCTGGGCAACCTGTTTCCGTTAACATCTTCCAAATCAGCAACCGGATTGGCTTCGGCTACCCGGGCAGCTTCACAGGATAATCCATGAGCAGCGATCCGATCCTCGGCTTCCCTCTCATCGACCCCAACCAGACCGGCAAGACGCTGACGCTCAACACGGCGATTGACGCGATTGCCCAGAGCATCGCAGGCGCGCTCAGCATTGACGCTTCGGCCAACGCGACGCCCTATACGATCCCGTACAGCGCGACGCCTGACGAGCCGGCGGGCACTAAAACCGCCCTACGGTTCTTCAACCTGACCATCACCGGCGCGCTCTCCGGCGCTTGGACCGCCTACATGCCGGCCGGGCAATACGCGCACTTCTACGTGACGAACAGCACCTCGGGCGGCTATAACATCACGATCATGGTGAGCGGCCAGACTGGCGTGACGCTAGCGCCCGGCGAGGTGCTGGAGTGCTACTTGAACGGGACCGACGTGGTAGCGCTCGCCAGCACTGGCCCGATCAACTTCACCGTTTCGCCGACCGTCCCAAACCTGCCGTATACGGATAACTCCACAAAAGTCGGGAACACAGCCTTCGTGCAGGCGGTCCTCGCGCAATCGATGGCCTATTCCACATGGAATATCGCGGGGTCGGGTGGGGTTTTCAGCCTTTATACCCTCGGCTCCGGCGCAACTCTGACTTATACGGTCGCGGGCGGCGCCGTTAATGGTCTCACATCCTTCCCAGCGCCCGGTTCCCTCTACAAAGTCGGCGACCTACTGGCGGTCAACGGCGGCAACCAAGATGCCTATATCCGTGTGGCGACCCTCTCCGGCTCGGGCGTCGCTACGGGGACGATCATCTACGGCGGCACGGGATACGCCGCAGCCGCGGGAGCCGCGCTGCTGTCCCCGGGCTTTGCGCCGTTCACGCTTGAGCTGCACGGGGCACTCACCGGCAATGTCACGATCTACCTGACCTACGGGACTTACATCACGCAAGGCCAGCAGTATATCATCTTCAACAACACGACGGGCGCGCACACTGTCACAGTCCAGCAAGCGGGTGCCGCAAACACCGGCACCGGGACGGGCGTCGTCATCCCGCAAGCGACGAGCAATTCCCTGGGCGCCTTGATCACCACCGATGGCGAGACCGATGTCTGGTTCGGCTCGTCTTACGACTTGAACAAGAGCCTCGGCACCGCGACGATCACCGGCAACACGGCCGGCACGACCGACCTGACGATCAATCCGGCCTTCACGGCGATAGGCTCCAGCACCATTCTGGCCGACTTTAGCCCGAGCTTCGTGGATACGACTGGCGGCGGCACCGCTAATACCGCCCTGGCGCTTCGTGTTGACCCCACGATCGGCGCGACGAACAGCAAGAATTGGACGGCGACCTTCGGGCTCACCGGCATATCCGTCGCGCCCTCGATCACTTCCGGCGCGAGCGGCACTATTACCGGCGTCCTCGGGCTCGGCATCAACGTCTCCAACCTCGCGGCGGGCGCCACGCTCACCGCGGCGGTCGCCCTGGAGATCACCGCGGCCGTCGCGACCGGCACGATCACGAACAATATCGGCGCTTCGATTAGCGTTGGCACCGCGGGCACGAACAATGTTAATCTTCTTCTTGGCACCGCGACAGCTCCTTCCGGAACATGGGGCATCTACCAAAGCGACAGCGCGGCGAACCTTCTGACGGGATCACTCCAAATCAACGGGGCTTTCCCGCTCTATCTGCCGTTCAATAATGCAGTGGGCGGTGTGATCGCAGGGGGTGTGACGGCGTATTTCGGACCTGTGGGCTGGTATGCTTTTTCCAGTTCTCAGGGCTGGGTCCAGCCGTGGAACGGTCACGTTGTCAAAATCCTGGTGTACTTCGACAACACCCCCGGAGTGGGCCAGACATACACTGTAACTTATTATGAGAACGGCAGCCCAACAGCGATGACCGGTACCTGCACCAATGGGAACTACAGCGTCATCTTGACCGGATCACTTGCGACCACCGGTGGGGACAGCAATAACGTCGCGGTGATCACGAGCGCCGGTGCGACACCGACGAACGTGCGCGGATATATGATCATCCAGCCCTGATAGAGAGGTTATTATGACTGTGAGCGAAACAACTCCAATCCCTGTCACCGTCGTTGAGAGCGCGGTTAACCCTCTCGCGGGCATCCCGCAGCCCATCGCCAATTTCGTCAGCCTTCACAATCCTAGCTTCGTGCCGAACGGGAAAGGGACGGTGGGCGCACTCACAGGATCGACCCCCGCAAACCTTACGGTCAAGGGCTGGTTGACATTCAAGGACCCTTCTGGTAATCTCCTCTACCTTCCCTGCTACGGATAATGGAGACCTTTATGCCCCAGATCAAAGTGACCCTCGAAACCCTCGTCAAGAGCATGGACGCCCTTCGCGAGATCGGCACCCTCAAGCAGCCCGTTCTTAACTACAAGATCGCCAAGGTGATCAACGCCGTTCAAACGGAGTTGGGCCACTACGGCAAGTCGCGGAACGCGCTCATTACGGAATGCGCCGAGAAGAACGAAGACGGCACAGTCAAGGTTGACGGGATCGGCAATCCGACCCTCAAGAACCCCGCCGAATTCGCCGCGGCTCACCAGCTCCTCCTTGATACCGAGACTGAGATCACCGTGCCGGTCATCCCGGCCGCCGATCTCAGCAACGCCGAGATATCCGGGATGTCGCTATCCGCTCTCACATGGCTTCTCGTTGACGAGGAGCAAGATAAGGGGTAAACCATGGCTCTCGACCTGTTCTTCGACGGCTTCGACCACCAGAACGCCTACTCCGACCTGGCGACCGGGAACAAGTGGTCAGGGACGGATAGCGGCGCTCTCAGCGTCTCGATCGACCCGACCACCTTCCGGTTCAACGGGAAGTCGCTGAAGCTGCTGCCGGGCGGCGGGGTCTACAAGAACACTCCGGGCGCGGAGACGGTAGTGGTCCTGGGCTTCGCGCTGACCTATACCCTGGGCTCGGCGCCGGAAGTCTTCGTTTACGGCACCGCGAACCAGACGGGCGTCAACGTCACCCTCACCGTCGATCAGGTCAACGCTCAGCTCCAGCTCCGCTCGGGCGGCAATAACGGGTCCGTCCTGGGCAGCTCGGGGAACGGCACCTTCGAGCCGGCGACCTGGTACTACGTCGAGCTGGTGATCACGACTTTCGCCGTGGCGACCGGCGCCGCGAAAGTCTACATAAGCGGCACGAAAAAGATCGACGTAAGCAATGTTAATACTGCCCCGAGCGCGACGCACTGCAACAGCTTCACGCTGATGAACGACAGCTCAGGCAACCAACCGTGCTGGTTCGACGACTTCTACTTCCATAACGCGGGCGGTGCCGCGCCGTTCAATGCGGTCCTTGGGGATACCCGCGTCGAGACCCTCTTCCCGACTGGCGACAGCTCTGTCGCCTTCACCCACCTATCCGGCGCCAACAACTACGGCATGGTGGACGAGGTGGCGATGGACGGGGACACGACCTACAACTACAGCTCGACCCCCGCGCAGACCGATCTTTTCAGTCACGGCGCGCTATCCAACACGCCGACGACGATCTTCGCCGCGGCCGTCACCTCGGCTATCCGCCAGGAGAGCGCCTCGACCCGCGCGATCCAGAACGAGATATCCTCGGGCGGCAACGTCGCGGATGGCACGGCGATCGTGCCTGGCGTCACCTACCAGTATCAGCAGGACATTTTCATCAACGACCCGAACACAAGCTCCGCCTGGGCCGCGGCCGCGCTCAACTCCGCGATCTTCGGCTACAATCTTGAGGCTTGACATCGGCCGCGCGCCGTGGCAGCCTTCTTTTTCCTCTAACTGGGAGTGCCTCGCATGAAACGCCTATTCGAGCTTGCTTTCGCCGTCCTGATCGCTGCGGCCGTCGCCGGAGCACCCGCCTATGCCGCCGCGCCTGTCTGTGAGCAGGGCATGACCGCCAAGACCGTTCTCGCGGACAACGCGAAAAAGGGCTGCAAGATCATCAAGCTCTCGCCCGAGCAAAAGCAGATCGTCGAGGACGACTACAATCGGCGAGACCCGCCCACCAATGAGCGCTTCGACGCGATCTATATCGCGAAGCGTGCGGATTTCGTCGATCCGAACACCGGCGGCGAGCCCATGGCTTTGATCGTCTTCGTCCGCGGGGGCTGCATGGTCGGTGCCGCTCCGGTGCACGCCCGCACTCTCGAAAACATCCTTCTCGGCCACCAGTCGTAACCTTTAACCTCACCTAAATGGCCGCCCTGGTAGATTGACCTTCCCGGGCGGCCTATATTTTGTGAGTGTACCATGAGCGCAACACCAATAACCCTGACGAGAGAAGAGCTGGAAGAGCTGCTTGCGGTGGCTGCGGCGCGCGGCGCTCGGGAGGCGATCGTGGGGCTCCTCGGCGTCTCCGAGGGCGACAAGAACATCGCCCGGGACTTCCAGAACCTCCGTGAGCTGCTCTCGACCTACAAGGTCGTGCAGCGGGGCGTCTTGATGACGATCGGTAAAATCCTCGCCATGGGCCTGGTCCTTCTGTGCGCCATGGTCATCTCGAAAGCAACGAACTTCTGGTCCTTCTTTCCCCATTGACACGGGGCGCACGGCGCGCGTATTTTGTGATCCCGAACATCGAAAGGAATGCCCGTGCCCACTCCTAAATTAACGCAAGCCGAATGCGCCCGCCGTAAACGGGTCATCGAAGACTGTTTGAGGGAAGGCTATGCCCCGTTGGATTATCCGCTCGTCGGCACGCGAGGAAGCGCCGTCATCGACGCGGCCCGCCGTCTGGGAATATCCCCGGGTACTCTCTACAACCAGGTAAAGCGCAACGCCGTTCGACCAAATTGGAAACTTTTCATTCCTCTCAAGCCATCCGCTGCGCCGGTTCCCGCGGCCGTCCCCGAGCCCGTTCCGGAGCGGGCCGAGCGCGTCGAAATGACCCGGCTCCGGGATCAGGTGTCTTCCCTCCAGACGCAGCTCCGCGACGCTGACCGCGAGCACCTCGACGAGAAAGAGGTGCGCGAGCGCATCTTCAAGTTGGCGGCCTATGAGCCGAGCCCGCCGAAGTGGCTGATCGAGACCCACAAGAACCCGTCAGGGGTAGCCGGTGTTCCCTCCACGATCTGGAGCGACTGGCACTGCGGCGAAGTGGTGACGCTCGCCGAGACCAACGGGGTCAACGAATTCAACTTCGCTATCGCCGAGCGCCGGATCAAGAAGCTGGTGACGAACACGCTTGATTTGTGCTTCCACCACATGACCGGCGCGACATATCCAGGCATCGTCGTGAACCTGGGCGGCGACATGATCTCGGGCTCATTGCATCCCGAGCTGGAGCAGACCGATGAAGATGACATTTTTCCGACCATCTTGTGGACCGTCGATCGTCTTATTTGGGGTCTGGAGCAACTCGCTGACCGTTTCGAGCTGGTCTACGTCCCGGGCGTCCCTGGCAACCATGGCCGCGTCTTCGACAAGAAGCCCCATAATAAGCGTTACGCTTACCGGAATGCCGATTGGCTGATATACAAGCTCCTGGAGCGCCATTTCCAGAAAGACGGCCGGGTTACGTTCGACATCCCTCCCACCGGCGAGGCGCTGTACCGCGTCTATGGGCACCGCTATATGCTTGTGCACGGCGACGACCTGGGCGTCCGCGGCGGCGACGGCATCATAGGCGCAATCGGTCCGATCATGCGCGGCGAGATCAAGATGCGGACCAGCTCCGCCCAGATTGGCCGCGACTACGACACCCTGCTCATGGGCCACTGGCACCAGGACTTGATCCTCCCGCGCGCCATCGTCAATCCCTGCTTGAAGGGCTACGACGAGTATGCCCGCCGGACGCTCCGCGCCGTGCCGAACGATCCGGCCCAAATGCTCTGGTTCACGCACCCGAAGTACGGCATCACCGCCTACTGGAAGGTGCAGCTCACCGAGGCGACGCGCTCGACCGAGCAGCGCTGGCTCACTATCCCGGAAGCGAGGTGATCCATGCTCCACGTAACCCCGGCCATGATGGAGGCGGCCTACGAATTCCTACGCTGCTTCCCTCCATTCAAGGGTTGGCGGTTGCCGCACGCTGACGAGATCGAATTCCGGGTCAGCGCCGAAGCCCATCTTTGCGGCCTCTATGAGCAGATCAGTGACAAGCACCGCATCTCCGTATCCGCAACGACAACTGTCCAGACAGACAGCCTGATCAAAGTCATGGCTCACGAGATGATCCACCTCTACCAATCCCTACACTATACCGATCAGGGTCCTGAACACAACGAACAGTTCCATAAGCTCGCGAAGGGCATCTGCCGGCGCCACGGCTTCGATCCGGGGCTCTTCTGATGAGCTTCCTACTTGCATTGGTCCCAACGGTGTGCTACGGTGGCATAGTCGTATCCGAGGCGATCAAGGGCCAATACCCAACCGCTCTGGTCTTTCTTGGATACACGATTGGAAATCTCGGCTTCCTTTGGATGTTTCTGAGGTGAACTATGGCCCTTATCCTCCCCGAAGATAGCGCCGCGCGGAAACGCCTACCAATCACAACCGGCGTCATCGACTACTTCCCGCGGGCTCTTGCCGCCGTCGCGGAAATCTCCCGGATCGGGAACGAAAAGCACAATCCCGGCGAGCCGCTTCATTGGGCAAAGGAAAAGAGCACTGACCACGCCGACTGCATCGCCCGGCACCTGATAGACCGTGGAAAGTTCGCGGCCGACGGGTCCCGAGAGAGCGCTGCCCTGGCCTGGCGGGCTCTTGCGCTTCTGGAGATTGAGCTAGAAGCTGAAGAGCAGAAACCGTGACCGCCATCCCATACACGGCTAATGACGTAGACACCACTGTCCGCACCGCCTGGGCCGAGAGCCGGGGCGAGCCCGAGGAGTGCCAGATCGGCGTGATCTGGGTGATCCGGCGACGGGTAGAATTTTCCGCAGCCGGCCAGCTATGGGGAAAGCCTTGGTGGGGCGCCACTCCGGACGAAGTGTGCCGCAAACCGTGGCAGTTCTCGTGCCGCAACGCGACCGATCCCAACCTGCCGAAGCTCCTGGCGCTGCGGCCGGGCGATCCGGAATACCTCCACTTCAAGGAACTGGTCATTAAGGTTTTCGGTGGTACTATCCCGGATCCGACGCTCGGGAGCACGACCTACAAGCGCACTGGTACGAAGGCATCCTGGGACAAGGCTGTTGACAACGCAACCCCGATCGTGCTAGGACATCAATCGTTCTGGCGCTTGTCGCCAAACGGCAAGGTCCTGCCCTTCCTTAAGCCGGCGGGTATTTCTCCGCCGATTTCAGAGAGGGCAGCACCGCAACCACATGAGGCACCCATGCTCGCCAAGCTCAACGGTTACAAAACCTACATCGTCGCTGGCGCCAGCGTTGTCTTCGATCTCGTCCAGTTCTGGGATGGGAAGATGGACGCCCAGACGCTAGCTATGGCGGTGTTCGCCGCGCTCGGTCTCTCGGCCGCTCGCCACGGCATGACGACCGGCAAGTAATTTCTCTTTAACCACCAGCACGAGGACATCACCATGACCGACACCACTGTCAACGCCGGCAGCACTGCGCCAACCTCACCCCCTTCCGCGGCTCCCGCCCCCACCATCGCGACGGCTATTGTTGCTCAAACCGGCATAATCGCCGAGTTTGAAGCCGATCTCGAAGCCATCTGGGCCGACGTGCAGACGTTCGCCAAGACGGCAGAAGCCGATCTGGCAGCTCTGGCACAGACCTTCATCGGTGCCGTCCCCGGCATCCTTGCGGCAACGGCTAAAGCGGCAGTCGCCGCGGTTCTGGCTTCGCCCCTCACGGGCGGCGTCGGTGCCATAGCGTCTGCGGCCGGCTCCGCTGCGCTCTCTGTCCTTACTTCGCAAGGACAGGCGCTCGGGCAAGTCGAGCTTCTCCAGCTCCAGGCTCTCGTGAACGCCCATACCGTCGCGGCCGCCACGAGCGCGCCGGTTGCCGGTACAGGTCCCGCGAGCGCGTAAGTGTTCGGCGCCCTAAGCGCCATTGGAAGCATATTCAGTGCCGTAGGGGCGGCACTGAAGCTTCTTTTTTCGTTCTTCATCTACCGGGCCGGCGAGACCGCGCAGGCCCAGAAGGATGACGCCGCAGCTCTGACGGACGACACCCAGGCACAGGACATTCGAGATGAAACGGCAGGTATGTCGGACGACGAGCTTAATGCTCTGCTTCGCAAGCCTCCTCGCGGCGTGCAGCAGCCCAGCCCCCATAAGTAACGCCTGCGGCTGGGAGCACCAGATCATCCCGGACAGCGGCTTCGAGACGCGCTGGACCCGAAACGAGAAGGTCCAGATCGTCGAGCACAATGCCGACGTGGCGAAGTTCTGTCCATGAAATGTATACGTTTGGTGGACAAATGATCCAGCTCCAATTCTCCTCTGCCCCCGACCTGGGATCACGCCTCATTCAGCTATACCAGCGCGGGTGGCCGAGCCACGTCGATGCGGTACGCGCGGATGGGATGCTTCTCGGAGCCCGAGCTGACGCACTGGCGGGGTGCCCGGCCGGCGTCCAGCTCCGGCCGCCCAATTACAAGAAATTCAGCCGTGTCGAGATCATCTCCTTGCCGTGCTCAGCGCAGGTTGAGGCCACTTTCTGGGATTTCCTTAATGCCCAGCTTGGCAAGCCCTACGACAAGAAGGCCATCCTCGCCTTCATTGTGCAACGGGATTGGCGGGAACTGGACACCTGGTTCTGCTCGGAGCTTATCTTCATGGGTCTGGAGGAGAGCCGTTTCTTCCCGCAGCGGGTCCTTACCCCGGCCAACGAAGTGACGCCGCGCGATGCTATGTTTGCCTTAAGCCCTTGGCGCTATACCCTCTCCGCTACCTGAAGAAGGAAACCGAGCCATGTCCCTTATCACGCTGTTCATTGTGGTATGCGTCATCTTTTGCCTGGCATATCTGGGCTTCTGGGTCATCGGGCAGGCATTCCCCGCACCAATCCAGCAAGTGGCCAGGATCGTGCTGGGGGTCATCGTCCTACTCTTCATCGTCGGTCTGCTCCTCCAAATAACCGGGCTTGGAGATTTAGGAACGGTCCAAATAGGGCACATGCACCGTCTGGACTGATCCCGAGACGCGATCAAAGAAGTTGAGATACGAGCCGCCAGTCAGCGAGAGCCGCTTCAATAATCACGATCGCCTCGAAGTCATCCATGTCGAACACCGCCCGGGCATCGCGCCCGGCGACCGCAGCGGCGATTTCCTGTAGCGCCATACCGCCGCGCTCGGCGAGCCGCTCGA
>Ga0187858_10005741_pt1 | contig 11282 bp, 8 predicted proteins | sample June2016WEW_8_15_FD_133015 | JGI IMG/M metagenome (GOLD analysis project Ga0187858, IMG submission 133015) | Peatland microbial communities from SPRUCE experiment site at the Marcell Experimental Forest, Minnesota, USA - June2016WEW_8_150 | ecosystem: Environmental > Terrestrial > Soil >...
GACGGTCGGAATGCGGCGCAAGTCTTTGAAGAACTGCTCGGGGTCTATGCGGGCGTGGAATTCGAGCGGTCTGCCGGTGGAGATCAAGCCGGCGGGAGTCGCGGGCTCGAGTACAATCAAATCCCCGCGCTCCACATGCACGCTTCCGATGTTCAGTACGCCGGCCCCCACAGATATGCGGATCTCCGCCTCGGCGGGTTGCGGATCGTCGCGCCACAGGAGTATGTCGCCAGGCTCCAACCTCGGTCGGACGGAGCTCCCAACGGCCTGAACCGTAATTCGCGCGCCCTCGTCGATCGAGTTCACGACCTCGATCTGTGCCTCGCTGAATTCCGCATCGACGCTGAGTGTATCGATTGAAAGTTGACGGCGCAGCGTCTCGCCAGGCGCAAGTGCGAAAGGAGCAGCCGGATCGATCTTCACCCAGTCAGATGCTACCCGAAGCCTCGACACCTGCACTCTGCCGCAAGTTGGATTTTCAATGACCAACTCCGTGGTCTGGGCAACTTCGCGGGCCTGGAAAATTGGACTGGGTTCAACATGCAGGATCAGCTTCCCGACTGCACGGCCGCACCAGCCGCAGAAAGCGTCATCGCCTTGAGGCTCCCAAATACCGCAGTTCGGGCATATCTGATCTGGTTGAGTCTGCACGCCTATTCCTCGAGCCGCCCGCGCGTCTGTAGAAACCACTGTCTATCCGCGTGAGTAAAGACGGCAGGCTTTGAAACCCGAAGTGTGCCGCCGCGAGAACTAGAAGGAAAGTCGTAGACCTCCGACATCGCGCCGTCGTGGTAAAGTTGAAGGGGGCTGGCGGAAAAGAATGGAAAGACGAAGTGTTTCCCGCCGCACGCCGAGACCGCAAGGTAGACACCGCCGGGGGACGTCTCAAAATGAGGGGGTTCTTCCGGCCGGGAAATGCGCTCGCGCACGTTCGTGCATTCGAAGCGCTCGCAAGAATACCGAGCCTCAAACTCTTTCCACGCACTCCGCGAAGGGCGCGTTCGTTCGTAGTCGTCAATCAGTCTAGCCAATTCATTGTCCGGCGGCGAAGCAGATCTGCCGCCATCCAAAGAGTCATCTTTGGAGGCGGGAGGCTTAACGGGAGGGGTCGCGGCGCGTGATTCAGCCTGGGCAGCCATAGCCGAAAGTTGCTTTCCCATTTGGGCGGCGGATTGCTGTAAGGTTTCGATCTCAGTGCGGAGTTGGCGATCATCGTAGGGCGGGGGTAACTCGACGGGAACGGGCTTACGTATCGGCTCGACCGCCGGCGCAGACTTCTGCCTCCAAAAATAAAGGCCCAGAATGGAAAGGAGCGCCAAGCCAGCCATAGAAGTCGCTAGGAGCGCGAAGAACCGCACCGATGACAAATCCAGCTCGATTCGGTCCAAGCGCGCAGCCTGCTGCTCGGAGGCGCTGGGAGACTGCGCCGGCGCCTGTTGCGCGCCGTGCTGTCCGGGGCCGGCGGCAGGAGCGTTTTCGGGCTGTGCCTCCCGCGTGCCTTGCTGCCCGGAAGCGGCGGTAGTAGAGGCTTTGATCTGCCGGTGGCGTTGCCGGGAAGTTGCGGCAGCCGTCGTGCCCGGCCGTGCGTTTTGCTGGTCCTGCTGCGCCGTGGCGCAGTGCGCAGCGGTGAAGAGCAATAAGGCAGTGGCGATCAGCGGGCTAGAACGAATTGGCCCACGCATTGATTCGATTCTCCAGATAGGTCTTAAAGGCAATGATCCAGATGGGTTCGCCACAGGGGAGAGCTGCCAACGCTTTTTGATCGTCACTCGCCTTCCGCGCCGGGGCATGCAATTCGGAGAGGCGGTTGTTTACGCGACCCACCAGCGCCGCACGCTGTCCTACGTCCATGGTCTCGCCAATGGCCGTTAGGAATTCGGTGAATTCGGGCAGGCAAGAGTCAACGATAACCCCGTGCTGGCGAAGTTGGCCGATAGGAAAAGTCTCGTTCCATTCATAGGTCTTTTGTTGGCCGACCGGCCCGCTGAGGAAGCGCTCGCACGCCGGCTGTTCAGCACTTGCACCCTCGATTCGGAGTGGGATACCTGTATTGACGAGGCCATAAGCAACTTCTGATTTCGGCGCCTGGCTGAGCCGGATCGAAACTTTATCCTTGACGCCCGAAGCTTTCTTGAACACCTCGTTGAGCCGGATGGCCATGTCACAGTCCTCAGTAAACTTATGACCAGCGGCCCAGTGGAAGAGATTGGAACCGTTTCCACCGACGTGAATGGCGTAAACGTCACCCGGAGCAAAATTATCCTTTGAGATTTGCCGGCGGAGCAGCAAGCCGCCGTAGTAGAGAATGCCGCTCAGGCCGAGCTCGAGGATGCCTCGGAAATTCTGCACTACCGCTTCGTTGTGGTAGTTGAGAGCCATGCGGAGGTCATTAGCCTTGCGGGCAATGATGGCATCGAGTTGAGCGTTGGCGGAGTGCGGGGTCTCCCGCAATTTCTGGATGCGGGAGATTGAGCCGGTCAGGTTCTTGTCGAGTAAGCTCAAAAGATCGGGCCGCTGCCTCAAAGGACCGAGGAAAATGTCGCGTCCCGCGAGCAGGACCGAATTATGCTGGCTCAAAGCTTGGTTGCGCCAAAAGGCGTAGTCGGAAGTGCCGCCCCCGATGTCAATGGATAAGGCGCCGACGTTTGCGTCCATATAGGCCGCATGACTGAAGTAACGCGCGGACGATACGGCCTCGCAGTACTTCGATCTAATGTCTTCGCCGCCACGCGTGCTTTCGACGCCGGTTTGGCGGCCCGTCTCCTCCACAATCGTGTCCCAAATCTCCTGAAAATGCGTTAGCGCCTCCCCTGCAAAGGCGGTAGGGTACGAAAACCGCCACTCGATATGCTCGGCACCCGCCTCGAGAGCCTCCGCGGCGGTTTGGAGGGAGAGTTGCCGGAGAAAATCGCGGGCCAAATAGCGCTCCCTGTACCCGCCCCATTTCAGGTTGCTTTGTACGTTCTTTGTCTGGTCGTCGATAAACTGTTCGGGAGTCTTGAGGTAGAGAATGTGGCCATCGCAAACAGGAAGACGAGCTTGGTCACCCCCTGGCGGGCTACTGTGTACCTGGAACACGCTGAGGATATCGGTAGACTGTCGGGGAGTCTGCGGGTCATCGTTAGGGAAGAATTCGCGATCCGTACGCATCTCGTACGCCCTGTTTTCTTTGGTCACAGAATAGAGGCGGGGTTTGAGCTCGAACCTCGATGCGTCCCGCTGGCCCACCTTAAGGAAGACGATCGAGCCCGTGGATCCGAGATCGATCCCGGCGATCGCCTGTTCTCTTTGGGCTAGCCTGAGCTTTGGCGGCGGCACCAGCGGGAGCACCGCGCTGATCCCATCAGGCCTGTGCTCCTTCTCGTTTCGAAACGCATACCTGCAGATCAGCGCTTCGGGGAAAGCGGCTGTGCGGTAGATGGCGAAGCCTTTTGTGTCCTCAGTGTAGTCGCGCTTCTCGTCGGCGGGTGGATGAGGTTTCATGCTAAGCGCCGTTCCGGTGAGCGACACATAGGTGTAGTAGGTTCGCCAGTTCTCAGCGATAAAGCTGGGCCAGATCTTGGCCACGGGGATGTTCAAGCTGTCGATGGACTGAATGTCGTCCCCCTCGTACTCTCGCTCGAGAGTAACCTCAAGAACCTGTCCGGTCTCTTCACGAATGTATTTTCCGTCCTCCAACTGCCGAATGATTCCCGCCCTTACGAGCTCCGAAAGGAGCGTCGTTAGGCTGTCCTGCGGGATTGCCAAAGACTGCACCGTGTCGGCAATAGGGACTGCTGCGCCCCGAGAAAGGACATCAAGCACCCTTTTCTGATCCCCGTCGAAGAGTGACCCCGATCTCACTCTAAGGGTAAGGCGAACAACGATTTTCCTTTCCGTGACCCACGCAATTTCGAGATTGTCGGCGAGTTCGCGCGCGGAAAACAATCCCAGGGCTTCTTCGCGTAAGGGCGGAATCGGCGTTCGCAATCCGGCGTTGCTGACCCTGCCCAATTTCCCACCTGGCAGCACATTGCTCGCTTCAAGGACCAGAATGCGCTTTTCAAGAAAGAAGTCCTTTGTGCATCGGAAGACCGTCCGGGTCGACGGAACAAGCTCGCTCGGCTTCACGGGAGGATTCTCCAGAGCATCGGCCAACGTTTGGCCACCATAAACCACGAGCTCACGGGGATCGAGGTTCCACCGGTGGGGAAGCGAATCCTCAATAAGCAGATAGTGGTTCATCGATCCAGTCTGCGCCACTTCGACATCAGTTTCGTTGGAAACCGGTGCGATAGCGCGATTCAGCAGCTCGTAGAAATTGTCTCCTTGTTTCCGTTTCTTTGTATCGATTAACCCCAGGCTCTTGTTCATGTCCAGACTGGCTTTTCGGAGCGCAACCTTCGGTGGGGTAGCAGACTGCTGGAAATCAGCGAGCTGTTCCAAAATCGCTCGACCCCGGCCTTTGTTTGTGGAGCCTAAACTCGTCAGCCCCTCTTGAAGCGCGGCCAGCCACTCCGCCAGCCACTTTTTCTCGCGGCGGCCTAAGTAACACCCATTGAGAGGGTCGATAAGGAATTGGCGCCCATCCTTCTTCTTTTTCCATATCCAAGGAACGTCAAGCCTGCCATGGTAGTCCTCCGCCGTGACCACGAGCGACATGGGCGAGGTGAGGGCGAAGGGCTGGCCGTGAGCCAGCAGCACATGGAAGCGAGCCCAACTCAGGGGGCCTTCCGGCCCGTGGATGACATCGGCCTCATTCCGCGGCATGAGTTTCTCGAGCACCTCGAAGAAGCCAAGCTCAGCCTTCTCCGGCGGTGCGGGCGTCAATTCGACATCTTTAGCCTCGAGCCAATCCCAACCTCGGACGTCCCATAAAGCGAGAATGGCCAGGGCGCCGCGCCATTCGCCTACAATGCGCTGCGCCAGGGACATGCTGTCCGCGTCCGGAGCGTAAGCACTGTTGGGCTTAGCGATCGCGAGGGCCTGCGCACTACAGAGCACGTCGCCGAAAACAAGGGCCCGCTTCCACACATCGGGGATCGAGTCCGGAACCCTTTGTTCCGGCGGAGCATCAATGCCCTTGGCCACGGCAGCAAGTTCTTTGGCCTCCCGCTGGATCCATTTGCCCCTCGGCTGGATTGGCTGGTACGTTTGCTCCTTGCTTGGGGGAAGATTGTGAGTGACTGGTTTTTCTTCGGTTGCCATTTTCTGTTCACCTCAGCAGCTTGAATAGATCGCCTGAAGGGCGCGAGCCACCCCGTCCAGTGGGGGGTGGGGGGGCTTGGTGTCGCACGCTTTCGCCCAGATGTCGTCGAGGCTCGCTCGCTCCTCTTGTTTGTCAACGAACAAGCCTTCGAGGCCGGAAAGCCGGAACTCGTCATCCGAGGCCAAGCGCAAGCGTCGGTCGTCTTTTTCCCGGCAGAAGACAGCCCGGTCAAACAGGCGAGTCTCAAAACCCTGGGTATTCGGCCGGGTAACGTCCATTGACCACTCAAGGAAGGACTCACAGTAGAGTTTCACACTTTCAAGGTTCCTATTTTCGGCCTCATCAAACTTGTTTTTGCGCTTCAGGAAATCGATATACCAGGGGGCGCGGTAGGCCGCGCCATCTTTGTAAACGCTCGTTATCGTAGGCTCGAAGCAGTAGCGCAACGCGACTGCGAACCGCGCCAGTTGGCGCAACTTCTTTTCGAAGGCGATGTGCACACTCTCGTCCATCGGCAAGTCATTCCAGGTGAGCTTGAGCTTGTTCTCGCGGGAGGATAGATAGAGGTGCCCGATCGGCTTGCCGCCATCCCCACCGGCCTCTCCTGGCGCGGCGTGGTAGAAGTGTGCAATGCCCAGGGCTGCCATCAATTCCGTGTAGAGCGGCTCGTTGGTTTGTTCGCCACGGCCCACCGCGGGCTTACGCATCTGGGCCGGGCATTCGTCCCCAATCAAGTAGATAGCCTCAAAGAACTTCAAGTAACCGCGCTTTTCGTAGTAATCCAGAGCTTGCTTGGTATTGGCCAGAAAAGCGCTTGGGTCTGCCGTAATCTCACCCGGGCGGCCGACGTCGCCATAGGTAAAGTAGGGCAAGGCGGGCAGCAAGCCGATTTCGAAATTCTTGCCGCCCTTATCCTGACCTATCTCATCGTGCAGCAAACGCGCTATCGTGGGCACCCCGGAGGCGCCCGTTCCCCCGAAGATGGAACCGGTGAGCATTACTTTCACGTTGTTATTCTGCCTCTTGTCTTTGATTTCTTTTGCAAGCTGCTCGAAGGGTCTGGATTTGGCCCAGTTCAACGTGCGTGCCCAGACGGCGGAACCGATGGCGGCTCGCGCGCGAAATCCCTCCGTCAGGTCCAGTTCGAGTTCCCCGGGCAGAGGCTCCGGTTGGCCCGCGACCCTCGGGTCGGTGTCGGTGAACAAACAACGCATCACGTGTTCCTCAACCTTGCTGGGCCCAAAGATGGAACGCAAGGTCTTTCTGTCTTTTCCTATGGGTGACCACGGGACCCTAAGCAGCAGGTTTACGTTGGCGTTGAATAGAGAAATAGTCCCTTTGAACAGGCCGTAGCAATCGAGATACCTCTGGGCGACTCTTATGGCGCGGCCCAGGCTGCCATTTCCCTCATCGGTGTCGACGAAGAGAACACTCAACTCGCATGGAGACGGCAGGATGCCGGCGGCTGCTAGATGCAGAGTAGCCTCAGCGATTTTCGCGCCCGTCCCTCCCACCGCGATCAGGTAACAGCTCATATGATTTCCTCCTTCAGGCCACAGCCTCAGAAAAAGCGCAGTGCGGATGCACCGGGCGGCGTGTATTTGTAACTAACGGGCGAGAACATGACCGTGGCAAGGTAATAGAACCCCGCCCCACCCAAGAAATAGAAGAGCGTCGGGATGTGGGCGTTGACCGACGCCGCCGGACCGAGGAACACTGCGGCAAATGCCGCTAGAATGGTGACGGCCAGCCAGAGTAGCCAGATCAGCCGCTTGCTCCGGGCGACCGGGATGGCCACCCGGAAGGCCCACTGGGCGAGCGCATACCACGCTAGAGTCGCCACCAGAGAGACCGCCATCACGATCAGGGCCCACTTGCGGAAGTCTTCCCGATACTCGTCGCCGGAACCACTGGCCGGAACCACGTTCCATTGCTGGAGCAAGGGCTGGCTGGAAATGGCCATTAGGTATATCAGCCCAAAGAACAGAGCGTACAAAACAACGATTCCGATCAGCTCGATGATTATCTTCTTCATAGTCGCGAAACCTCAGGTCGCTTTGACATAGAAGTACACGATCCCAATGGGCGGTTGTTTGCCGTTAAACGTTGCATCCCGCAGGTCCTGAAGGAACACCGCGAGGTTGAGGGTGCGGCCCACCCCTTTGGGAGTAAAGCCTTGACGCGCCACGAGTTGGTCCACCTCGTTAGACGCCAAGCTCCACGCCAGAACAGACTGGGGAACCTGGAAAGCATTCTCGGTCGGGAAAACTCGGACTTCGAAACGGTAGTCGCGCCCGGTTCTTAGTTGATCGCGCAACAGCTTCAGCCGGAGCTTTAGGTGATTGCCTTCGAGCTTGATGGACTGGACATCCAGAGCCTGTGCAAGCCCGGCGTCCGGCTCGAAAGAGCCGTTGGCGCCAGGGCGCTCGCCCTTAACCTCGGCGCGCAAGGATTTCTCGTCGAGATTAAGGCCACTGTGAATCAGGTTGCAGTCCAGGAGCGGCTCTATCACATCAGCTTCTTCGGCTTTCTTACCGCTCAAAGAAGGTACTTGCAACTGCACAACACGCTTGTCTCCGCCGGAAGATCTCGGCATGAGGTTGCTTTCGAAGCTAAAGCCCACCTGCATGGAGCCGTGATCAACCTGCGTGGCAAGCGTTTCCACAGGACGTTCGGCGAATAAGACTCGCCGCGTATGCGGTAACAAATCATGAAACCGCTCGTCAATCCGCTTCAGAAATTGCCCGACGTCGGCTAGCGGCCCGAAAACAAGAATGTAGTACGGCAGCGTGCCGTTGTGAATGATACTGCGTTCGCGGCCACCCTCTTCGCCTAGTTCGAAAACTTTGCCGATGAAACGAGTCTCGATTCCGAGCACCGCCACCGCGGGAGTGACGGGCGCCGACCCGGCTGTTCCGGTCAGGCGCATCCCGGCCAGGTAACGTTCGTTGAGGCGGCTGGAAAGCAAATCGACGTCGGCCCGGCTTTGAAACAGGTCCGTCACCACGACCGTAAGGTCCTTTATGTTGGAGGCCCGAAACACTTCGTCGATTTGGGTTGTTGATTCGCTGTAGAATTTCGGGTCCCGCACTTCCACGCGGTCCTTGGCAGGAATTTCCGTCACGTGCGCACCAAACTTCCACCACTTCACCTGGCTCGTCTTCCACCCACCTGTCGTGGCGATGCCTGCCAGTTGCTCGACCACGGGCAGGTACCGATCGTCGGGGCCGCCCGCGAGAAAGCCTCGCATCGAGCCCGAGGCGTCCAGAAAGAGATTCACGTTGATGCTATCCGATGGCTGCAACGCGTTTTCCCAGGGATGGTGCGGCGGCCAGTTTGCGTTGATGGGCTCCTCAAAGGAGCACGAAGCGAGCATGCACCCAACTGCCATTAGGAACACCGTTAGCTTCGCGAGGGATAGTGTTTTTCGCATCTTACGATCCATACGCAGTCCTCGCCTTTCCCGAGTTAGCCGGGATCTCCCACCAGGCAACCTGCAACTCTTCCGATTTCCTGGCAACAAGACACACCCCACGGACATGCGGAATCCACCCCATGAGGGTATGCTCATTACAGTCGTCTAGATTACTTTGGAGAGCTTCAGACTTGCCGGCGCCACACACCACGGGCGCCCCGGGAGCGTCTTGGAATCCAAAGACAACCCCGTTACGGGGAACAGCGGGCATTGAATTTCTCAATTCCAACCCGCATGAGATTTTCCGAGTTCCTTCCGCTGTGAGCACCCAGACCTCCTTCGAGGCGTTCACACACAGTTCGTTTCTAACGCCCAGATCAACGAACGAGCCCGGGGAGAACATTCGAGACTCGAAGTCGATGCTCTGCGACAAGCGCGCCCCAAGATAGTGCCCGCGATCTCCGATCGCGCCGAAGACGTAAGCATAACTGGAATGTGCGGAGGTCTCGACGGTGAGGGGCACGACGCCCGGTGCAAGATTCACCACCTCGAGCCTTGGCCGAAAGTCAAACGCATGGAACTCGAGGGGAAAGTCCGCCGACTGGAGTTCACCGCGGGCTACCTGATACCAATACAGGCGGCGAGAAGTGCAGAAGCAAATTGAATCGCCCCGCGCCGCCGGCCCCACCACAACGGTACTGTCGTCTATATCTTGCTTTCGCGGTTGCCCGTCGAACGGTACTACCACCAGCTTCTGCTTGCCCTCCGAGCTTTCCAAAAACGCCACGCCTCGCGACCATGCCGCGACAGCAACGTAACGGTCCTCCTGCCGGCTGCATACCAGAAAGTCATTTCCCGCCGGACGATAAAGCGACTTTGTCCGCCTGGGGTTAATCAGCGAAATCGCGAGAACCTCGTGAGACTTGAGGACTATTAAATAGGGCTCTTCCGTCGAGCTGGCTTCGTCCGGATAGATCGCGAAGGGCGCCCGCGCGAAGGATGCCTCGGGCAGGTGATTCCAACACTGGCCGTGGCCGTTCGGGCTAACGCGATGGATTTCGCCTTCAGTGGTAAGAAACCAGAGATACCCTTGGCAGAAACGGGGCCTCACCCAGGTGGAATATTGCAGACGAGCTATTTGCGGCGAGCCGCAATCGGCCCACTCGCGAAACTCTTCGGGACCCAGCTCAGCCCCGCAGCCGCGGCACCAGTGCCCCTCAGGCCGATTGGGTACCCCGCATTTTGCACAATGGCGCACCGGGCAGCCGCAGGAAGAGCAGTAGCTATGCCCCTGAAGGATACTCGCGTCGCATCTGGGATTTGGGCATTTCATATAAATGCCGTGCAAGATTGCGATTTGTCAAATGGCCAGATCGGCCATCTTCCAGGGCCGATGTGAACATGCAGCTGCATTATTGTAGGAAATCAGCGGCAGGGCCGCGGACTTGTCGCGGCCCTGCGCGTCAACAAGCGGTTTCCAGTCAATCATTCGAGTCTTCCACAATGACAATCAGGCTCTTATCCTGGAACGCGAACGCTTGATTCACGCGGCCACGGACGCGAATTCTTTCACCGCGTGTGGGCACCGCCTTAGGCGTAATCACCGTAATCTCTCCTGTCTCATCCTTCAAAACGAAATATCGCAGGACGAGCAAGTTTGCGCTCTCTTCGACTTGGCCCTCGACCGTAACCTCGTGTCCGTCAAATTGTCGCGGATGGTCCAGTATCTGCTTGATTTTTGTAGGGGGCGCCAAATTGCAGGCCATTAGGAGAAGAGTCAGGCCTGCTGCACAATAGGCACGGAGCTCTGCGTGAGTCTTCGATCGACCTGACTTACCCACCGCGCCTCGCCTCCATTCATTGTATGCGAGTCGATTGCTGTCTCGAGAGAGCAACTGTCAGGATAGCTTCAGGTCCGGTTAAGTTCTTGCCGTCTCCGCATTCCGCCGGAGCCTGCCTTATATACCAGCCTGCCCATGAAGTCAACTCTATTCGTGATAACCCTTAACTGCGTCGATAACAGCAGGCGCTGAAGGGAACGGCTAGACGCCCCCCTTTCGGCGGACCGTTGGCTCGTGGGAGGTGCATGGCCGTGCGCCCGGACATTGTTCACTCCCGTTAACCGTAGTTTAGGTTGTCCTGACCGTCTGAAATGAAACTCCCTCAGCGGTTCAATGTCGGCACGACTTGCGTCGTAATAGCTGCCGGCCCAGCGCCGGTCTGCGCATTCCAGACCTTGACCTGAATCTGGTCTCCACGGTTGAGCCTACGGTTCTCTGACCCGTACGCCCCGCCGAATCCCGTCACCTCGATCTCCGTATCGGTCCAGCGGGACACGCTCAGCACTACCGCGTACGCATTGGGAACGCCGACGCGTCCCGCCACCCAATCCCGAGTCACTTCCGCGATCTCCAAGTAAGGTGTGGTTTGGTTAATCGAGGCGGGACGAGTACCGAATCCTTGACCCGTGATGATGATGACTTGGCTTGCTTGCGGTGCGATCGGGGTCACTGCCGTAATGTGTGGCGCGATGAGGTCATTGCCTGTCCCTGTGACGGTCAGTTCATAGGAAGCGGGCCCGGCGCCCGTCTGCGGATTCCAGACGTGAATCGTGAGACGGTCCCCGCCGTTCAGCGTCCAGTGATTTCTTCCGTAACCCCCGCCCAGTCCGATCACGTC
>Ga0187858_10005745_pt1 | contig 11278 bp, 7 predicted proteins | sample June2016WEW_8_15_FD_133015 | JGI IMG/M metagenome (GOLD analysis project Ga0187858, IMG submission 133015) | Peatland microbial communities from SPRUCE experiment site at the Marcell Experimental Forest, Minnesota, USA - June2016WEW_8_150 | ecosystem: Environmental > Terrestrial > Soil >...
GCCGGGCCGCCTGCCTCGCGCCGCCGCCTTGCCATTGTAGGGCGGCCATCTTGACCGCCGCCCACCATCTTGGTCGCGGCTACGCCGCGCTATGTCTTCGTGGTTCAATCTCCGTGCCCTCCGTGTCTTCGCGGTGAAAAGTCCCTTTCCTGGTTCTCAACCCTTGCCTGCCTCCGGCGGGATGAACCCTGAACTGCGAACCGAGGGCTGTCTCTGTGGTCTGATTTCGTTCCCTCCGCCTTCATCCCTTTCCCGTTTTCGGATTTCGGAGGGTGCCCCTGTCAACTGACTTCTGGCTCCTGACTCCTGTATTCTCACCCCGATTCTTCTTCGGAGCTGCCTACTCATTTCGGCGCAGAATATGCTCCCCTAAAATGCGGCGGGTTTCGCCGCAGAGTTGATAATGAACCCGAACCAGATGTTGATAGTCAGCGGCGTACGCGGTCCCGAACGCAGCAGAACCCCTTGTAGCTTGCCCCATTCGCGCGCATCCGACAGGACTCGCGAGTTCTTCTCGGAGTTCGTGCCCACCTACCCCGACTTTCTGGTCGGGGTTCGCGGTCTTTCCATTCCTGCCCTCAAGCGCACTGTTTTTACCCGCTCTGGCACTACCGAGGCCCTGGCCGAATCAAGCCAAATCAAGCCAAAAATCTTTTTGGCCGGAAGCCTCGATCATAAACCAACAGGATACTTTCACGACTGAACCATTTGAGCATGAACCGGTTAAACATAAACCACTAGCCATTAACCATGAGGTCCTTTCCATGACACGAAGAGGAAAAATCGCCCGTCTCCCGCGTAACATACGCGACCAACTCAACCGCCGCATCCAAAACGGCGAACAAGGCAAAAGACTCCTGCCATGGCTTAATTCTCTCCAAAAAGTGAAAGCTGTCTTAAAAGAGGAATTCAACAACCAACCAATCAGCCCGCAAAATCTCTCCGAGTGGAGAGACGGCGGCTACCGCGATTGGCTTCTCCAGCAGCAAACCATCGACCACCTCAGCTGCATGCAGGCTGATTCCGTTGAGCTGACTAAGGCGGCCAAGACAACCTTGTCTGATCTCCTCGCCCAGCGGCTCGCTGCGCAATTTGTGATCCTGGCCCAACGGCTCAACCAATCCACCGCGCGCGGCGCGCCGGATACGACGCGCCTGCACGAGTTATGCGCCGACATCGTCGCCCTCCGAAAATGCGACCAACGCGAGGAACGCCTAAAACTCGAGCGCAAGCGCCTCGGCTTCGAACCCGAATCAGATTCGCCTGACCGCGAACGCGACGAGGAAAAGATCGCCCGGAAATGGGCCAAAGAGCACAACTGTGAAATCCGCCCGAACCTAACAGAAGCGGAGAAGCATCAGCGGCTCATGGAAATCTTCCACATGGACCCGCAATACGACCCCATGTCCCAGGCGGCACCGGCCACAATGAAACAACCCGACGATCCGCCTTCCGCCCAATCGCAGCCCGATCCGATGGAATCAAACCTGATCAAACCTGATCAAACCAACTTATCCGACGAAAACTGAATCCGAATCAAAGTTAATCAAGGTTAATCAAAGTTAATCAAACCTAATCAAACCTAAAAAAAATCCACAGCCTCGAACCCCGAACCAGAAACCCCGTGGTCATTACCCCATCACTCCACCACTCCAATTCCCCACAACCCTCAGTCCTGAGGCTCTTTTTGCGAAACAAAGCCAATTTGCGATGCGCTGTAAATGTAATGGAATCAAGGACAAAGGCTCATTTTAGGCGGTCCGGCAGCCAACAAAAACGAACCCAAACAAACCCAATTTGCGTCGGTCAACCATGAGCCGTAAGCCGTAATCCATTAACCATTAGCAACTTGGATGACTAGCCTAGCAGCATTCGGGCTCTGTATGACGTAAGCAATTGATAATCAGTATGATAAATAGGAGGCTGCGAGATAGATCCCTCGGATGCACTGGGGACCCCGATGTACGCATCGGGGCAGCCAGCGCACGCTACACCGTTTCGGTTCCAGGCTCTGTTGGGGATTGGCCTTCCCTGGATTCGATCAGCTTCTGGAATGTTTCCGCGTCCATCGTTTCAGTTTTGAGAAGCTCTTTCGCCACCAGCTCCAACTGGCCGCGGTGCGTCTTCAGGATCTCCTTCGCCTTCTCGTGAGCTTCGTCCAGGATCCGCTTCACTTCCTCGTCAATCGCGCGCGCAGTCTCTTCGCTGCAATCCCGCGTCAGTCCGCCGTCGTCCATCCACGGCAGGAATCGATTCGGTTGCCGGCCCCAATGAACCAGGCCGACCTTGTCAGCCATGCCGAAGACCGTCACCATCTGCCGGGCGATCACGGTGGCTTGGTCCAGATCGTTCTCGGCGCCGGTGCTGATCTCGTCAAACACGACTTCCTCGGCGGCCCGTCCTCCGAGTAAGCCGGTGATCTTGTCGATTAATTCGGATCGACTGCGGAGGTATTGGTCGCCCTCGGGTAACTGCAGGGTGTACCCCAGCGCGGCCCGTCCTCTGGGCACGATGCTGATTTTGTGGAGTGCATCCGCATGCTGGCAGTACGCCGCCACCAGGGCATGGCCAACCTCATGAAACGCGACACGCCGTTTGTCCTCTTCGTTCAGCCGCCGGCTCTTGCGTTCCGGGCCCGCGACGACCTTTTCCACCGCCTCCTGCAAATCGGCCTGGGTGATCTCTTCTGCATCACGGCGGGCAGCCAGCAAGGCTGCTTCATTGATCAGGTTGGCCAGGTCGGCGCCGGAAAACCCCGGCGTTTCCCGGGCAATTTTGTGCAGATCATCTTCTTTGGCCAGTGGTTTACCGCGGGCGTGAAGTTTGAGTATCGCGGCCCGGCCTTCCAGATCGGGCGCATCCACCACGATTTGCCGGTCGAAACGGCCGGGCCGCAGCAGGGCACGGTCGAGTACTTCGGGGCGGTTGGTGGCGGCCAGCACCACCACGCCGACGTTGGCTTCGAAGCCATCCATGCCGACCAACAGTTGGTTCAGCGTCTGCTCGCGTTCGTCGTTGACCACACCGGTGTGCACGCCGCGTTGGCGGCCCACGGCATCGAGTTCGTCGATGAACACGATGCAGGGAGCGTGCGTTTTCGCTTGCAGAAAAAGGTCCCGCACACGAGCCGCCCCGACGCCCACGAACATCTCTACAAACTCGCTGCCGCTGATGGAGTAGAACGGCACGTGCGCTTCGCCAGCTGCGGCCCGCGCCAACAGGGTCTTGCCAGTTCCCGGCGGACCGACCAACAGAACGCCCTTGGGGATTTGCGCGCCGAGCCGCCGATAACGATCCGGGTGCTTGAGGAACATGACGACCTCCTGCAATTCCTGCTTGGCCTCGTCGCAGCCGGCCACGTCGCCGAACGTGACCTTGGTGTCCTTATCGGCCACCAGTTTTGCCCGGCTGGAACCGAAATTCATAACCGATTGCCCCAGTCCTTGCATCCGTTTGGCTGCAAACCGCCACAGCAGATAAATCGCTCCAATCGGCACGATCCACGCCCAAAGAAACTGTGAAAGGAAGCTGGGACGCACACCGCTGAACTTTACGCCCGCCTTCTCCAGCTCCTGCACCAAATCCGGATCCTCGACACGCTCCGTGCGAAACATGTAGGCCGTCGGTGCAACCGGGTTGGTCGGCTTGGCTTTCGTTTTGGCTGCGGCCGCGGCCTTCTCCGATTCGGCCGATTCAGATTGAGCAGCCGGTTTCTCCGCCTCCCTGGCCGATTCCTGAACTTCCGGTTTAACCGACGGCTTCTCGATCGGATGGTTTCCCGCCGGTTTTGGCTGAAGTTTTCCGTCGATCTCGTCCACGCCCACCGCGCATTCAGCAACCTGCCCATTCGCCAGATCCTGCTTGAACTCGCTGTAGGGAATGGTGCGAACGGCAATTTGGCGGAATGACTCCTGCCAGATCCACAACAGGGCCAGCATCATCACGGCATACCAGATCCACGGATGCCACTCAGGCGCCGGCCCTCTCGGGGCCGCTCTCTTTTTTTCGGGCGGAACCGGTTGCATGTGATCACCGTTCGGCGCCGGTCTCCTGACCGCGGCGCGATTCAACACTCGTTCGGCGCCGGGCTTTCACCCCGAATTCCTGCCCCGAATCCTTTCCGGGCGCTTTTCGGGGCCCGACCGCGACGCCTGCCACCTGCGGGGTTGGGAGACCCTCGCAGATCAGGGTTTTGTTCTGAGTCGTCCGTGACCTTTCACAACTGACTCCAATCGCCTCTCATTGTCAAAACCACGCGCCTTTCTTGACCTGCAACCGATTAATGACAAAGGTCGCTCCACCCTTGTAGGCATCCCGTTGCGCCTCGCCGTATGCCAGCCAGCCGTCCACGGTGCCGGTCAGGATCGCTACGCCGTCGTGGACTTTCAATTTGATGTCGTCGCGATCCACAAATGGGCTCCAAAAGAACGCCTTCTCGACGTCCTGCTTGATCTCCTGGTCGCTCTTGACGGCAGGCGGGGCAAACAACCCCGTATCGTAGCGGTAGGGCCCATCGTAATAATCGGGCCAGTTGTAGTAGGAATCATAGTCCGAGATGACCAATTGAGGTTCGACTCGCAGTCGGTTCCGAACCTCGATGACGCCCTTGGTGCGCGAAGCGACGTCCTGGGCCTCGGCCTTCTGGTAATTGTCGTCCACCGCCCCCGACAGGTAGGCCGCGTGATTGATGACCGCCGCGGAGATCTCGCTCCCCTCAAGACCGGGGTCCCAGAACAAGGCAGCGGTCAGATTCTTCTCAATGTCGGCATCGCTGGGGGGATTCTTGGGCCGGACTTTCAGGTAATTTTCCACCCACCACACGCCGACCGTATTCCTGGCATCCTGTTCCGCCGCCGCCCTGGCCTTCAAGTTCCCGACAGCTCCTGAAAGGATGACCGTGTTGTCTTCAACCCTCACCTCGGGGGAGAATGGCGAAACCCGTGGATCTCGACGGAACGCGGCCTGCACAGCCTGTTGGATCTCGTCGTCCGATTTGATAGCGTAGCGGAATCTCCGTTGGGCCCCATTGCGCGCCCATGGTTCGACCTGCAACCCACTGGCGTCTACCGAATTCACGCCGATCACCCACGCATCCTCGACCGCCCGTGATCTGGCGAGGGCACTCCCAATCGCCCCATGGAGCGTTACCTTCCCGTTCTTGACCTCGACATCGATCAATTCCCCGTTCACCCAAATGTCCCAGCGCAGACTGGTTTCCACGTCAGCCGCGATCTCTTCATCCGTGCGTTTCGAGAGATAGTTGATCATAAGGTTATCATGTATCTCCCGGGCGCCCTTGACCCCTTTCGCGACCCGTTCGGCCAATTGGGATTCAGCCCAGGAACCGACCGAACCGGTCAGCGTAACCACGGCGTTCGAGACCGAAACGACGATCTGGTATGATTCAGTAGCCGGGTCTTGCAGCAGAGCCATCACGATGTCCTTGCGAATGTCCTCGTCGGGGCGTGAAACCGGCGTGACGGTGATGTTATCGATCACCGCACGCACCCCGCGCACCGACTCGGCAATCTTGATCGCCCGATCTTTGGCCAGCAGATCGTTCACGGATCCCGACAGAGTGACGATTCCCCGGCTGGTGTTGACATCGATGAAATTCGGCAGGACGCCCTTGTCGGCCAGCAGTTCGTACTCCACGGCTGCCGTGATATGGGGGTCGGTGATTGAGCCGTTCGGCATGGCCGCGCGCGAAGAGCAAAGACCAACCGCCAATCCCGCCGCCACCAACAGCCATCGCTTCGGCGCTCTGCTGATCTCAGAAATCATGGTTCAGGATCTCCGTCCCCCTCGTGATCTGTTGTCGGATCTCCGCTCCGTCGCCGTTTGCCGGCCGTTGATCGAAGGCCTGTTTGACCCGCTGGTGGTAGGCGCTGGCGTTGCGAATCTCGTCCCAGCATTTCTTCTGCGCGAGCGAGCCGGTCCACTGGGTAAAATCACCGCCCCAATGGTGGCCGGTATTCCACGCGCCGCGATGGATTTCGATCTCCCGGCTACCAGACCCTCGCCTCCGCCATGGACGGTCGCGGCGTTGATCGAACGATCAACACGGAATTACGTCCGCCATGCGGATTCGGGACCGATTCCCTGGCGCCGGGATCCTCCTGCCACTGGCCATCCACGATGAACCGGTATTCGTAGCGGCCCGGCGACAGCGGCAGGAATGTGCGCCAAACGCCGCCCGAGTCCTTGTGCAACGAAGTGCGTCGAGGATCCCAACCGTTGAAGTTGCCAGCCACAAACACGGCGCGCGCGTTGGGCGCATGAAGCTTCACCTCGATGCCGTCCTCTTCCGACCCGGCAGTTGGTGCGGTCCGATTGCTCGGGCTGCTCTTGTGGTTTGTTCTCATTGTGTCACTCCTTCTGTTTGTTTTGTTTCGCGTTATTTCCCCCTATCGGAGGGCCACGCTTCTGCGTGGCCTTTCCAAGATTGGGCCCCGGTTTCCAAATCACCTGTTCCTGCAGGATCGCTCCCAGGCGATTCTTACGTCGGCTACGGCGGGTTTTGTCGTCACCGTCCCACCCGCAGCCAGGCTCCCCCCGTATACGGATTGACGACAGGATACTTGCGTTTACCGCGCCACATACCCTGTCGTCGTCCAGCAACTGCTGGTTGTTATCCGCAGTCCTTGGTTGTTATTCGCGATCTTGGTGCCATATACCCCAGAATCGCCCACTGACCGCTGCACCGCTCAGGACCATGGAGACGCTCACGGCCAACAGACCGACCAGCGTCAGTATTGCCCAGTGGATGTGCAGCAATGCCAGGATGCCCAGCACCACCGCGCCAAGCCCGAACAGCACCTGCAAACTGGATGCAGCCCCAACAGCCTCGCGCGCGAGCGCCATCTCTTTGCGTTCAGCCCTGGTTCCGATCATTCGCAGGTAGTTCACCTTGCTGGTCGCGCCGCAGGTCAACAGCAGTGTGCCACCGAAGACAATCGCCGCGACTGGCAGCAATATCTCCGTGGCTGTACCGAGCAATACCAACAGGCCCAGTACCACACCGGCAGTTCCACCCAGGAATGCCGCGGTGATGCCGCCGCCCAATTCGGCTGCGGTGCTCCATAATCCCCCCTCGGTCTCATGGATCAGATACACGTAACGTGCGCCCATGGACCAGCCCGTCAACAGCAGGGCAGCCCCTAACAGGATCGAAACTATCGCCGCCACCATAATGTTCTCGATCCCCGCCAGTGCAATGATCGATAGCACCAGCGCGGACACGCCGACGATGGTTTCGCCGATAGAGCCGCCAGCAACCCATTCCGCTGTCTTGCGGACTTCAACCGGACTTTCCATTTCATGTACTTGTGCTTGCGTTGTCATAACGACTCCTTTCTTTTCACTACGCTTCAACCTATCCCTCTGAACTCCCGCAACAATTCGGATGGTTGCTGAAATCTTCCTAGGAAGATTTCCGACATGCCGACCCTCTACTCCATCATTTGTGAAAGCGCCCCTCGTAACCACCTTTGTTTCGGGTCCTTGCGTGTCATCCTGAGCCCAGCGCAGCGGAGTCGAAGGATCTCTGTCGTTCCCCGCCCCCTGCGTCGCGGGTGGGGACCGAGCCGCCGGCTCGTCCGAGCCACTGGCGCAGAATGCAATCGGGGTTATTGTTACAGTAATGAAGCGAACGATGGAGTTTGCGGGCCGGGGGAATCTTGCCTTTGTCGAGCGGTTATATGCCGACTACCTGAGGGACAAGACGACTGTGCCGGCGTCATGGCGGCGATATTTCGAAACCAGCGGTAATGGAGATGATTTTCATGTTGGGCCGTCCTTCCGTCCCCGGAGCGTTTTCAATCCATCGCCGGAACCAGCGACGTTGACCGATGGCGCACTCCAGGAGCGGGCGGACATGTTGATCCGCTGTTACCGGGTACGGGGCCATGTGGTGGCGAAACTCGATCCGCTCGGCCGGCAGCGACCCCAACCGCCGGAACTCGATCCGAACTTCTATGGATTCACCGCCGCGGATATGGAGCGAAAGGTTTCCTGCGATACGTTGAGTCCGGGCAAGCCATTGACATTGCAGGAACTCGTTCGCCGATTGCGAAACACGTATTGCCGATCGATCGGCGTACAATTCATGCACATCGACGATTTGGCTGTGCGGCAATGGTTGCAGCAGCGCATGGAACGGACGGAGAACCGCCTGCAACTCTCACGAGAGGAGCAAGTCCGTATTTTGACGCGATTGACCGATGCCGTGGTCTTCGAGGAATTTCTCCGCAAGAGATTCGTCGGCGCCAAGAGCTTTTCTCTGGAGGGCTCGGAAACCCTGATTCCCCTGTTGGATCTGGCCATTGAGAAGGCCGGTGATCAAGGAATCCGCGAGATCGTGCTCGGCATGGCCCATCGTGGGCGCCTGAATGTGTTGGCCAACATCATCGGCAAAAGTCCACGCGAAATCTTCAGCGAATTCGCTGAGTCGAGCGCCAATTACCAGGAAGCTGCCGGCGACGTCAAACATCACCTCGGGTTCAGCAGCGACTGGATCACGACGAGCGGTCAGAATGTGCATCTGTCGCTGTCGTTCAATCCCAGTCATTTGGAATTCATCAATCCCGTTGTCCGCGGCCGGCTGCGCGCCAAACAAGATCGCGCGGGAGACGTCGCACGGGCCAGCGGTTTGGCGTTGCTGATCCACGGTGATGCAGCCTTTGCCGGCGAAGGGATTGTGCAGGAAACGCTCAATCTCAGCCAGCTTGCCGGCTATACCGTTGGTGGCACGCTTCACGTCGTCGTCAACAACCAGATCGGATTTACCACGCCGCCGGATGAAGGCCGCTCAACTTTTTATTGCACTGACGTGGCGAAGATGTTGCAGATCCCGATCTTCCACGTCAACGGGGAGAACCCGGAGGCCGTAGCTCAGGTGGTGCGGCTCGCGCTGGATTTTCGTCAACGATTCCAGACGGACGTGGTCATCGATATGTACGGGTATCGCCGGCTCGGCCACAACGAAGGGGATGAACCGTCGTTCACCCAACCCCTGATGTATCGCGCCATCCAGAACCGGCCATCCATTCGGGAGGGTTACCTTGAGCATCTGCTGTCGCTCAAAGAGATTACGCGCGAAGAGGCTGACGAGATTGCCGAGTGCCGGCGCGAACGCCTGGAGCAGGATCTTAACGAGGTGCGCTGCACTGGATTGACGGAAAAGAACGGGAGCCTGCGGGAGCTGTGGAGCAGGCATGGCGGCCGGACCGACGAACCACCAACCGGTGTCGAACGAAAACGGCTGGCGGAATTGCTCGAATTCCAAACTCGGATGCCAGCGGATTTTCATCCACACCGAAAGCTGCAAAAAGGCATCGAACAACGTCTGCGCATGGCCCGTGGGGAGATTCCGCTCGACTGGTCGGCGGCGGAATCGCTGGCGTTCGCCACGCTCGCGGTTGATGGCGTGCGAATTCGACTGAGTGGACAAGACAGCGCCCGGGGCACATTCAGCCAACGCCACGCCGTCCTTCACGATGTCGAAGACGGACACATCTATGTGCCGCTCCAGCACGTTGCCGAAAATCAAGCCGCCGTGGAGATCTACAACAGCCCCCTATCGGAAGCCGGCGTACTGGGATTTGAATACGGATACAGCCTCGACTGCCCCGACGGCCTCGTGTTGTGGGAAGCGCAATTCGGGGATTTCGTCAATGCCGCTCAAGTCATTATTGACCAGTTCATCGTCAGTGGACAAAGCAAGTGGCACCGCCTCAGCGGGCTGGTGCTGCTGTTGCCCCATGGGTTCGAAGGCATGGGACCGGAGCATTCCAGTGCCCGCTTGGAACGGTTCCTTCAGATGGCGGCCGAGGACAACATACAAATCGTATGCCCGACAACGCCGGCTCAGTACTTTCACGTTCTGCGGCGCCAGGCTGTACACACCCGACGAATACCGCTGGTGATCATGACCCCCAAAAGTTTGCTGCGGCATCCGCAATCCGTGTCTTCCCTGGAGGAACTCAGCCAGTCCGGTTTTCAGCATGTGATACCGGATGCGGAACACCAGAAGGCCGGGCGAGTGTTGCTTTGCTGCGGCAAAATCTATTTCGAGTTGATCCAGCAGCGGACGGAGTTGAAACGTCAGGATGTGGCGCTCATTCGGCTGGAGCAGCTTTACCCATTCCCGCAGGAAGCACTGGGCGCTGCCCTGAAGTCGTACGCGGATCAAACCCGCTTTGTGTGGGTACAGGAGGAGCCTGAGAACATGGGAGCATGGCGGTATATGCAAATGCAACTGGGAAATCGATTGCGGTTGGAATGCGTCTCCCGCCCGGAATCGGCCAGTCCCGCCGCGGGCTCGGCCGCACGTCACAAGCAGGAGCAGAAGGCGTTGTTGTCCCGGGCATTCCTGCCCGACTGAAGGGAGGAGATCATGCCGATCGAATTAAAAGTACCGTCAGTCGGCGAATCGATCACCGAAGTGGAGATCGGCGATTGGCTCAAGCGGCAAGGAGACCGCGTCGAGAAGGATCAAAACGTCGTGGTAATCGAAACGGAAAAGGCAACTGTTGAATTGCCTGCGCCTGCCTCTGGTAAAATAACCAAAATTCTCAAGCAGACAGGCGAATCCGCCAGGGTCGGTGATGTGATTGGCGTGATGGAGGAAGGCGCTGGGCGCGAGATTGGTTCGGAGGGCCGCGCTTCTGCGCGGCCTCCTGCCGAGATGAAGGAAGGCGCTGGAGAGCAGCCGGTGGAACGACGGCGGGAACAGCCCGTGCCGAAGACAAAAGCGCCATCGCAGCCGGGTCCTCCGGAGGAATCTCCGGAAGCGAAGATTGGCGCACCGGAACCTGGACCATCCCCGAAATCAGACGTTCGACAAACGCCGGCTGCGAAGCGGGCACTGCGTCCCGAGGAGGTCAAGCCCACCGGCCCGGGTGAACGGTTGCCCAAGGACGATGTACTTCCTCCTGCCGAAGAGATCGTTCCTCGCTCGCAGGCGTCTGAACGCGCGGAAGAGACAGTCCGCATGAGCCTCTGGCGTCGTACGATTGCCAGGCGTCTGGTCCAGGCAAAACGCGACGCAGCACTGCTGACAACGTTTAACGAAGTTGACATGTCGGCGGTGTCGGAATTGCGCAAGCGCTACGGTGAGGCATTCCGGACAAAGCACAATGCCAAACTTGGATTGATGTCGTTCTTCGTCAAAGCAGCCACCGATGCGCTTAATCAAATCCCCCAGGTCAACGCGGAAGTACGTGATGAAAACATTATCTATCACAACTACTGCGACATCGGCATTGCTGTCGGCACC
>Ga0187858_10005759_pt1 | contig 11258 bp, 12 predicted proteins | sample June2016WEW_8_15_FD_133015 | JGI IMG/M metagenome (GOLD analysis project Ga0187858, IMG submission 133015) | Peatland microbial communities from SPRUCE experiment site at the Marcell Experimental Forest, Minnesota, USA - June2016WEW_8_150 | ecosystem: Environmental > Terrestrial > Soil >...
ATGCACGCCACGATGGATGTTGGCGTTGTCCCGCTCGTAGTACCGACCGATCGCATCAATGACCACCTGCGGCTTCTGGGATGTGGCTGCATTGTCCAGGTAAACCAGCGGCCTGCCGTGAACCCTCTGTCGGAGTATGGGAAAGTCACTGCGGACCTTATCCACGTCAAACTCCACACCGGCGTCGCGTAGCTGCGGTGAACGGAACTCTCCGGGCAGTCTCTTGGCCGCGGTGGTCATCCGATTTCCTCCCACTTTCTTCCGGTGTTCTCGCGGTAGGTCCCTCCCGCCGCATCAGGCGCCTTGGCCAATTGGAACAGACACTGGTTAATCAACCCTTCTACGTGCTTCCGGACCGGCCCCTGCTTCATGCGGTCAAAACATTCGCTGGCGAAGGCGAAGAGCAGGAGTTTGCGCGCGGACACTTCGTCGATTCCGCGAGAGCGCAGGTAGAACAGGGCGTCCCCCTCAATCTGGCCGATGGTGGCCCCGTGCGTGCACTTCACGTCGTCGGCATAAATCTCCAGTTGCGGCTTGGTATCGATTTGCGCGTCATCGGAAAGCAGCAGGTTGCGGTTCGTCTGCTTGGCATCGGTTTTCTGCGCATCTTTGTGCACGATGATCCGGCCGTGAAAAACGCCGTGTGCGTGGCCATCGAGGATCCCGTTGTAGAACTGCCGGCTGCCGCAGCGCTGGCTGGCATGTTCCACCAGCATGTAGTTGTCCAGGTGCTGGCCGCCATTGCCGATGAAGAGGCCGTTAATCAGACACTCGCCCCCTTCGCCTGCCAGCACCGGGTGCACGTTGTTGCGCACCAGCGCGCCGCCCAGCAGCACTGAGTGCGACACAACGTTGGTGCTTCTCCCCTGCTGGATACGCAGCGTTGAGATGTTCAAAGCCTGCTTGTGCTCGCGCTCGATCATGTAGTGCGAAAGCACAGTGTGGTCGCCTGCGACCAGTTCCGTGACCGTGTTGCAGAACACCGTGCCGCCGTCGAGCGACACATAGTCCTCGACGAACGTGGCCTGGCTGTCTTCCTCCGCCACAATGAGGTTGCGCGGATGGCTCATTGAAGGGGCATCGTCCGCGGTCGAGACAAACAACAGGTAGATGGGCTCTTCCACCAGCGTGCCTCTGGGGATGTGTACATACGCTCCGTCTTCCACGAAAGCCGTGTTCAGTGCACAGAAGGCATCGCGGCGGATCTCAAGGTAGCGGCCGAGGTGCGGTTCAATCGCTCCGGGATTGTCTGAAATCTCCCCGGCAAGGCTGTTGACCTTCACCCCAGGAGGCAGATTGCTAAGCAACGACAGCTCGCGGGCAAAGTGCCCGTTCACGAAGACGAGTTGACAGGCAACACCCGGAACCCGGTACGGCTCCAGTTCCTGTTGGGACAGCCGGACGCAGCGGTTGCGGGTGAGCCGGAAGGCAGTCTGCGCGATAGCAGAGACGTTAGTGAACCGCCAGTCTTCGTCGTGAGTGGTTGGGAACCCGACTTCGCAAAAGCGGGCAAACGCCTCCCGGCGCAGCTTTCGGAGCCATGGCAGGTTGTGGCCGGCCGCAAGCTTCTCGAACTCGCTGAAGCTTTCCAGGTAACTTTCCAACTGCTGAGTTGCCGTGATCACGTTGTTCTTTCCCCGTTCTAGTTAGGCGGGTGTAGCCTGTCGTGCGTCGGCTTCCATCGAGCCATAGCCCTTCTCTTCCAGTTCCAGCGCCAGCGCTGGGCCGCCCGAACGGACAATGCGTCCATCCACCAGCACGTGAACGAAGTCAGGAACGATGTAGTTCAGCAGGCGCTGATAGTGAGTCACCACGACCATGGCACGCTCCGGGCTGCGCATGGCATTGACGCCCTGAGCCACGATCCGCAGCGCGTCAATGTCCAGACCGGAATCGGTCTCGTCCAGGATGGCAAGCTTCGGCTCCAGCACCGCCATTTGTAGGATCTCGTTACGCTTTTTCTCGCCGCCGGAGAAGCCTTCGTTCACCGAGCGGTTCATGAGCTTCTCGTCCATATCCAGCAGCTTCAGCTTCTCTCGGAACAGGGGCAGGAAATCCATGGCGTCTATCTCATCCAGCCCGCGATACTTGCGGATGGCATTGAGCGCCGACCGGAGGAAGTACGCGTTGCTGATGCCGGGAATCTCCACCGGATACTGGAAGGCTATGAAGATGCCTTCACAAGCGGCCTCCTCCGGTTTCATGGCCAGGAGGTCCTTCCCGTTGTAAGACACCTCGCCTGCGCTGACCGCGTAGGTCTCGCGGCGGGCCAGCACCTGCGCCAGCGTGCTTTTGCCCGAACCGTTCGGGCCCATGATAGAGTGCACTTCGCCGGCATTCACTCTCAGGTCAATGCCCTTGAGGATTTCGTGGTTGTCCACTTTGACGTGCAGATTCTTGATTTCCAGTAAGCTCATTCCCGGTTCCTCTCACTAGCTGCGTCGTTGCTACTTCCTTGGCAGGAGCTCTGCCTCACCCGACGCTGCCTTCCAGACTGACGCCCAGGAGCTTCTGCGCCTCCACTGCAAACTCCATGGGTAGCTCGCGGAACACACGCTTGCAGAAGCCGTTCACGATCATGGAAACGGCATCTTCCGCCTTCAGCCCCCGCTGACGCAGGTAGAAGAGCTGGTCTTCCCCGATCTTCGAGGTGGAAGCTTCATGCTCCATGCGGGCGGTGGAGTTCCTCACCTCGATGTACGGGAAAGTGTGGGCGCCGCACTTGTCGCCTATCAGAAGCGAGTCGCACTGCGTGTAGTTGCGGGCCCCGGTGGCACCCTTCATGATCTTCACTTGGCCTCGATAGGTGTTCTGGCCGTGGCCGGCAGAGATGCCCTTGGCGACTATGGTGCTGCGCGTGTTCTTGCCGATGTGGATCATCTTGGTGCCGGTGTCGGCCTGCTGGTAGTTATTAGTGAGGGCAACCGAGTAGAACTCACCCACCGAGTTCTCACCCTGCAGGATGCAGCTGGGATACTTCCAAGTAATGGCCGAGCCGGTCTCCACTTGTGTCCACGAGATCTTCGAGTTCACGCCCAAGCACTTGCCCCGTTTGGTCACGAAGTTGTAGATCCCGCCTTTGCCTTCTTTGTCGCCCGGGTACCAGTTCTGCACCGTCGAGTACTTGATCTGCGCGTTGTCGAGCGCGATCAACTCGACCACAGCGGCGTGCAACTGGTTTTCGTCGCGGATGGGTGCAGTGCAGCCTTCGAGGTAACTGACGGAGGAGGCCTCGTCGGCGACGATCAACGTGCGTTCGAATTGGCCTGTGTTCGCCGCGTTAATACGGAAGTAGGTGGAAAGTTCCATCGGGCAGCGAACCCCCTTTGGCACATAGACGAAGGACCCGTCAGTGAACACGGCGGCGTTCAGGGTGGCGAAGAAGTTGTCGCTATAGGGCACAACCGAGCCCAGGTACTTCTGGACCATGTCAGGATGTTTCTGCACAGCTTCCGAGAAAGAACAGAAGACAATTCCCAGCTCGGCCAGCTTCTCTTTGAAGGTCGTAGCCACGGAGACGCTGTCGAACACCGCATCCACAGCCACACCAGCCAGGTGCTTCTGCTCCTCAAGCGGAATACCCAGTTTTTCGTAAGTGCGTAGGATCTCCGGATCCAGTTCCTCCAGGCTCGTCAGGCCGGGTTTCTGTTTGGGAGCCGAGTAATAAACGATTTCCTGGTAGTCGATTGGCCCGTACTTGATATTGGCCCACTTTGGTTCGGCCTGCGCCTTCTCCAGCGACACCCAGTGGCGATAAGCCCTGAGCCTCCACTGGAGCATGAACTCCGGCTCATTTTTCTTGGCCGAGATCACACGAATGATGTCTTCGTTCAACCCCTTTGGGACTCTCTCTTCCTCGATAGAAGTGACGAAGCCCCACTTGTACTCCCGGTCGGCAAGATCCTGGATGGTGTTCACGTTGGTGCTCATTGCATTCTCCCGGGTACAAAACCAATAGTGGGCACTAGGTTTCCGCGCGCATTCCTGATGGTGGTCAGGTGTAAGGGGTGACTGAGATCGGAAAGCATCACCTTCTCCAATGCCCCGCGCACCGCCTGGCTGATGATCCGCTGATTGTCCTTGATGGGACAACAGGGTTCCAAGTCGCACAGCCCGGACACGTCAGTGCTGCATTCCGTGAGCGCGATAGGACCCTCGAGTACAGCAATGATTTCAGCCACTGAGATTTCTCGCGACCTCCTGGCCAGACTGTACCCACCCTTGATGCCACGGTGCGAAACCAGTAACCCGCCCTGCAGAAGCTCCTTCAGCAGCTTGCTCACGGTTGGCAGGGGCAGTCGTGACTCGACGGCCAAGTCACGCGCTGTGTGCAGCAACCGATCGTGGTTCTGCGCCATGTGAGTCATTAGGACCAACCCGTAGTCCGCCAATTTGCCTAGTCGGATCATCACTCAATGCCTCTGTCTCAGAGGTTTCCGAACCGCCGTACACGAGCAGATTTCTAAAATAGTACCAATCTGGTACAATTTAATTGTACTGCACCGATGGCACGGCTGACAAGTTCCGGCAACCGTCCCCAAGCGGGTGGCTTCTGGCCCAATTGCACGTCGCCTTAGGCTGGGCGGCCCCGGCGGTGTGCCGGTCTCAATCGGTCAGATCAGCGGGTTTCGCGATGTTGCTGACTCGGAGAGCATGTTACGGTCTCATCGCTGCGAAGCACTTGGCAGAACACGCTGGCGAGGGTTCGTTCAGCGCCCATGATTTGGCGGAATGCTATGGACTGCCCCATGAAGCATTGGCCAAGGTCCTCCAGCGACTTTCCACGGCTGGGGTGTTGATGTCCCACCACGGGATCAAGGGCGGATACACACTCGCCCGCGACCCGCGGTACATTTCCGTATTCGACGTGATTGAAGCAAGCCAGGGACCACGGCGAAGCGGTATTCGCGGCGAACGCTGGCGGCACCTGGAGTCCGTTCCCGGCTACCATCAACTGCGGATGGTGCACCAGGCCGTCCCAGATATGCTGCGCGAGCTTACGATTGAAGACTGCTACAATCTATGTTCGTAGGCTCGAGGAGATACATATGTCGACCACAACGACTACCCCGACTCCGCCGGAAGTAAAAGAGGCACCCATTAGCCTGACTCCAAATGCCATTGCCAAGGTAAAGGGAATCATGGCGCAACAGAATCCCGCTCCGGCTGGCCTGCGCGTGGGGGTGGTGGGAGGCGGGTGCTCGGGCTTCTCCTACTCCCTGCAATTCGATACCAGCGCCGGCATGATGGACAAAGTGTTCGACATGGACGGCCTTAAAGTGTTCGTGGACGCCACCTCGATTATGTACCTGAACGGCTGCCGCGTGGACTACGTCGAGACACTGGAGGGCGCCGGTTTCAAGTTCGGGAACCCGAACGTGAAGAGCACCTGCGGCTGCGGGTCGTCGTTCAACGTCTAATCAGATTAGCGCGAAAACTACGGAAGCCTCGTCGCAGGACGGGGCTTTTTCTTCTGCTTGCGCTTTTTTCGTTGGCCGCTGGATCTTCGACAGAAGGGGAGACTCGATTGTCAGGCACTATAGAAGCGGGCACCATCATGATGAAGGCGGGCACTATCATTCCCCAATCCTTGCGAGTAGAAACGGAACTGTATTCACGTGGCTGGGAAATAATCAAGAACGCCGGCGCCGATGCCGTTGATCGAGACATCCGACGAGCGGACTGGAACTTCTTTTTTCTGGCTGCCAGCATTCACGCGACCGCCTTGGGTTATTGGGGAGAGAGAACCGTACGGAGAGCAATGGAGCGAGTGCTGGCGAAGGCGGAACCGTCGAAATTTAATTGCTTGGAAGTAACGGAAGTCTCCACAAGACAATTCTTGGGCTTTCCCTACGTGCACGTCTCGGCGCACTCACGGCATATCCAGAAGAGCCCATTTCTACAAGTGCTTGCCGAACGGGCCGAGCCGTAGTGGATGCCGACTGGGCTACTGCCCGGACCCCTTCTTGTCGTGGCGAACAATCTTCTTGGGCGGCACTGCAGCGCTATGTCCCCAACCTCTACCGCTCGTACGCGCAATGCCTCCCGCTTGAACCTCCTCTCCCCTTGGGCGTACTGTGGGCTCAGATAGGCGGAGGTGTCCTATGGCCTTCGTTATTGCCGAACCTTGCATCGGGACAAAAGACACCGCCTGCGTCGATGCCTGCCCCGTAGATTGCATCCACCCGAAGAAGAACACAACGTACGACGACGCCCGTCCTGGCTTCGATGAGGTCCCGCAGCTCTACATTGATCCGATAGAGTGCATCGATTGTGGGGCATGCGTGCCGGTCTGCCCGGTCTCGGCGATTTTCGCCCTGGACGACCTGCCCGAAAAGTGGAAGCACTACACGGAAATAAACGCGAGTTACGTCCAAGGCGGCAAGTTCACGCCAGAGGAGTATGCCAAGCACAAGGCAGCGAAGTAGACGCCCAAGAAAACCCAAATCACTCGGTGAGCCTTCGAATCCTTTCGGAGGCTCGTTCTGTTTGTCCTACCAAGCAAGGTCACCAGTCGCCCGGCGACCCAACCTGAAGCCTACCCCTGGCTCAAGTCGGCGTCACCCTCTTCTCCCCCAAAGAATCTCATCGCCACCTCATCTTCGATATCTTGCGGGCGATCCACGACTGCAATCACCTTGCGCCTGGTGCAAATAGCGTCACCTACACTAATGTTCTGCGCAATTTCCTCAAGGTCGCTCTCCTCTGGATCCCAGTCGCACCAGACGTCCAGCCGCAGCTTGTAGTACGCCATGGAGTTCTCCTTCCGCCCACGGAACGCCTCAGGTGGTCCGCAGCTTTCGGCTCTCCTTTCAGCCCGAGACGTTGAGGTGTTTGCTCAGAAGGAAGCGTGTGTTCTAGTCTTAGGTAATGTCTCAGCTACCCCCTCAGGTCCCGTGGAGACGCTTCCTGCAGGTTCTCGGGAAGCTCGGCTATGCTCCGCAAAAGGGGAAGGCGGGTTCGGTAAGATCGTTCCGTAACTCGACACGCAACCCAAATGTTGTCACATTCCGCGAGCCCCATCCCGGACAAAATGTGCGCCAAGCAATGTTGCATGAGTACCTTCGCAAGCTTCTCCTCTCCCCAGATGAGTTCATGCGCCTACTGAACGACTGCTAGATCGGACGTGCAAACGACAACTCGTGGCCATCTGGATCTGATAGGTGGAAATAGCGTTCGCCCCATGAAGCGTCCACCCTATGGAGCCGGGCAGCACGGCCGGCGATCTAATCGTGCGGTATCTCGGCACACAAAGCGAGTCTCCGGCAGAGAATCGGCGCACTGCAATGAAAAAAGGACAACCTAAGCTGGTCGCTGTCGGCCGCCGCTTCACCATGGGGCTTAAGGAGAAACGCCAATGAATGCAGAACGAAGGAGGGCGCTTGAAAAAGAGCTTCAGGGCATCTTGAAAATTACAAACCCGCTGGTTCCCGCCACTCTGGATCCGAATAGCCCGACCGCGATGAGCGTCCCCGAAGTCGAATCAGAGGAACTGGACCGGCTGCGGACACGAAGAGATGAGATCCAGCAGATGCTTGACGATGACAGTTCCGAAGAGGACATCAGGGCGAGAGTCTTGTAACGTGAGAAAAGCCACTGCTCCCGTTATATAGCGATAGCAAACTTCCAGCCTTTCCCTTCGCCCAGTTTTTGCGGAAAAGTTCCTAAAGGATGTCAGGAACGAGTATCACTTCCGCGCCATCTTCAGAATAGTGCGAGCAATGGTTGTGGCCGGTGCGGTCCATTTCAACCGCGACTAGGTCTTTACCTATGGTCTTGCCGTGACGCCCCGCTTCCAAAGCAATCTGTCTGCACACACTGCTGATTTCCGCTCCCCCGGCACCCTTCTTTAACAAGCCTTCCAATCCCCTGAAATGTGTCCTCAGTTTCTCGGGGTTGCAGTCAACCAGTCACGTTCACAATGTAGTGGCGCTCCGCCGAGATTCTTGAAACGTTGAATCCAGCCCTGAAACTTGGGCGCGGCAACGGCGGCTTCAGAGAAATAAGGAATTTGGTATTGGAGTCCTAGAACCCACGAACGAACTACAAGCAGCCAAAGAAGGCTTATCGGGTGTCCGGCCGCGCGCGGCTCGGCAGGCTCGGTCTTGCAACCACCGTACCAGAGGAATCTAATTGAATGAGGGGGCGCTCCCCCAAAGCCGTCGAGCTTCCTCAGGTCCGGCGGATGCTCAACGATCTTCACAAGTTAGAACACGAGCTTCGGACGGCGCTTTGCAGTTGCAAGAAAGAACTGCACCAACGATCTGCTCGCTGCCCACTATTGCTCGACCCGACACCTTCCCGGTGAACTTGGTGGGGAGAGGGCTAAATGTTTGAACGCTACACGGAGAAAGCACGGCGCGTCATGTCCTTTGCGCGCTACGCGGCCAGTCAGTCCGGTTCTCCTTACATAGAGACGGAGCACCTGCTGTTGGGACTTCTGTGCGAAGACAAAGCTCTTCTCACAAGCCGGTTCCTGCGTTCTGATGCCTCGGTCGAGTTCATCCGCAAGCAGATTGAGGGGCACACCGCGATCCGGGAGAAGGTCTCGACCTCGGTCGATCTCCCGTTGAGCAACGAGTGCAAGCGGGTTCTGGCATACGCTGCCGAGGAGGCTGAGCGCCTTTCGCACAAGCACGTTGGAACCGAGCACCTTTTGTTGGGACTGCTGCGTGAAGAGAAGTGTTTCGCCGCCGAGATCCTGCACGAACGCGGCTTACGCCTTCCGACCATCCGCGAGGAACTGGCCCGTACCAGCCCGGAAAAAGCTCAGCCGCAGCGTCGGCGCGAATCTTCCTTGCTAAGTGAGTTTTCCCGCGACCTGACCCAGGCCGCGATGGATACCCAGCTCGATCCGCTGGTGGGACGTGAAAGCGAGCTGGAGCGCGTGATTCATATTCTCTGCCGCCGCACCAAGAACAACCCAGTACTGATCGGCGAGGCGGGCGTAGGTAAGACTGCCATCGTCGAAGGACTGGCGCAGCGCATCGCCGATGGCGAAGTTCCGTCGTTCCTGGCAGATAAGCGCATCCTGGCCCTTGACCTGTCATTAATCGTGGCGGGCACCAAATATCGGGGCCAGTTTGAAGAGCGCCTGAAGACCGTCATGAAGGAGCTGATGGAGTCGCAGAACGCCATCATCTTCATCGATGAGCTGCACACGCTGGTAGGCGCGGGTTCTGCCGAAGGTTCGTTAGACGCGGCCAACATCCTGAAACCGCTTTGTCGCGCGGTGAAATTCAGTGTATCGGCGCGACTACGCCGGGCGAGTATCGCAAGTCGATCGAAAAAGATCGGTCGCTGGAGCGCCGTTTCCAGGCCGTCAAGGTTCCGCCGCCGGATGAACGCGATGCCACCAAGATTCTGTTCGGCATTAAGGACCGCTACGAGAAGTTCCACGCGGTCACTTACACTGACGACGCCCTCAACTTCGCTGTAGCGCATTCCACTCGCTATATTCCGGACCGCTTCCTGCCCGATAAGGCAATCGATCTCATCGATGAGGCGGGGGCGCGCGTGAAGCTGCGCCAGACCTCATTGCCTGAGGAGATCAGGGAGGTCCAGAAGCGGATCAAGTTCATCGTTCACCGCATGGAAAACGCCATCGCGAACCACGAGTTCGAGAAGGCGCGCTTCTACTCGGACGAGGAAGGCAAAGAGCGCGAGAACCTGCGCGCCCTTCGCGAAAAATACCACCTCGATGAATCCTCCACCGGCGTTGTCGGTCGGGAGGACATCGAGGATGTGGTATCGCGCTGGACCGGCGTTCCCATCACCTCGATTAAAGAAGAAGAATCGCAGAAGCTGCTGCGCATCGAAGAAGAGCTGCACAAGCGGGTCATCTCGCAGGATAAGGCCATCAACGCCCTGGCCCGTGCGATCCGCCGCAGCCGCGCTGGCCTGAAAAACCCGAACAAGCCCATCGGCTCATTCTTGTTCCTCGGACCCACCGGCGTCGGCAAGACCGAAGTGGCTCGCACGCTGGCGCAGTTCATGTTCGGCGGCGAGAAGTCGCTGGTGCGCTTCGACATGTCCGAGTTCATGGAAAAGCACTCGGTCTCAAAGCTGATCGGTTCGCCTCCGGGATATGTGGGCTACGAGGAGGGCGGCCAGTTGACAGAACGCGTGAAGCGCGCGCCCTACTCGGTGGTTCTGCTTGACGAAATCGAGAAGGCGCACCCGGATGTTTTCAACATCCTGTTGCAAGTGTTTGAAGACGGCCAGCTCACCGACGGTTTGGGCAACACGGTGGACTTCAAGAACGCCATCATCATCATGACTTCGAACATCGGCGCGCGCCACTTGCAGAAGCGCGAAGGCCTGGGCTTCCAGTCAACCAAGGAAGACATGATCTCCGACAAGATCGAGGATCTGGTGAGGAACGAGGTCAAGCGCACCTTCAACCCCGAGTTCCTGAACCGGCTGGACGAAATCATCCTGTTCAGCGCGCTGACTGAGAACGACCTCATTCAGATCCTGGAGCTTATGGTCAGCCAGCTGAACCGGAATCTGGCGCCGAAATCAATCACCGTGACCGTAACCGACGCGGCCAAGAAGTGGGTCCTCAGTCAGACACTCGGTGATCGCAGCTACGGCGCGCGTCCGCTGCGGCGTGCCTTGCAGAAGTACGTCGAAGATCCGTTGTCGGAGGCGCTGATCCAAGGCACCATCACCACGCGGCCGGCGTTCATCGAGGTCTTCCTCGAGGACAACAAGCTGTACTACCGTCCGGTGGACTCGCAGGAAACTGAGGGCGTGCTGCTGTACGAGAACTAGAGTTTGTAAGTTTAATTGGCAGAGGCGGACCAGGTGGGTCCGTCTTCTGCTTTTCTCGGCTCGCCGTCGCAAAGTCCCATGCGCAGTCTCCGTCTGTCCTTGCTCCAGGTTATTGAGGTAGCTGCAGACCGGACCTCGGGCTATTAGGACTCTTGAAATGCCATGCTTACTTTGCCGGTCTGCCGTGATGCAGGCATAGTGCGACCAGATCCGAGACGTTCGCTTCGCCCACGCACATGACCGTGTCTGCGCCCCCCCAATAGATTTTTACGGTTCCATCGGACTCTGGGACGGCACCACAGGTGAAGACCACGTTGTGGACGTATCCAGTTATTTCCCAAGGATCTTCCGGTTGCAAAATCCACGAGTCGCCCACACCGATGACCTTTGCCGGGTTCTCGAGGTCATGAAGAGCAACCCCCAAACGATAGACCGATCCATCCATAGTTCGGAAAACTCCGTGATAGATGGAAAGCCATCCC
>Ga0187858_10005764_pt1 | contig 11254 bp, 9 predicted proteins | sample June2016WEW_8_15_FD_133015 | JGI IMG/M metagenome (GOLD analysis project Ga0187858, IMG submission 133015) | Peatland microbial communities from SPRUCE experiment site at the Marcell Experimental Forest, Minnesota, USA - June2016WEW_8_150 | ecosystem: Environmental > Terrestrial > Soil >...
CGTGAAGACTGAAGATGTGACCGAACGGCTCATCGGCGAATACGAGGCGCGGCTGCAGACCGAGCCGAATAATCTCAAGCTGGTGCGCCAGCTCGCGGAACTTTACGCGCAGAAAAAACAGTTCGAACGCTCGCTTGAGCTTTACGACCGCGTCAAAAATTCGGAGATGGGCAACGATCCGTCGCTCGAACGCTCCATTGCCGACACCATCGTGCGCCGGTTCGATTATCAATTGGAGCAACTCGATGCCGCCGCGCCGGATTACACCGAACAGTCGGCGAAGCTGCAGGCGGAGAAGCTGGACTTCCAGGTCACCGAATGTCAGAAGCGCGTGGAAAAATACCCGACGGACCTGGCGATTCGGTTTGAGATGGGGCAGTTTTATTTTCAAACGGGCAAAATCACCGAGGCGATTCAGGAATTTCAAAAAGCGAAGAACAATCCGCACAAGGGTCTCGCCGCGATGAATTACCTCGCCCAGTGCTACGCCAAGCGCAAGATGTTCGACATGGCCGCGCGCACGCTTCAAAGCGCCATCAAGGAAAAGCCCGTTTTTGACGAAGAGAAAAAGGACCTTGTTTACAATCTCGGCTGCGTGCTCGAAAGCATGGGCAAAAAAGAGGAAGCCATCGAGCAGCTCAAGCTCATCTACGAAATGGACATCGGCTACAAGGACGTCGCGGCCAAGGTGGACGCCTTCTACGCCGGGCAGTAAGGGATTTTTCCCGGCGCAACTAAAGGCGTTTTTCGTCCACGTCAATCACATCCACAAAACATTTGATGTCGTCGCGGCTTCCCGCGCCACACTGTTCCTTTCGCATTTTAAGCCGCGCCACGGCTTCCGCGTCATTGGCTGGCGGTCGGTTTAACATGTCCTTCGTGTGCGCGGCCTTTTCGGCCGGGGATTTTTTTACGTTGCGCCGCACCCAGTCGCACACCTCGCCATCGGTGACGGAATTCTTCACCACCTCGATCATCTGTTCGTGCGTGACGCCGGCATATTTGAGCCACATGCCGTCAAAGCCCTTGCCCAGATTCTCCTGATAATCGGCGTGCAATTTGCCGGCGAGGTGCAGGCGGATTTTGTCAATGTAACGCGGCAGATACATCCAGCCGTCCATCGTTTCGCGCGGGCTGCGCGGATAAATGATGCTGCTCATGATGGGAAAATGGAATGATCCGGCACGCATCGCAATTCAAAAATTGAAACATTTGAATTTGAAAATTCCGTCCGTCAGCCCATTTTGAAGTCATGCAAAAGTTTGATTACGACGTGGCCATTCTCGGTGGCGGCAGCGCCGGTTACGCCGCGGCGCGAACAGCAGCGGGCGCAGGCTTGAAAACCGCCGTCATCGAGGGCGGTGAAGAAGTCGGCGGGTTGTGCATCCTGCGCGGCTGCATGCCCACGAAAGCGCTGCTTTACGCCGCCGAAGTCATGCACCTGGCCAGCCACGCCAGGCCATGGGGCATCCGCGCCGAAAACGTAAGCTTCGATTTTGCGAAGGTGATGGCGCGCAAGGACGCGCTCGTCAAGGATTTTGCGGATTATCGCCGGCAACAACTCGCCGGTGGCAAATTCAAATTCATTCGCGCCAACGCCCGGTTTCTTGATCCACACACGGTGAAATTAAATTTACTCCGTAGCAGTCCCGCAAAGCGGGATGAGTCCGCTCCATCTTCATCAAACAAAAATCAGAGCCGTCTCACGTCGGCTGACACACTTACAGCAAAAAACTTCATCATTGCCACCGGCTCAAGCGTCGCGCCACCGCCCCTGCCCCAACTCCATGAAGCCGGCTATATCACCAGTGACGATGTGCTGGCGCTCAAGCGGTTGCCGAAGTCGTTCATCGTGCTTGGCGGCGGGCCGATTGCGTGCGAGTTTGCGCAATTTTTCGCGCGGTTTGGCGTCAAGGTCACGCTCATCCAGCGCAGCGGGCACATTCTGCGCGAGTTTGACACGGACGCCGGAATTGAAATGGAAAAGGTGTTCCGGCGCGAAGGCATTCAGGTCTTCACAGGCACAAGGCTGGTTGAAGCACGGCGCAAAGGGAAATTGAAAACGGTTTCCTTTGAGCATGACAGCCAAACCGTTTCCGTCTCCGCCGAGGAAATCCTGTTTGCGCTGGGCCGCGTGCCCAACACGGCAGCGCTCGGCCTCGCCAAAGCCGGTGTCGCCACCGACGGCGGACGCATTAAATCCAACGACTTCATGCAGACGAGCGCGCCGCACATTTACGCGGCGGGCGACTGCACCGGGCCGCACGAAATCGTCCACCTGGCCGTTCAGCAGGGGGAAATTGCGGCATATAACATTGCCCATGCCACCGCGCCGCGGCGGATGGATTACCGGCTGCTCATCGCGGTCGTATTCACCGAACCTCAGGTGGCGTTTGTCGGCCTGACCGAAAAGGAAGCGAAGGCGCGCGGCATTTCATACCTGGCGGCAAGTTATCTGTTCAATGACCACGGCAAATCGCTCATCATGGAAGCCAGGGACGGCTTCGTAAAATTGCTGGCCGACTCGAAGTCAGGCGAAATCCTCGGCGGCGCATGCGTCGGGCCGATGGGCGGCGAATTGATCCACGAAATCGTCACGGCCATGGCAAAACGCATGATTGTTCACGAACTCGCGGTGATGCCGCATTATCATCCGACGCTCGCGGAAATCTGGACTTATCCGGCGGAAGAACTGGCGAAGAAAATTAACGTGGGCGACTACGCCAAGCTTGGACGCAAAGAAATAAAGTAAATCCTGACAAAAATATTAAAAACAAAGGGTGCTTCAAATCTCCGCCCCATAAATGCTTTAGTTCAATAATTGCATCCGTGCCCATGGCGCAGGCCATGCCTAAATAAAGATACACCTGCGCTTTTGAACCATTGCGGCGCAACTTATCCAAGTATTCTTTACGCTGCTCACGAGTCATTGGTTCCGCCCAAGTGCCATCTTCAATTTGAATTTGACGCCGACGGCGCTTGGCATATTTTCCCAACATAAACATATAGGCGAGCGGACCGAAAAAGAGCGCAGCCCACACCACTTTTTTGTCATGCACAAATGAATTCTGAAAGAGCAATCCACCCATCAACGCCATCAACATTAAAAGAGAGGCAGCCTGAATCCAAAAAAACCAAGCCATGAATTGCCGCTCGCGAGGTGACTTTGCATGCTCAAGGCTGGATTTGAAACTGAAGTAAAAGCTGCCCAATACTGGCAAGAATCCGCCAGCCTATCCGAGAGTTGCTCCAATTTTGGTTGCTGCGCTGGCTTTTGCAACCGTAGTTCCAACTGCGGCTACTTTGGCCGTAGTCGCCGCCAATGGCAGCGCGGCAATCACGCCCAGCGTAAAAATTTTGCCCGGCGCAGTTTTTTCCAACGCACCTTCGACAAAGGCGATGACTTGTTCGTGCAGCAGTTTTCGTCCGCGCGACAGCCGCTGCTTTACGGCGTCCTCGCTCAATTCCAAATCCTGGGCCACCGTCTCGATGGATTGGTGCTCGCGGTAAAACAGGACGAGCGGTTCGCGGTAAATCTCCGGAATGCGTTCGAGCGACCGCCACAAAATCGCTTCCTCTTCCTTGCTGATGGCCTGCTCCTGCGGCGATGGTTCGAGCGATGGCGATTCAGGTGCCGCTTCCAATTGCTCGGCGGCATGCGCCGGTTCACGCCCCTGACGGCGAAGGGTGTTGTTGGTCAGATTCCGCGCGATGCCGCAGAGCCAGGCGCGCAATTTTCCCGGCTCGCGCAAATCGGCCAGTTGTTTCCACGCCGCGACAAAGGTCTCCTGCGCCAGATCCTCGCTTTGGCTCAGGCTGCCGGTGGCGCTGTAAGCCAGCGAGCAAATCAGCGATTGATAGCGGGCCACGATTTGACCGAAGGCATCGTGGTTTCCGGACAAGCTTTCACTGACCAATTCCGCATCGTTGTTTGCCGCCATGGACATCATGCTGGTAGTCATCATGTCACCGCATCAGTGGCAGGAAAGTGCGAAGTGGTGACAAACAAACTCAACGCCGGCGCCGATTTGAGTTTTATCGGCGGCAAAACCGACCGCCCTTTCCCCGCCCTGGCAGCCGCTGCCACACCGTGCCCCGTGGATAACGAGGGTTCAGGTTCCTACTGGCTGCGTCAACCGGGCGCGCATCATCTCGGTGTCACCATTAGCCCGGGCAGAAACAGCCTGGAGCTGGTCCTTGGGAACGCCATCGAGGGTCTCCCGAATCAGTCGAGCCACCTGGTTCGGTTGATAAGGCTTGGCCAGAAAAATGTTCTCGCCTTGAGTAAAATCTTTTCCCGTCAGCGCGGAACTATAACCGCTGGCGTAGATCACTTTGAGTCCGGGCTTTCGCCTTTTCAATTCCGCGGCCAAGTCAGTGCCCGTCATGCCACCGGGCATGATCATGTCGGTCAGGAGCAAATCAACCTGGCCGTTGCACTCGTCCCAAACCCGCAAAGCCTCGACCCCCGAGGAAGCGATCAAAACACGGTATTGATATTGCTGGAGAATCTCCCGCACCAGTTCCAACAGTCCAATTTCATCTTCGACGAGCAGAATGGTTTCTTTGCCTCCCCGGACGTTTTCGGATTTATCGGACGGATCGGCGGGTGCATCGACGGCTTTACCAGCCATCGGAAGAAACACTTTGAAAGTGGTGCCGACGCCCACTTCGCTTTGGACTTCGAGCCAGCCATGATGTTGTTTGACAACGCCATAAACGGTGGCCAGTCCCAGCCCAGTTCCCTTGCCGACTTCCTTGGTCGTGAAAAACGGCTCAAAAATCCGCTGCAACACCTTGGGTTCCATGCCGCAACCAGTATCTGTCACGGTCAGGCAGACGAACCAACCCATACGGGCTTCAGGGTGTTGTCGCAAGTAGGCGGCGTCAATTTCAGCGGCGGAAGTCGTGATGATAAATTTGCCGCCCTTGGGCATGGCATCACGCGAGTTGACCGCCAGATTCATCACAATCTGCTCGACCATCCCGGCATCCGCCTGAATGCACGGCAGTTCCGCCTGACAGTGGATTTCCAACGAGATATCCTCGCCGATCAGCCGCGGAAGCATGCTTCTCAAATTTTGCAGCACCGCATTCAAATCGAGAATCTTCGATCGAAAAATCTGCTTGCGACTGAACGTGAGCAATTGCCGGATGAAACTGGCCGCGCGCTCCGATGCCGCGGAAATTTGCTTTATTGATCTTATCGAGTCGGCACCCGGCGGAACGGCATTGAGCAACAACCCCGCGTGTCCCTGAATGACGGTCAGAATATTGTTGATGTCATGCGCCACTCCGGCGGCCAACTGGCCCACCGACTCCATTTTCTGTGATTGCCGCAGTTGCGCTTCCAGCATCAGCCGCTCGGTAATGTCTTCAACCGTGATTACCATTCCGTTAATCTCGCCGGCGGCATCGAAAAACGGCGTGGCATTGGTCGAGAGCAACGTGCGGCGGCTGTCGGGACGGTCAATTGCATGATGGACGTCTTGCACCGGCTGGCCGGATTCGAGGACTTTTTTCAACGGCAGCGCCTGCCCCGGAAGCGGGTGGCCCTCCGGATCAGTCATCCGCCAGTCCAGAACGCTGCAAGTTCCCCCGGTGATGGCGTCCTTGGACAGGCCGAGAACTTCTTCTGCCCGGTGGTTGGCAAAAGTAATTTTTCCAGCCTGGTTGGCGACGACGATGCCCACGGGACTGGTTTCCATGATGCGGCTGATGAGATCCCGGTCGCGGCGGAGGTCCTCCTCGGCGCGCTTGCCTTTGATGGCATAGCGGATGGCGCGGTCGAGAATGTCGGCGTTGAGCTGGCCTTTGACGAGATAATCGGCGGCCCCGGCTTTCATGGCCTCCATGTCAACCTCCTGGTCGCCTTGGCCGGTCAACAAGATCATGGGCGCCCGGGCATTGAATTGTTGTGATTCGCACAACAGTTCCAGTCCGGTCCGTTCGCCGAGGCGATAGTCCAGCAGATAGATATCGTGCTCGCGGCGCTGGATGGCATCCAGCGCCGCCGGAAAATTGTTGACCCAGTCGAGATGATAGCGGCCCGCGATTCGTAAAATTAGATCGCGCGTGATGATATAATCATCCTCATCATCATCCACCAACAGGACTTTGACCGGGGCATCGGACATAAAGCGTTCAACTCTCGCCCGGCGGAAGTTCAACCACTTCGAACCAATATCGGCCGAGGACCTTGATCAATTCCACCAGCGATTTGAACGTCACGGGCTTGGTCACGTAGGAATTTACGCCCAGATCGTAGGTGCGCAAAATGTCTTCCTCCGCCTTGGAGGTGGTAAGGACGACGATGGGAATCCGGCGCAGTTCCGGATCCGCCTTGATTTCCTTGAGCGCTTCGCGCCCGTCCTTGCGCGGCATGTTCAGATCCAGCAAAATCAGCCCGGGCAATGGCGCATCCTTCTGATCGGAGTAGCGGCCTTGACGGCGCAAATATTCCATCAATTCTTCGCCGTCTTCCACGCAATGGAGCACATTGACCAGACGGTTCTCCGCAAACGCGTCTTGTGTCAGTTTACGGTCGTCCGGATCATCGTCCGCCAGCAGAATTGTAATCATTTTCCCTTCGATTTTCATGGTTGGTTTTCCCTATTTATGGTGGTTTCCTTGTTTTCGTCTTGTGCTTTTTGGGGATGAGCCACCGGTATCGTCAAGATAAAAGTGGAGCCCTGCCCTGGTTTGCTTTTGGCGGTGATGTCGCCGCCGTGATATAATGCAATTTTGCGAACAATGGCCAGCCCCATGCCTGTGCCTTCGTATTCATTGCGAGTGTGCAACCGCTGGAAGACATTGAATATCCGATCCAGATATTTTTCGTCAAAGCCTATACAATTGTCACTGACCGTCAACCGGCAAAGTTTCTTCGCGGGTGTGTCGGGGGCGGAGATAATCTGCGCTTCGACTTTCACCACAGGCGGCTCTTCCGGGCGGCGGAATTTAAGCGCGTTGCCAATCAGGTTTTGCAACAACTGGCGCATTTGCAGCGCCTCCGCGTCAATGACCGGTAGCGCTCCCAGTTCGACGCGCCCTTTGACCAGTTCGATCCGTCCCTCCAAATCTTCCACCACTCCGCTGGCCACCTCCGCCAGATTGACCGACGTGAAGGGCTGGGCCTTGGTCGTAACCCGCGAAAAAGTCAACAGATCGTTGATCAGAATTTGCATCCGCGCGGCCGCTTTCTGCATCCGTTCCAGATAATCAAGCGCTTCCGGCCCCAAGGCTTCACTGTTCTTTTCCCTGAGCCGTTCGCCGAAAACCACGATTTTTCGCAAGGGCTCCTGCAAGTCGTGCGAAGCCACATAGGCAAAATCCTGCAGTTCGCGATTGCTGCGCTCAAGCTGGGTCGTGAATTGGCGCAATTTTCCTTCGCTGTCGCGCAGCGCCTCCTCCGCCCGCATGCGCTCGGTGATGTCGAGGTTGATACCAGCCAGACCGGTCACGCGACCGGTGGCGTCGCGCAGCGGGACTTTCGATGTCAGGAACCAGATGACCGAGCCGTCGGGTTTGGTGAAGCTTCCCTCGCGATTGATTGATGGCTGGCCGGTATCGAGCACCTTCTGGTCGTCCGCGCGATAGGCTGCCGCCACCTCCGGTGGGAACAAGTCGGAATCCGTCTTGCCGAGGACTTCCACTTCGGAGGTTGCGCCTGTGTAACTGCGTTCCATCGGATTCGCCAGAGTTTTGCGCCCGGCAAGGTCTTTCAGATAGACGGCCACCGGCAAGTGGTCCACCAAGGAGCGCAAGAGCGCCCGCTCGTTGGCAACGGTCTGCTCCGCCCCCTTGCGTTCCGTGATATCGCGGCCAATACCCACCAGCCCGACAATTTTTCCGTTTTGATCACGCAGCGGCAGCTTGCTGGTCATCAGCCAGCGTTTCTCGCCCTCGTCGTTCAAGAAATACTCTTCCCGGTTAATGACCGGCTCGCCCTGCATAACCTTCTGGTCGTCGGCATGGAATTTTTCGGCAATGTCCTTCGGAAAGAAATCGAAATCGCTCTTGCCGATGACCTCGGCCTCGGTCTTGCACTTGAGATTTCTCAGGTCGCCGGGATTGGCCATCGTCTTTCGACCGGCGGTGTCCTTGGCGTAGATGGCATCCGGCAGGCTGTCAATCAGTGTGCGCAACACCAGGCGTTCCCGCGAAAGTTCAGCGGTGCGCTCGGCAACCCGTTTCTCCAGTTCGTCACGCGATTGGCGTAGCGCCTCCTCCGTTCGTTTTTGCTCCGTGATGTCCCGGCCCATACCCACCAGACCGGTGATTTTTCCATCTTGATCGCGTAGCGGCAGCTTGCTGGTCAATAGCCAGCGTTTCTCGCCCCCGTCGTTCATGACATACTCCTCCCGGTTGAGCATCGGCTGGCCCTGAATCACCTTCTGGTCGTCGGCCCAGAATTTTTCGGCAATGTCCTTCGGAAAGAGATCGAAATCGCTCTTGCCGATGGCCTCGGCTTCCGTCTTGCACCCCAGAACTTTCAGGTCGGCCGAGTTGACCATGGTCTTCCGGCCCGCAGTGTCCTTGATATAGACGCCGTCTGGCAGGTTGTCAATAAGTGTGCGCAGAAGGAAGCGTTCCCGGACCAGCGCCTCCTCCGTTTGTTTCATTTCCGTAATGTCCCGGCTGATGCCCAGCAACCCCACGACTACTCCTTGCTTGTCCCGCAGCGGCACTTTTGTGGTTTGCAGCCAGTACCTCTCGCTGGTTCGTGGAATCACTGTCATTTCTTTCCGATTCAGCGGCTGGCCCGATTCCATCAGCGCCTGTTCGTCCCCATAATACTGGTTGGCCAATTCCGCCGGGAAAATATCCAGGTCGGTTTTGCCAATCACCTCATCCGGACTAGTCGCGCCCAAGGCCCGCACATGCGCCAGATTGTTGATCAAAAACCGACTCTGCCGGTCTTTGACGAAAATGCGATCGGGCAGGTTGTCAATCAGCGTCCGCAGCAAATCCCGCTCTTGCACCAATTGCGCATTTTCCTGCGCCAGTTTTGCGTTGAGTCCCGTGCCTCTTGAACTTTTCAAGCCACGCGTCGAATGCCCGTTCTGCGACGAAGGGGCAACTTCATTTGACGGCATCTTATCTTGATGATTGCTTGTTATATTCATGGGTTAAATCGTAGCCCGATGAAAAGCAGTTTAAGTGCCCTTGCCCTCCGATAACGCCAGTTATTAGTTTAATTGCTCTCCAGTCTGCCAGTCCAATTCTTTGTCCCCAAATGGGACAACCTGAACACGGAAACGATACATCGTATGTGGCTGACAGAGTATGTCTTCTGGTTTGCGGCGTCAGACACGTTGCTTCCAGCGTTTAGGGTTTAGCCAGACGGAAGACAAATTTCCCACCGGCGGCGTGATGGTGATGCTGTTCAGGCTGTTGCTGGTCGTGATGGTATAACCGCTGGTCGTCCAGTTCCCGCCGGCCACGCGGAAACTCTCTTGGAGCGTGTACTTCAGGGTGAAGCGGATCGTATGGCGGCCTGGCGGTATTGGCCGTTTGGCCTTATTTGTCTTGGTAATTCTGCCCCTCCCCGGGCACAATTCACCCCTCAAATCACGCAACTTATCCCTTTTCCCTAAAGTTTTAGCCCGTTTGTGTTAAATAACTTGCACGATTTAGCAAATTAATCAGTTGATTGACTTGGTGCGAAATTTTGGGGGTTGAAAGGAGCAAACTATGAACTTGTTATGGGTTCGGTTTTGCGTCGGTGGCCTGTTGACGGCTGGCAGTTCGGCCGTGTCGGCACGGGGGCAGAGCCACGCCGTTTACGCGATTGAATTTCACATCAGTAACAAACTCAAGTATCGAGTCAATCAACCACTCTTTATATGAACACGTCTCCCATACTAACTTATTCGGAACCGCCGTGTGACACGCTGCCGGACCCGCCGGAGGTTTCCCGGCCTTGTCCGCAAAAAACCAGCCATCAGGCGGGCGGGGACCAAGCCTCAGTCCCACCGAAGCGTTCCCTGCACGTCCTTTGCATTGACGATGACGAACAGATCCTGGAAATGATGAAAGATTGTCTCACGCACTTCAATCATCGGGTGCGGGTGGCCTCCGGTGGAAAGTACGGGATCGAATTGTTCTGTACCGCCATCCTGAGAAGCGAGCCTTACGCTGTGGTCATCACCGATTTGAGCATGCCGGATGTTAATGGCTACGAAGTGGCCCGGATGATCAAGGACGAATCCCCCAAAACGTTCATCATCATGATGACCGGCGCGGACACAACTACGAAGGACGCCAAGTTAATGTCTACGGCAGTGGACGCCGTGGTTGGCAAACCGCCAAACATGCAGGAATTAAACGAGTTGCTTCTCCGGATGGCTGTTTAATTTCTCCGTTTATGCCGACACACCAATATTTTTCCTTGGTCGTATTAAGATCATGCCGCCAATCGGGCCCACCCCTCCCGGCCAAGAAAAAGCTTGTTCGAATGGAGGCTGTCAGGTTTTCGCGTTAACTGAATGTAACTGGAGCTGAAAATATGAGTTTCTTGGGCATGGATTTTTCGGATTTCTCACAGCAATACCTGCGGGCGGCGCTGATGGTGTCGCTGCTCAGCGTGTGGCTGCTGGTGGGGCTTTTCTGTTACCTTAATTATTACACCAAGCGGGAGTATTTCACCGTCTGGACGGCGGCGTGGTTGTTTTACGCCCTGTGGCTGACACTCGGGTTCAATGGCCAGGACGTTGCAGTCGAGAACGCCGACAGCATCCTCTTTAAACTCAAGCAGTGCTGTGTGGCCATTTCGGCGGTGTTTCTTTTGTGGGGCAGCTTGCGTTTTCTGGGCATCCCGGTCCCGCAGAGATTGTTTGGTCTGTTCATGCTGTTCTTGTTGGTCTGGACTTTCGTCGGCCCGCATATGCTTTCCACAGCGCTGGCTCCCAAAGTAAGAATGCTGGAAATGCAAGTGCCGGTATTTATGCTGCTCGGCCTGGGCAGCGTGTTTGCCGGGGTTTGTTTCTTCCGGCTGCGAAAGAAGATGCCGTTTGTGGGGGCGGGCATGTTGTCGCTGGGTTTTCTGCTGTGGGGCCTTTACCTCGCCAGCTACCCGGTGTCCCGGCAGGATGAGCACCTTTACAGTGCCGGCTTTTTTGTAGCCGCCGTGCTGCAGCTCTTCATTGCCGTCAGCATGATTGTGCTCGTCTTGGAGGAGGTCCGGTACAAAAATGAGCAGACGATTGCCGAAATCGCGGCGGTTCGTTCGGAGAAGGAGGCCTTGCAGGTC
>Ga0187858_10005765_pt1 | contig 11252 bp, 11 predicted proteins | sample June2016WEW_8_15_FD_133015 | JGI IMG/M metagenome (GOLD analysis project Ga0187858, IMG submission 133015) | Peatland microbial communities from SPRUCE experiment site at the Marcell Experimental Forest, Minnesota, USA - June2016WEW_8_150 | ecosystem: Environmental > Terrestrial > Soil >...
ACGTCTTCAAAGTGGCCGTGCTTGGGGCAGTCCTTGACCATGAGGATTTTGCCGTCGCGCTCGATGATCTGAGCCTTGATTTCGCCGACTTTTTCGTTGAGGAGGACTTCGTGAGGCAGCTTGCCGTCGAGGATCTGCTTGCGAATTTCGGGAACGCACTTGGGACAGAGCGAGTCCGTGGTGCGCGGCCAGCCGAGGGGCGGCTTCTCCTTTTGGTAACTCTTGAGGAGAGGCTTGTCGCTCCACTTGGGCGTGAAAGAAGCATTGGGGCTGATGCGGTTCAAGCGCTCAAAAACAACCCACGCTCCCTGGGCAGCGTAGACGGCGGCCTTCTCAACATACTTCACGGCTTTGGGCATGATTTCGAATCTCCTCTTATGGATTGAAGGCGCCGGGAATGAAGATGTTGCCCGGCTGGGAGCCAGCGGTTTCCATGGTATAAACCGGAGGCTAAGAAGTCATTACGAGAGTATGTCTTGAGGCCGGTCAACCCAAGCAGGGTGCAGCGAATGGCGGAAATGGGGGCTGGATGGGGATTTGAGGGAGGCGAACGGGGGCGCAGTGAGGCAAGTGGTTGGCGGAGTGAGGTTTATGAGATTTCCCAATGACGATCGAGATGACGGTCGACTGGTTATTGCCCGTTGAAAGCTCATGATCGTGAACGCCTGCGTCTGGAAGACGACATCCAAGCTCGGCGCGAAGAACGAGGGTATACTTGGTGCGCAATTCGCCATCAGTCCTTTCTTCCCTTCAAGAGGTCCAATCAGAGTCGTTGAGGCCCCCTGTCCCATGAAGAACGCAGATCTGGATTCTCTGAACCCCGACGGTTTCATGCCGGGGAGCGGCGTTATCACTGCCAACCTAAGAAAACAATTTCGTCCAGGATTGCTGATTCTGCTGGCGAGCTTTTGCGTGTCTGCCCCTGCGCAAACGAATGAATGGACGTGGATGGGCGGGACCAGCGTTGTCTCACCGCAAACCACTTCAGGCGCGGCCGCCGGCTATGGAACCCTGGGGACGCCCGCCACAGGAAACATCCCGGGGGGCCGGGAGCAGGTGGTCACGTGGATCGACGGCGCCGGCAACCTGTGGCTTTTCGGAGGTGCGGGAGTCGACTCGACCGGAGCGCAGGGACTTCTCAATGATCTGTGGGAGTACAACCCTACGAGCAAGGAGTGGACCTGGATCTCTGGCAGCGACACAATCGACCAGGCCGGCGTACCTGGCACATCGGGAACGCCTTCACCCGGAAACACGCCGGGCGCTCGAGCAGGGGCCATAGGATGGATCGACACGAGCGGGAACCTCTTGCTTTTTGGCGGGGATGGCCTGGACTCCGGTGATTATGAGGGTTGGCTCAACGATCTGTGGGAGTTCAATCCTTCGACGAAGGAGTGGGCATGGATAGGAGGAGCCAGCGCACTGCCCAGTGGAGGCAGCGGTTCGCAGACTGCGACCGGGGTTTACGGGGCTTTGGGCACCTACGCCACCGGAAACGTTCCTCCTGGCCGAACATCGGCCGTGGGATGGACAGACAGTTCGGGCGACTTGTGACTTTTTGGAGGTGATGCTCATGACCAAACTTGTGGAAATGTTCACCTCAACGATCTCTGGGAATTCAATCGTTCTCTCAATGAATGGAGATGGGAGGGCGGCAGTGTCGAGTCCCCTTGCAATGCTCCTGGCGGAGTGTACGGGACACTGGGCACCCCAGCTCCCGGCAATATTCCTGGCGCGCGATACTCAGCGGTTAGTTGGACCGATGTAAACGGGAATTTTTGGCTCTTGGGTGGGTTTGGCCAAGACGGCTCCAACAACGGTGTGAACGCCAGCGGTAACACTGGCGACCTGAACGATCTTTGGGAGTTCAATCCCGCCACAATTGAGTGGACATGGATAGGTGGCAATCAAATCGGCGAATCACAGCCGCATAGTGTCGACGGCACGGAGGGTCTGCCGGGCGTGTCCGTTGATCCGGGTCCTGATTACATGGCGACGGGTTGGGCCGACGGTTTTGGTGACTTGTGGCTCTTTGGGGGCAATACGCTCGACGGAGAGGGCGACTCGAACGATTTTTGGGTCTTTGATCCTGCCATTCATGAATGGGGCTGGATGACCGGCGGGATGTACGGCGATCAGCCAGGAGTGTACGGCACGTTAGGGCAGGCAGCCAGCGCGAACACACCTGGAAGCCGCGAACAAGCAGCAGGCTGGGTCGATGCCAATGGCAATTTTTGGCTCTTCGGAGGACTTGGCGCAGATGCTGACTACACGTCATCAGGGCGGTACAAGTTCTTGAACGACTTATGGGAATACTCGCCCCAGCGGGTTGACGCTCCAGAATTCAATCCTGCGAGCGGGACATACAACTCATCTCAAACGGTGACCTTCAGCGACGCAACACCGGGATCCCTCATCTTTTACACGACCGACGGAACGACGCCGACAACGGCCTCGACGTCCTACTTCGATTCGATAACCGTCTCATCGTCGCAGACGGTGAAAGCCATCGCCGTATTAGGCGGCTATGCTACGAGCGCAGTTGCTTCCGCCACCTACACGATCAACACTCAGCCGCCCAACTTTACGCTTGGCGCGTCTCCGGGTTCGCTGACCGTGAATTCAAGCAGCCAGGGAAGCGTTACCCTCACTGTCACGCCGCAGAACGGTTTCGGTTCGGCGGTCAGTTTTGCATGTTCCGGGCTGCCGAGCGGGGCGAGTTGCTCGTTCAGTCCCTCGACGGTGACGCCATCGGGCGGCGCGACGACCACACAGTTTACCATTTCGGTCGGCGCGCAAGCGGCGATCGAACGGCGCGACTCGCGGCCGCCCTTGCCGATGTCTGCGCTGGCGGTAGCCGTGTGCCTGATTGGCTGGAAAAAGCGCCGGCGCGGGTTGCAGCTCCTTTTGTTGGCTGCGGCTTTCGCGGCATTGGGGCTGATCTCGGCCTGCGGCGGCGGCGGAACTGGTGGCGGTGGCGGCGGGGCGCCTGTCACATCGACGGTGACTGTGGTTGCGGTGTCGGGCGCAATTCAGCAGACAACCATCGTCTCGCTTACGGTCAATTGAAAGTTGCGGCATTGGACGGGGTGGCGCCGTTCGCACGCAGCGGTGTTTTTTGCGCCTGAGATCCGTGTGGGCTACGGCGGGCTGACGGCGACCCGGTTGATGATGCGCTGGACGAAGACAACGTGCGTATGGATGTGGCTGGCGATCGAGGGCACGAATTCAGTGATCAGGTTGTCGATGGGAGCGGTGGCCAAGCCGATGCCGTAGCGCTCGGCATCGGCAGAGAAATGGGTTTGCTGGCCGGGCACATAGAGGTTCGAGAAAGACATGTCGATGATGGGCGCGACGATTTGTGAGTAATTGAGCGCGTGCCCGCCGTTGTCGTCGCGTTGCCAGAAGATCTGACTCACGCAATGAAGGGCGCGGCGCGGAATGCTGAGGTCGGGACGGCGATGGTAGTGCGGATCGGTGTGCGTGAAAGTGGGAATCAAGAAAGTGCCGAAGAACTGATCGGTCATGTCCTGGGTGAAGTTGACCCCCGACAATCTGCCCCAGCCGGGAAAGCCGGGGCCGTACAGAGTGTGCGAGTTGGCGGCGATTTCGATGCCTGCCTCGCCGAAGATGGTGGCGAGGTTGAAAGGGTTGATCAGGTTATCGAGCGCGAGACGGAGTTTTTTCTCGGGTGAAAAGCGGACCACCTCGGGGCCAGTAACGAAGCGGGCGTACCAGTTGAAGAACGGAGCGTGCGCCAGGCATACCGTTGACTCGACCGGCGCCGCGCCAGCATTGCGCGTGGTCTCCCCGACGCCGAGTACGGAGACGGCGCGTAATCCGCCGGTGGCCGCCATGGATGCGCCGGCATTTTTCACGGCGCAGGGGTTGAGCAGTTCCGGAGGCTTGGCAGGCTTCTGCGATGGAGGATTCACGAGCGGCGGATTTGTTGTTGGGGCATTCGAGATCGCGCTGGGCTGGTTTGAGTTTTGTGGTTGAGGAGCAGACGGAAGAGCTGGAGCGGGATTCGTTGCCGGAGCCTGGCCGGTCAGGGATTGCGCGCAGGCGAATCTACAGATGAAAAAGGCTAGAACCAATGCGAGAGGTTGCACAGCGAGGATCCTGAGATCCCAACCACGCAACCGCGATGAGCCGCATCCAAACATCTTGTGATCGAGAACTCCGCTGCGCAAGATTGTGGACCTCGGACGACGAACGATTCAACCCCGCAATTGTTCGCCGGCTTCACTGGGGAACCGCTAGGCCCATGATTCGAAAGCTGCGGGTTTGCGTCAATAGTAATCTTGGCGGTCCCCGGCATGTGGCTGGGCATTGACGCGGCTGGTTGCGTCGCGCAGACTTTGGACAGGTTTAGTTCTTATCTAGGATGCAATGGAAAGGGCTTCGATTATGAGCACACCGAATCATCCCGGCTGGGGTGGTCCTCCCACATTGGGCCAAAGGATCGACGAAGCGGTCGAGCTGATCGAGATGGAGTTGCGCCACGCGATTACCTATGTGAATGACGCCGTAATTCCGCAGGTGCGAAGGGAGTCGATTTCAGCCATGAGAACGACCGCCGACACACTGCGCAATCTGGCGGATCGCTTTGAACGGCAGAACGACCGTGCGAATCAGCCGAATGGGAAGGCTCCGAATCGGGCGAACAACCCAAACGGGGAGCCGCGCTCTTGAGCGCAGGAAAAATACAAAGCATAGAAGCCCGGGGCAATGCAGCACGGAGCGCCGCGATGAGGGCGGCGCTCGCTGTGGCTATTCTGCTCGGCGCGAGCGGTTGCGGGCACAAGCAAAACCAGGTCCGGGTGGCCCCGCCGCAGGCTTCGCCACCGGAGGCGGCGCGTGCTCCTGCTGCGACATCCGGATCCGAGCCGGCAATCATTCCGGTGACGCCGCTGCCGCCGGGAGGAATCAGCGAAGACGATCTTGCATTTGTTGCAGCGCACCGGCCGATTCTGAGCGAAGTTGGATACGCGACGTGGTACACCGCGCCCCACAAGGGGCGGCGAGCGGCGAATGGACAGGTCTTCGACAACGATGCGATGACGGCCGCGCATCGCACTTTGCCCATGGGGTCGCTGGTGGTGGTGACCAACCTGAAGACCGGCGAATCGAGCGCCATGCGGATCTCGGACCGAGGCCCGTTTGTGGAAGATCGGATGCTCGACTTGACCATCGCTTCAGCCAAGGCAGTCGGTGTTTACCGTGCCGGAATGGCGCTGGTGCGCATGGATGTGTACGAGACGCCAAAGCCGATCAATACAGGTGGACGGTGGTGCGTTCAGATTGGCGCGTTCCACGACGAGGAGGAAGCGCTGGAATTGAAGGCGCAGTTGCTCCAGACGTATCCGGGCGCAAACGTGATCGAGTTTCCCGGAGAAAACAACTTCTGGGTGCGCATTCGGCCAGAAGGCGATGACCGCGCCGAGGCGGAGCAGATTGCGCGTCACCTGCAGCCGGTGGAAGGCAATGCGTACCTGACGAGGCTGGATTAAGAAAAGCAGGAAGTCAGCAAGTTAGCGGGTCGGCGATATCAGCGCAGCAGCGCAGAAGCAGCCCAGAGCACTGGTTCCTGCCCGTGAAAATCGCCGGTCCGGCGCTTGCGCTCTAGATAATACTCAAGGCTGTTGAGCTTGTTGGTGCCTTCGCAGATCTGCGTCACGTCGCTGTTCTGATCGATGAAGCCGGTGACAGCGATCCAAGCCTTGCGCGCGTCGGGACCGTATGTGGGAGCGTCGATCCAACCATTCTTGACTCCCGTGATGAGCCCGAAAGTGAACATGCCCGAGCTTGAGGTCTCTTCCCATGCTTCGTCGTGATCGATGAGCTGGCGCCACATGCCGTCGGGCGCCTGATACTTGAGGAGAGCGGCCATCATGAGCTTGTAGCCTGCCATGATGCGCGCGCGCTGCGGATGATCGGCGGGCAGGTCGCGCAGCATCTCCGTCATGCCCGCTGCGACCCATCCATCGCCGCGACCCCAGAAGAATGGCACATCGGGCGCGTGATAGAAGAGGCCGTTGGGCTGTTGGAGCTTGTCGAGGTACGCGACCATTTCGATGGCGCCGCGGTCGAGGTACTTCTTGTCGCCGGTGGCGCGCCAGGCTTCCAACTGAAGAATGGTGAGCATGTACATGTCGTCGATCCAGAAGCGTGTCTGGTGCGAAAGGCCATCGGGCTGCGGATTTTCCCATTGGCGGTCGGCGAACGTGAGCCCGTAGTCAAGATACTTCTTGTCCTTTGTTTGTATGTAGATTTCCAGAGGCACGATGCCGAAGATGCAGTCGTCAACATGATCGCGCATGGGGACAAGTGCAGCTTCGGCGCCGCCGGGCATCAACGGATCGAAGCGCTTGATGAGGCGGTCGCGAAGATCGGTATCGTGCGTCAACTGCGCGAAGGTGAGCGCGCCGTACCAGGTGCCGACTTCGCCATAAAAGATTGTGCCCGGGCTGTGTTGGTGCGGGCTCACGACAAAGTGCTCGGCCAAGGCCTTGCCGACTTCTTGCGGAGAGCGCCCGGGCGGCAAGTTGCTGAAGTAGTCCTGTTGAGCGGACAGAGAGATGGCCGTGGCGGACAAGAACAAACCGAAGACTGCAACCTTCAATGCCGTTTTCATCATCAACCCCTTTTGCGGCGGTGTGCGGAGCCCGGTTTCTCCGCGTGTCGATGATAGCGCCCGAGGCTGGTGCGTGGAGGGCTGGATCGGGGCGGGCAATGGCGCGAAGAAAATATATCGTGATACGATATATCTATGAACGGCTCTCCCCGACCCTCGCGCAGGCCGCGAACGCGGTGCCTGCAACCGAAGCCAAATGATGCTGGCATCCGCGGCCGGAAGCTCGATACCGCACATCTCAGACGCCTGGCTGAATTTCGTTTTCAGCTGCGCCGCTTTTTGCACGTGAGCCAGGCGGCGGCGGAGCAAATGGGCCTGCACAACCAGCAGTACCAGATGCTGCAATGCGTGAGCGGCATGCCCAAAGACATGGCGCCCACCATTGCCAACGTGGCCAAACGCATGCTGCTGAAGCACAACAGCACCGTCGAACTCGTTGACCGCACCATCGAGCAGGGTTTGCTGCAGCGACTGGGCGATGCGTCCGATCACCGGCGCATCCTGCTTCGCGCGACTCCGCAGGGAGAGTCCATTCTGGCTGCGCTCGCGGAGTTCCATACAAGAGAGCTGGAACAGTCCGGGCCGGAGTTGGTGCGCGCTTTCAATGAGATTTTGGGCGCAAGCAGGCGAGGCGGAGCCCGGTCTGGCCGGGCGACTCGGCAGCGGACGGTGGGCGCGCTATGAAACACGCCAAGGCAGGCGCAACATCACAGTTGCGCGACTTTAATGCCGACCCGCGCATGATTTTGCTGAGTGGACTGGGTCTGATTCTCGGCGGGGCCGGCGCCGTGCTGGCCTGGATTCTGCTGCGCCTGATTTATGGCTGCACCAATCTTTTCTACTTCCAACGCTTGAGCTGGCAGTTCGAATCGCCATCGCAGAATCATCTTGGCTGGCTGGCGGTTTTTGTCCCGGTCGTAGGAGGACTCATCGTCGGTGTCATGGCGCGCTATGGATCGGAAAAAATTCGCGGGCACGGCATTCCGGAGGCGCTGGAGTCGATTCTGGTGAATGGCGCAAAGATCAGCCCGCGCGTGGCGCTGTTCAAGCCCTTAGGCTCGGCGGTGGCGATCGGGACGGGCGGCCCGTTCGGCGCGGAAGGTCCCATCATCATGACCGCTGGGTCAGTGGGCTCGCTCTTCGCGCAATACTTCCATCTGTCGGATGCCGAACGTTCGACGTTGCTGGTGGCGGGAGCCGCGGCGGGTATGGCGGGAGTGTTTTCGACTCCGCTGGCGGCGACCCTGCTGGCTGTGGAGTTGCTGCTCTTCGAGTGGCGGCCACGCTCGTTTGTACCTGTAGCTGTTGCGGCGGCAACGGCGGGAGTGTTGCGGCACTTCTTCATCCGTCAGGATCCGTTGTTTCCCATGCCGCTTTCGACGCATCGCGTTGAACCGTTAACGTTGCTGTGCGCGCTGCTGGTGGGCATTGTGGGCGGAGTCTTGGCTCTCGTGCTGAGCCGCGCGGTTTATGCGAGTGAAGATTTCTTCGAAAATCATCTGCCCATTCACTGGATGTGGTGGCCGGCGATTGGCGGCGTTGTGGTGGGCGTGGGCGGACTGATTTTTCCGCGTGCGCTGGCCACCGGATACGACGTGATCGATTCTCTGCTGGCGGGCGACCACACCTGGCAACTGATCGCGGGCATTCTCATTATCAAGAGCATTATCTGGTCGTTTTCGCTAGGCTCGGGGACGTCGGGCGGAATTCTGGCGCCTCTGCTGATGATTGGTGGAGCGCTGGGTGCCCTGTTTGCGCCCGTCCTGCCCGGCATGTCGAGTGGCGAGTGGGCATTGGTCGGGATGACCGCAGTTCTCTCCGGGTCGATCGGCTGCCCTCTCACCGCAGCCGTCCTGAGCCTGGAACTCACGCACAATTATGGATTGTTGCTTCCGGTGTTTACGGCTTCGGTGGTGGCGCATGCGTTCACGGTTCTTTTCCAAAAGCGTTCGATTCTCACGGAGCGAATCAGCCGGCGCGGGTACCATCTGAGCCGCGAATACAGCGTCGATCCGTTGGAAACCATCATGGTTGCGGAAGCAGTGCGCCCTCGCGTTGTGGTGCTGCCCGCAGAATTGACCGCGGCGGACGCGCAAAAGTGGCTGGATGGCGGGCGCACAAAGAGCGATCACCGCGGTCAGCGGCTCTATCCATTGGTGGATGCTGATGGACGGCTGACCGGCGTAATAACGCGCAACGGCCTTTCTGCGCTGGCAAACGGCTCGGGCCGGGATCGAGAGGCGTCGTCAGAAGCCGCGGCAGTGGTGGCATACCCCAATGAAACGCTACGCACGGCTGCGGAACGGATGGCGTCACGTCGACTGTTTGTCTTGCCGGTCGTAGATCGAGATACCGGCAAGCTACTTGGCCTGCTGAACGCCGAGGATGTTTTGGCTGGGCGAATGCGCGCACACGATCGCGAAACCAAATATGAACGGCTGCGCATGCCCTTCTCTCGGGTGCGAAACGGCACCAACATGCGATGAAACCGAGCGGCGAAAGCCCCTCATTCGCCTTCTCATCCCGCCTATGATCGGAAGTTTAAAACGGAATCTATGGGAATCTTTGGGAGGTATCCATGAGCGACCGGGCAGAAAAGATTGGAATCGTGGGCGCGGGCAGTGTGGGGGCAACCATTGCCTATGCGTGCATGGTACGCGGCGTCGGTAAGCACATCAGCCTCTTTGACAGAATCAGGGCCAAGGTTGAGGCCGAAGTGCTGGACCTGAACCATGGACTGATGTTCGTTCCCATGGCGAAGTTGGACGGTTCGGACGACCTGAACGTGCTGGAGCACTCCCACGTGATCGTGGTAACCGCCGGCGCGAAGCAGAAGCCGGGGCAAACACGCATCGATCTCGCGGAGGCGAATACGGCGATCTGCCGCGGATTGATTCCCGATCTGATGCGGGTTGCGCCGAATGCAACTCTGCTGATGGTGACCAATCCGGTAGACGTACTCACATACGTGGCGCTGAAGCTGAGCGGGCTAGAGAGCCGCCAGGTTCTGGGCAGCGGCACAGTGCTGGATAGCTCGCGCTTCCGCTTTCTGATCGCGCAACGCTGCGCAGTGGCCGTGCAGAACGTGCATGCCTACATTGCCGGCGAACATGGCGACAGCGAGATTCCGCTCTGGTCGAGCGCCAGCATCGGCAATGTGCCAGTGCGAGGCTGGCGCATGCCGGGCCGTTCGGTGCTGAGCGCACAGGAAGAGAAAGCGATCTTCGAAAGCGTGCGCACCTCAGCCGAGAGGATCATCCTGGGCAAGGGCGCCACCAACTACGCCATCGGCCTGGCAGTGGCTGCGATTCTGGAAGCCATTCTGTGGAATGAGGGCCGCGTGCTGCCGGTCAGTTCTCTTTTGACGGACTACCGCGGCATTAGCGACGTCTGCCTCTCGATACCGTCCATTGTGGGCCGCAGAGGAGCGGAAGGATTGCTACTGGTGTCGATGAATCCGGAAGAGGAGGCCGGTTTGCGCTCCAGCGCCGAGACCATCCGGCGGGTGGTGCGAACTCTCGGCTTCTAACGCGATTTAAGGATGGTTATGCCGATTCAGAGTTTGCAATTCGACAGCATTGCTTGATCAGCGCTGAGGAATCTGCTGTATCCGATACCGTTTTAGTGGCCCAGTTGGCAAGGAAATTCAGAAACTGTTGAATGAACAAGGAGATCGAAATGCATCGACATGAGGATGAAGAAAACAGTCTGACGAGGCTCCCCGAGTTAGCTCAACCCCTGCTGCAATTCGATCTTGCAGCAGAGATAGAGCATCTGCGGCGAGAAGATTCCTGGCAACGAGGTACAGGACGAAGCTCGAGAACACTTGTGAAGCAGCCGGATTTTCGTATCGTCCTGGTCGCCATGAAGGCTGCCACAGAGATGAAAGAGCACCGAGCAGATGGAAGGATCTCGATCCAGACCATTGTTGGCTGCGTACGGCTGAAGCTATCCCAGCAGACAGTTGAGGTTCCGGCTGGCCATTTGCTGGTGCTCGACCGCTGTATTACGCACGACGTTGAGGCAGTGGAGGAGAGTGTTTTTCTTCTCACGGTCTGCTGGGCCGCCGCCTGATCTGCTTCTAGCAACTGACTGAAGGCAGGTGCAATTCGGCCGCCTGTGGACCGCTGATCTGTCGACCAACCCCATGCGGCGACTTCAATGGGAAAGCACCTGTCAAGGCGCGGTGCGCAACCGCATTAAGCTCGGCAATACACGCAAAGAGGAGGCGTTGATGGACTATGTATTCTTTGGCAACCTTCAGCAGGAATTTTCGGCCCCCGACAAAGGCATTCTGAGCAGAGTCCTTCACAAGGACGCCGATGTAAATATCACCGCGTTCAGCTTTTCATCAGGTGAGGAGTTGTCGCTGCACTCGGCCCCGACTCCCGCGATTCTCTATTTCCTTGAGGGTGAAGCGGTGGTTCAGTTGGGTGCCGAGAAAATGCTCGCGCAGCCTGGATCATTCGTTTACATGCCGCCGATGCTTCCACACGCCATTGAGGTAAAGTCTCCTGTCAAAATGTTGCTCATTCAAGTCAAGAGGGAAACGAGCGGCGCACACTCGTAACCGCCAAACGCTGACTTCAAGGGGGAATGTCCCTGATCCGACTCA
>Ga0187858_10005766_pt1 | contig 11250 bp, 14 predicted proteins | sample June2016WEW_8_15_FD_133015 | JGI IMG/M metagenome (GOLD analysis project Ga0187858, IMG submission 133015) | Peatland microbial communities from SPRUCE experiment site at the Marcell Experimental Forest, Minnesota, USA - June2016WEW_8_150 | ecosystem: Environmental > Terrestrial > Soil >...
GTTGCGCCCACGTGCCGCCGCTGGCGATCCCAACATTCCCATAACGCCGGCGATCGCAGTTCGCCTCGTCGCGATCAGGCTCTTGGTCGGCGCGTTTTCGGGCTTTTTCGGCATCGGCGGCGGGTTTCTGATCGTGCCCGGCATCATGCTCGGGAGCGGCATGCCGATTCTCAATGCCATCGGTTCATCGCTCTTGCCGGTCGGCGCGTTCGGCCTGACCACTGCCATCAATTACGCTTTTTCGGGCTTGATCGACTGGACGATCGCCGCGCTGTTTATCGCCGGCGGACTGGCCGGCGGCATTTTTGGCATGCGCGCCGCAATCCGTCTGGCGGCCAACCGGCGGATGCTTACTTCTACGCTTGCGGGAGTGATCTTCGCTGTCGCCATTTACATGCTGGCGCGCATTGGCCTTCCATCCTGGCGGTAATCATCGAGAGCAACGAATGTTGGGATCGCCAGCGGCGGCACGTGGGCGCAACATCGCCATACCGACCGCGATCATCGCAAACGCGAACAGGAACAGTAGCTGCTGGCCATCGACAAGCTTTCCGAGCGAGGAACCGATCGCGGCGCCGACGATGCCGGCAATTGCGAAAGTGGCGGCGCAGGGCCATTTGACGTTGCCGGCGCGCCAATGGCCGGCCAGATTGCCGAACGCGTTGACCGAGACGGCGAGTGCGCTGGTGCCGATGGCGACATGGGCGTCACGGATGCCGACCACGTAGAGCAGGAGCGGCACCGCGAGGATCGAGCCGCCGCCATCGATCAGTCCGGGCGAGAACTCTACCGCGCTGCCCGAAAGCGCCGCCAGCACATCCTGTATCCAGGAATGAGTCATGGCGTGCTTTTGCGGTCACGCGGCCTAGAACAACCAACCGAAACGCTTGCGGCCGCCTTCGCCGGCCGCGTCACGCTTGGATTGCGTTGGCAGCCCGGCCGCCTTCCATGCCATGATGCCGCCGCTCAAGTGATAGGCGTCGCGGAAGCCCTTCGAGGCCAGAAGCCGAGCGTTCGAGCCGGTCCGTCCGCCGCTGTGGCAATAGAACACGGCCGTCTTGTCATGGTGTTCGCTGAAATCTTCGGCGTGGAAACGCGACAACGGCGCCAGGCGCGCTCCTTCGATATGTTCGCGCGCGTGTTCATGCGTTTCGCGCACATCGATGAGCAGGGCCTTACCTTCGTCAAGGCGTTTTTTCAAAGATACCGGGTCGATGGATTTGATCTGCATCGGACTTTCTCCAGTTCTAGTGTGAAGATTTGCGCGGCCGGCGGCCGCAATAGATATCGGCAAGCGTCTTCATGACGCTGCCGGCAGCGTCGCTCGCAAGCCGATAGTAAATGGTTTGAGCGTCGCGGCGCGTCGTGACGATGCCGGCGGCGCGCAGCTTGGCGAGATGCTGCGACAGAGCGGACTGCGTGAGGCCGACGGCCTCCACCAGTCTGCCGACCGAGCGCTCGCCGTCGACGAGTTCGCACAGAATAGCCAGCCGCCGCTCGTTGGCGAGTGCGCCGAGAAGACGAGCCGCCTCGGCGGCTTTCGCCGCCAATTCCTTCGCGTCGCTAAGCCGCAAAGCCAAAATGCTCCTCCATCAGTTCAGATGTGTCTGGGCGTTCTTGAATTTGACCGGGATGGTGAGATAGCTCACGCCATTGGCGTGAGCCGGCGGGAATTTCCCGGCGCGCATATTGACCTGGATTGACGGCAGCAGGAGCCGCGGTGCGGAGAGCGTTGAGTCACGTGCGGTGCGCATCGGGACGAACGCATCTTCGCTTACGCCGTCTTCACGTGCACATTCTTCTCGCGTTCTTCCTGTACCGTGGTCTCCCACGCGTAAGCGTCGCGGCCCGGCGCCTTGTAGTCGTGGCACATGAACAGCCGGGTCGCGGGCGGAAGGCCAACAGCTTGCGGATTGAGCGGTAGAGCTGGTGGGCGTCGCCGCCCGGGAAATCGGCGCGCGCCGTGCCGTAATCGGGCATGAACAGGGTATCACCGACGAAGGCTGCGTCCTCGACCTTGTAGGTGATGTCTGCCGGTGTGTGGCCCGGCGTGTAGATCACCTCGGCATCGAGTTCACCGATCTTGAAGCGTTCACCGTCCTTGAAAAGATGATCGAAATCGCTGCCGTCGGCTTTGAGATCGGCGGCGTCGAATACCGGCCTGAAGATTCGCTGCACGTCCTTGATGTGCTCGCCGATGCCGATCTTCGCCCCGGTTTTGGCCTTGACGTAAGGCGAGCCGGAGAGGTGGTCGGCGTGGGCGTGCGTCTCAAGCGTCCATGCGATGGCGTAGCCTTGCTCGCCAGCAACGCGAAGCATCGCGTCGACCGAACGGGTGTCAACCCCGCTGGCATTCTGGCTGTAGTCGAGCACGGGATCGATGACCGCCGCCTGCCGGGTAGCCGGGTCGGCGACGATATAGCTCACAGTGTTGGTCGGCTCGTCAAAGAACGCGCGGACAATGGGTTGATGGCGCATGCCGTCCTCCTGCTAGGCGGTTCGATGTCTATATATTAGTGAAGCCTAATAAAGCAATACCTGAATTACGGGTGCTCGGAGCGCCGCTCAAAAAAATACCGGCCGCCTTGGGGCGGCCGGCTTAGTATTTCCTGCTCCCCGCCTGCCTTGGCGGCAGGAGGGGAGCGGTTTTCGCCTAGGCCTCAACCAATGAAACCGACGCGTTCCTGTTCGCGCGCCTCGGCCTCGGTTTTCGGCTGCGCCGGCAACTGCAGCACGGTTGCTGACTGCCCCTCGCATAGCAGCGTCAGCAAAACGGTGCGCCCATCCGGAAACTCGAGCGCATCGTGATGCGCGGCCAACTTCTCCTTGTTGACCTGGCGAAAGATGGCGGTGTGATAGTTGATGGTCTTGGTCTTCCAGCCGAGGAGCCCGGCCGGCAGGCAAGCGACTTCGCCCGCGAATGCCAGCTCCGTGCCTGGCAACAAACACACCGCCATGCCGACATCGTCGGAAGCGGCAAAGCCACGCGTTCCAGTGCCGAAATCACGCGTCACAAGCTTGTCGCCGACTTTGGCGGGTCGCGATCGCACGCTTTGGAGGCTAAAGTCACACATTGGCGACTCCTTTCCCCCGGCAACGTCGTCCGGGGCTTTCATACCCCCCACAACCCCAGCGGTAACGAGATCAAGCAAGAATGGTGCCGATGCGCGGCAGAAATTTGACCGCGGAAGCGCGTTATCGAGGCGTCGGCCGTTTCCCACGCTTTTGTGCCTCGCCGGCAGCGTTTCTGCTCTCCTTGAGCGCCGTCGCGATGCCAACGCACTGCTCGGCGGAACGTTCGGGCCGGGTGTACTTTTTCATCGGCCTGCCCGCGACGAAGGCGGCGGCCGATTTGTTCGCTGCCGGCTTTCAGTGGCCGACAGGCGCCTGGCCGCTCACCGGCCCCACGCGCCGTATCAGCAAGAGAACGATCGGGACGAGCACGGCGGCGAATATGGACCAACTGTAGAAAATGTCGATATAGCCCATGAGCGCGGCCTGATCGGCGACCAATTGGCTCATATAGCCCATTGCCCGGCTTTGCGCGCTCGCTGGCGATCCAAACTGCGTGAAGTGTTGCGTGAGACTATGGAACGTTGATTGGAATGCCGGCGATGATGGATTCAAATTTTCGACAAGCCGTGCCTGATGGAATTGCGACCGTTGAACCAGTTCGGTGTTGGCGAGCGAAACGCCGATACTGCCGCCGAGATTGCGGGCGACGTTGATCAGTGCGGATCCCTCGGCGGTCTTTGTCTGCGGCAGCCCGGTATAGGCGACGGTATTGACCGGAATGAACATGAACGGCATGCCGATGGTCTGAAGGATACGCACCGTCGCGAAGTAGCTGAAGCTCGCATCGGGCGGTAGCGAGGTCGAGTACCACATCGCCAGCGCGATGATCGCGAAACCGATCGCGATCATGTATTTCGGCTGCGCACGGCCGGCGATCTGACCGATAAGGGGCATCAGCAGCAGCATCGCCAGGCCGCCGGGCATCATCGCCAGCCCGGAAAGCATCGCCGTGTAGGGAAAGTTCATCTGCATCAGCTGCGGCGCGATCTGATTCGAGCCGAACAGAAGGGCGCCGACCGCGAGCATCACAATGAACGCCATGCCGAACTGACGCCGGCAGAGCAGCCGTATGTCTACAATCGGGTCGTCCCGGGTGAGCTCCCAAGGAACCAAGAATATGAGCGAGCAGGCGGAGATCGTCGCGAAGGTTACGATGGTGGTCGAGTGAAACCAGTCCTCGATCTGACCGCGGTCGAGCACGATCTCGAGGCTGCCGAAAGTCAGCGCGATCAGCGCAAATCCGACCCAATCGATTTTGAGCCCGCCGGCAAGGCGCTCGCGGCGCTCGCGCTCAAGCACGTCCGGTTCGACTACCAGCCACTGCACCAGGATCAGCGAGACGATGCCGAACGGCACGTTGATGAAGAAGATCCAGTGCCAGGAATAGTTGTCGGTGATCCAGCCGCCGATAGTGGGACCGACGGTCGGCGCCACGATGACGGCGATCCCGTAAATCGCGAAGGCTTGCGGGCGCTGTTGCGGCGGGAAGGTATCGGCAAGCATCGCCTGCTCGCTGGTCGGCATGCCGCCGCCGCCTAAGCCCTGCAGGATGCGAAACGCGATCAATGCGCTGAGACTGGACGCCAGCCCGCACAACAGCGACGCGATCGTGAACAGCGCGACGCAGATCATGTAGAAGCGCTTGCGGCCGATTACGTTGGACAGCCAACCGCTCACCGGCAGGATTACCGCATTGGCGATGAGATACGTCGTGACTACCCAGGTGCTTTCGTCGACGCTGACCGCAAGACTGCCGGCGATATAACGCAGCGACACGTTAGCAATGGCAGTGTCGAGCACAACCATGAAAGTGGCAATGGAAACAACGATGGCGATGAGCCAGGGGCTGCGACCGCCGGCCGCCGAGCGGCTCTCGGGGCCGGAATATTGCCGCTGGTCGCTCATTTTGTATGGACGGTCGGCACGACGGACATGCCGGGACCGAGCAGAACGTCAGGCAGCTGGTCGAATACGATCTTGACCGGCACGCGCTGGACAATCTTGACGAAGTTGCCGGTCGCATTCTCGGCCGGCAACAGGCTGAACGCGGTGCCGCTGCCGGCCTGGATGCTGTCGACGTGACCCTTGAATTTGCGGTGGGGATAGGTGTCGATCCTGATATCGACGGGATCGCCGGGCCGCACCGTCAACAGTTGCGTTTCCTTGAAATTCGCCGTGATCCAAACTTCGCGCGGGACGAACATCATCAGCGCCTGACCCACGGCGGCATAGTTGCCCTTGGCGGCGGTTAGTCTCGCCACCCGGCCGGCCTCCGGCGCGGTGATGAGGGTTCGCGACAAATTGGCGTCGGCCTGTTCCTTCGCGGCGCGGGCTTGCTCCCATTGCGCTTTGGCGACCTCGCGCTGCGCTTGGAGGACCGGAAGCTGCTTTTGCGTCGCGATCGCGTTGGCCTGGGCCGCGGCGTAATTCGCCTCGGCTTGCAACAGACCGGAGGCGTATTGCTGTGCCTGCTCGACCGTGCCCGCACCGTTCTTGACCAGTCCAGAGTAGCGCGTTTCTTGTTGCTGGGCGAAAGCGAGCGCCGCTTGCGCTTGCGCGGATTGTTTCTCGGCCTGATCGATGCGGGCCTGTTGCGCGACGACTTGCGCGTCGATATTGGCCATATTGGCCTTGGCCTGGGCGACCTGCGCGATGGCTTGGTTGTCTTGCGCCCTGTAGTCGCGGTCATCGAGCCGGACCAATACCGTGCCGGGCTCCACCAACTGATTGTCCGTCACCGGCACGTCGGCGATGGCGGCATTGACCTGCGAACTGATCGACACCGTGCGGGCGTCGATGAAGGCGTCGTCGGTCGTTTCATAGCCGCTGGTGTTGAGCCAATAGACCACGCCGGCGACAATGGCGGCGATGATCAGCGCCGCGACGATTAGCACCATCCGCCGCTGCTGGCGCATCCGATCGAGCCACGATTGGGGCTTCCGGGCTTCGCCGATCGCGGGGCTTGCTAAACGGCCCGGCGCGGTGTCCTGGCGGCGTTCGTTATCGGTGCGCTGATCCATATTGGGATAAACGTCCGGCGCGCCCAGCGGGTTTCCGTCTGCCCGTCGCGGGCGGCGCGTTCAATGCGTAGAATCGGCTTTGGTTTACCCGGTAACGACCGTAGAAACCAGTCACGAAGGCGGGGCGGGGGGTGCAGGGCGGCGGTCAATTTCTGGCAAAACTCGTCGAGCTCGCCCGCATTGATATCGCTGACGGCCCAGAAGTCGAGACCGCCTTCCGTCCAATGCCGGACATTAAATCCATGCACCGTTTCGCGCTTCTCACCGTGCACCGTGGCTCCCAGTTGCTGCGCCATTAATGGCCTCTTCCAGCGTGCCGAGGGCGTTGGGATTGGCCGGCTTGTCGAAGCCGACATGGCTGTCACTGATTTGCAGAAACGTCAGGCCGCGCGACTCTTGCGCGACTGCCTCATCGATGAGGCCCAGCGAGTGGGGAACGCCGCCGGAAATGGTCCACAGCACGCCGGTGCCAACCCAGGTCATGCATTCGAGGACTTTGCGTCGGCTGACGCCGTCCTCACTGTCGAATTCGCTCATTTGCGTCTCTCCTTGAAGCCAAGCCAATGCGGCTTCCGAGGACGAGATCGGGCCAAAGTGCGATTTATTCCCCGGACTTGAAAAATTTTCGCTCATAATTTTCTTGCAGGACGACAAAAGCCTCCAACGGCTCTGAGCGCTCGGATGTTACGGATATTGCCCAGCAATTCCGTGCGCTATCGGGCGCGGCCACCGTCAGCATTGTTAAGAGAGTCCCCCGCGCCGGGGAGCGCGAGGGACTTCACGTAGAACAAGTCTTTATCGATCTTGATGGTCGCTTAGCCGCCGTTGGAGCCGTGATAATCCGGCTCTCCTGCTGGCCATGTGGGGTAGTTGTGGACCGCCGCGTCCGCCTTCGGCGTCTCCCGAGTGGTGTTATAGATTGCCCCATGGACCGGTGTTCCTTTGCCGCCCTGGGCCTGCGCCACCGACATCACGGACAGCGAGAGCGAGGCGACGGCGATCGCGGCGATGGCCGCATTGCGCATGTTTAGCATTTTGATTGTCCTTTTGGTGTAATCGTGGCGCCAAGCCACTTCGAGGCCGCCAAATTGATCTTCGACGGCTTCCATGGACGAGATCGGGCAACGCGGCGATTTATTCCCGCGCTACGAAATTTTCTTCGGCGGCGGAGATCGGAAAATTCAGCGCGCGCTGGGAGTGGGATTGGCGCGGCCGGGCGCCGCCGCCTTGGCTGAACTGGGCCGCTTGATCGGCCGGTCGTCGCTCGTCCGCGCCCGCGCCGCGCAGAAATCCTCAACCGCGGCGGCGATGGCCTCGCCGACAATCGAGCGCCGTTCGGGGCTCGCCAATTGCAGCTCCTCCTGCCGGTTCACGATCGATCCGGCTTCCAAGAGTACCGCCGGCATATGGGTCTCCTTCAGCACGATCAATTGATCGTACCGGTAAACGCCGGAACCGGCGTCGATAAGCTCATGGCGGTAACGACCCATCAGCGGCAGCGTGTAATGGGGCGTGGAGTGCAAACCGCGCGCCTGTAGCTCTTCGCCCAAAACCCGGCCGAACGCGAGACTGCCTTTGCGGTCGGCATTATCGTTCGAGATAAAAATGGCGTAGCCGGTGAACCGATCGCTGAAATGGTTTTCTTTTCCCTCGTATTGCCAGGTCTCGAGCAGATAATCCGGCACCGAATCGTGATGGATAGCGATGAAGAGATCGGCGTGCATGTCGTTGGCGCGGGTCGCCCGCTCGACCAGACCAGGCCAGGGCGCCGTGGCTGTGACAAGCCGGACGGTCTTGTCAAACCTGGCGTCGACGAGGGCTTGCTTGACTGCGTCGGCGAGCTGGAGATTGAAGGTATATTCGGCAACGCCACGCGCGCTGAGCGCGCCCGGCACGTCGACGGTGTGGCCGACGTCGACGACGACGCGGAAGGCTGAACGCTGGCAGGCCGCGGCTTTGGGCGCGGGCGGCGCGGGCTCCTCGCTGCGCGCCGGACGCCATGCGGCGCACACAACAAGAATAAAGAAGAGGCAAGCCGCTCCGGCATGCAGGAGCTTGCTCATGACAGGCTCATGATCCGCGGTTCCCGCCACACGCCGACACTATAATGGCTGGTCGATGCCTATAGCGAGCTTCGTCTGGCTTGTTCGCGCGCCGCCGCCGTTGCGGATTGCCGCGGTGGCGCGCGCCGAATCCGGAACTTATCGGGCGCGCACTTGTGCGGGACCCGCTCCTGTCGTACCAAAAAGGCGAGCGGGGTGCAGTCAAGTGACGTATTTTTCAGTGCGTAATGTTATGGCTGTTTGCGGCGCGCTTTTCGTGCTTGCGCTCGCCTTCCTTGTCCTGGCCGAGGGTCGCGAAGCCGGCGAAATGCTGAACGCCTTCCGGTCGCAGTCGCTCGTATCCAAGCTCGCCTGGGCCGTCATCGTACTGGTGCCGCTCATCCTTGTTCCGGCCGCGGTCTGGCTGGGCGAGACGCTGGTGCGGCAGCGCCAGGCGGCACACGCTCTCGAACTACGGCTCGACGGCGTAAGGCAAGGCGTCAAGACGCTGGTGAAGTCGCAGGTCGAGGCCGAAGCGGCCGTGCATCATCTGGCCCGCACCGATCCGGAAGACGCGATGAGCGCGATGAAGCAGCGGCTCACCGAGGCCGAGCGCTTCACGCAAATCCAGACGGGCCGCAACGAGATCGGCGATCTCAGCTCGCGGGTCGAGGAGATCCGCGCGCAGCAGCAGGCTCTACAGGCGCGGCTCGCGCCGGTTCTGGAGAAAAGGCGCTCGATCGATCAGCTTTTCACCGAGCTCGATAGCCGGCAGAACGATATCGAGCACACGCTTGCCGAGATCTCCGGCGGGAACGATGCCGTCGCTCTCGATATCAGCTTGAAAAAGATGATGGAGTTCGTCAGGCAGAGTCACGAACGCTGCGACGATATCGAGCGCGCATCGAAAGTGATCGCCGGCCTGCATGAGGACTTCGCCGAGCTGCAAACCAGGCTTGCGCCCTTCGCGGCGCCGGATGACGGCATCGTCAAGCGCGTCAAAGAGTTGAGCGCGACGCGCGACCGGCTCGCGCAAGACGTCGGCTCGCTTGAGCAGACGCCGCAAGGGACACTGGCCGCGCGCGTGCAAAAATTTGCCGAAGATCGGAACCTGCTGGACGATCGGCTGTCGCAGCTCGATGCGCAATTTTCCAAGCTGGCAACGTTGCGTGGCGATATTGCCTCGCTGTCTACGCACTTCGACCACGCGCTCGACGCGCTCGCGGATCCAAAGGTGGAGGTTGGCGCGGCGGATATCGACGCCCGCATCGAGGAGCTTGCGACCTTCATCGAGGCGACGCAGGCGCATCTCGACGAGATCGAGCGCCGCGCCGGCGCGTTCGGCCAGCTCAAGACGAAGCTCGGCGAGCTGCAATCGCGGCTCCTGCCGCTGGAAGCCGATCAAGGCGGCGTGGTGACGCTCATCGAGGAGTTGCGGCAGATTCGCGACCGGCTGTTCGCCAAGATCAGGCAGATCGACGAGGATGAAGATGGCGGCCTAGCCGAACGTGTCAAGAAATTCAGCGAGACCAAGCGGGAACTGGAAGAGCGGGTATCGAGCCTCACCGAGCAGTTTTCCAAGCTGGCGACGATCCGCAGGGATATCGCGGGCCTGTTCGATAAATTGAGCGGTGCGGTCAACGCGTCGGCGAACTGACATGACTGTTCGCGAACCGGTACTGACGACAGTCGCTATTGTCGATCTGCGCCCGACCCAGATCACCGTCGGCATGCGCGAGGTCCTCGCCAAGCGCAAGCGCTGGCGCGAGACCGGCGCGAAGAAGGGCGGAAAATTTCTCGGTAAGCACTTGATCCCGGTGATCCTCGGTCCCAACCACCGGCACTACGTCGTCGATCATCACCATCTCGCCCGTGCCCTGCACGACGAAGGCGTCAAGGACGTCGCCGTGGCGGTTTTCGCCGATCTGAGTGGCCTCGATCGCGATGCGTTTTGGACGGTGATGGACAATCGTAACTGGATGCATCCGTTCGACGACGCAGGCCGACGCCGGCATTACCGCGACATTCCCAAATCCGTGACCGGTCTTGTTGACGACCCATTCCGCTCGCTCGCCGGCGAGTTGCGGCGAGCCGGCGGCTTCGCCAAGGACACGACGCCCTTTAGCGAATTTCTCTGGGCGGATTTCTTGCGCCGGCGCATGAAGGTCAAGGCGGTCAAGGCGGACTTCGATCACGCGATCGAGAAGGCGCTGCAATTGGCCAAGAGTGCGGAGGCCGGTTACCTGCCGGGATGGTGCGGTCCCTTGCCGGAAGAGTGATCTCGTTACTTGTTGGCCAGAGCTAGGGCAATCCCTCCGAGCGCGCCGACGATGACAACCAATAACGGCGGCGCACGCCAGACCGTGAGGAGAACGAAGCCGACCAAGGCTATCCCGAAATCGCCCGGCGTTTTGACCGAGGTCGTCCAGACCGGGTTGTAAAGCGCTGCACCGAGCAGACCCACGACAGCGGCATTTACGCCGCGCATCGTTGATTGTGCTCTTGCACGCTTGCGAAAGGCATCCCAGAACGGCAACGTGCCAAGAAGGATTAGAATGCCGGGAAGAAAAATGCCAAAGAGTCCCAGCGCCGCCCCGGCCACGCCATGCGGGGATGGCGTTACAACGGCGCCAAGGTAGGCCGCGAAAGTGAAAAGCGGCCCGGGCACTGCCTGCGCCGCGCCATAGCCGGCAAGAAACACATCGTCGCTCACCCAGCCGGGCGCCACAAACGCCTCGCGTAGTAACGGCAGCACTACATGGCCGCCGCCGAAGACGAGCGCGCCCGATCGGTAGAACGCTTCGAATATCGATATGCTTTGAGAGATTTCAAAGGTCTGCAAGATCGGCAGGCCCACAAGTAGACCAAAGAAGACCGTCAGCGCTGCGAGTCCTGTTTTGCGCGAGACCGGCATTGCAATGTGGCCTGCCGCCAGTGGGGGCGCCCCACGGCAAAGCCACAGGCCCGCAACCCCGCCTAGGAGGATGCTGCCGATCTGTGCGACCGACGAGGTGCTGAATAAAATGATCAGTGCTGCCACGACGGCGATCGAAGCTCGCTCCCGGTCGGGGCAAAGGGTGCGCGCCATGCCCCAGACGGCCTGCGCGACGATA
>Ga0187858_10005772_pt1 | contig 11241 bp, 9 predicted proteins | sample June2016WEW_8_15_FD_133015 | JGI IMG/M metagenome (GOLD analysis project Ga0187858, IMG submission 133015) | Peatland microbial communities from SPRUCE experiment site at the Marcell Experimental Forest, Minnesota, USA - June2016WEW_8_150 | ecosystem: Environmental > Terrestrial > Soil >...
CGCGCCATCGCATCGATCATCGCGCTCTTCGCATGATCGAAGATCGGGTCGGCGAGCTGCACGGCGTCGCCGGCGAATTTCGGAAGGATCGCGGCGGCCGGCACCAGCGCCAGAATAGCGGCGGCGGCGAAGGCCCATGCCGGAACCGTCAGCGCGCTTTCAGCGTCGCTCCCCGGTGCCGACAGCGAAGCGAAAAGCCGCTGACAAGAATCAAGAATACCGAGCGCGCCGATGGCGACAACCGTGATCGGGGAAAATCCGATCCAGTCATAAAACGGCAGGGTCACCGCGCTGTGCGCCGCCCAACCGATGAAGGCCGCGGCGCCGAGCGCGAGTACGCGGGGCAAGAGGTGCCGGGCGAGAGCATAGTCCAGGATTGTCCAGAATGCGGTCGCGATCAGCGCGCAGAGGACGGCATTGACGGGCGACGCCATGGCAAGTCCGGGCCCGAGTTCCGACCGGTATCGATGCACACGTTATTGAGTCACGGCGGCAGGAGTTGCGGTGGCGAGTACGATGACTTTGGTCCCGACAGGCGTGCGGTTATAAAGGTCGACGACGTCGTCGTTGGTCAAGCGGATACAGCCAGAGGACACGTTGTGGCCGATCGTCGTCGGGTCGTTGGTGCCGTGGATGCGGTACAAAGTGTCCTTATTGCCCTGCCACAGATACAGCGCGCGGGCGCCGATGGGGTTTTCGGGGCCGCCCTTCATACCTAGACCGCTCTGCAATTGGACCATGTGCTCTCGCAGCTCGGGCTTTCGCTGCAACATCTCCACTGGCGGGTACCAGTCCGGCCACTCCTGTTTGGTGTGAACCAGCGCCATGCCCGACCAGCCGAACCCTTCGCCGCCGACGCCGACGCCGTAACGAATGGCTTGTCCGCCCCCCTGCACGAGATAGAGAAAGTGACTTCCCGGATCGATGATGATCGTGCCCGGCGGTTCCGGCGAGGGGTAGGTGACGATTTTGCGGGCGTAAGCGGGGTCAGCCTCCAGCGACGGTGCCGGCGCTGTGGTGCAGTCGCCGAGCCCGATCAAAACGCCACCGATCACAAATCCCGCCATTAATACGCGGCGGCTTGGCAACGTCGGGACCTGAGATTTCATGCGCGTATCACCGCTCCCGTGCAGTGGTTTAGCTCAAAACCCCATCCGGCGCATTAACGCGCGTGAGAAACGCAGGTGCCGCTTCCGCGCGCCTGTCGCAAATGGCGCTTGCGGAGGAGCATGGCGCTTGCGCTCGGCTCGGATGGCCGATATCCATATTGTATATACGTCTATACCATATCGTCTACACAACGGATACCTTTGCATGGCCCTGCATATTCGAGGCGAACGCGCCGCAAAACTCGCCCGTAAGCTGGCCGAACGGAAGGAGGTTTCGATGACCGAGGCCGTCATCGCGGCGCTCGAAGCCGCGTTGGCGCGTGGTGAGCGGCCGCTGCCGGAGCGTCTTGCCGAGATCGCGGCCGACGCCCGGCGCCTCGGCGATCCGCGGCGCCAGCGAGTGAGCGGCAAGCGCGACACCGACGCGCTCTGGGGTGGTTCATGATCTTCGTCGACAGCTCGGCCATCGTTGCCATGCTCGCCTCAGACCCCGACGCCGCGGCCTTGGCCGGGAAACTCGAAACCGAGCGTGAGCGAATCTCGGCGGGCCACGTCATCCTCGAATCATCGACGCGGCTGGCAAGCCTGCTCGGACTGAGCCCGGCCGCCGCTGATGGGCTCGTGACGCGCCTGCTGCGCGAGGCGGACATCAGCATCGTGCCGATCACGGAAAACATCGCCCACGCCTCGGTTGCTGCTTTCGAGCGATACGGCAAAGGGCGCGGGTCGGCGGGGAATCTGAACCTTGGCGATTGCTTATCCTACGCCTGCGCCAAAGCGCACGGCGCCCGGCTTTTGTTCAAGGGCCATGACTTCGCGCAAACCGACATTGCTAGCGCGTGAGACCGCACATGCCGCGCAAAGGTCGGGCGCGCAAGCGCTCCGAGAATGAGATCATTTGATGAAACCTCTTGCTTCGCGGGTTCGGGTGCGGAGAGGGTGCGAACGAAAAGGCCGCCGGCGGCCTCTTCTCGGCGGGCCACCGCAGGATTATGTTCCGCTCGGATTGATTGGGAGTTCGGTCGTGAATCGATCACGCGTCGGGATGTTGGCCGCCGTTGCTTTTGTCGGTGCCGCTGCGGCTGCCAATGCGGGGCCGTGCACTACACAAATTTCGCAGGTCGAACGGCAGATCCGGCAAGCCCAGGCCGCGTCGCCGCCCGGCGGGGCTGGAGAGCCAAGCGCTCCGCAATCGGTGGGCGCGCAGCTTCATCATCAGCCGACCCCCGGCTCGGTACAAGGCGCAGAGCATGCGGCGAACGCCGACGGCGAAGCGGCGCTGGCGCGGGCCCGAAAGGCCGACGCCGAGGGTAACGCCAGCGCGTGCGCGAAAGCGCTAACCGAAGCCAGGGCGCTTTACGGGATCGAATGACGCGGAAGCGTCAATAAGCTTCTTCCGTATAGATCGGCTCGACCGAGCCCGCCCATGGCCCGTTGAATTTCTCCAACAGTTCCTGCGCCGGCGTCGTGCCGTGCGCGAGGCGATCTTCCAGCACTTCGAGGTAGCGCGTCTCGTCCTGGCCGTTCACATCGAGGCGGTAGCGGCGCGTCAAACCGGCGCGGGCAAGTTTGAGAGCATCGTTTGCGACGTCAAACACAGTGCGGCCACCGATCATGGCGGCGAGGCCCGCTTTCGGCACGTCGTCGCGGAGGTTCTGGCGCTGCTCGGCGCTCCAGTTTTTGACCAAATCCCATGCCGCATCGAGGCTGACATCGTCATAGAGAATACCGACCCAGAAGGCCGGCAACGCCAGCAGGCTGCGCGTCGGGCCTGAGTCGGCGCCGCGCATTTCCAGATAGCGCTTGAGCCGCACCTCCGGAAAAATCGTGCTGATGTGGTTCGCCCAATCGGAAATCGTGGCGCGTGCTCCCGGCATTCCCGGCAGCTTGCCGACCATCAGATCGCGGAACGATTGACCAGCGACATCGACATAGTCGTCGCCGTGCTTGACGAAATACATCGGCACGTCGAGCGCGTAGTCGACCCAGCGCTCGAAGCCCATGCCGGTCTCGAAGGCCCAGGGCAGCATGCCGGATCGCGCATTGTCGGTGTCGCGCCAGATTTCCGCGCGGAAAGAGAGAAAGCCGTTGGGCTTGCCGTCCGTGAAAGGCGAGTTGGCGAACAATGCCGTCGCGACCGGCTGTAGCGCGATCGACACGCGCAATTTCTTGACCATGTCGGCTTCCGAGGAGAAGTCGAGATTGGTCTGCACCGTGCAGGTGCGGTACATCATGTCGAGGCCGAGCTTGCCGACCTTCGGCATGTAGGCGGTCATGATCTTGTAGCGGCCCTTCGGCATTTTCGGCATTGCGGCGCGGGTCCAGCTCGGTGTCATGCCGATGCCGAGAAATCCGATATGCAACGGCTGCGCGACTTCGCGCACTTGCGCGAGATGCGCCATCAGTTCGCTCGATGTCTGGTGCACGGTTTCGACCTGCGCGCCGGACAATTCGAACTGGCCGCCCGGCTCGAGCGTGATCGCGCCGCCTCCCGTCACATCGAACAGGCCGATGACGTTCCGCCCTTCCATGATCGGCTGCCAGCCGAGCAGATGCTGCATGCCTTCGAGCAGCGCGCGAATGCCGCGCCGCCCTTCGTAGGGCACCGGCTGGTGTCCTTCGAGCGTGAACGCGAATTTCTCGTGCTCGGTGCCGATGCGGAATTGCGACTTCGGCTTCACGCCCTGAGCGATCCAATCGACGAGCTCGTCGCGCCCCTCGATCGGCGTCAGGTCGACTTGGTCACGCGCCATGGGATCCGGGATGAATGAACCGCGGCTTTCGATACGCGATGCTCGTCACGCGGCCTTGCGCTTTTCCGGCCGGAAACGGCGATAGAAGCTGTCGCCCGTTTTCGCCATATCGCGCAAAAGCTCACATGGCTTGAATCGGTCGCCATATTTCTTCGCCAGCCCATTGCATAGATCGACGAAGGCCTTGGCGCCCATGCCATCGATATACGAAATGGTGCCGCCGGTGAACGGCGCGAAACCGAAACCGAGGATCGAACCGACATCGGCCTCGCGCACATCGGTGACCACGCCCTCTTCGATGCAGCGCGCCGATTCCAACGACTGTATTGCCAAGAGCCGATGCTTAAGCTCCTCGACGTCGATCTTATCGGGATTGAGCTTTGTCGCCTGCAAATCCGCGAGACCGGGCCATAGCCGCTTCGGCCCGTTCTGCGGATAGTCGTAAAAGCCCTTGCCGTTCTTGCGCCCGTAGCGGCCGCGCTTTTCGACCATCTCTTCGAGCAGCGCTTTCTGGCGGGGGTCGATCTTGTCCGCGCCGAGATCCGCCTCGGTCGCTTTGAGGATCTTCCAGGCAAGATCGACGGCGACCTCGTCGTTGAGCGAAAGCGGCCCCACCGGCATGCCGGCCATGCGTCCCAAATTCTCGATCATTGCCGCCGGCACGCCTTCAGTCAGCATCAGATGGCCTTCGCGGATGTAAGTGCCAACCACGCGCGACGTATAGAAGCCGCGTGAATCGTTGACCACGATTGGGGTCTTGCGGATCGCGCGCACATAGTCGAGCGCAACCGCGACTGCGGCGTCGCCGGTTTTTTTGCCCAGAATGACCTCGACCAGCATCATGCGGTCGACCGGCGAGAAAAAGTGGATGCCGACGAAGCGCTTGGTGTCCTTGAACGTCGTCGCCAGCGAAGAGATCGGCAGGGTCGACGTGTTGGAGCCGAAGATGGTGTCATTGCCGATCACCGCCTGCGCCTTGGCGATCACCTCTTCCTTGATCTTGCGGTCCTCGAACACCGCTTCGATGATGAGATCGCAGCCTTTGAGCGCCGCGTAATCCGGCGTCGCCGTGATGTGCGCGAGCAACGCGTCGCGGTCGGCGGCGGTGGCGCGACCGCGGTTGACCTGATCGGTGATCAGTTTCTGCGAATGCGCCTTGCCCTTGTCGGCGGTTTCCTGGTCGCGGTCGATGAGGACGACGTCGATGCCGGCCTGCGCGCTGACATAGGCGATACCCGCGCCCATGAAGCCGGCGCCAAGCACGCCGACCTTCTTCACCGCTCTCGCCGGCACCGCAGCCGGACGGCGCGCGCCCTTGTTCAGCTCCTGCATGGAGACGAACAGGGAGCGGATCATCGCCGCCGCTTCCGGCGAGCGCAGAATTTTTGCGAAGTAACGCGACTCGACGCGCAGTGCCTGGTCCATCGGTAGTTGCAGGCCCTCATAGACGACCTGCAGGATGGCGCGTGCGGCCGGATAATTGTCGTACGTCTCGCGCCGATAGAGTGCATTCGCCGGTGGGAACACCATCATGCCGGTCTTCGAATAAACCTGCCCGCCGGGCAGTCTGAAGCCATCAATGTCCCATGGCGCCTTGGCCGTGCCACCAGCCTTGATCCAATCCTTTGCGGTCCGTACCAAGTCGGCTTGCGGCACGACCGCGTCCACCAGTTTCATTGCCTTGGCGCGGTTGAGGCGAAGCTGGTCGCCCTTGAGCAGAAACTGCAGAGCATCAGCGGGTTGCAGCATGCGCGCGATGCGCTGCGTGCCGCCGCCGCCGGGAAACAAGCCGACCTTGATTTCCGGCAGTCCGAGCCGGGTCTTATCGTTCTCCGACGCGACGCGATGGTGGCAAGCGAGCGCAAGCTCAAAGCCGCCGCCCATCGCGGTGCCGTTGATCGCCGCGACCCAAGGCTTGCCGCACGTCTCCATGCGGCGGGCGATCTGCGAAAGCTTGCGGCTTTCCTCGAATAACCGCTTGTTCGCTGCCTCCTCGCCCTGCGAGTTGGTCAATTCGGTGAAGGTGCGGCTCAGCGTTTCCAGCATGGTGAGGTCGGCGCCGCCACAGAACGCATCCTTGGCGGAGGTCAACACCGCGCCCTTGACGGCGGCGTCGGTTGCCACGCGCTCGGCGATCGCGGCGAGCTCTTCGGTGACTTTCTCATCAATGACATTCATCGACCGTCCCGGCATGTTCCAGGTGACGAGCGCGATGCCGTCGGCGTCGATATCGAAGGTAAAATTCTGGAAGGTCATACTCATCTCCCGTCGCCTCTCTAATTTCGCCTCGCCCCCAAGCGGGAGAGCGAGAATTACTTTGAATACGGTTGCCCGTTCTTGTTGGTATAGCGGCCGCCGGTTTCGTCGCGGATGACCAGTAGGTCGACATCAGGATATTCAGCCCGCTCAAGCTTGGAGCGGGTGCCGATTTCGAGATAGACCGCGTCGCGGCCCGATTTGTTGACCAGATGATGCCCGTTCGGCACGTTGGCCTTGAAACCCGCAGCGTCGCCCGGCTTGAGAACGGTTTCGCCGTCGTTCTCGATCAGCACCACTTCGCCTTCGAGGATATAGACGAACTCATCTTCCTTCTGGTGCCAGTGCCGCAACGCCGAGGCGGCGCCCGGCTTGAGCGTCGTCAGGTTGACCCCGAACTGCTCGAGGCCGGCGGCGTTGCCCAGCCGCTTGCGTTCGCGCCCGACGACCACGCGGTTGAACGGTTCCGGATAGGTCGAGCGGCTGTCCAACGGTACTTTGGCGCTGTCGATCTTGGGCATGCCGCGCGGTCCCCTTTCCGGCGTGCGCGGAGAGCGATCACACCCGCTCGATGATCGTCGCGGTCCCCATGCCGGCGCCGATGCAGAGCGTAACCAGCGCGGTCGATAGATTGCGCCGCTCCAGCTCGTCGAGCACGGTGCCGAGGATCATGGCGCCGGTCGCGCCGAGCGGATGGCCCATCGCGATGGCGCCGCCATTGACATTGATCTTGTTCGGATCGAGCTTGAACGCCTGCATATAGCGCAGCACCACGGAGGCGAACGCCTCGTTGAGCTCGAAGAGATCGATGTCGCCGAGCGTCATGCCGGCCCTTTTTAGGACCTTCTTGGTGACGTCGATCGGACCCGTCAACATGATCGCGGGCTCCGAGCCGATATTGGCAAAGGCGCGGACGCGTGCTCGCGGTTTCAGATCCGCTTTCTTGCCCGCTTTGCTGTTGCCGAGAAGAACAGCGGCGGCGCCATCGACAATGCCCGAGGAATTGCCGGCATGATGGACATGTTTGACGTACTCAACTTCCGGATGCTTCTGCACGGCGACCGCATCGAAGCCGCCCATTTCGCCCATCTGCTCGAATGCGGGCTTGAGCGAACCCAGCGACTGCATGGTCGCGTCTGGCCGCATGTGCTCGTCCTTGTCGAGGATGGTGAGGCCATTCACGTCCCTCACCGTCATGACGGAGCGGCTGAAGCGGCCCTCTTTCCACGACGTCGCCGCGCGCTTCTGGCTCTCGATCGCGTAAGCGTCCACGTCATCCCGCGAAAAACCGTACTTGGTGGCGATAAGGTCGGCGGAAATGCCTTGCGGCATGAAGTATTGTGAGACAGCGATTGACGGGTCGACGGCCCAGGCGCCGCCGGACGCGCCAATGCCCACGCGGCTCATCGACTCGACGCCGCCGCCGATCGCCATGTCCTGCTGGCCGGACATGATCTGCGCGGCGGCGAAATTGACCGCGTCGAGACCGGAGGCGCAGAAGCGGTTGATCTGCACGCCGGCTACGGTGTCGCCATAGCCGGCGACGAGCGCTGCCGAGCGCGCGATATCGGCGCCGGCCTCGCCGACCGGGTCCACGCAGCCCAACACGACATCGTCGACCAAGGTTGGATCAAGCTCGTTGCGGTTCTTGATGGCGCCGAGCGCCTGGCTCGCAAGATTGAGCGCGGTGACTTCGTGAAGCGAGCCATCTACCTTGCCGCGGCCGCGGGGTGTGCGCACGTGATCATAAATAAAAGCGTCGGGCATAGCGTTTCCTCGCCATGGTGACCCTGACCCGCTGCGGGGTAGGGCGGCTGAGCGGCCGATAACCGCGAAGCCGGATTAGGCTCTTCGTCCGTGGGACCGGACCCCTGATATAGTCCAAGTTCCGCAGAATTGCAGCCGGTGGCCAGCCGGCTTTAGAAGGCCTCGGCCGGTAGCGCCATCATGCTGGCGGCGCCGGCTTTGATGCGCGCGAGATGAGTCGTCGAGGCGGGCAATAGGCGCTCGGCGAAAAAGCGGCCGGTGACAAGCTTCGCCGCCATGCGGTCCGCGGCACCGTTGACGGTCGCCGCCTTTTCCTTCGCCGCCGCGGCGATGAGGCACCACATGTAACCGAGCGCGACCAGGCCGAAGAGGTGCATGTAATCGGTCGAGCCGGCGCCGGCATTCTCAGGGTTGCCGAGCGCGTTCTGCATGAACCACATCGTCGCCTGTTGCAGGTCGCCGAGCGCTTGGTTGAGCGGTTTGACGTAGGGCGCCATATCCGCGTCCGCGCCGTGCTCCTTAATGTAGGCCGAGACCTCGGCGAAGAACGCCTGCAGCGCCCGACCGCCGTCCTTCGGCAGCTTGCGGCCGACAAGATCGAGCGCCTGGATGCCGTTGGCGCCCTCGTAAATCATGGCAATGCGGGCGTCGCGGACGAACTGCTCCATGCCGTGCTCGGCGATGTATCCGTGGCCGCCGAAAACCTGCTGCGCCATCACGGTGTTGGCGAAACCTTGATCGGTGAGCACGCCTTTGATCACCGGCGTCATCAGGCCCATATGGTCGTCGGCGGCCTGCCGCTCCTTGGCATCGCCGGAGCGGTGGGCGACATCGCTCTTGAGCGCGGTCCACAACACCAGCGCCCGCGCAGCCTCGTTGAACGCGCGGATGGTCATCAGCATGCGGCGCACATCGGGATGCACGATGATCGGGTCGGCGGCTTTGTCCTTGAATTTCGCGCCGGTCAGCGCGCGTCCGGCAAGCCGTTCCTTGGCATAGGCCGCGGCGTTCTGATAGGCGACCTCGGACAGCGCGAGCCCTTGCACGCCGACACCGAGCCGCGCTTCGTTCATCATCACGAACATTGCGTTCAGGCCGCGATTCGGCTCGCCGACAAGCCAGCCAGTCGCGTCGTCATAATTCATGACGCAGGTCGAGTTGCCGTGGATGCCCATCTTCTCTTCGATGGAGCCGCAAGAGACACCGTTGCGTGCGCCCACCGCGCCGTCTTTGGTCGGCAGGAATTTGGGGACGATGAAGAGCGATATCCCCTTGACGCCTTCCGGCGCTCCCTCGATGCGAGCCAGCACCAAGTGGACGATATTTTCCGCTAGATCGTGTTCGCCGGCAGAGATGAAGATTTTCGTGCCGGTGATCCTGTAACTGCCGTCCCCCTGCGGCACGGCGCGCGCGCGCGTAAGTCCGAGATCGGTCCCGCATTGCGGCTCGGTGAGGTTCATCGTGCCGGTCCACTGACCGCTGATAAGCTTTGGTACGTAAAGCGCCTTTTGCTCGGGCGAACCGTGGACAATGAGAGCCGCTGCCGCGCCTTGCGTCAGTCCGGGATACATGGCGAAAGCCATGTTTGCCGAGACCAGGAACTCGCCAATTGCTTGCGAAAGCACGCGAGGCAGACCCTGGCCACCGAATTCGGCGGGCGCCGAGGCGCCGATCCATCCGCCCTCGGTAAGCCGCTTGTAGGCGTCCTTGAATCCCGTCGGCGTGGTGACGGCGCCATCCTCGTGACGCCGGCAGCCTTCCTTGTCGCCGACGCGGTTGAGCGGCGTCAGCACGTCCTCGCAGAATTTCGCCGCCTCATCGAGCACCGCCTCGACCAGATCTGGCGTAGCGTCGGCAAAGCCCGGGAGGTTGTTGTAGCGATCGATGTGGAAGACATCGCTCAACAGGAACATCACGTCCCCAACGGGTGCCTTGTAAGTCGGCATGTCGCCCTCCCTGCCGCGTCCTCCGGGCGTCGCTTGCCGCCGGCCGGCCGGACCGGAAGGTATAACGTAGCCAATTTGCGTCAACGGTAAGACAGCACGCCGGAGGGACTCTTTTCCTTCTCCCGTTGCGGGAGAGGGCGCTGAGTGGGAAGCGGGCGAGGGGGGATGAAGCGCAAAGCTTGCGCGAATCAGCGAGGATGTTCGTCGGCCTCGTCGAGCCGCTCCCGGTAGAACGAGGTGCAGATACGCCGCAACTCGGCGATCGCGATCTCGATCCCCCGCTTCTGCTGCTCGAGGAGATTGATCTGCATCACGCATTGCTCGCGGGTCAGATGCAGGCCCTTGCCGTTCGGCCTGCCAAGGAGAAGTCCGATTTCGGCGAGGGTGAAGCCGAGTCGCCTTCCGGTCAGGATGATCGCGAGGCGCTCACGGTCGTTGCGCCGGTACAGCCGCGTAGCGCCACGACGTCGCGGGACCAGGAGCCGTTTCGCCTCGTAGAAACGCAACGCGCGCAGTGTAATGCCGAAATCGTGGGCGACCTCGCTGATCGTCGAAGGACGATCGTTGGCCGTATCGGGGGGCGAATCCGCCTCGCCCGTTTCGGGCTCGCAGAAATTGTCGATGCGAGCCGCTTGTGCGTCTCCCGGGTCCATTGCAGCCATGCGCGCGTGCGGTGCCATGAATTGGGGGCCATTTAACGGAGTCATGCTGAAGCAGCATTTCCCGAATGTGGCCGGCATGAAAGGTGATGCCCGTAACCGTAACAGTTACTGGAACTCGAACGGTGCCTAGCCACCTGCAAATGAACGATCGGTGAGCGGCGGAGGTCATTTTTAACGTCTTCTTTACCGTAATCCTAAACATTCGATGCCGAGGACAGAAAACCGCGCCCTCCGTGTCGTCTGTTCACGAGCATCGGCTCGAAGCAGTGGGCACATGCTGCTCCTCGTGTGGCTTGGACGTGAGAATGAAATCGGGCGGTCCGTGGAATCTGAGAGGTCTCCGTCCGGAAGCACGCGCGGCCGCGCGCGCGGCCGCGCGCCAATCCGGCATGTCGGTTGGTGAATGGCTCAATACCGTTATTCAACCCGCCGACGAGGAGAACGACGAAGCGTGGTGGTCCGCCGATTTTGATCGCGAGCCGGAGCATCGCGAGGAGTCGAGACCTCGCTACGAGGATCTGGAGCGGGGTGGGGAGCGGTACCGCGAGGCGCCAAGGCGCCGCCAGAACAACGAGCCGGACGATCGGCGGCGGCAACGCTTCCGCGCCGACGATGAGGGGCGCGACCGCTACCGTGAAGCGCCAATGCCTCGCCGTGATCAGGAACCGGACTATGGGCGGCGGCAAAGCTTTCACGACGACGATGAGGGGCGCGACCGCTACCGCGAGGCGCCGAGACCTCGCCGCGA
>Ga0187858_10005774_pt1 | contig 11236 bp, 12 predicted proteins | sample June2016WEW_8_15_FD_133015 | JGI IMG/M metagenome (GOLD analysis project Ga0187858, IMG submission 133015) | Peatland microbial communities from SPRUCE experiment site at the Marcell Experimental Forest, Minnesota, USA - June2016WEW_8_150 | ecosystem: Environmental > Terrestrial > Soil >...
ACAAACCCTTGCTCCTCGACTATTTCAATCGCTCCGAGAGGCTGTCGTACGGCAAACATACCCCGCATCTCCTCGGCGAATCGCTGGGGTGGCACAACCGCTATCTGCGATGCGGAAAGATGAAGCCTCAGGAAGAGAATTAAAAACCTGATTCAGGAACGCGTCTCCTGCATACCGCGAACCGATGCGTGTAGCGATCAAGCGCTTTTTGATTTTCACTACTGAGCGTATGATCCTCCCGCCGTAAATTCACCCAAAACAGGAGATGCTTATGAAGAAGGTGTGCGGTCTCGTCGTTTTTCTGTTGTTGCTCGCGCCTGCATTGTTCGCGCAGGAGCATTACACCGAAGGCCCCATCTGGCGCGTAACGTTGATCCGCGTTAAGCCAACGCACATGGACGACTACCTCACTATGCTGCGCCAGAGCACCAAATCGGTCTATGAGGAGAGTAAGAAGCAGGGTTCCATCATCGACTACAAGGTTTTTCTCAAAGAGACGAAGAACAATCCAGAAGATTGGGACATCTGTATCGCCGTCGAATATAAGAACCATGCTGCCTTAGACGGCCTGACGGCCAAAGGCGAAGCCATACGCGACAAAATCCTGGGCGGCAAGGCTCCGGCGCAGCAGCTGAATGAGAAGCGAGCGGAAATCCGGGAGATCATCAGCTCGGAGTTGCTGCAAGAAGTTTTTTTGAAATAGGAGTAAGAGAATTTAATCTTCTGGGCCGGACCATTCTGTCCGGCCCGTTCGTTTATTGGCTATTGATACGGTTCAATAGAGGCATGCCGTATGCTAGAATTCGCGGCCGAGGAAGATATGCCGACCATTCGTACTCTCTCCACGATCCTTTTCCTTCTGTCTGTGATCCTGAACGTTTCGAGGCCTGCGACAGCGCAATCTGTTCCGCCACCGGGGAAGCTCTCCGTCCATTGGGAAGAACTTACCGCCGCTGATTTCCGCGAGGGCATTCGCCGCTCGCGGGGAACGTGCCTTCTGCCCTTCGGCATTCTAGAGAAGCACGGTCCGCATCTGCCGCTGGGCACCGATCTGCTGGACGTTCGTTACGCCGCGTTGCATTCGGCTGAAAAGGAATATGCTGTCGTCTTTCCGGAATATTATTTCGGACAAATCGCTGAGGCCCGCCACGAGCCCGGAACCATGGCTTACAGCCGCGATCTGCAACTTGCGCTGTTGCAGGAAACCGCCGACGAGATGGCGCGTAATGGATGCAAGAAGGTAATCATCGTCAACGGACACGGCGGCAACGAGCACCTCCTCCCGTACTTCGCACAAACGCAACTCGACAAGCCGCACGACTATGTAGTCTACGTTTTCGATGAGCGCACGCCATCGTCGGGTGGACCAACGAAGAAGACCTCCATCGACATGCACGCCGGTGAAAGCGAAACTTCGAAGGTGATGATCGCGCGCCCGGACACAGTTCACATCGACCGGGCCTCTACCGAATCCGGCGCCGACCAGCATCGGCAGAATCTTCCCGAAGATGTCTACACCGGCATCTGGTGGTACGCGCGATTTCCGAACCATTATTCCGGCGACGGATCCGCCGCAACACAAGAGTTAGGCAAGTTTCAAATGGATTGGTGGATCGACACTTTGGCAAAGACAATCCGCGCCGTGAAAACCGATGAAGTGAGCCTCAAACTGCAGAATGAGTTCTACGAAAAGAGCAAGCATCCACTCGATACGCAGCCGTGATTTTCAGGTCATAGGCCCAGGTGTTAGGCCATGACCTAAGACCTAGGACCCAAAAACCACCCTGTAACGGCTACGAGTTTCCGATCAACGCGCCGGTTATGAAGACCAGTACTCCGCCCAGGCCGACCTGCAGTGCCGCTGAAATCCACGGGCTATCCATGTAACGGTGGCGGATCCATGTGATCATTGCGAGTTCAGCGAGCACTACCCCGCCCGCAGCCCACAGCGCGACACGGAAGTCCTTCAGCAGAAAGGGCAGCGTGTGTCCGATACCGCCCAGGGCGGTCATCGCACCACAGATCAAACCGCGCACCCACGGATGCCCGCGCCCAGTAAGGCTTCCGTCATCGGAGAGCGCCTCGGCGAATCCCATGCTGATGCCCGCGCCCGCCGAAGCGGCGAGGCCCACGAGAAATGCGTCATTCGAGTTGTGGGTGGCAAAGGCGGCCGCGAACACCGGGGCCAGCGTGGAAACCGAACCATCCATCAGCCCGGCGAGCCCGGGTTGCACAATTTGCAGCACGAACAGGCGGCGTTGAGCCCGTTCCTCGTCAGCCTTCACATTGGTGGGTAGTTTCTCCGCGTCGAGTTCCTGGGCACGATGTTCGTGCGATCGTTCTTCTGTCGCAAGGTCGTCGAGAAGTTGCCGTATGCTCGCATCCTGAGTCAGGGTCGATGCCTTTTCATAGAAGCGTCGCGTCTCCACTTCCATGGTGCTGGCTTCCTTGCGGACCGCGTCGATGCGCATCGGCCGGATCAGCCACAGCGCCGGGCGCTCCACGAATCCACGCACGTCCTGGCGGCGGATTAATGGAATGTGTTCGCCAAACTTCTGCCGGTAGAGTTCAATCAATCGTCTGCGATGTCCGGACTCTTCTTCGCGCATGCCTTCGAACATCGCTGCGGATGCGGGATAATCCTGCCGCAGTCCTTCGGCAAAATCGGAGTACACCCGTTCATCTTCTTCTTCTAAAGAAATGGCCAGAGCCAGCACTTCGCGTTCGGTAAGTTCTTGAAACTTCTTCATGGCGACCTAGTAGCTTACATTTCCGAAGGGGCTTAGACAAATCAGAAATGCGAGCGCCTCCCATGAATGCTGCCTTGGATGCTACTATCCAGTGCATGACACCGCGTAAATCGTCTACCTCCGCGAAACGCAAAAGCCCGGTGCACACGGGCAAGAAATCGGGGAAGGCGATCGGGCGCGATGCGCCGCATGCTCCGGAGCTGGTGATTATCACGGGGATGAGCGGTTCCGGCAAAGCTTCCGTGCTAAAGGCCTTCGAGGATTTGGGTTACTACTGCGTCGACAATCTTCCCGTGGAACTGATCCCGCGCTTCGCCGAGATGGCGCTGCAGTCGGCTGAGATCCGCCGCACCGCGCTGGTGGTCGACGTACGCGAGGGTTCCAAGCTGGAGCAGCTTCCCGGCATTCTGAAAGCGGTTCGTCGTACGATTCCGACCAAGGTCGCTTTTTTGGAAGCCTCCGACGCGGTGCTCTTGCGGCGCTTCAGCGAGACGCGTCGTCCCCACCCCTTGGGTACGGACTCGCCCGTCAATACTTCGATTAAGGCCGAGCGACGCCACCTGGCAGCTATTCGCGCTTTGGCAGATATCGTCATCGACACCTCTAAATTTAACGTGCACGAACTGCGCGCACACATCACGGAACGTTTCCGCGAGCAAGCGACGGGGGAAAGCATCCTGGTGTCGTGCGTGAGCTTTGGTTTTCGCCACGGCGTACCCGAAGAAGCCGATCTGGTGTTCGACGTTCGCTTTCTTCCCAATCCGCATTTCGTTCCAGAATTTCGACAACTTACCGGACGCCATCCCCGAGTGGCCGAGTACATCCGGTCATTTCCGCAGACCCAGGAGTTTATCCTCCGAATCTCCGATCTTCTGGTTTACCTTTTGCCGCACTACATTCGCGAAGGCAAGAGCTATTTAACGATCAGTTTTGGCTGCACTGGCGGCCAGCACCGTTCCGTGATGATTGCCGAGGAAGTGGGAAAGCGTCTGCGCAAGGCCGGCTACCGCATGAAAGTTGTGCATCGCGATATGCCGAAATAGGCTAGGCTAGGGCTCAATGCGACACTTGGGGATTCCAGACCCGAGCAGTAAAATAAGCCCTTGCATCCCATGCCTATGCCAACGCCCGTGAGCCACCGCGGCCTGTTCGGAGCTCCATGCGCCAACTGATACGCCTGGTCCGCTACGCGCTTCCTTACTGGTGGCAAATCGCGTGTTCGGTAATGCTCATGGCATTGGTGGGAGCGCTGGACGCCTTCAAGTTTCTGCTGATTCGTCCGATTTTTGACCGAGTGTTGAATCCGTCTACCGGATCGAAAGAGATTCAACTATTCGTCATTCCGGTTACGCACCACCCGGTTTTCTTGCAACAACTCGTGCCTTCCCGCTTTACGAATGCTTGGACGATGGTTGCGGTTGCTCTGGTTGGGTCCACGGTCCTGAAGGGAGTCTTCGATTACACCGGAACATATCTGGTGAACCATGCCGGCTTCGGCATGATTACCGATTTGCGCGACGACCTCTACAACGCGATCCTGCGGCGGTCGGCGGCATTTTTTTCCAAGCACACTACGGGAACACTGCTCTCCGCCATCATCAACGATATCGAGCGGGTACAGTATGCGATGTCCACGGTGCTGGCGGAATTCCTGCAGCAGTTTTTCACCTTTCTCTCTGTCGCCGCCGTGGTAGTGGTCCTGGGGGGAAAGCTGGCCTGGGTGCTCCTGCTGTTCGTTCCCGTGATTGTTTATTCTTCGCGCAAGATCGGCTCCCGTGTGCGCACCACGACACGTCAGGGTCAAGACAAGCTGGCGGAGATCCAGAACATCCTGCACGAAACCATTACCGGCAACCGCATCGTAAAGGCGTTCAACACTGAAAAATGGGAGATCTCGCGTTTCCGCGGAGCAGCACGCCGACTGTTCCGTGCCAACCTGCGTTCCGTCGCTGCGACTGCCATCAGTTCTCCCCTGATGGATATTTTTGGCGTGATCGGAATTGCGCTCTTGCTGAACTTAGGCCGCGAGCAGGTGAAGCATGGCGAGATGACACCCGGCATTTTTGTCGCCTTCATTACGGCGGTGTTCAGTCTCTATAATCCGGTCCGCAAGTTTGCCCAGTTCAATAACAATTTTCAGCAAGCTCTGGGCGCTTCCAGCGAAATCTTCAAGTTCATGGATATTGAGGATGATGTGCGCGAAAAGCCGCGCGCCGCGCGCTTGCCCGCTTTCTCGAAGACCGTACAATTCGATCACGTCAGCTTCGCCTACGGCGACGGGGCAGACGCTGGTGTCCTGCACGACATCAATCTCAAAGTTTGCCGGGGAGAAGTCATGGCGATCGTCGGATCCAGCGGTTGAGGGAATAGTACGCTGGTTCATCTGATTCCTCGTTTTTTCGATGCTACGCAGGGGCATTTACTGATCGATGGGATCGATGTGCGCGACGTGACTCTTGCATCTCTGCGAGAGCAAGTAGGAATCGTGACGCAAGAAACGGTGCTATTCAACGATACCGTTCGCAACAATATTGCTTATGGCCAGCCGCATGTACCGCTGAAAGAAGTTGAGGCCGCGGCCCGTGCGGCTTTGGCGCACGACTTTATCCGGGCACTGCCTGCGGGATACGATGAAGTGATCGGCGAGCGGGGTGTTCGGCTTTCCGGCGGCGAGCGGCAGCGGATCGCCATCGCCCGCGCAATTTTGAAGAACGCGCCCATCCTTATTTTGGATGAAGCCACATCGGCGCTCGACAGCGAATCGGAGGCCTTAGTGCAGTCGGCGTTGCACAATCTGATGATTGGCCGCACCGTCTTTGTGATCGCTCACCGGCTATCGACGGTGCGCCGCGCCGATCGCATTGTCGTGATCGAGAACGGCGCCATCGCAGATATTGGTACGCATGAAGATTTGATGACGAAGCTGGGTACTTACCGGCGTCTTTACGAATTACAGTTTGCCGATCTCGAGCAGAAGCTGGAGCCGGCACGACCGAGCTGACGTTTGGCATCAGAACTGGAAAATCACTTATGCCGCTCCGTTCCATGACGGGTTTTGCGCAGGTGAAGGGCGAACTGGCGAGCCAGACGGAAGGCAATGGCCGCGTCGCCTTTGCCCTCTCCTTGAAATCCGTGAACCACCGCTTCCTCGACCTGCATTTTCGTTTGCCGTCGGGATCCGACTCGATCGAAATGCAACTTCGGCGCCTGCTGAAGGAAAAGATTGCTCGCGGTCACTTAGAAGTGACGCTGAGTGTGGACCGCGGTGGTGGCGAAACATTGGCGCTCAACCGTTCGCTGGTCAGCGCTTACATCGCAGCTTTTCGGGCGGCAGCCAGAGAGTTTTCTGTGCCCGCTGAACCCGACCTCAATGTCATCTTGCGCATACCTGGCGCGCTCGACTCCGCAGGTAGCGCTGTTGACGGAGCGCTAGAGTCGGCAGTGATGGCGACGATCGGGGAGGTGCTGGATCGATTGAATCAGATGCGTGAACAAGAGGGGCAAAGCATTGAGCGGGAACTTCGCGAGCGCATGGAACATCTACGGGAGGCAGTCAAAGTAGTACAGGAGCATCGGCAAACCATGCTGCACAGCTACTTGGAGCGGCTGCAATCTCGGCTGCAGGAGTTGTTGGGTGCCAGTCCTGAGCGCGAACGTGTGCTGCAAGAAGCCGCGCTCCTGGTTGATCGAAGCGATGTGCAGGAAGAAATCGTCCGCCTGGAGAACCACATTCAGCATTTCTTGGGGTTTCTCGACGAGCATGGAGAAGTGGGAAAGAAGCTCGACTTCCTGCTGCAGGAAATGAACCGAGAGGCCAACACCCTGCTTTCGAAAACGTCTGGTTTAGCGGGAGAAGCCCTGAAGATTACGGAGGCAGGACTTAGCATGAAAGCGGAGATTGAAAAATCTCGTGAGCAGGTGCAGAACCTGGAATGAGTTTTCCTCACAAGCCACTGATCTATATCATCTCGGCACCTTCTGGTTCGGGCAAATCGACGCTAGTCAATGAACTGCTGAAGAAGGTGAGCGACCTGGAGTTTTCTATTTCCTACACCACGCGAGCTCCGCGTGGCAGCGAGACCAATGGGCGGCAATACTACTTTATTTCACGGGACGAGTTCGAGAAGATGATTCGCGAGGGGGCATTTCTCGAACATGCTGAGGTATTTGGTAACTATTACGGAACGGCGCGCCGCTTCCTGCAGCAAGCCGAAGACCATGGGCGCGACCTTTTGCTCGATATCGATGTGCAGGGCGCCAAGCAAATCCAGGACAAATTGCCGCAAGCCATCAGCATCTTCATTCTGCCTCCGAATCGCAAGATTCTGGAAGAACGCCTGCGCAAGCGGAGTGAGGATACCGACGAGGTGATCCAGCGGCGCTTGGATAAAGCTACTAGTGAAATTGAGAATTACCCGCGATACAACTACATTCTCATCAACGATCAACTCGAGGATTCAATCAGGCTATTGCGCGCGCTCGTGCGGGGCGAACGCTTGCTGCGCTCGCGCCGGGCGCTTTCCGAAGAAGAAGCGAAAATTGTCGCCTTGGCAGACTGCTGTCGGCTGGCCAATGTGCGCGACCGCCTGAAGCAAATTCTGGACTCCTTTAAGCCGCCCGACGATTCCGGGGGGATTAGTCGTCGGTGACGATATTGGACGCCCCGTTGCCCCCGCAATATCGAGTTTCATGGGAAAATAGGGAAGGGAGTTCTTGGCTTCGCAGGCGAAGAACACAGGGTGCAGACTTTCGCTAATCAAAACGTTGTGTCCCGTTAAAAAGGGAGAGAATCCATGAAATTGATCGACGGCTTCGACAGCAACTATCGCTACATTCTGGTAGCCGCGCGGCGGGCCCGCCAACTGCAATCTGGAGCGCCGCCTGTGGTCCAGACTAATTCCCGCAAACCGTGCCGCATCGCACAGGATGAAATTCGCGCGGGCAAGGTGAAGTGGGAAATTCCTGAAACCCGCAGCGCTGCCGAGCAAGCGGCAGAAGTTTTGGATCAGGCCTTCGGGCACGATGCTTAGCCTATTGCCGGGGAGCGCGATGTTCCCACCATTATGAAAATTGCTCTCGGAGTGACGGGTGGAATCGCGGCTTACAAGGCGGCTGAGATTGTGCGCCTTGTGCAAGACCGCGGGATTCGCGTGCAAGTCATCATGACGCACGCGGCTCAGGAGTTTGTTCGTCCGCTTACCTTCGCGGCACTGTCCGGCGAAAAAGTGATCACGGCAATGTTCTCGCCGGGTGAAGAGCACACTCCGAACATCGATTCTGCCATCGAGCACATCGCTGTCGCGCAGTCGATTGATGCTTTGCTGGTTGCTCCCGCGACTGCAGATGTTCTCGCACACTTCGCGCAAGGTATAGCCAGCGACTTCCTTACCACGCTTTATCTCGCGACCACCGCGCCAGTTGTGGTTGCTCCGGCGATGAACGTGAACATGTGGAATCATGCGGCGACGCAGGCGAATTTGGAAATCCTGCGCCAACGTGGGGTGAAGATCGTGGAACCGGGCTCGGGATATCTTGCCTGCGGCATGACGGGAGCTGGGCGGCTCGCCGAGAACGAGGCAATTGTGGCAGCGCTTCTCGAAGCGCTGGGCGCATCGCAGGACCTCGCTGGAGAAACCGTACTGATCACTGCCGGACCAACCCGCGAGAAGATTGATCCTGCCCGCTACCTGACCAACCGTTCCAGCGGACGCATGGGGTACGCCATGGCCGAAGCCGCCTTACGCCGTGGCGCGCGGGTGCTGCTGGTCAGCGGTCCGACCGCACTGACGCCGCCGGGAGCAGCCGAGATCAGGCGCGTGGAATCTGCGGAACAGATGCGTGATGCTGTGTTGAATCTGTTACCGCAGGCTACTATCGTCATCAAGACTGCCGCGGTTTCGGATTATCGCGCGAAGTCCGCCGCTCCGCAGAAGATCAAACGCAAAGGGCCGATCACATTAGAACTTGAACCCACCCCGGACATCCTCAAGGAAATTTCTCTTCGCAAGCAGGGGCAGATTATCGTGGGTTTCGCCGCAGAAACCGAGGACGTCCTCGAAAACGCACGTCAGAAGCTGGCTGCCAAACAACTCGATGCCATTGTAGTCAACGACGTCTCCCGCGAAGGCGTCGGCTTCGATTCCGATCGCAACGAAGTGACCATCATCACTCACGACGAGGTCGTCGACGTCTCCGAGACGACCAAGTGGGAAGTTGCGCAACGGGTACTCAACCAGATTGTGCGTTTGCGTGACCGTCGGAAGTCGATGGTGAGGGCGTAAGGGCGCGTTTCTGATAGCTGGCGTAAAATTCCGTCAAACGTCTTAAGGAGCTTGTGATGACGCAGAAAGTGATCGAAGTGATTGGAACGTCCAAGGACAGCTTTGCCAAAGCCGCCGAGGCTGCAGTAGCCGAGGCAGCAAAGACGGTCCGCGGTATCAAGTGGGCGCACGTGGATTCGCTCGACTTGCAACTCGAGGGCGCCAAGGTAGTGCTCTATCGGGCGACGACGAAAATCTATTTTGATGTCGAGCACTGAGTCGAGCTTCTTTCGCCTGACTGTTCAGTAGCAATAACAATGGCCCGAACATTGGATCCCCAATTGCGGCGCGCGCTTGCCGAGCGCGTTCGCTTCTGCCACGAGATGGGGATCTATGATTTCTACCAGCGCGAATCGCGGCCCTCTCAATTAACAGTGCTTGAATCTGCTGAACCCGATCTGGTTGCCGTATCCGAGTCCTTGTCCGAGTCAGAACTGCGAGAGGAAATGCCGGGAAGAAAATCCGCCGTTGTGCCAATCATTGGGGAAAATGTTTTCGAAATCATTTCCCCTAAGCCTGAGTCGGGAGTGGCTGATCCTTTGGCCGCGCTCAAACTGATTCGTGAAGATCTCGGCGATTGCACTCGCTGCAAACTTCATAAGCAGGGCCGCAAGCAGATCGTTTTCGGCGTGGGCAATCCGCGCGCGGAGTTGATGTTTGTGGGTGAGGGCCCGGGAGCTGACGAAGACGCGCAGGGTGAGCCGTTTGTCGGCCGCGCCGGCCAGTTGTTGAACAATATGATCAAGGCGATGGGCTTGAGGCGCGAGGATGTCTACATTGCCAACATCGTCAAATGCCGTCCGCCGGGCAACCGCCAGCCGGAGCGCGACGAATGTGACACGTGTTCGCCGTTCCTCATGCGCCAGATTGCGACCGTCAAGCCCAAGGCGCTTGTTGCGCTGGGTGCGACGGCTGCGAAAAACCTTCTGGCCCTCAACGCCCCGATGTCCGAGCTGCGCGGTCGCTGGTACGACTTCAAACCAGCGGGAAGCGATCCGTCATGGCCGGGCGCGCGCCTTGCCGTCACCTACCATCCGGCGTTTTTGCTCCGCGATCCACGACAAAAGGGGGAGGCGTGGAAGGATTTGCAGATGGTGATGAAGTACCTGGGCATCGTGCCCCCGAAAAAAGCGGCGGAATAGTGACTGCTTCGTGACGATGGGTTGTCTCCTGAGCAAAACGAAGGATCTCTACCCGCTTCACCAGTCTCAGCCGAGGCAGGATTCTCTAGGTTATCCTTACCAATCGATGCCCGAGTTCTGTGACGTTGCTCTGCCCGTACCGCTCGACATGGTCTTCACCTACCGTGTTCCCGCCGACGCCGCTCCGGTGGTGGGTGGCCGCGTGCTCGTGCCCTTCCGCCAGCAGCGCATGACCGGCATCGTCGTTGAATTGCACGACCGCAAGCCCACGGTCACCATCAAGAATGTTCTCAGCGTGCTCGAAGGTGCGGCGGTTCTCGACGACCAATTGCTGCGTCTAGGCCGCTGGATCGCCGACTATTATCTCGCCCCACTCGGCGAAGTCTTCCGCACCATGCTTCCGCTCAATGCGGAGTTCAAACGCGGCGTCGCTTACCGTATCAGCGCAGAAGGCCAGATGGTGCTTCATCTGGCGGGTATGTCGGGATCGTCGGCCCGCTCGCGACGCAATCCGGAGGAGCAGTCCGCTGAGTTCCGCGTGCTGGATTATCTTGCGACGCAAGAATCCGCACCCGGAGAAACGCCTCACGTCCGCGAAGAAATTCTGCATTCTGCCACCCGCGTCTCGAAATTAATCTTGAGCGGGATGGTGCGAAAGAAGTGGTTAGCGCGCGAAGATGTTTCCGCCGTGCGCGACGCGAGACGGACCGTCAAGATCGCTCAGTTGAAATCTGGGGACGGCAAACTGAACGACAATCAGCGAAAACTGATCGCAACCCTTGCCGCATCAGGCAGCCAGGTTCTAGTCGAAACACTCCAAGGGCTGGAAGTCCCGCGAACGACTCTAGGCACGCTGGTCAAACGCGGCCTGATTGAGATCATCGACGAGCCTGCGGCGTTTGCCGTTTCGCGCAGCAAGCCGCGGCCGTCGCGTCTGGAATTCGATTTCAATCCAGCGCAGCAAGCCGCCCTCAATCGCCTGCGCGCAGCGGTGGACGCACGAAAGTTTTCCGGCACCCTCCTG
>Ga0187858_10005776_pt1 | contig 11234 bp, 10 predicted proteins | sample June2016WEW_8_15_FD_133015 | JGI IMG/M metagenome (GOLD analysis project Ga0187858, IMG submission 133015) | Peatland microbial communities from SPRUCE experiment site at the Marcell Experimental Forest, Minnesota, USA - June2016WEW_8_150 | ecosystem: Environmental > Terrestrial > Soil >...
GCGCCGCCAAGGGTTACTTGCGCACTGGTCCGGAAGGACCGAATTGGTTTTACGACGAAAAAGATCCGGATGAAAGCTTCACCGTCCGCCGCGTCCAGCGCGTCTACATGCTGGCCGACACGGCGGGGCATAAGCTCCAGAACTCGGAAATTTATGAGTCGATCGGCATCGATCCGCCGTCTGAGATCCGCGCCATTCTTCAGTCCGGCAAACCCGCCATCCGCGAGCGCAAGGATGTTAGCGGTGTTCCCTACATGATCCGTTCCGGCCTGTGGGTGGATCACGATGGGCACAAGTATTACCTGGCCATCGGCCGCGCCATCGATTACAACGACAAAGTGATCAGCAATTTCACCTGGGACTACTTCGCCTGGGTTCCGCTGGTCATCGTGCTCAGCGGCGTTCTGGGATGGTTCCTGGCCGGCCGCGCATTGGAGCCGGTGAATTCGGTGGCAGACGCGGCACAGCACATCACACACTCCAATCTCGATGTGCAGATTCCCGCGCGCAATACCGGTGACGAACTGGATCGCCTGATTGAAGCCTTCAACCACATGATGACGCGCTTGAACCATTCCTTCGAGCAGATCCGTCAGTTTTCAACCGACGTGTCGCACGAGCTGCGCACGCCACTCACCGTGGTTCGCGGGCAACTCGAAGTGGCGCTGTTTACGGCCGAGACGGTGGAGCAATATCGCGAGGCCATGGCCGACGCGCTGGAAGGCGTGGAACGTCTCTCCAACATTGTTCGGGCGCTCCTGATGCTTTCGCAAGCCGAGTCCGGGCAGCTGGCGCTGCAAAAGACCGAGATCGATTTGGCCGATCTCATTCGCGATCTGGTGGATCAGCACCAGATTCCGGCCGAAGCCGAAGGCGTCCGGCTTTCCGCGACGGTGCCCGCCAATTGCACCGTGAGCGCGGACCGGATTCAGATCGAGCGGCTGGTCTCCAATCTCCTGGGCAATGCCATCAAATACACGCCGGCCGGCGGTGTGGTGAAGGTGAGCCTGATTCCTAGCTTCGATCACGTGAAGCTGATTGTGGAAGACACCGGAGTGGGAATTTCGCCCAGCCATTTGCCGCACATTTTCGACCGCTTCTATCGGGTGCCTTCGGCTGATTCGGAGAAGGGCCTCGGGCTCGGCCTCAGCTTCGTGGCATGGATCGCCAAAGCGCACGGCGGAGCGGTAACGGTGGAAAGCACTCTCAAGGAAGGTACGCGCTTCATGGTGCTGTTGCCGGTGGGCCGCTGGACGGCGATACCTCCAAACAACGTAGCGGGGGAGGCCCCAGTCCCAGCGGTCTCCGAGCGGGTACACTAGAAGGAGCGCACAGGACGCACCTTTCCGTTGCGCGCGGTAAGAAAGAACAGCTATGGCCCACCTTGAGATTGCGTCTCGCGATAAAGAAGGTGTCAGAATCCTCGACCTGAGCGGGAAGCTGGCGGTTGGAGGAGCGTCGGATCTTCGCGAAAGAGTCAATGCCGAAACCGCCGCGGGAAACTTGCAGCAACTTCTGAACCTGAAGGACGTTGAGTACATCGATAGCACGGGCCTGGGCACCATGGTGATTTGCCATATGGCGCTGCAAAAAGCGGGGGGCACGCTCAAGTTGTCGAATCTGAACCGCCGAAACCTGGAGCTGGTGCTGCTCACCAAGCTCTCTACCGTGTTTCAGATCTTCAATGAAGAGCAGGAAGCCATCAACAGCTTCTTCCCCGATCGCGAAATCAAGCACTTCGACATTCTGACTTTCATCCAGCAACAAAAGGAAGGCGCATAAGCCTTCTGCATGTTTGGCCGTCGCAAGAAAGGTCTAGTGGCGGCAGGCGCAAAAGCTCCGCCCTTCCAGTTGTCAGGCTTGGATGGATCTACGCGAACGCTGGAAGATATTTTGTCCGGTGGCCCCGCGCTTTTGGCTTTTTACAAGATTAGTTGCCCAGTATGCCAGCTCACTGCTCCTTATTTGGAGCGCTTGGCAGCAAACCACGCGCTGCAAGTGATCGGGATCTCGCAAGACGATGCCGGCGCCACGCGCGGTTTCCTGCAGCGCTTCGGCTTGACGTTCCCCACGCTGCTGGATTCATCGAGCGAAGATTATCCCGCCAGCAATGCTTATGGCATCACATCGGTTCCGTCTCTGTTTCTGCTGGAGCGCGACGGCACCGTCGCCCGATCGTTTAACGGATTCTCGAAGCGCGATTTTGAAGAGATCGGCGTCCGGGTGGGCGTTTTGCCTTTCGGACCCGAAGATCAGGTGCCCGAATGGAAGGCCGGTTGAGGCTCCAAGAACTAGGCCCGGTCCGGGACCTGAAAATAGCAAGACCTGCGATAATGAAATTTCCAAATGGCCTCCAAAATCTCTGAAGCGTTCGGATCCGCCGCAGCCATCGCCAAGGGCATGTCTATCACCCTGGGCGAAATGATGAACCCCACCATCACCGAGGATTATCCCGACACGGCGCCCAAGTTCCAGGAACGCTATCGCGGCGCGCACGTGCTGCAGCGCGATGAAAACGGACTCGAGAAGTGTGTGGCCTGCTTTCTGTGCGCGGCTGCCTGCCCGGCCGATTGCATTTATATTGAAGCTGCGGAGAATACCGAAACGCTGCGCATCAGCGGGGGCGAGCGTTACGCCCAGGTTTACAACATCGATTATTCACGCTGCATCTTCTGCGGCTACTGCGTGGAAGCTTGCCCCACCGATGCTATCACGCACGGCCACGGTTTTGAAATCGCCAGCTACAACGTCTCCACGCTGATCTACCGCAAAGAGAATATGCTCGCGCCCATCCCGCAGGGCGCGCATTTCCCGCTGAAGGCCGAGGCGGAAGAAGCGCCGAGCGGGCACTGATCGGCTCCCTCGGCCCTGGGGGGGCTTACGGTCGCGGTTCTGTAAGAATCTCGATCAGCCGTGCCCGGTCCGCCGCGCTCATTCCGGAATTCTTTGCGATGTCGCCGCGTGTATCGAGCTTCCTCCGGTAGCGCCCAAAATACTCTTCGATGTCGCCGCCGAATTGGAAGCTGTACATGATGTCGGCGAACACCGCAGTGTGCGCGAGCCCCAACGCGTGTCCCGATTCATGCAGGCAGGTCAAGTACACGATGGCGTCGCGCAGCAACCGGTCGCCACTTACGGGCAGAGGAGATGGCCGCACGTAAACCTCCGCGCCCAGGTGTCCTTCGAAAGCCATCGGCCTGGTTTCGCCGTACATGCCTTGCTCGGCGGAAGCCCAATATAAGCGTATGCGCGCGCGATCGCGATCCTTGACACGCGTAAATTCGAGCTTATCGCCGGAGGCTTTCTGCCACGCCTCGAAGGCCCATTGCGCGAGTTGCGGATCATCGGGCTGGCATAGAGATGCCGGATCCGTGCAAGACTGCACCCAATAAGTGTATTTGTTGGGGGCGGCGCTCAGTGCAACAACAGTCAGACCAACGGCAATAACAAGACGAAGCCCAGAAATCATCGCTTTGCCAGGCGATCCTCGGCTAGCAGCTTGATTTGCGCCTCCAGTTGCTCGATGCGCTTGGTGAGATCGTCGATCAATTGACCCTCGGGATCGGGAAGAGTGCCGTGTTCGAGATAGTCGCCCGTATCCACGCCGGTGTCCACGCGCGACCGCACTACGCGCCCCGGCACGCCCACTACGGTAGAGTGATCCGGCACCGAGTGGATCACCACGGAACCGGCGCCGATCTTGGTGTGATCGCCGATCGTGATGTTGCCCAGGATTTTTGCGCCGGTGCCAATGACAACATTGTTGCCGATGGTCGGATGGCGCTTGCCTTTCTCCTTGCCGGTTCCACCCAATGTGACGCCTTGATAGAGCAGCGCATCGTCGCCGATCTCCGCCGTTTCGCCGATCACCACGCCCATGCCGTGATCGATGAAGCAGCGTCTTCCGATAGTGGCGCCAGGATGGATCTCAATCCCCGTAACGCTTCGATTGAATTGCGAAACGATTCGCGCCAGCAGTGGAAGGCCCCCGGTGTACAGCCGGTGAGCCGCGCGATGCAGCAGGATGGAGTGAAAGCCGGGGTAACAGAAGAAAATCTCCACCGCGCTTTTGGCGGCTGGATCGCCGTGGAAAACGGTGTCGATCTGTTCCTTGATGGCCCGAAACATACTACTTCGGTTTGATTATCTCACTGGGCCAAGCGATTCGAGGATTTTGTCGAATGCCGCCTGATTGGCGGCAATGGTCTTCGCCGGGCCCGTAAACTTAAAGAAAATCGATCCTTGCGGCCCTTCCACAATGGCTCCCAGCATCCGGTATCCAGCCATGGCTGGCCCCGCCTGCGCCGTTGGGCCGCCCATTCCGGTGTAAGCGCCCGCGACATCCACTGTGGTGACCAGCCAACCGCGAATGGCACGTTTGGCGATCTTTGCCGCCGCTTTGGACGGTTTTCCATCCGCTTGCAGAAACTGGCCGATCCAGCGGTCCAGGTTCGCGTCCACGCTGCCGCCTTGGCCGGCTCCGAAGAAGTACACGCCACACTCAGCGCCCGGCGCGACGGTGTAGGTGGCCAGACGCATCGGCCGCTGGGCTTCAGACTTCCAACTGGGCGGCACGGTCCAGTGGACTCCAGCGCCCGAATCCGCGCAGAGCGACATCGCGGTGAGAAGCAAACCGAGAACAGTCCGACGCATGGCATCAGTATGGCATGCGGGCCAGCCCTTAGCAGGTCAGCTTGGTGTTTTCGGGCGTCCGGAGTTGCCTGCTCCTTGACACAATCAGACAGGTATGTTCTTTTTGGATGATCGTGAACAAAATCGCCGTCGCGTTAGCCGTGTTCGGACTTTCGGTGCCGCTTGCCGCGCAGTGGCTCAACTACCCCACGCCTGGCATCCCTCGAACTCCGGACGGCAAGCCGAATCTGGCCGCGCCCGCGCCTCGCACAGCAGATGGAAAACCAGATCTGTCCGGCATCTGGAGGGGACCGGGGATGGGAGGCTACGATCGGAATATCGCGAGAGACCTGAGCCCCAAAGACATTCAGCCGTGGGCTGAGGCGCTGTACCAGCAGCGGGTCCGCGATATGGGAAAGGACGCCCCGCGCGCGACTTGCCTTCCGGATCCTTTTCCCTACTACCATACTGTAGATTTGGCGCGCTTCGTCCAAACTCCGGGACTATTTGTGATTCTCTATCAGGGCAGCACCAACAGCATTTATCGAACCATCTTTACCGACGGCCGTGAGCTTCCGAAAGACCCCAATCCTACTTGGTTGGGCTACTCAGTCGGGCATTGGGAAGGTGACACGTTGGTGGTGAATAGCGCGGGCTTCAATGATAAAAGCTGGCTCGACGTGGAAGGCCATCCTCAGACGGAAGCGCTGCGCATTACCGAGCGTTTCCACCGCCGCGATTTCGGACATATGGACCTGGACATGACGATCGACGATCCTGGGGCGTTTACCCGGCCGTTTTCGATCAAGATCGACAAGACGTTCGCGCCGGATACCGAGCTACTCGAGACCGTCTGCGAGAATGACCGCTCCGTCCCGCACATGATCGGCGCCGTTACTGCGACCAAACTGGCGCCGGACATCCTCTCGAAGTATGCGGGGACTTACGAGTTCGCACCGGGACGCGAGGCCGTGATCACAATCGAGAACGATCTGCTGTTCTTGCAGCAGGGCGCGAATCCGACCAGACTACCGCTGGTGGCTAACTCAGAGACCGTCTTTGTGTCGCGGACCAACGGAGACTGGATCGAATTCATGAAGGACGCCCAGGGCGCAGTGACGGGATTTTCGTACCACACCGGAAACGCCGAACGAAAAGCGGTCCGCAAGAAGTAACCATTCTAAAGCGGTATCACCGGCGGAGGAGCCGGTCCACCCAACTCCGGTTTTGGTCGAATCCTTCCAGCATCCAGATGTCATAGGGCCATTTCGCGATCGAGATCAGGAAGCTTTTCCCATCCGGATGGAGGCTAAAACCCGCCATTCCCTCGGTTGCCGGCGGCAAATCCAGCGCGCCTAGAAGTTTCTCCGCGCCGGACTTCACGTCCACCGAATACATTTGCCATTCCGCGCCCTCCGGGCTGGTGTTCCGATAGATGCCGAGAACTTGGCTGCCATCTTTCGAGAATCCATAGTTCGTGAACCGACGCGAAGTCAGATTGCGGCTCGTATGGCCGTCGGGCGATATCAGCGCAAGACCCCCACTTTCAGTTAGCGTCGGATAAAGGATCCAGTCTCCAGTAGGAGACCATTGCATCCTTCGATAGCCGGCAAGATCTCGACCCTCCAAACTGCACAAAATCACCGGGCTTTCCGCGGAGCCCGGCCGGGCCTTAGCCAATTGAACAGCCCCCGCCTTCAGGCGTCCGTAAGCAACCCACTGGCCGTCAGGTGACCACGCAGACATCCCTAGAACCACTCCGGAATCCAAGGTCGTAGCCCGTCCGCCCGACGCATTGGAAAGTGTGAGCCTGGCACCCTCCAGCGAACTCGCCGAAAAGAAGACGAATCGGATGCCGTCGGGCGCCCAAAGCGGGTTGTCTACCACGGATCCAGAAGGAGCCTCGGCGAGCCGGCGAGTAAACCCTTCTTTCGTGGACTGATCAACAATGGCGAAGGGGCCATCCCGGTCGCTGGAATAAATAAAGTGTGTCCCGGAAGGCGCCCAGTCGGGCCACCATGCTGCGCCACCCCCGGCTACGAAGGTATGCACGCTCCGATCTGCTAAAGATATGTCGAGCACATTCCACTCGTAATCGCCAGCAACGTATGCCATTCGTTTTCCATCCGGCGAAACCGTCGCTTGTAGCATTGAAACGGGGCTGTTATACAAGACGCGCACACTGCCGCGCGTCGTATCCACGATATACAGTGTCTTTGCATCTTCGTTCTTGCTGACGACAACATGCCGGCTGTCAGGCAGCCACGTCAGACTCTGTGGACTGTAGGTTCCTAAGTTTCGCCAGCCGCCGGCGGGATACGCTAGAACCCGAAGACTACCTCCGAGGCTTGTCACCACGGCGAGTTTAGCGCCGTCCGGTGAAAACTTCAGAAGAACCGCGCCGTCTACTCCCGAAAACGATTCCTGCGCGATTTGTTTCGGCTGCCCTTTAAGGGCACCAACCCAGAGCTTGCCGTCGCGCACGAACGCAAACGTTGTCCCGTCCGGATGAATGGTGGCGGCCGTGACTTTTTCCAGCACCAGTTCAGGACTTCCTCCGGACGCTCCGAGTGCCCACAAGCCCTTCGAGGACGTGTAATAGATGGTTGAACCGTCGGGAGACCAGAACGGCGCCCGACAAGTTTCGCTGGCCTTGGTGAGCTTCGCGGCGTCGGGTGCGCCAATTGTTTTGGTGAAAATTTGGCCAATACCGTGGATTATGACCATGTAAGCTAGGCTTTTTCCGTCCGGCGACCACTCTGGCTCAACCTCCATCCTTTCGTCGCGCGCAATTGGAGTGAACTTGTAGGTCGAAACGTCATATTGCTGCGGCGGAAGGAGCGCGAAGATGAGCGCGGCTCCCAGCAAAAGGCATGCTGCACCGATTCCCAGCGGTAGCGCAACGTGCTTTGTTTTGCGGGTTCCCGCTGCGCTGACTATCTCCGCCGCACTGGTTCGAGCTTCGGAAAGCCGCTCGCGGACCTGCCGCAACTCGCGATGCAGATCGCGCGTCGAGTCGTAGCGCTCTGAAGGCTCCTTGGATAGGAGGCGATCGATGATCCAACGTAAGGGTGCCGGCACGCTTGCGGGAAGCGGTTCCGGGTCCTCCCGGATGATTGCCGCCATGGTCTCAGCCTTGCTCCCACGGTCGAAGGGCCGCTTCCCTACCGCCAGTTCATACAGAATCAGCCCGAACGAAAACTGATCCGACGCGGGCGTAAGATGCGCGGCTCCACGCGCCTGCTCCGGGCTCATATAAGCGATGGTCCCGACGGCGGTGCCGGCGTCAGTAATTGCGATGGTGCGGGTGGCGGTGTCGGGCCCATGCTCTACTACGGATGTCCTGGCGAGACCGAAATCGAGAATCTTCACTCGACCCTCGCGCGTCACGAAAATGTTGTCCGGCTTCAGATCGCGATGAATAATTCCAGCAGCGTGCGCGGCAGCCATCCCATCCGAGATTTGAACCGCAATATCGAGGAGCTTGCGCGGGCTATCCACGGGAGCCAGTGGCGATCCCTCAACGAATTCCATGACCAGGTAATTCGGCCCGACGTCATAAAGCTGGCAGACGTTAGGATGATTCAGCGCCGCCACTGCGCGCGCCTCACGCTCAAAGCGGCCTGAAAACTGTTCCCGGGAAAGCTTGATGGCGACGATGCGATCCAGTCGCGTGTCGCGCGCCTTATAAACCTCACCCATTCCGCCCGCACCAATGGGCGCCAGGATCTCGTAGGAGCCCAGAGTAGTCCCGGTGAGTAAGGGCATGATAGCTTTGAACAATCTTACCGTACGCGCCGCGAAGTGACCGCGCAGAATTACTTCAAAGAAGTAAGCCTTACTTCCCTACCAGGTGTCGCAAATCTCTTTCGTTCTCGTTGCACACGAACTCCATGATTTCCGTATCCGGAATCAGCTCCGGATGCAGCTCGGCAGTCCACGGTTTCGTGTAGGCTTTCGGATCGTCGATAGTCAGCTGAATGTCCATGTGCCCGAAGTCGCGCCGGCGCATTCGCTCGGTCAAATGCATGGCGTCGCTTGTCGGATTGCCCCGTCCGGAAAGCCAGGCCTTCCCGTTGAAGCCGTTGGATTCCACCACCAGTGTGTCGCCCTCCCAATGTCCGGCCGAGTATCCCGCCCAGGAGGGATTGGGATCTTTGGGTAGCTCACGCCGGTCGAGGAAGATTTGGCGATAAGTGGTCTGATATTCGTACAGAATTACGAGCAGTTCCGGAGTTTGTACGATTTTGTGCAAGTCGAACGCGTCTGCTTTGGGCGTGCCTCGCGGCAGGCACTTTGACTCGGGGTTATCGATCTGGTTGTTGGCGGTATTTTTGTCGAACAGCGCCTTCGCCCAAGGTTGCCATGGAATGCTAATTCCATCCAGATAGTAGGCGGTGGTGCGCGCGTTCAGCTGCTCCCAGACGCCGGAAAAATCGGGCTTTCCGTCCGCCATTTTCGGGGCTGGCGCAGAGAGGTTGGGCTTGCCGTCAGCCGATCGCGGGATTCCACGGGTGGGGTAGTTGATCCATTGTCCGGAGGCCTTGATACATAGTAAACACGCGCAGGCAGCCACAGCCGCTGCAAACGGGACAAGCCTGATTCTCGTCCAGAGCCTGCAGCCCGAGACCCTCAAGCCGATGTTGTGTACTTTCGTTGTCACCCGCCATCCACCCTCTCAGAGTGTAACGCCGTGAGTACCGTCGCCCGCAGGCTAGGCGCCGGGAGTAACAAGCACCGACTCGATCGCCTCCAACAACTCCCCGGAGTGGATCGGTTTGGACACATACCCGTCCATTCCTGCTTTCAGGAAGCGCTGGCGGTCACCCGTCATCGCGTGCGCGGTCATGGCGATGATGGGAATATGATGCCCGGTGGCTTGCTCCGTCCGCCGAATCGCAGCCGTTGCTTCCAGCCCATCCATCACGGGCATCTGCACGTCCATCAGGATCAGGTCGAAGGTGTTTTCATGGCACGCCTTCAAAGCCTTGGCCCCGTCTTCCGCCAGCACTACCACGTGTCCTTCTTTCTCCAGGAGTCGCGATGCCAAACGTTGGTTGACCGCGTTGTCTTCCGTGAGAAGTATGCGAAGCGGCGGCCGTCCCTCTCGCAGGCTGTGGCGTGTTACAAGTTTGACGGGCTCCGCCGGCTTCTCACGCGAGGCTAACACCGTGAGGAGAGCTTCCAGAAGATCGGATTGCAAGACCGGCTTGATCAGGTAGGCTGCAATGCCCAGCTCTTTGCAGTGAATGGCGTCGCCGCGCTGTCCGCCCGAGGTAAGCATGACGGTAATCAGCCCTTCGAGTTCGGGCAATTTCTGAACGCGCTCCATCAACGTAAAGCCATCCACGCCGGGCATGTGGCAATCCGTCACCATGAGCCCGAACGGCATCCCAGCCGCCTTCGCATCTTTCAGAAGACGGATCGCATCTTCGGCCCCAGCGGCGCAAGAAGTTTTCATCCGCCAGTAGCCGAGGGTGGTTTCCAGTATCTGACGGTTGGTGGCATTGTCATCGACGATGAGGACTCGCAAGTCGTCGAGCAAGGCCGGCTCCAAGCTGTCTGTTCGCAACGCCTGAGCGATCGCGTTTCCGAGGCGTACCGTGAAGTGGAATGTGCTTCCTCGGCCCTCTTCGCTTTCCAGCCAGATTCGTCCTCCCATCATTTCAATTAAGCGAATCGAGATGCTGAGCCCTAACCCCGTACCGCCGTATTTGCGCGTGGTCGATGTATCGGCTTGACTGAAGGGCTCAAAAATCAGTTTCTGTTTGTCGGGGGGAATTCCAATTCCCGTATCGGCGACAGCGTAGTGCAAGGTCACACCCTCTTCGTCTTGTGATTCGGCCTCTACGCGCAGTACCACCTCGCCCCGGTCAGTGAACTTAATGGCATTGCCGACCAGGTTCAAAACAACTTGCCTTAGCCGGACTGGATCCCCGACGAAAAAGTCCGGAAGTTCCGGCGGGACGAAGTACGCCAGTTCTAGATTCTTCTGATGGGCGCGGATCGCGATGGTCTTCATCGCCTGTCCCAGATGGTCTCTCAGATTGAACTCGATGGGATCCAGGCTGAGTTTGCCAACTTCAATCTTGGAAAAGTCCAGGATGTCGTTGATCACGATCAGCAAAGAGTCGGCCGAATACTTAACCGCGTTCAAGTATTCGCGCTGTGTCGGGTCCAGCTCCGTATCCAGGGTTAGCTCCGTCATCCCAATGATGCCGTTCATCGGCGTGCGAATTTCATGACTCATATTGGCCAAGAACTCGCTCTTCGCGCGGCTGGCCGCTTCGGCGGATGTCTCCGCCCGGGAGCGTTCTTCGACTTCCAGTTGCAGCAGATTGTTGGCGTGTGCCAGATCCGCGGTGCGTGCCTTGACTCGCGCCTCTAATTCATCGTGTGCCCTCCGCAACTCCGTTTCCGCTTTTTGGCGTTCCGAAACCTCCACTGCCAGCCAGTGGTTCGCGTCCTGGAGATGAGTCGCCTGTTCCCCCAGGCGCGCCGCCTGTTCGGCTTCCTGCCGGAAAGCCGAAAAGGTGCTGGCCAGAAGCCCATTCAGCACAAAGCCGTAGCTGACGATTTTGAACACATGCCCCATGATAAAC